>Ga0268250_10001512_pt1 | contig 10160 bp, 8 predicted proteins | sample AgamicAsSfe_FD_200448 | JGI IMG/M metagenome (GOLD analysis project Ga0268250, IMG submission 200448) | Agave microbial communities from Guanajuato, Mexico - As.Sf.e (v2) (version 2) | ecosystem: Host-associated > Plants > Phyllosphere > Phylloplane/Leaf | place: Guanajuato, Mexico | collected... | reverse complement strand
CATACAGTCTGATGAGATGCCACAACAGGCTAGCTCGGCTAACAACGGACATCACAAATTCGCTAAGCAAGGTCTTGATATCAAGTGCATTGTGTGCTATAATACTATACACAATCTACGACCAACCCCTCCCTTTTAGTTCGAGCTTTGCCGTAACTCGCTCCAAGAATCCCTACAACTTCTGACTAGTCGCCATCAAGCTACCAATAAACGTCACAATCAGCCTACTCCTTACTGCGCAAATATCCTCCGGCACCAGCCAGATCGTCGCGCCCAATTTTCTCGCAATACTGATAGCCAACTTTGCGTTCGCATACGACTCCTCATCCGTCTTGCCCGTAGCCACGAGGTCGTAGTCCACATACGAGCTCTTCATACCGTTGAGCACGTCCAGCAAGAAGATGCCATTGCCTAGCGTACTGTCTTTGAAGCTGCGAACGGCGCTGCTCCTGCCGCCCTTTTTGCTCATGTCATTCGCCCACTTCACCATGTCGGCGTCGGTGATTTCACGCTTGCCGAGCTGGGTTGCGAGTTGAGTGAGGGTGTTGGTGATGTCCTTGCGCATCAATTGCCAGACCAGGCCGAGGGTGAGAGTCTTTTGCCCGTCTGTGATGTCTGCCCCTTGGATGCCGACGAGGGAGAAACGGTTCTGCTTGCCGACCTCGACAGCGTAGTTTGTGTTCTCTACAGCCTTGAAGCGCATGATTTCATTCCCGTTTGCTGGCCGCTTGTTGACGTGTTTCCAGTTCACGCTCCCGGGAATGACCTTGTCGTAGGCCTGTAGCAGGATTGTGCCGTCCTTGAGATCTTCAAAGAATGAAACGACAGTAGGCTGCACATCCAAAGAGTTGAGCCACAATGTGAAGACACGAGCTTCGCGCTCGCCTTCTGCGTCGAAGTCTTCAATATCTGCTTTCTCCTCTTCTGTAATGGGGTCGAGACCAGGATGCGTGTTGAACAGGTTGGCAACAAATGCCAGGTTGAGCTTTGGGTTTCCAGCAACAAGAGAAGTTGGTGTCAAGAACTTGCGACAGTCGAGCGTGTCGGCATTTTGCAATACCTCTTCTGCTCGCTGTAAAAGGTCTTTTGTCTGTAATGGACCACGAGAACACTGATCGGGCGCTAGTTGATTCATTAGGACTGTGTAGTTCTCGCCGTCCTTGACATCTGTCGAGAAGTTGTTCACCCTGTATCATTTGTTAGCTATTTTCCAGCCCCTCAGACGAGTGCCACATACGTGCGATTCCACTTGGCATTCTTCAGGTGGTAGTTGAACCATCTGAGCAGGATCTGCTCCGGAGGTAACCTCAAGAACTGCTCCAGTGTTTCATCCTCGAGTAAAAGTCTGTACAGCTCCGGATGTAGCTTAATGTCAATCTTGCCCAATAAACCTCTCCGGATAATCTGCCAGATGAGACCAAGGATCAGATGTTCTCGGCCCTCCATAATATCTCCACTACCAATGTTCACGACTGAACACCCAATACCTTTCGCTGATTCAATGACAATGTTGTTGTTCTCTGTCATGTGGAAAGCATTGAGTGTCTTGATCTTCTTCCCAACCCTGTTCATGACACGCTCGTCAATTGTATCGGGCACACTGTCATTGATGAGCTTTGCCAGCACAAGACCATCTCTGCACTCGTCGAACATCTCGAATGTGTCTACCGCGAATGGCAACTTGTGGCCAATATCCGCGTCGCCAGCAAGCACAGCATTGATGTGTCTTGTAAACTCTGTGCGCTCATCTTCGTTGATTGTATGCGTGACGTTTGACGACGATCCTTGGACCTGGATTTTTCCTCCGCCCGTCCCGACGCTGCTTTTTGATGCGTGCCCTTTTGGTGAAGGTGCAGCGCCTTCAGTGCCTGCTGAGCTCAGTCCTCGAGATCGCGTGGCAATGGATGGTCCAGTAGCCATGCGCTGTGGCGTCGAGGCTGCAGGCGCGTCTCGTAGCTTGGAGATGAGCTGTTCACACCACTGTCAGCACGAGCGCCGAACAATAGTCTTCCGTTTACATACTCCAACGTAGTCATCCAGCTCCACCCTCCTCGAGCTATCCAGATCGACCTCTTTCAGCGCCGACCGTACAACATCGTAGGGTTGTCGTTCCGAAGTCTGAACGGACTTGATGGTCGTGCCTTCATCTAAATAGCCCTTATCGTCGACATCCAGTTTCCGAAAGGCATCTTGTAGACCAAAGATCTCGCTCTGGTCGAACTGTGGGTATTTCCTGCACGATCATGTCAGCGGACGGTGCTGGAAATGTGTTGCGCCGAGCTTCGTGTGTATAGACCTTTGTAGCTTTATTATGTTCATTTTGTGGAGCGCACTGCGCAGGATATATGGTTGGGTATACTATAGGGTGTGACGACGATGAGATTAGGTACAATTTGTGGTGATGTAACCGTCAAAGGCGCAAAGTGTCAGCCTGATGATGTTGCTGCTGCGGAATATGGGACGACGACGACCGAAGGCAAAGGCATTGGATGACGAAAGCAAAAGAAGAATGCGGAGAAACTCAAATCACCGTCACAGCCTCCACTCGTGCTTCTACTATATCTACTACAGTACTAGCAGACAACATATGTTCATTGCTCTACATATATTCTAGGTATGCGTGACATGCCAGCGTACCGTCCGCTCATGCTATTCAAATCATATCAGCAGCATAATCGATCGTAAACAAGAAAGCCTCCCAAACAATCATCTCGATCAAATCAATCTAGAAGTGCCCAACCATTCCACTAAGCCTCGCCGCCGCTTTGGCCGCTCTCCACGCAACAGTCATATTCTGCTGAAGACCTCCCGCCTTCCCGTGTGTAATCGCTGGTAACGTCGCCCACTCCCCAAATACCGGGAATGCATCCGAGCTCGCAGGTAACGTTGCATTTGCTGTGACCACGCTTACTTGCAATCCCGGGACATTGGCAGCAGGGATCTCTGAGCCGTTCGAGGCCGCAACCCGCCACTGAAGGTTGTTCTGCAAATACTCAGCCACAGTCTCAACATCGAGGTTCTCAAGGTTGCCAGCATCCACTTGCTGGGTCAGCGCACGGGTCAGGGGTACAGTCCCAGAGACGCTGTGGTTGCCAATCATGCCAGTCATGCCCTTGGTGGAGAAGATGCCATAGGTTCCCACGAGGGCTTGGTCGAAAGGCCAGGTCTGGGAGTCGCTGCTGAAGTTGCCGAGGAAGACGAAGATGTTGTATGTGCCATCGAGAGCGAAGCGCTGAGTGGCAATGTTGGCAGTGTATTCGTAGCGTGAGCCGTTTGACGTAGAAATCAGCTCGACTGGAGGAGCGTCGAAAGTGACATTAGGGGCAACTTCGCGTGATTCGAGATGACTGTGTCTCTTGTGCTTGGTTGCCTTTTTGGCCTTGATTGATCCGGCTTTGGCAGTGGCTTGAGGTCCGTAAAGAGCATTGACGTATGACATCACGGACTGTGCGCTTCCTCCGCTGAGGAATTCTGGGTACGTATAGTGAAGGGTCGTCCAGTCACGTACGTCGTTCGATGTGTGGAATGTGCCGACAGTGTCTTTGTGGAATGGTGTCAAGGCTGATGACAAATTAGCAAAATGCAGGATACATAGGATCAGGGCTGACAAACCAGAATTGGCATCTTCAACATCATTGACGGCAATGGTGTAAGATGTAGTTGTAGCAGTTTGTGCAGTGGTGTACGTGTTGGGATAGATGGTTTGCCACATAGCGAACAAGCGATCCACGTTTCTACACAAGGAAAGTTAGTTGACTTGACAAGTACAATGTCATCCAAAACACTTACGCGTGATGCAGCCAGAAGATAGGGTCGAAAGCGGCATACCATAGGTATGTCATATGGCCATCATTGGTGCCCCCAACCAAGTTGTGGATGGAGTCGTGGATAGACTCCAGGCTGTTGTGACAGCCAGCGTCACTCGCAGAAGAGGCGTCATTGCTGAACTCGGCATATTGTGTACATTGGGTGAAGAGATTGTATACGTTGTCCTGCAGATTTTGGCGGTTGTTGGCCAGTGCAGATGTACACAGTTTTTCCTGGCTGGATGCAGAAGACTGCTCAGAATTCGGCCAGCGAAGAGTGCCTTGCCACGCATTCCACGGAGCGTAGTAGAAGTTGGCGGTATCAAGTGGTGCGAACTCATAGTGGAAGAGTGGATTCTGGATGGTCTGTTGACCAGATGGTGTCGTGACTGAGACTGTCTGAGATGTGAAAACGGCTGGAAGAGTTTGCAGTCCAGTAGGTGGTTGCGCTGCCCAGTCCCAATATGGCACACGGAACGTGGAAGCAGCCTTGGCGTACTTGTTCCGCTTCTTGCCAGCAGGGAAAGAGCTCACCACTGTCTGCATGACTGCGTAGAACTGCTGCTCGAACAGAGCCATGTACGCTCGGTGCCACGATGGAAATAGAATTGATGAGTGTGTACAGTATCCGACGGCGCCAGAAGCAGCAGGGTTCGCACCGACACCATCCCAAGGCTGATTAGGCACTCCGTGAATGCCTGCCACCCCATAGTAGGATAGAGGATTCGATTGAGGCTGAGCCTTCCATGCTTGAAGTGTGAGTAGGTAAAGGTTCCATTGGTCGGCATTCTTCTGGATGGTGTGAATGTCTAACCGGGTTTGCATGCCAGTGCCGGTAATGCCAGTGATCGCAACAGTACCACCACGCTTCTCGGTCTCCGAGTCATAGGACGGTGCTGGTGAGGCGATGGCCGATGTGGCCAAGAGGCCGAGTGTGATTGTGGCAGGTGAGAGAAACATGATGCTGATTCGTAACCGAGGAGGAGTGAGAGTTGTACAGAGATGTCAGGACCAGTGTGTGCTATATGTAAAGGTGAGATGATGTCGTATCTCGTGGATGGTTGCTATGTGTCGATCTTGAAGGTACAAGATTGTATGAAGTGATGACAGTCGTTATATGATAGAATGAATGCTTAGAGGGTAGAGAGAGAAGTGGCCAGTCAATATGTCCCAGAAAGAGACAACAATGTCTTCAGCACAATGAATGTACAATAGGGAAGACGCCTGAGAATAGTATGAAACGAACGGGCTAGATCTCCGAGACCGAGACAAGACTGGACTGAAGAGTGTTCACGAGAGACGCGTTAGCGGCCCCAAAGCGGACAAGCTTGAAATAAGTAGCACAAGTGACAAGTGATTGTAGAGTGGCCAAGCAACGAAACGAGACAGAAAGAGAGAAACAAACACAGTGGTTGCACAGTTGAAGAAGTGGACAGCCCCGTTATCAGCACTCAGTCGGAGTCAAACGGAGCAGCACTTAAATTGCGCCCAGATGTCAAGCATCATGCTGCACAGGACAGGCGAGTAGGAGAAGGAAGCTGAAACCGTTCGCCAGGGTGTTGTGGACGAAGGAGAAATACTCCCCCTAGCAATACGAGCTCGACCATCATCTTAGTCTTGACTTCTTCTTCAACAGTCGCGCTCGCGCGAAGCAGAACGCGAATGATGTCAACCTAGTTGTCGTCGCTGTCAAAATGTAAGAAAGGAAGCATGAGGCAAGAGATGCTGTCAATCCGTGTTCATTCACAAAGTGGCGGACATGACGCGAGGTGGTCATCGTCCCCCCCTTTTTCTGTCTCAGCGCGTAACCATGTATTACTTGACTTACCACGTCCACGCGACAGTGTCAGCCCTGGTTAGCACTATCTTGACATGGCCCAATATATCGACTCGGCTTGTTTCAGACTAGTCATTATGATGGCCGTGTGTGATACAGTACATGTACTGGCTGTACTGTTCATCTAGCCGCCTTGCTGGGCACCAATGCGGGAGCTGCCTTATGGCGCGGACAACCGGGAACCTTATTTAATGGCATAAAACTACAGCATTTCAGCGGGTATCCTTAGTATCTCTCTTGCCTCATGCCTCTGTTCCCGATCCTATAGATCTTCGATTCCAACTTGCTCATGTCGGATACCCTGGTTCTTCCCCTGGATACCCTACATCCTCGTTGAAGAAGTTCAATGCCTCGCCAGCTGTGTCCAGATTGCCAAAACCTGTGTGGAACTCATCTGGCTGTTGATGCGTTGCAGCATTCTCCTCGCCCTTCCCCAGTAGACCACCCCTTGAGACTGCCACGATATCTGCTTTTCCACGAAGCTTGCCACCAAATGCCTCTTCTGCCTCCCGCGTGATATCCTCCAAGCCAACCTGAATACCATCAGGCGATGTCTCCGCTAGCTTGCGCTCAAGGTTGACGAAGAGCTTTTGTTGTGTGATCTCCTCCATCTTTTCTGCATGTGCTCGTCGCATCTCTGCTAGCTCCTGCTCGCCGTCACTCAGATGCTTGGCCATCTTCTCATTCAAGGCTTGCAATCTGGCTGAATCTGTTTTCCGCGCAGCTCCTTCCACCTCCAGCATCGCAGCTTCTGCCCACAAATCGTCCGTAAGCCCTTTCAGTGATCCTGCGAGTCGTAGACCGAGGTCAACCGGAAGGATATCTTTCATCGCCCAAGGCCCTGCCACTATCTCCTCCATCCATTCGTGATGCTGCTTGTAGCGTGCCACACTGATCTCCCGCGGGCTGAGGAAGTCAAGCATGTCTCCGAATTCTGTATTGCGCTCACTTTCCAAGATGTCCTCGGCCAGGTTGCCAAACGGTGTCGATGAGATGCCGCCCGGCTGGCTTGGCTTGCGCATAGAGGGTGGCATACCAGGCATGGCGCCAGTCATTGGCCGTGTTGCGCTCGGTGTTCTGTTAAATGCGGGTAGGGCGCCTCGGTTCTGTATTGGATTCTGATATGGGTTCTGCGGTGTCGGATTTGCTGGTAGATTGATCGTGGGCCAACTATTCCGATCGTTCAAGAGGAACTCTTTGCGTGGTAGGGGACCTTGCATCTCTAGGAATCGTCTCTCTCGCAGCTGTTGTTGTTGGAATGGTTGTAACGTGGCTCTTTGTGTTGGCATCCGGTTTTCTGGCGCTGAGGGGGTCCAATGGATGAGCTCGAGGTTGGGGTCAAAGGGCGTACCATTCGAAGCTGCTATTAGCTTGTAGCGCGTTCGTCTTCGTGATGTTGTTTGATCTTGGTTGTACACGAAGCCCGTAGTGTAGACTGCCGATTCTATCGCCTATGCCGGTAATCAGCTACTGTACACCTCCTGGACAGGGGTGTGAAAGGATGCTCACGTAGTCAATGAGGTCATGCTTGAATGTGCTTTCTGCGCCAGCCCACATGATGCCATCACTTGCCAGAGCTCTACCGTTCGGCGGTCGCCACACAAGGATTAGTGTACCATCACTTGGTGGTTGAATGTATGTCCATGCGACGGGTGTATCGCGCATGATTTGAGGTGCTTTGAGTAATAGGTCTAGGACGTGGTCGAACGGTATGGGCTGTGGTGTGTAGGGATACTGGAAAGCGGAGCGGAGATGGACATGATTGAGAAGCTGACTCGGCAGACCGGCGCTTGGATCTTGCATGGACATGTTGTGTGGTTGCTGATGCTGTACCTTAGTGATGTGACGGGTTTCGCGTTGGTTTCGCGTAAGTATCGAAAGTGTCGATCTTATCACATGCAAGATTAGTCACTGAGGGAAGTCCACGGTCACATCAGGAACGAACTACAGGTAGTACAGAGTTCCAGAGAGCTCTCGAGCGAAGGGTGGTATGACCTGCTGTATCATGCGTGGTCAGTCAGCGACAGACTTCAGCTTGCTTAGGATACAGGAGCTGTCCGAGATGGGTGCCTCCGGACCTGCACTCCGGCCACTTACTGGCAATCATCGCAGAACAGCTTAGTATGGTTTAGTCCACAATTTCTTTCTGGCTACCCATCCGACCAGTACACGATAATGATGAAACATCGCTGCCGCAGCCTGACCACTTTTGCCACACCTCGCTTATCCTGCTATATGCCTGTCACTCCCTTCGCATTGTTCCGCCACGTCCTTCTTGGCTGCCTTCTCTGACTTCAAATTCCCATCCTATCTTTGACTAGATTTTGCCTTCTTCGCTCGAGCTATGTTCCTCTCAGCTTTCTGCTCACTTGTCATATGTCCCTCAATCCACATGATCGTCAAAGAAACGCGATGATTAGCTGGTCTGGTCCATCATCCGCGGCATCAGCTCCACTGCGTTTAGGTTTTCCCTGAGCTTCGGCGGCGACGGTCTGTTCGAGATTAGGCTCTCAGATCCTTGAGGAGTCGTTCGATTTCGGCAGCATCAGATCAAGGTGACCTTTGCCTTTGTCGACCTCATTTGCAAAGTCTTTCCTAAGCACGGAAGCAAGAGTTTTAGCTTGGCCTTGCTTGACATTCCTGAAATGGAAGATTTTGGAATTGGTGGGATGATCAAGACCGGAATATAGGTACGTTCTTGAGGTAAAGTTTGGAAGAATCCCAGGGAGAGTGCCGCAGGGATTCTGCTCAGACTAACCCAAGAGGCTTGACGGACGAATGGATCGCATCGCCTTCATTCTGCTGTCCCTCTCCATCTGGCGAGCAGCGAATCCGGTCGCAAGTGTATACTCTCCATAGTCCTGGAGAGTACCGTAACATATTAGGGTAGGAGGTTAAAGTCGTTAGCACGATAAGCTATACACAAAGGTAAGATGGCGGATACTGATGCTCCATTATGCTATAAAGTCCTAAGCGGTCGTACAGAGTGCCGTAGGATCCTAGAGTAATATTCTCCACGTTGTGTAGAAAAGACACTTAGAGTAAATTATGGTCAAAGATGCTCGCCATATCGGTGGAAATGATCAACCCTGGCTAGTCGGGGAGAGTGCCGTAGTAGAGTCAAAGCTTCTCTTCTTCACATTCTGCTGCATTGCAGGCCCTGCGGACTTCTTGATAGAACGTCTGTTGTACCGTAGTTTCAGTAGACGCCTTCACTCGCGCCAGCATAGTCTACCCTTGCCCCAGGCCCATCCCACATTACCGCAATCATGGCCTTAACATTTGTCTTCGACACCAGTGCCAACTTTCCAATTTCGATCATCACAGCGAGTCGTTCGGGAATAGTATTGTGAGCAAACAAGTCATGCGTAGTCAATCAGCGACAGACTAAGCCTGCTTGGAACACATCTATTTCTCGAGCATGGGATGCCCGAGAAGTATGGATTGCCCACGAAGAATGAATTGCCCACGAAGCATGGATTGCCCACGAAGCAGGGGTTGCCCACGGACATAAGATCACATCATGTCAGTCAGACTGAATCAGCAATCATTGGAGAATAAGTAGTATGGCTTAGTACACAATCTCTATTTGGCCACCACTCCCTCCAGCACGCGCGAATCCTGAAACATCTATGCGTTATATGTGTTGGCAATTTTGTTACATCATCAGGGAGATTGAAAAGAGTAGGCTAGGAGGCCTGTCCAGCATGGGAAGCTTGATGGTAGAGGCTTAGGAAGAGTAGCATGAGCCGCGGAGGTTGATGTCGATGCAGAGGAGGCAGTTGAGGTTGTCGAAGTTGACATAGTGGTAGATAGAGCGGTAGAGCATGAGGTGGCCGGAGCATCTGATGCGGAAGTGGAGACGACGGTCATACCGAGGATAAGGTCAATCATCTCAAGGCTGTCGACGTCAACGACGTTGCCATTGATTGTGAGCTGGTATTTGGCCCCTGCATGCATTGTTAATGAATGTCGACTGTGACAATAACGACTTGAACTTACCTGTGAAGAAGAGCATTTGAAGAAAGAAAACAGAGAATTTCAACTTAGTATGAAGACAAGAAGAGACAGTGTGCAGAAAGTATTGCGAATGTATTGTTGAAAAGAGGAAAAGGAAGCAGAAAGATATCAGAATGAGATGGGAACATATCCGCACCAGAATGAGGGAGAGGCGCTAGTCGGTATGCTCTTGCTGTTTCAATTATTGATGATGACAATTCGTCACAAGTGCTTACTGTCTCTGGTCTTATCCTGTTGAGAAGCTATCAGCTACTAGCGAATCCAATGGCGTCACTGATGGTAGTCCTTTTACTGTCGTCTTCATGGCTATGAGATTGGGCTTGTCATCCACCGCAATGCTGCATGTTGCCCATGAACTTCTGATGGCCCACCCAGGTTTTCTCCAACATACTGCTGAGCACAAACTACCCAAGCAACTTCAGTCCACCCTTCGTCTTCGGCAGCTTCTTGTGCACACCCGCCCCCGTATCTGCTCCCCCTGCCGCGTCCCGTCCTCC
>Ga0268250_10001510_pt1 | contig 10171 bp, 12 predicted proteins | sample AgamicAsSfe_FD_200448 | JGI IMG/M metagenome (GOLD analysis project Ga0268250, IMG submission 200448) | Agave microbial communities from Guanajuato, Mexico - As.Sf.e (v2) (version 2) | ecosystem: Host-associated > Plants > Phyllosphere > Phylloplane/Leaf | place: Guanajuato, Mexico | collected... | reverse complement strand
AGCCCAAGTTGATTAAACAATATCTTGAACTACATGACCATGCCGATCTCTCCAAGATTATCTGGCTTGGGCCTAAGATGGACTGGCAAGATTACGAAGGTGTGTTTTCGTCTTCAAAACTCAGTCGGCTTACAGTACTGGAGGACTGTGGGGCAGCTGCCTACGAGATGGTCGTTGTGGCAGAACCTGAGCTATGAGGTATGTGAGCCACAGACGATGCGTGTCATCTATGGACAGGCTCTTTTGATAGTCATGCTCGATGCAGACAAGCATGCCCCTCTACAATCAGGTCAACAACCAGCGCTTCTTGAACAACATCTCACATGCGTCAGTAAAAGCCCATCTGTCTCTATGAGCTGTGTTGCATGGGATCATGGCCAGTCTGAGCCTTTGACCACATGACAGGAGTTCATACCTGCGGACCGGCGATGTAGAGATATGTTGAAAACACATGACTGTCCTTGACGCTGGCAATGTCACGTCGGTGGGAGCTATACTCCTGATCAGTTGTATAAAACTGTGCCTCTTCGCCGGCTCGGTCTATTGTCTAAACACACTCGCTGAACTGCTTGACTGAATCAAGTACCGACCCAAGTTTGAGAAAGACTTGCTTGCTGCACTCGATCTCAATGGATACTCAGCTCGTCCAGCGCCGTCACATGGACTTTGATCAGGACCGACTGCGAGATGTGTGGAAGCACGCCTGTTTCCTCGTCAGGGTGGCCTACGATCTAGACTGGGCTGTCGGCCAGTTCGAGATACTGGAAAAACAGGCACCGAACTGTCTGATCAAAGCAATCCTCTTGCTGAATATTGGCATAACTCACTCTCTTCAAGCTGAATATGAGCATGCTGAGCAAGCTTTCAAGAAGGTTCTTCCACTGCATCGTTTCATGGCCCCGCTTGCTCACTACCTTCTTGGTGTCGTGCGATTCGAACTTACTGAATATGAGCAAGCGCAGATCAGCTTCAAGCTATGTGCTTATATCCTAAAGCAGACTAATTGCAATCGCTCCTATCATTCCCTCGGATTGGACTTTACACTGTCGCATCATTTGGTTGAGGAGAATGAGGAAATCGCAGCGTACGAATGGACACTCAAACAGAAAGGACGATATGGACATCGATTGCTGCACAGGATACCTGCATCACTGGTCTTCGATACTGCAGTCCTGGACAGCCCGGTTGGATTTTGTTGTGACAGAACGGCCTTGCAATATGCTGCTGACTCTGTGGTTGCAAGTAGCATCACCAGCGTATACTCAGAAGACGCCTCGTCCACTACAAAGTCTATCGGCCGTCCAGTCCCAGATCCTGTTCAGGGCATGATAACACGCACACCTCCTGCGATCCCATGGCAACCTCTCAAAAAGTCGATGATACCACGAGGAGCACAGACAGAAGCATCGAACACACGTTCACTAACGCACTTTCTCAAGTACACCGGACCAGAAGATCTGCAAGCGACTCACCTGGAGAAGGCAACAGACGCTTCAACCATAGTTACGTCGACAGACACTTCCTTTGTGGGACAAACTTCCAGCACATCTGCCAAACGTAATGGGTCAGTGCGACAAATTCTATCACAAGCTGCAGATCAAGCAGATGATGCCAGTCAGCTTCTCCGAAAAGTCTCGACACTTACACTCAAGAAGTATGTTGCAATGGATAATGCGCTCCACACTTGACTAACTTCTGTCGCAGAACAAGTTCGATCCGCCAAATGACAAAGGCCGTGTTTAGTATGCCCATGGAGCGACTTGGGGCAACAGACTCGAGGCAACATCGTCGCATGGAGACAGGAAGAGTCATCGCAGGGCCACAACGTCGAACAGCAATCCGCACGATTACGCATCTGCCCAATCCCACTGTTCATAGAGCAGTGCTCGGTACAGTCTCGGAGGATTGTGGAGAGGCAAAAGAGCAGCAACCGAACGGAAGAATCAGTATGGACTCGCATCTGATCTTCAGCCATGGAAGACTGATGATGTGATGGGATCTTTGCTTGCGTTTCTTGATGATTTTGGTTATTTTCTCTTGGCGTAGGAACTATGTATATATCACTAGCAGCATGAAAGCATGCTTCCTTCATGATCTCTTTGATAGAATTTGGAACCACTCGTGATACAAGCATCATCTTTCTGACAGTCGATCGCTCAGCATATCGTTGGAAACATTTGCATAAAAGCCAAGACTAGCCGCTTATGGCATAGCGCATCAAGCATAAAGCGCGCGTTGGCTCGCGTCCTCCACCAAAGCCATCTGGACATTTCAACGCAGCAATGGTCCATGAACACAAGAACCATGCAGCAATTTCTAGTTGAGCCTGTACAGCAATTTGCTGGAGCAAACACGAGAATCAAGAAACCAACTGTGCGATAATCCTGAAATCACACACACCAGCAAGCTGATCATGACCAGGAAATCGCTTTCTTCTCTTACGACTCTGAACATAAACTCAAGCCTCTTGACAATGAATCATTGAGATACTACTATCCCCCATTCTTCAACATTCCTGGCCATCAACAAGATAACAGGTTTCCTGTTGATCTTTCCAAAGGATACGATTCATTTCGTCAACGAGATGACAGTGGTGATGAGCATCTAGACGGTCTTCTGGACACCCTTGTCGAGGCCGAAACACGCAATGGCAAGAAGACCGAAGTTGATCTTGTGACGTGGAGGGGTATGATGACTAGGGTCTGTCTTCAGTTGGATGCCTGTGTATTAGGAAATACACTGATCGCGTGCTTAGATCTTGACAGCGCCATATGAGATGGAAGATGGATTTGAGATGAACGCAACATGCTTCCAGGTGAGGACATTCTTCTTCCAAACGGTGTCCATTGACATGGCTAACATAACGTAAAGGGCACAATGTATGCAACGTTATGGAATATCACCAATGATAAAGCAGGACTGACCGATATTTCTGCAACAGATACATCGAAGAGAATCATGCATACAAGGCGGCATCAAAAGAAGCACAAAAGGCTCGCTTCTCACGGAATAGAGGCCCACCACAGGATATGGCCATGTTTTGGGGTCAGCAACCAAAACCCTTCCTATTTCCTGTCAAACGCTGATGTGTTTATAACAGGCTACAAGTTCGAGACGTTATCACTCTTGGACAAGCCTTGGGGAGAGACAACGAGAGAAGAAATTGAGGGACGAGAGAACGAAGTTGTCGACAACTATGCTCAATACTGCAGTATTTGCAGGACAGAGATCGGCGGCGCCTCCATGGTCATTGGTGGAGAAGTAGATGGGGGTAGAGACCTCGAATACTTTGTCGCGAACGAGACTGACATGATACAGTACTCGGTTACAAGCCTGACGATCCACAAGCACCGGCTAGATGGGTAGAGCTCAAGACATCCAAACAGCCAGAGCATGAGCGTGATCGCTGGGTTCTTGACAAGAAACTCCTGAAATTCTGGGCTCAGTCGTTCTTGCTGAAGTTTGTCATTCATCGAGCTGATTTATATGCCATGTGGCTGACCAGACTATAGCGTACCCAAAATCGTCATCGGCTTTCGCTCGCGAGATGGCAAGCTGCTGAACATTGAAGAGCTGAGCACACAACAGATTCCATCCAGGATCCAACAACAAGGCACGTACAAGTGGAATGGCAACATTTGCATCAACTTTACAGGCCAATTCCTCGACTTTCTCAAACACACGATTGTCGGCGAGGGCGTCTGGAGGATTCGACGAGAAGCAAAGAGTACAGCAATTGAGGTGTTCAAGGTCGAGGACCAGGGCACAGGCAATATTCTCACTCAGAATTTCATCGATCATCGGAACAGGCTGCTTGCGGAAGGAATGCCACTACAATGAAGGACGACGGAGCAGCACGAGGATGTGGGATGCACCGAAGGATGGCCAACAAGATTTCCTACGACCCGACGTAGTCTGGCACTTCTTGTCATGTACGATATATCAATCATGGTCGAGGTGAAATGAAGGACTCGCGGCATGGAAGTCAATGGTAGAGTGTGGGGTATGGTGGGCGATTCGAGAAGTTTCCCCAGACATCTGATGTCACACGCTCGACCGAGGGAGCAGCTCAAAGCAGCAACCGACCCAACAATCAAGAAGCCTTTTCTTTCAACCTGCGTGAACAACTTCCTCAATCGCTGTCGCCCGTTACTCAACCAACCCGCTATCCGCACACTCGCACGCTTATCCCACACAATGGTCGCTGAGACAAAGCTATACGACTCGCTAGGCATCGCGCCTACCGCGACCCCCGACGAGATCAAAAAGGCCTACCGCAAAGCCGCTCTGAAATACCATCCCGACAAGAACAAGGACAACCCGCAAGCCTCAGAAAAATTCAAAGAAGTCTCGCAAGCCTACGAGATCCTCTCCGATGTCGACAAACGCAAAACCTATGATCAGTTCGGCCTCGAATTCCTGCTAAGAGGTGGTGCTCCCCCGCCGGATGATGCGGGCGGTGCTGGTGGCTTTGGAGGTATGCCTGGAGGCTTTGGAGGTTTCCCTGGCGGTGCAGCGGGAGGTCCTGGAGGTGCCAAATTCCACTTTTCAACGGGTGGTGGTATGCCTGGTGGTTTCTCCTTCAGCAACCCCGAGAGCATCTTCTCCGAGTTCCTCAGAGGTGGTGGCGGTGGTGGTATGGGTGGTGGCATGGGAGGAGACGAAGACGACTTCTTCTCTTCCTTCGGTGCCATGCCCGGCGGATTTGGCGGACGCCCCGGAGCAGGTGCTCGTGCCCGTCCTAGCATGAACGGCGGCATGCCCAGCAGACGCCAACAAACTCCCGAAGTCATCGTTGTCGAGAAGCCATTGCCCGTCGCCCTCGAAGACTTGTTCACCGGCTGCACAAAGAAACTGAAGATCAAGAGAAAGACATTCAACAACCAGACCAACAAACAATCGGTGGAAGATCGCATCCTTGAGGTTCCGATTAAGAAGGGTCTCAAGCCTGGCAGTAAGATCAAGTTTGCTGGGGTTGGAGATCAGGTCGAGGGAGGTGTTCAAGACATGCACTTCATCATCGAAGAGGCAAGCACATGCAATCTACAATCTGTAAATGTACAAACGCTAACAACCATTACAGAAAGAGCACCCACTATACAAACGCGAAGGCGACGACATCATCCACAACGTCGAAATCACACTGAAAGAAGCGCTGACCGGCTGGTCAAGAACCGTAAAGACCATCGACGGCAAACAAATCGGCGTCAGCTCTGGCGGACCTACACCACCAACCTTCAGAGACCGCTACCCCAACCTAGGCATGCCAAAGAGCAAGAAGCCAGACGAACGAGGCGACTTTATCGTCGGTGTCAAGATCCAATTCCCTGCAAGTTTGACACCTGCACAGAAGAATCAGCTCAAGGAGATTCTGTGAGCGACATAAAACCAGAGTTCAGCGATAGCATTTCCTTCTTCTTTTCTTTCCATTCCTATTTTTCCCTTTGGAGCGTTTTCTTTCTTTTTTTTGAATTGCAAGCGAAAGCATTTTTGGCGGAGGCTGGCCTTTTGTTGAAACGACGAGTATTACCGATAGAAACGAATTAATGAACAAACCTCTTATGCCTGTCATCTTCTCTCCTTCCCCTCTACGAATTGAAGATCCTCGAATACAACAACTCATGCCTGCCCACCCAAAGATCCATAACCGGAACACTTAATCCAGCCTCCTCAACCTTTGTCCCTTTCTCTCCCACCACACACCCCCTGATAACACTCTGTAACTTCTCAGAAGCGAGCACACCATGACTGAGATACGGACCCATGACACCCGCTCTCACCGCCGCCGACAGCACACTCTTAGCATGATTACACAAGAACAAATATGCTGCCTCTTCTTCTCCCAGCCCCAACGCTCTGCACAACACACCAAACAGCGGTGCAAAATGTGCATTTAGCTTTAACCCCCACTGATCCGGTTTTGAGGTCTTGAAGGACGCAGCAAATTGTGTTATCGCAGTGACCGCTGCTTCCGTCGCTGCATCCTTCACGCAACTCGCACTAAACGCCCTTTCCCAAAGACTCAGCAGCGCCTTCCCTTGTGCAACACTAGCTCTCCTGCCAACCGTACATGATGTGCTCGCATCAAAATCATTATCCAGTGTCTCTAACTCCTCAGGCTTGGAGTAAGCAGCAAGTACATAAGGCAATGATGTGCTCGCCAAATTTCGTACACTGCAATGCAAGAAGAAGTGGAAATCCAATGGTGCAGTGGTTGAGGCAGAGGAGAAAGGAGGCTTGTGGTGTGCGAGATAGGATTCTAGGCCGGAGGAAAAGGCAAAGGAACCAAGTGGTAAGGCGGAGTCGGAGAGGAGGAAGAGGAAGTGGAGGGATGGGTTTGTGTTTGATGCCATGGCTGGCTTCTCTTTCTTGAAGGTGACAGTGGATTCTGACTCTGGTTGTGGTTGTTTCCTCTTTTATGTTTTGGGAGTCCTTTGATAGGCCGTGTTCCGGAGATGTAATCTTTTCCTGTCCTTAGTCCTGAATCCTAGTCTTGGTCTTGGGAGAGATGAAGATTTGACACGAACGGTAGACTTGTTCATCCCTTGTTGTATGGTTCCTCGGAGAATGTGATCACGAGAAGTATTGATATCCAGGCCGATATCGAAAGGTTCAATGGTCCAAGATAGTGAGAGTGAGGAGTCTCCACTTTTCATATCTTACATAACTCGTTCATTAATACATAGTGACCGACAGTTCTCGATGACTTTCTTCCTTCCCTCCTTCCCGGAAGCTGCAGCTTACTCCATTTGATATTTCGCTTACAGTATAGGGTGTGTAACTCAGCTGAATGAATGGTTGGAAGATCTATAAGATTAGCCTATACAACCGCAGGTACTCAGATGCCATTCGCATCACCCGATAGGTCGAATATGCGGGACAAGAGACCAATCGCAAGACTGCCAACAGTCAATGGCGACAGCAATATGCAGCTACTGATCTTCTGACAGTCCCTTATAGTAATTATGTGCCCGCACCATATGCGCATTCTCAGCTCGCTTAAACCAGTCATTCTACAGTCTCGACTCAAAGTGACATTCGTGGTGATGGCCGAAAGAGGACTTCGCTGCGGCTTCTGACCTATATCGGCAGTATATATTCCCATCCAGGTCCGACATGTCTTGGATGTGACTCCGCTATCACGACTGCAGAGAAGTGAGGCTGGCATGGCGTCTATTCTCCAGCGCGCAGCTGAACTATACACAAGAAGATGGTACATCTACCACACATTGGTTTTACCCATAGTAAATCACAGCTCGAGGAGTCGATAGTCTACCCGAGTCAACGACCAAGATCACAGCTAATCTGGCCATGTATGTCATTGGATACAACAGTGATGGTATGTGAGTAGAAGCCATCTCTGGTAGAGGGAGCGAGAATGGATACAATACACTGGACTCAAGATTCGCTCGTACATCCTCATCCGGCATGGATGTAGCCCCGCAACCAAGGAATACAATTCGCCTACTACGCCAACGAACCCTGGGTCGACCACATCGGCACCGGTCTAGATCCCTCCTACTACTGGACCTACCCACCAGACTTTTCAGCCACAACCACAAAAGTAGGCGGTATCAACGAACCAGCCGGCTCGCAAATCACCCTCTACGACACCTCCAAAACCGTATCAGCAAACTACTTCGTTCTCAACCACCGGGGCTACGTTTTCGCAGAGATGGATGGCGAATACACCTTCTCCACCTCCGATGTAGACGATATAACATACCTCTACCTCGGCGATGCGGCGATCAAAGGCTACGATAGAACAAACTACGCTGCTAAACTCGTTTGTTGCAACCCTTCTCTCACCAGCGCTTCTGCAACCTACACACTCAAAACTGGTGATTATTTACCTTTTCGTGTGGTGTTTGGACAGCAAGGGGGACCGGTGGCGTTTACGTTTTCTGTGACTGCGCCTGATGGGAGTGTGGTTTTGGATGCTGGTACAAAGGGTTCGGAGTTTGTGGTTCAGTATTCTTGTGATGGGAGTGCTGCTCCTGAGTTTCCGGCTTGGGGTCAGGAACAGCCTGCTTGAGAATCAGAGGTGATGGGGTCCAACTGTGTAGAAGCAAGGCGAGACTTTCTGGGATTTGGTTTGTGGGTATTTGTGTGATTTTGATGCTGTCTCTTGAGTAGTTTTGTTAGTGTCTACGAGTGGATGGATGTAGAGGGTGTCTCTTGGCTAAGTTTGGGAATTGTCAATACACTCCCATTTGCCCGAGGCTCTCCACTCCTTTCTTTTTGTCGTAGTTTGAGCCAGAGGACGCGATTTCTTCTCGACAAAGAATGTATCTTCACTGGAGTGGACGACTACTTACCTCCTTGGATGCTTTACATGAACAACACAGATGATCGGGACAGGAAAGCAATATCTAAGATGATGAATAATTGATTATTCAACTGTTTGACCCAGACTTCTCAAACTACCTATCTATTGATGAAAGCATACAACATCCAGTGATGAGAACATAACCTAGGTAGAAGGGTACATTCAGTTCTCGAAATCGATCAAATCGACTTCTTTCTCCGAGGCCTTGATACCCGTCATGGCATCACCACTGGCTGTCTCGCTTGTCTTGGGACCGTCATTGCCGTATCTGTACAACGAAGGCGCGGCATGGGTCTTCTCGATCATCTCTGTTTCTCCAAGGTTGTCAGCCTCGTCCGGCTGTACCTCTTCCTGCTCAAGGCGAATTTCGTGAGCTGGAGGGGTGTGTCTGTCGGGCATGGCCACGTCTTTGCTGTCTTGGATGTTGATCGGTATGCTGCCGTATTCCACGTCTGCGTCGTAGGGTGGTGGTTCGTAACCAGGTGGGCCCTCGTCGTAGTTGACTGTAGTACTGTCTGCCGAACCACGGCGTTGTCTGGTACCGTCGTATGCAGGATAGACGTTGACATGTCCGATGTCGTTCATCTGCAGCTCTGAGTTGAAGTGTTCGTCGTCATGATAGATGAATTCGTCAAGGCCTGGAGTGAGCTCAACCTCGTGTTCGTCTGAGATGGCATAGTCGCTAGCGTAGACCAGTAGGGCCTGGTTGTGTTCGAGTTCTACGGCGCGGATTACGTCGTCTTGTGTTGATTTGGTCTTGATGACCTTGGCGCCGTTCACATGAACGTCGTACTCGATGCGCCACCACTGCATGCCTTCGGGTGCATCTTCGTCGTCTACCATGGCTGTGTCGGAAGGATCGCGAGGACGAAGGAGGTATGTGACGTGAGACTTGGTGGAGACACCTCTGAGCGAGTATCTGTGCTTGAGCTTCTCTTGTGGTAGTCCCGTCTCGTGTGAAAGTTCTACCAGTGCCTTGCGTGCCTTTTCCTTTTCTTGTTCCAGAGCTGTTGCTTGTCAGGATTGTCGAAGATTATGACAAGGGGCGTGCACATACCTTTGAGCTTCAGCTCTACCGCTTCAGAGACCGCTTTCAACTGCTCCGCTATCTTGCTGTGATGCTCCAGTGGTAGAGGGATGTCGGTATCTCCGCCAGCGCCAGCACCTTCTCTTTCTTCAAGCAAAGTTCTTCTGGTCTCGCCTGAGAAGTAGTTCTGCGCGTGCTTCATCAATTGTGTTGTGTTCAGATTTCCTTTCTGCGTGTGTTGATAGTTGTTCAACTTGAATTGAGCCGTCTGGATCTTGTCAATCTTCCTTTTGATCTGAGCCATCTGCTTGCGAACATCCTTCGTCAACTCGGCATTCTCCTTAAGATACTTGTCGACGTAGAAGAAAGGCGGGATGACGACGTTCAGCGTTTCCTTCGAACTATCGTTCTGGGTCAGACGGATAGGCAGAACTTGTGCGCAGTAGTCGATGTAGTTGTCATAGAGGGTTGAGTCGTCGCCTTCGGTATCCCAAAGGGTGTCGTCCATGATAGCTGCCAGTTCTACACAGGACGAGTCGGGACCGGAGTTGACGAATAGTGGTAATGAGAAGAGATCCGAAGTAGCCATGCCTTCTGGGTTGGTTGTGCCTATCAATGAGTGGAAAACAAAGAACTTATCAGTGCTTGGGTACTCCTCCATGGCATCCAGGTAGGCCTTTTCCCATTGCTGGAGAACTTGGTCGAGGATACATCCACCATCGTTTGCGGCGGCAAGGCGAACAAGTGTCTCTGCGCTACCGTATGATCTCAGGCTTTCATCCAGCAGAGCCATCAGTCGCTGCATCTCCGCGAGA
>Ga0268250_10001509_pt1 | contig 10178 bp, 10 predicted proteins | sample AgamicAsSfe_FD_200448 | JGI IMG/M metagenome (GOLD analysis project Ga0268250, IMG submission 200448) | Agave microbial communities from Guanajuato, Mexico - As.Sf.e (v2) (version 2) | ecosystem: Host-associated > Plants > Phyllosphere > Phylloplane/Leaf | place: Guanajuato, Mexico | collected... | reverse complement strand
CGAATACGCTTGCGCCGGCGCACACATCTCCATCTCGGGCGTCTTCTCCCGCAACACCTGCGGCTCAACATAGTTCTTTTTCCCCGTCCCGAACCAGCGCTTCCAGCCGCCAACTTTGGGAGAAGTGATGAGCGGGACAGAGTTGCCCGGGCCATCCGAAACCAAGTCTGCCATCTTCGGTCTGCCGATCTGGAATGACAGTCTCTTGGACCGTGTAGTCGATGCGGGCGTAGCATGAGCCACTGGACTCGATTGCAACTCGTCATTCTTATTCCGGAAGAGATCGAAGGATGGTCGCATGGCTTGGAAAGAGCTCCGACCAGACTTTCTACTCGTCGGCGTGGCAAATTCCACTGCAGTTGGTGTCGGTGCAGTGTCTGGACGGCTGGCCTCCATGGAAGGACGACCGGAGGATGGGCGCTTGAGTTGCATTGATAGGCGTGAAGAGCGTGTCGTGGTGGGAGTCTTGATGAGAATTTCTGGTCTACTCGTCTCAATGGAGGGTCGACTAGTGTTCGGTCTTTGCACTTGTGTGGATGTGCGTGACTCGCGTCTTGGCGTGAATGGGGTGGCAGGTGCAATAGAATCGAGATCTGGTCGCGCTACGTCTAGAGATGGCCGACCTGAGAACGGCCTCTTCAGCTGTGCCGATAGACGACGGATGCCCTTTGTTGAAGAAACTTGCGGTTCTGCTTGATTTGCCGCTTCATCCCGGGTACTATTAAGTTGTGCTGGAGAAGGTCTTGCAAACAGCTGGAAGGAGCGACGGCCAGACCTCGCTGGTGTTACGACGGGGCTTGCCGCCTGAGCAGGTTTTGTTGACTGCCTAGATTCTGCAGCATTGCCATTGCTCCTTACTGGTGCTTGGAGTGGCTCATCAACATGTCTCGACACCTGCGCAGACGAGCGTCGAAGACGTCTGGGAGTTTCCGGAGACTCAGGAACCACATTTCCAGCTTCTTGAGCCCGAGTGTGTTCTGACACTAAATCTACTGATATCATGTTCTCTGGCACCGTACCTGCTGTATCCGTGAGCTCCGACACTTGATGCTCCGGCAAAGACGTCGAAATCGCTGCTTGGTTTGTGGGTGGCATCACACCAGGTGATTTCCCTCGACCATGACTCCAATCCCATCCTTCTATTGAACTATACCCTGCGGCACCCTCTCCAGCATGCACACTTACTCTTGCGCTATCTGCCGGTTGAGAAGTTGTCGTGATAGATGTCTGAGCAGTGTCTACACGATCACCAGTTCCTTCGGACTGAGTGTTCGATGAGGTGTCTTCAGCAGACGCTCGAAAGCTCTGCAATAATGGTTCTGGTTGAGTCTCAACCACTGGCGGAGCAATTGGAGGTGTATACAATGGCGCAGGCTCTGGCCATGGGAGGAGCTTCTCCTGTGTCCAATCAATCTTCCACCTCTTGCCTTGGTGTACGATCACATCATTAGCACGCCTCGAATTGTACAACAGGCTTGGCATGCAGTGCCGTCTGTAGCGGATCTGCTGGGCACTATCTATGTAGAATTGAGGCTGCCATTTGATGAAATCATCTGGGTACATCCGAGCAGGAACCTTTGTATTAACTTTGACTGGCACAGGTTCAGGCTGAGATGGTGATGTAGGCGTGTCAGCGACATTATTAGAGATGGTAGGTGAGATCGGTGACATTGGGGAGTGCGGATCCTGCTCAACGAAATTGCTCGCGGTTCGCCTGCTGAAGATACGACGGACCAACTCCACGCTAACCCGACTGGATCTCTCTGGAGGTGGCACGGAATCCATATCTGCACCTGCAAATGCTAGGCTATTATCGATCTCGCCAGCATCGGGATCTACGGTAGCAGTCTGTTGTAATGGTACGTCACCTTCTGCAAGTGGCGACAGTGCTCCGCGAGTGGACTGGTCTCGAGGTAGTGGATTCTGCCCTGACGAGTCAGAGGGACCTGCAGTGGCACCTGCGGAAGGTGGAGGTCGTCGTCTTCTCCGTCTTGGTAGTGTGTGATATTTTGGCTCGGTCCTGTCGTCGATTGGAGGAGCAATATCCACAGCAGCACAGAGCTTATCGATCCATCTGCTGCGATCCTCGGAAGTCTCAAGGCGGAACAGCAACTGCTCGCCCTCGAGTCTTAGCCTGACAAAATATCTCTTGACCGATTCAAACAGATGTGGTTCCGTGATTTTGAGCTTCTCGATAGTCGCTTCTGGAAGCATAGATATGTAAGGTGATTTTGGCAGGAGTTGTTGCTTTGGCTCGTCGGCAGCGATCCCAACCTCCGCATGCTGCATCGAGAAAGCCCTGATCAGGCGCCCTGCTTGACTCCGATCGGTGTGTAAGCTAAGTATACCTGGTGGAGGTCGTCGCACGGTGTGCAGGCGAAGTAGAGAACCAGAAAGCACAGCGTATGCCTGCGTCCATTCCTGTTTCTTGAATTTGTCGAATGGCGTATTCTGTTCGAAGCATAACTCCACTGGCGCTTCTGCCGAGACAGAACATGTGTATCGAGGCAGGACATCGAGACCATGATCATCTTTATGCGCTACACGATGCGTCTTCCGCCCAAAGATGCTGATGTCGTACCCAGGCGGAGACGTCGGCCCATCCTCATTCTCCTCAGAATCTGCGACGATAGCATTGTGATAACCAATGACTCTGCGGAGTTCTTTTGGGGCTGCTACCTGTTGGGTATCCAGTGGTGGAGGTATGGCATTGGCGCTGTACCGTCGGTGAAAGAGATCGGCGAAGACCATGGCTGGGTGTAAAGGTCGTTGATGGCTCAGACCATGATCATCTTGCAAGAATTGAGAGAGGAGGATTGCGTATCAAACGTGAAGCATCCGATCCGGTCATCTCAAGATGTAGAATAGGTTAAATCATTGGAAAAATGAGAGGAGGACTGCCTTGAGTGCTGGCGATTACCTGTGAGAGTGACGGACGAATTGCGCGAGCCCGTCCCAGCCGCTTGCACGGACCCACTCGAAGCACGAGTTCCAGGCCAGACGCCAGACGGCATCTCCCCCGTGCTTCGTACATAAGATACTTTCCTCCACCACCTCCCTCCTCCGTACATTTACGATTGCTGCAATAGTACGATGATAGTCTAAGCAATTCCCTAGCGGTACTCTCCCCGGGCTTCTTCTGACCCTTTATCCTGTGACAGTAGCATGCCTCGTCTCGCACTGCCGCCAAAAAAGAAGAAGTCTGCGAGAACCACTACCGCGCCAGAGACAGCTGAGGAATACCTTGCTATCGGTGTGGACTGCGAGGAAGGGGGAGAGAAGTGGAGGGCTGGGGATGCCCAGAAGTCTTTCCGCTTCTTCCTTCGAGCCATTGCGAACTACGATGAGGGATTGAAGTCGTTTCCGCAGGATTTCAATCTTGCCTACAACCAGTAGGTTGAACTTAGCTCGCGAACGCTTTCCATCTGGTGAATAATTCACTCGCTGCAGAGAAGTTGCTGATCTTTTCAGAGCACGTATACAGTATTCCATAAGTCAACATCCTGCTCTACGTTCACAGTTCGCTGGGTCTTATGTAGATTTACTGGAGCAAGCGCTGCATTCACATCGTCGTGCCCAATCACTTGACCCCGAAAATGCTGACGGGCTATTTAACACTGCCCAAGTCTTGTCCAGTCTTGCAGAAGCCACACATGAGGCGCATGGGGTGCATAAGCCTAATGATGCGATCAAGCTCATCGACGAGTCTATAACATTGTTCCAGCAATGCCTCTTGCAGCAAGAGATGCAATATCAGGAGGGTCTCGATGAAGCCGCAGGCTTCAAAGCCGATGAGGACGGGGGAGTGTCGTTATCACAATCGCATGCCACAGAGCCAGAGGAAATGCCTCTATATGATACTAGGCAGGCCGAGGAATGGGCATCTGTTGTTGAGCCAGTCACGACCCAGAGCCTACTCGACACAGCCTGTGCCCTACTCGATGCACTCGCCTTGAGTTGTACATTCCTGAGCCCTGCCACTGCCGAGACGACATCTACAATACTTGCCACGGCGAACTCCATCACCAATGAGAAAATTCCCAGTTACCTGCACGACATCGATGCCATCTCGCACAAAGATGTTTGGCTTTCTGGTACACACTTTCGTCGAGCGTATCTAGAGGCATCTTTTCGTGCTTCTCTCATTGATGCGCAGTCATACGAGGACAACCTGGTCGCTGTGTACGCTGAAACGATGGGTGGGCCTGCAGGTCTAGCACAAAGTGCAAGCTATCTCACGTCGTACGCCGATGCTCTAGTAGCCCTCAATGGCGCATTTGCGGACATGAACGTTGCCCCTCTGACCCGCTGGAGAAGTCTGACGAAAGCACTGGAGTATATGACTACTGCCACGAAAGCACCTGATGCAGAGAATGTCCCAGAGCTACATGTTGGCCGCGGGGATATCGAGTTACTCAGGGTTATGCTGACGTCTGTACCTGGTCTTCCTGATACACTGACCAATGACAAGGTCAAGGCAACATTGCTGAAGAACGCAGCAACTTATTACTCAGGTGCGGCAGCCGTAGCACGCTCATCGATCATGCTTAGTCGAGCACCGGTAGTATCCATCGCGATGATTAAAGAAGCCGTAGTGAAGGGCATGATGGGGCAGGGGATTGCGCCATTGATGGAGCTTATCAAGAGTGGCGTTTCGAAAGACATAATGATTGAATGTGTAGATGACATGGCAGATGAGTCGCTCATCTCTGACGAGCTCAGGCAGCAGCTATTGTCGCTGTAGAGAAGAGAAGACCACGAATAGAACAAAGATCCGAGCAAATAATTGTACGGCTTTTCCCCTTTTGACGAACATGAAACGATGTTTCAAGCTTGCACGGCCCGTTCGCATCGTTGCCAAGCCGGAAAAGTATCCGTCAGGCATGACGTCTCACTCCCTGCTCCCTGCTCTACTTGTTATTTGTATTTGTTCTCTTCCACAATCCGTCTTCCTCAGTCTTCAGCTCCACGATCATGGCTCCATCTGAACCTTCCACTCAGGAGGACTACCTCATCCTTGCCATTAACGCTGGTTCCTCCTCCCTCAAACTCTCCCTTTACACCTCATCCGGCCACGGCCACGACCCTCGCGAACTAGCCGTCGCGGAAATCTCAGGCCTCTCCTCTCCCCCGGCCAGCCTCAAATACACCGTCCATCCACATTCTACCTCGAAAGACTCCTCCGTCCCCAAAGACATCACGGACCCCGATGCGGCCTTCAAATTTCTCCTCGACAAGCTCATCGCCGACCCTTCGCTCCCTAGAGTAACCGGCCACGATTCAATCGCCTACGCTTGTCACCGCATCGTGCACGGCGGCGACTTCGGCAAAGTCCATGTCATCGACTCCAGCACCTTCCACGCCCTCGAAGAGCTCTCCGACCTCGCGCCCTTACACAACGCAACCGGCCTGAAAATCGTGCGCACCGTGCATGAAACGCTGCCAAAATGCACGAACATGGCGTACTTCGACAGTGCGTTCCATGCGACCATCCCGAAACATATCAGGACGTATGCGATTGATCAGAAGTTGGCGGAGAGGAATAAGTTGAGGAAGTATGGGTTCCATGGCGTGTCGTATCGGTTTATCACGAATGCGGTGGCGGGGTATCTGGGCAGGAGCACGGAGGAGATTAATGTTATTGCGCTACATTTGGGGTCAGGGGCGAGTGGGTGTTGTATACAAGGGGGAAAGAGCTTGGATACGACGATGGGGTTGACGCCGGTGAGTGGGCTGCCGGGAGGGACGAGGTCGGGGGATGTTGATCCTAGGTATGTGACATGTATAACATTCAAGATTGTGATGCTGACAGGAATACACAATGCAGTCTTGTATTCCACTATACACATGGCGCTGGGCGACCTAGTGCTGCAAGTACAAAGGAACTGCACATCACTAATGTATGTTGTCCCCCTGCCCTCTCTTACTATGTTCCAATCATGTCTTCACCACGACCATTCCAAATATTTCGCTCCCAGATCTTGTCTCCTTGTGCCACATTCGTGGCCCGTCATGGAGCCCATCGAATACAAGCTAACCAACCTCATCTCCAGGCCGAAGAGATCCTAAACAAGAAGTCCGGCTTCCAAGCAATGACAGGAACCGCCGACTTCGGCAAGATTATAGCCAATGCTTCATCAGACCCCGCATGCCAACTAGCACTCGATCTCTTCATCGACAGGATCATCGGCTTCATCGGGTCATATTACGTCAAACTAGGCGGCAAGGTCGACGCTCTTGTCTTCGCCGGTGGTATTGGCGAGAAAGGCGCCTCATTCCGAAAGATGATTGTCGAGAAGGTGGCATGTCTCGGATTTGCAATCGATGATGCCAAGAATGACAAGCCTGCCGAGGAGACGGTGGCGAATATCGGCAGCAGTGATGCCAGACATCAGACGCTCGTGTGCAAGACTGATGAGCAGGTATGCTTGGTAGGATGTCTTCCCTTTTGGAGCCCATACTGACTAAGCCACAGTTCGAGATGGCACGGGGATGTGCCGCTGAAGCAGAGCACTTCAAACGCAACCAGTGAGCGCGCGAACCCACGTCCAGGTGATTACAAACCTGCTATCTCGCGAATTGGGCACTTTCGCCGTTATCTCAAGGTCATCTTCGACCACAGTCATTGAACAGTTGTCGGCTCAGTTCTCCTGGAGAGTGCCGTAGAAATCCCACTCAGACTTATGTTCCAGCATTGTAGACATAGACATAGTCTGAGCCTGAACAGGGCTTGCACATCCTCGATTCGTGAAAGCACAAAGCCATTCTAACTGCTGCAGGACCACGGTTCTAGCTATGTTATAGCAGACCGACAGAGTGGTTTGTGATACCACAGGCAGCTGGTCCGGTACGGGACATTGCATTGCTCGGGCAACTCGCTGCTAGCAAGGCATGCTTTGAGCGAAATCCTCATGATCCTCTTCTTGGCTTCATCAACAGAAGTATGAACATTCCAACGACGAGCAGTATTAGTAACAATATAATCTTCCTCTTCGCCGACTTCTTCTGATACTTGGTTGCCGTCTTCAGCTCCTTATCGGCTCCCTTGACATCGACATTCATCCTCTCCACGTTGTAGTCGATGCGGTCCAGCATAGTCCCTTGGTCAATGACCATGGTTTGCAGTTCTGAGAAAATGTTCGCAAGCTCGATGATGCCTTGCGCGATAGATTCAATCTCCTGCTCTCGTTTCTCGATTGTTGCGTCGTTGTTCTGCCGTCGCTTCTGTACCGTTTGCTGGATGGTGGACTGTGAAAAGTTGCGATCGGCCTCACTTTCGATCATGGATGGGTCAGTATATGGGTTCTTGACCGTGGGGGAAGATACACGGTCTACGGAGGCGCCCATGCCGTTCAGGGTGCGCATTTCTAGCGTTGGTCAGCTTGGACACGATAGCCTTCTTCAAGTTCTGGAGTGGAAAACACATACTCTTGAGATAATTTGACTGCTTCTTCCTGAATATCGCGCTCACATCGCCCACTTTCGTGGCCATGCTGATCCGCAGATTATGCGCCATTGTCTCTTCGCCTCTGCTGATACCCTTTGGCTTCTGCTTCTCTTGCTTGACCATCGCCTCTATACGCTTAATGTGTCGCTGACATGTTTGGAAACCTCTTGTAATTTCCTGCGTCAAGCCTTCGATCTCGCGCTCTTCTCTCTTTTTCACGGCATCATCCTCGAAGCCGGGCAGTACATGCTTCGCGTGCATCGGATCAAGTCGTTTCATATTACGCTGTATACCTTCAAGAAGCTCAATCACCTCATCTTGGACGTCTGCCCATCTCGGTGGGAGAGCTCCCATCTCGATGATCGCGTCCCCGTCTTCGCCGCCTGCAGCCATGAGCCCACGTCGCTCTTCGGGCACATTGGAGGCGCCATTGCTTGCGCCATTGGCACCACTTGTGCTGGTCTGCGATCGTTTCGTAGGATGATGGGTGTATGATTGTCGGTAGGAGATGTACAGGTTCGTACGATCCCGCCAGCTCATCTCCTCGGCCGAGAGAGTGGCAACGCCAGCAGACGGCTAGCTGTCTTGTAATGATAAAGGTACTCAAGATCTAGCAGAGCATTGTGATTGCTTACCAGCGTGTGATTTGTGAGGACGTCCTATCTAGTACATTGCTCGCCAAGGCCGTCGCGACGCAGATTCCCCGCATCAGCCCTGCAGGAGCAACTCCTTTGTTTCAGGACAGATCCATCCCACTTCCAAGTTATACATACGCCTACCTTGCAACGTCCACCGTCTTTTTGCATTACTTCGCCGCACTCACCTAGACTACCACTCTCTTAAATTAAAGATCACCACAACCACCCATACAAGATCACACAAGCCCATATCATGGTATAGCTCGCGTTGGCCCATCGATTAGGCGAGCGCATCATCTGACGCGTTAACACAGGCCGACACACTCACCGAGGAGCAAGTCTCCGAGTTCAAGGAAGCGTTCTCCCTCTTCGTGAGTGCATAATCCGATCGAGTTGCGCGGCAGGGTCTCGCGACGAGTTCACTCTTCTGCAAGTACTGACATAGTGATAACAGGACAAGGATGGTGACGGTCAGTTTACCCTACACGAATGCTGAGCACGACGATCGTCGTAAAGTGACAGACCTTGCGCGAGAGAAGACTATAGACTAAGACAATGACTGCAGGGCAAATCACCACAAAGGAGCTAGGAACCGTCATGCGCTCTCTCGGCCAGAACCCAAGCGAGTCTGAGCTCCAAGACATGATCAACGAGGTCGACGCAGACAACAACGGCACAATCGACTTCCCAGGTACAAGTTCTCGGACCTTTCTTGAGGGCGTGACTGACTGGAGACAGAATTCCTCACAATGATGGCGCGCAAGATGAAGGACACAGACTCCGAGGAGGAGATCAGAGAAGCATTCAAGGTGTTTGATCGCGACAACAACGGGTTCATCTCTGCGGCCGAGCTCCGTCACGTCATGACATCCATTGGTGAGAAGCTCACAGATGATGAGGTGGACGAGATGATCCGGGAAGCCGACCAGGACGGTGATGGACGTATCGATTGTAAGTTGAGCCAAGAGTGGACGATTAACCTATACAGGCTAACAGATGTGCAGACAACGAGTTCGTGCAACTGATGATGCAGAAATGAGCAGTCTGAGTATCTCAGCCGGAACGAAACTTATGAAGAATTGGGAACGCCCGGGGACTATGAACGCATTGGAGAGTGCAGTACAGTACGCTGGGCACTAGATGTATGAGCGGCGTGGCAGTATACTGTCTTCCTAGCTCGATTATAGAGCAGTCCTAGACTCGACGCAACTGCCTCTGCTGTAACTTGAATGCCTTATCCTAATCCTGTATCACGTTGTACACACCTGTGTCAGCTTATGTATTTGTGTAGCGCGTGCTTCTGGACCTTTGTTTAAGGTTTAAAGTGACCCCTCCACTCCACTTTCCTTTCCTCGTCCTTACGGGTAGCACTCCGTCAGGGCTGCAGATCTGTTTTCTTATGACCTTGTCTTCGAACACACACAACTATCGGGAGGTTCTCTCAGCTCGCAGCCGTCGATTGGTGCTGAAGGAGGGTTCGCCAAAACAGTAGCACAAGCAAGATTGAGTCCCTGAGCTGCAGCTGAAGACCCTCCTTGCTATCAGAGATGCACCATCTCTCAAGCGACCTCTTATGAGCTACGACACCTTTATGACATGCCAAGCCCCGATCGCCCACGAAGTCTTGCCACTACGAACTAGGAAGAACGCATCACATCAAGTCCTCCGAGCAGTCTGAACATGACCACCCTTCAAGAACGACCTAATGGCACACCTGGCGGCAGCAGTATGAACCTAGAGAAAGAGTTTACTTGCAGCATCTGTACGGAAATCCTCTATCAGCCACTCACCTTACTTGATTGTCTTCACACGTTCTGTGGGGGGTGTCTCAAGCAGTGGTTCAGCTTCCAGAAAGCTGCAATTGAACGAAAAATAAACCAGGAAGGGACCGTGCCAGCAATACTATACACTTGTCCGTCCTGCAGAGCTGGAGTTAGAAATACCAAGGGCAATGCTACTGTTACTACACTACTGGAGATGTACCTGAAGATGCACCCGGAGAAGGACAAGAGCGAGGAGGAAAAGAAAGAGCTGGATGCGGCATACAAGCGTGGTGATTCTGTGTTACCTCCACCACCACGAATGAGGGAAGA
>Ga0268250_10001506_pt1 | contig 10182 bp, 8 predicted proteins | sample AgamicAsSfe_FD_200448 | JGI IMG/M metagenome (GOLD analysis project Ga0268250, IMG submission 200448) | Agave microbial communities from Guanajuato, Mexico - As.Sf.e (v2) (version 2) | ecosystem: Host-associated > Plants > Phyllosphere > Phylloplane/Leaf | place: Guanajuato, Mexico | collected... | reverse complement strand
GCTTCCCGTTCGCAACCCTCTTACAACCACTTCTCATGCCTCTCCAAGACCTCCCTCTCGAGCTTCTCGACGAAATATGCCTATATCTACCCTACACGTCTCTTATCGCTCTCCGCTGGACATCCCGTGTCCTCTACAATGACATCCTCGCCCCGCTCCCTACCCACTGGCAATCACAGCACAACTCCAACGACCCCCTCCTCAAGCGACTCGCACGCGATTCCCGCTACCCTTTCCACACTCTCGACGGCAAGATCAATCTCGATGCCGAGATCGCACGTACACGACGTGCGGCAGCACTAGAGAACAGTGCCCGAGCTCGGACAGACAGCATTGAAGACCAACGCCGCTGTTTGTTCGACTTGTTGCTGATGGAATGTTGGCCTTCCTTCAATACTGCTGCAGCAGGCCAGTTGAATGAACGGCATGAACCGGACATCCCAGCGAGCATGCGGGGTAAGCTGGCACCGACGGATTGCTATGCCTGCCACATCTGTCTGCGGCTGCGGGCGCAGTCGCACTTTGCGATTGCTCAAACGCGAGGGGATAAGAAGCGGGGACGATACACCCCGACTATGCTGCTGGAGCGGCAGGAGAAGGTCGGATACTATGTTGCGGCGTTGGCGGTGGAGGGGCGGTATTGTTTGCAGTGTGGGACGAAGGAGGGCAAATACCAGAAAGGTGCGCTGCTGCAGTTCATCGAGGAAGAAGGGGTGGTTTGTGGCGAGGCGGGAAGGCTTGGTGCACGCAAGCTGGTGATTGGTGTTGGGATCGTTTGCAAGCGCTGCGGAGAGTTCAGGCATGTGCAGGGAGAAAGCAAGGAGGCGCTGAGGAGACTGTGTGGAGAGTGCTTGAAGTACAGGCCTCCATGATGAGAGGGTGGTGAATCAGCACGGCAAACCGTGTATTATCAGACGACCACAAGTGAAATGTTTCAGCCATGACCAACTCTCCATCTGGCTCTATACATATGTTGGGTTGAGGTCACCCTTTTGCTGACAGGGTCAGAATGTCGCGCATGGTGGCGACAAGGAGCCAACAGTCCAAGCACGGTCACCACCGAGCTGAAAGTCATCACAACTGCACCAAAACCAAGCGATGAAGTCATTGAGAGCTCCATTCGGCTTCGCGAAAGCCATGCGGATCTTGGAAGCCTCTGGCCTAGCTTTCGCCTTGGCCGATGTCCACGACTCGGACAAAGATTAGAAGGAGAAGGAGGAACAACGTGCTGCGAAGAAGCGTGAAGCTGCAAAGTGCGAAACCGAACAATAAGAGAAGCGCGCTGCCGGACGACGCACAGCCAGGAAGGAGGAGGAGCGCCGCACTGCCAGCATGTGGAAGGCGATAGTCTTGCACAGACAGTCTGTTTGGTAATCTCCACATTGAACATCCTCAAGCACTGAGTGAGTACTTCCATGTCCAGTGCATTCGACGAGAATGGCGTAGATGGTCTCAGCTGCGGGACAAGTCATCAACAAAGCCCACGCTAGCCAGCAGCTGCAGACATGCAAAGCAGCATCGATCGCTCTCTAGCATTCGTGATGCGTGATCAGAGAGCTTCGCGGCTAAGCTGGAAATCATCATGGCCTCTATTGACAACCTGAGAAGAGAGAAAGCAGCAATCGGCACAACATGTCAGGAGCAGTGGAAGAGAACGAAAGACACGCTGTCTTCTCCAACCTCAACGATGCAAATGGAGCGGCACGTCGCATCTTCAACAATAAGACCGGGGACTTTGCCCCAGTCACCACAGCCAAGCTTGCAAAGGCTTTCGCTACGAGGTTGAACCCAGGAAGGAACAGTTGGGTCATAGGGTTGGAGATGATGACTACATTGCCGACGGGACATTCTCTCAACCCCAGGCGGAACTCGAGTTCAGGATGGCTGGGGGGGTGATGAATAGATCGGGCAATATGGTGGGAGCCGATGAGGAGCTCAGCGTCTGGGTTGCGTCGTTTGGGGTTGATGAGGATATGCCTAAGGAAAAGGTTGAAGGGGAAGCAGTTCTTCAGAGTTAATTCGATTTCCGGCTTGAAACTCTTAGAACTGATCCGAGAAATCGGATGGATGGGTATGGGTATGTTAGGCAGATGGTCATGTTGGACAAGTCTAGTTGAGGGTTCAGGAAGCTGTGAGGATAAGGCTGTTAAGCAGGATACTGATGGGCAGCGGTTCGCGGAATCACTGCGATGGTGCCGTAACACTCCTCGTCGTCCTTGTACTGTACGCAATCAGTTTTCTCCCCTGACTAGCACTTCGTCTCAAGAGTGACGACTGGGATCAATCCTGTCAACTCAACCACGAAGCATACCTTAAACAACCTGTATGCGTCAGTTTCACGCGGAGCAAAAGTGTCACAATCTAGCAAGCACAACGCAACCGATCTTGAGCCAGGGAGCAGGTGAGCAGCACTTCGTAGCTCCACTAATTCGCCAAATATGAAAGGGTATCCCGGCCTGCGGAGCTCGTACACCAATGACTGCATCAGCAGCACATTCGCGATCGGCCGTCTCCAAGTGAAAAACACTTTCCTGGTGATGTCTCGTGGGATTATCCTCCTGCCAGCGAGCCACGCCTCTGCTCAGAAAGCCAGTGCAACCTTGCCTCGTTCAGTTCTTCTTCTTTCCAGCCAAGATGTTGAGACCAGCACCTGAAAAAGTTAGCAGATGACAAACCAGCTGGACAAGGGCTACGGACCATAGTTATAAGTGAGTGTCCCTCCCAGATTAGCGCTCCACAGTAGCGCCGGCAGCAAGACAGCACTGATCGCAATATCGAACCCACTCGGCGCAACATCCGCCGCACGGCTCCACCACTGGTACACACCAGCAGCGAGGACAACATCGTTGAAAGCAGCGTGTGCAATGACAATCTTCATCTTCTGACGTATGGTCTTGCCATCAGCCTCGTAGAGCCCGCCATTCTTGTAGATCTGGAGCGCCTGCTGGACACCGGTCGAGGTGGCGGGGAGGGCGGTGATGACGCCGAGGATGTTGAGGTACTGGGAATAGATAGCGGAGTGGTTAGCTAGACCAATCAGACAGAGGGACGCGGCGAGACGAGCATGATCGAGAGGATCGAGAGAGAGGAGGCCATTAGGGGACTCACGTAAGCAGCTTTGCCGAGGTCGGGGAGGGAGTAGGCGAGGTTGGAGACGAGGAAGGGGAGGCGGAGGTAGGTCGTCGCGCCGTAAACAAGGTCGAGGCCGTAGGCGAGGGACCAGAATGCGATGGGAAAGTGCACAGTCGACGGGTGAACTGGGTGACTATGAAGGTGTTAGCATGGGTGTCTTAAGGGCGCTAGATAGAGGATCAAGAGATGAGTATGAACGCACTCGAAAGACATGATGTTGGGTATACTCTGATTGTGTTGAAAGAGCTTCTTTGATGTACGGAGTGAAGAGGTGAGCTTATGGCAAAGGAGGTGATGAGATGGCAATGTAGGAATGCATTAAGCGGGGCCGGACGAGCTCCAGGATCAAGCTTAATCTCGTGGAGTACTGTATCGAGCAAGTCATGACGAGTTTGTCATACTTGATTTCTAAAATCTGCGATCTGGTTGGCGGCATTTTGTACATGTTTAGCACAACATAGCCAGCCCCCATTCAAGCATTCACCCTCCCCTCGAGAAGCTATCACCTGCACCGGAGTCCTCGACACTGTGAATACTCAACCTTGCCACTTCCTCTTATCGACTGACCTCCCCTGCCCGTTGCCACGTACTGGTTCGACATGTGTATAAGCAGCTACCAAGGCCAGACGCTGAGATTGTGTGAGCTGTGATAAAGGCTTGCCATACTCATGCTCAGAGGCTTCTTCCAACAACATATGCGCCTCCGCAATCTCTTTCTTGTGTGTAATCTCAATCCTAGTACTTGCAAATACCTTGAAACGATCAAACTCTGCTCTGGCTTGTCGTGCTGCCTCCACCCGTGTGAGCAGAAAGCTCAAGCGCTGACCATTGTCGGACTTCGACCAATCTTTATTGCGCTGGCTCTTCTCAGCTTCATCCAGCAATGCCTCCGCCTCTGCAAGCTTCCGCTTGCCATCTAGTGCGTGCGTAACACCCACAAGACCTCCTAACGCTTCGAGACACGCAGGAGTCTGTCCAGGTGCTGCCTGATACTTGGGTAGCTCCATGGCTTCGGAATTAGCTGGTGGAGGCACATCGAATCTGCTTTTCTTCTTGACGAGACACTGCGTCCCAGGATTATCCGTGCGTTCGTCTGGCGTCCAGGTCCAAATCTGGGAGGAGGCAATCGGCGTAGACCGCATCACGTGGATCCGAGGAGATGTAGCGATTGCAGGCGACGAGGCAGGTGGACTTGGTGCCATCGAGATGACAGGTTTTGGTGGCAAGCATGGTCTAGGAGGAACACGTGTGTCATTTGATGTCGCCTTATTGTTAGCGCCATTCTGCACTGTAGCCGTCCCGTTTGCAGCTTTCATTTCCGCAAGATTCGATGCTAGCATTGCTTGATGATCGCCCTTTGTCATCTGATGCTGGTAAATCATAGCAAAAGCAGCCGGAGCTCGTGGAGCTGATGGATGTGGTACTGCTTGTAACATGGCTCTTGGTTGCGTTGGTGCTTTTGCTGCTTCTGCAGGCACGATTGCTTCAGTTTGATTCCAGAATGCATCTTCGAGAAGCTTGTACTCTTGTAGAGAGGACTTTTTGGAGCCAGCTTGAGGTTTAGCTGGAGTGACCGCCGGCGTGGCAGAACTGATGACAGCGCCAGGATGCACTGTCAAAGCAGGATAGTGATTGATCGCAAATGGCTCAGGTGACTCGAATGGTGGTAGAAGTGATGGGGCAAGCACTTGACGTGCCGGTTCACCGACTTGTCCCGGCTGCAGAGTCGCTGGAAGTTCGGAGTTGAGGTACCCGTTCGCAAAGGCCGGGAGGCGATGTACGTGATTCTGAACAAGCTCAGCCGGTGAATAGTGATCATCGTCACGATACTGATGTGAACTTGGTGATGCAGGTTCACTTGGCAGTGGCTGTTGCACCACAAGCGGTCGTACTGTAGAGCTGCTATTTGCGAGATATTGCGCGGCGACTTGCTGTAAGAAAGTGTCCTCTATGGTCACAGAACGACTCCCATTGGTATGAGGTTGTCTAGCCGTAGGTCGAACAAACCTGTAATGGATATTAGATATCGGCCCTCCCACACCAGGCAGAGGGTCTCCAAAGGAAAGAGATCACGAGTAACCTTGATCCTTCTGGAAGGCAGTACACGAAAGAAGTATGCACGTCGATGGTATGAAAACGGATATATATTTGGATAATGATACTTTTGTTTTGATCGGTCTAGGTAAGATAGTAATGATGTATCATAAATCATCTTTCATCTTTCTCTTTGGCTAACACTCTTAAAAATATCTTGAAGTAATAAGAAAGCAAAAAGGTTCTCTCTCAGTACGACTCCAATACGTACTCGGTTACTTCTCGCTGCCGAAAGAACTCGGTAAGCACCGACTTCTCGTCCTTGGCTCTTTCGGGATCCAGCATGAATCGAATAGTCCCCTCTCGTATCCGTTCTCCAGGAGGCATCGTTTGGCTGGGCACTGGGTCTGGGCCGGGCGACATTGGCGACGGTGGGGGCGATGGCTTCGTTGCGATTATCTTGCCGTTGGCGAGTCGGATGCCGGTTTTCTTCTTTTCTTCGAGAGGAGGTGTTGGAGGGGTCGCTGCGGGCTTTGGGTCCTGCCACTCAGTATATCGTGGGTATGTGTGCTCGGCAGCTTCTTGGTTCAATGTTATTCGTATGTTGATGAACGTCTCGAGTGGGTAATCTGGTCCGATCAAGGTAGCAACGCGGTGGTGTGTGTAAAGGTCTAGCATGTCAACAAGGGTTTCTGTGGTGAAGGTAGAAGTTAGTAAGGCGTCGCTATGATGCTGTTTACTGCATACCCATGATTTCGGGACGCGTAGTAGCCCATCTGTCATAGTCAAAGCCATGTTCAGACTTGACGGTGGACAAGTCAACCTCGCGAAGTCTTATAGCCAACTCGAGTCCAGCCAGTGCCATTGTCTGTGTAGTTTGTTTCAGTGGCACGAACGTGCGGTACATGTCAAGAGATATCCTGTAAGCTGTCGCGCCAACTCGTTCGTCTAGGTCGCAGCTCTTGACCAGCTTCAACAGGATCTTTTGCGGGTATCGATTTCGGAAGTCGAAGCCAGAAGCCTCAAGCATCAGGCGCTCTAAGCCAAGGATCTGCTTGGCATGCGATTCGAGTAGCTGGAACGTGTGAGTAAGGGCAGAGTATGAGTTAGCTGAAGCTGGCTTACCGGATCATCTGAGCTTAGCTGTTCTGCAGCTGAACGATTGAGGTTGTAAGCAGCACAAAGTATGTCGCGGGACTTCTTCAGTGTATCCTCAATTTTGCATGCATTGAACAAGGCTGCTGCGGCCGCATCCTGTGATCAGAGTCAGCCACTATATCGCATGACAAGCTCTTGAAGACATACCCGCAAGTCGTACTCGCTCTCCGGGTGGAGTAAGCAGAATTTGTGAAAGTAAACAGCTGCAGTGTTGTACGTCCGCACAGGTCTGAGGGTGTTGTCAGCTCTCCTCAATCGCGACATAGTGACAGAAGCTCGATCTCACAATTGTAGTGCCCGCCTCACACTGTCTATCCAGGCAATGCCCTGCAGTCTCTTACTGCCCTCTTGTGTCTCACTCGCACCTATACTCTTCATACACAACTGTAGTTCCTGCTCAAACACAAACGGCTTCGCAACCTGAACGTAAGAAGGATGAGGTCCCACGTTTGGCGGTAACCTGCCTTTCTTGAGAAGTCCTGGCATTTCCGATGCTCGCTCAGTTTCTTGCACGGGCGCTGGTGCTGGTACTGATACTGGGGCACGCTCAGCCTTCTTCTCAGCAAGAGCTTCCTTGTGCTGCTGTGACTGTGGCGGTAGTGCGGGACGTTTGTGAGGCCGCTCTTCGTCGCGCTCTGGCTGTCGTGCTTGTGGACGTTCAACTTGACGAGAGGGTGGGTGATCACCCAGCCGACTTTGTATTCGCTCAGCTTGGCGGTCGTGCTGCCGCTCACCTTGACGGTCGTGCTGACGATCGCCTTGACGATTGAATGGACGTTCGTCCTGCCTGTCGTAAGATCGCTCTCCTTGACGATCCTCGCGTCTTGGTGGTGGACGTTCTGGCGGACCTCCGAATTGCCGGTCGCGTTCTCCTGGTTGATTGTGACGGTTCTTTCGACCCATTCGCGCGGTCTCCAAGTGTGGTGATGTGCTTTTCGCGCTTCCCAGAGTCAACTGGTCAGAGCGAAATTGCCTGGAGACGTGTTTGAAGGAGGCAAGGAGTAGGTCAGGATCCGCGTTCTCAGGTTTAGAGATGTCGCGTTCCCAGTCTCGGCAGTCACCCCGCGCCCAAAACTAAAACTTTGCCACGAGATGAGGTTCGTCCTATTCGTGGTGTCGCGCTTGAAGAAAAGTGATAATCACATGTCACAAAAAGACTTTGCCACTGGGCATGCGAAGGCGCGCGAGTGGTGAAGAGGAGCTGAGCGGTACTTGCGGCTCTAAAGGAAACGTCATGCTTGATATTATTCTCTACTATGTAAGATACTTGATCTGTCTCGTTACTAGTCTATGCTTTCCTTTCCGCAAGATCATGCCTTCGTACTATTCCGAAGTGGGTATATCCTTGGCCATTTGCCACCATAACGCCATCACCCAAAGTGTAATCATCCCAATGTGATCATGCAATCATACCGTGCACTCGCAAGTTTTCATCATGCGCACCGTCAATTGCAACGCTCAGCGCAAGAGCATCTTCAGCTCATCCAGCTTAGTCTTCGCAACATCCTCCTTGCTCAGCTTCTTCATGGAGTCCCTCTCGATCGAGAACTCGGCCAAAGCTAGCTTCTTCTCCTGCAACTTCAGAACTTTCTCCTCAATACTTTCTTTCATGATGAACCTCTTGATGAAGACCTCCCTGGTCTGTCCAAGACGGTGAACTCGCTCAACAGCTTGAGCCTCAGCGGCTGGGTTATAATTGGGCTCCATGGTGTACACACGAGAAGCTGCTGTCAAGTTGAGACCGAGACCTCCTGCCTTGAGTGACACAAGGATGACATTGACAGTGTCAGAAAGCTGAAACTCCTTGATCGCCTGAGTGCGCTTGCTGAAAGCCATTGAGCCATCGAGACGGGTGGATAAGACACTCTTTGCAGTCAAGGCGTGCTGAATGAGATCAAGATGGGTTGTCCACTCAGAGAAGACGACAGATTTGATGGGACGCTCGTCAGGATGGGCGTCACTCCAATTTTGATGCTCATGAAGATCAGCCAGGAGTGTTAGACACTTGGTAGACGGTCCAGTATAGCGAGCGAGGTTCTTTGCAAACTTGGACTTGCGAATAGTCTCTTGGGCAGCCTCATCTGCGAGGATCTCCTTGCGTCTGAGCTCAAAGAATGTGACACGAATCCAATTCTCGCAGATCGGGCAACTAAGGAAGTTGTCCTCGCCAGCTCGACTCTTGAGCTCCTGTCTGAACTTGGTGATACACTTGGGGCAGATGAGCTGATTGCAGGGCATGAGGTACCCGAGCACCTCGTTAGCGCCATCAGCTTCTTCCTGCGCTTCTTCCTCGTCGGACTCGTCGTATTCCTGGCCCTTGTCTTCGGTAAGGTTGAGGTACTTCTGGCATTTGGCACAGGTGTGAACATTGGAATCCCTCATGATGCGGTACATCTCAAAGGCCTGCGCAGGAGTACGATCAGGACGATCGTCATCCTCGTCCTCCAAATCGATCGCGTTAGAGGCGTCGAATCCTTTTGCCATTTCCCAGTCCTCATCGGAAAGCATCTCAGACCCGTGAGCAGAAAGCATACGCAGTCTTCCGATAGCCTTGAGCACATGTGCATAAGCTTTGCCACCCAGCTTGTCCTTCTTACCGACCATAGCTTCAAGCTTGCTGTGAGTATCCCTGGCAAATTGCTCGTACAATTTTCGCTCGTCATCAGACATGGTAAGCATCTCCACAGATTCGTGGCGCGGTGGAAGGTCAAGCCTATCCTTCAGGCGACGGATCGTGATGGTATCGACAAGGAGACGAAGCTTTGGAATGGCTTCGGAGTTTCCAGTGCGCAGAGGAGTGGTGATGTAACTTGCGAAATTGCCAGTCTCATCAAAGGGCTTGATACGCAGGAACTTGATCAATGCGCCAAGGTCATCGAGCCTGTTCTGGACAGGAGTTCCGGTCACACACCAACGACGCTCAGCCGTCAAGGCACAGCAAGCTTTGGACTGTCCAGTGGACTGCTTCCGAATGGTGTGAGCCTCGTCGAGGACAATGCGAAACCAGTTGACCTGCATCAGTGGGCTGTTTGGACGAGTGCGACTGCGACGTGTGAGCTCATTGCCCACCGCTCCATAAGTAGTGATGACCATGTCATAGTTTCTGAGACTTGTTGCATCGTTCGTGCGGTTGATGCCCTGGTAGATGTAATACTTGAATGGCTTGTTCTTCAAATGCGTTTTGATCTGTTCTTCCCAGTTGACGATCGTACTGAGGGGACATACGAGCAAGGTAGCCTTTGAGTTGAGTAAGAGCTCGGTGTCATTCTGAGACCGGAGCGCAGGAGGCTTTGTTTTGGAGAAGGCAGTAGCTTCGTCGATCGAGCCAGCGATCAGGGATAGCACATTGAGTGTCTTTCCAAGTCCCATGACGTCCGCCAGAATACCACCAAGAGCGGGCGCAGGTTCAGTAGGTACTTCATGTCCTGTGATGACGTTGGTGTAGGTGACGCGGCCGTCAGGCTTCGTGTTCTGCTTCCACATTGACGCCTCCGAAGTCAGAGCATCTTCCATAGCCTGGTTTTCGGCGTCGCCTTTGATGACGATGGGCAGGCGCTCGCGCTTGCGCATGAAGTAAACAGCTTGACTTTGATGTGGTAGTAGAGCTGTCGTGATTGCATCTGGCTGCACAGATTGAGGCAGGTCTTTAGTCTCTTTCAGCTGATCGAAGATCTTGAACACATCATTGCGGACCTCTTCGTGTGTGCGATTAGCAATGATGGTCATAGGTCCATCTCCATTGATGCTACGACTGACTCCAGTCTTGACAGCAGCTGGCACGAGAGATGTGGGAGCATGCGGATTGTAGATCAGAACACCACGATCAACGACCAGTGGATCACGCAGCCAGATACTTTT
>Ga0268250_10001505_pt1 | contig 10185 bp, 9 predicted proteins | sample AgamicAsSfe_FD_200448 | JGI IMG/M metagenome (GOLD analysis project Ga0268250, IMG submission 200448) | Agave microbial communities from Guanajuato, Mexico - As.Sf.e (v2) (version 2) | ecosystem: Host-associated > Plants > Phyllosphere > Phylloplane/Leaf | place: Guanajuato, Mexico | collected... | reverse complement strand
CAAGTGCCAACACCGATCCGCTATACAAGGATAGAGCTGCTCCTGCTACCAGGCTCGGTGGATATGCAGATGGAGACGAGACGGCTGCCGAAAAGTACGCAAAACTGCTGCCGACACTGGACCCCGAAACCGGAAAACAACGAGCACAACAGATCCTGGACATGAAGGAACGGACAAAGGCTCACGAGAGCCGCAACGCCATCGACAAGCACTGGAGCGAAAAAGAGCTTACTCATATGCGCGAACGAGACTGGCGCATCTTCAAGGAAGATTTCAACATTGGCACAAAGGGTGGATCTATCCCGAATCCCATGCGTTACTGGCAGGAGTCTGGCTTGCCCAACCGACTATTGCAGGTTATTGACCAAGTTGGCTACACGGATCCTTCGCCAATTCAACGAGCAGCTATCCCTGTGGCTTTACAAGCACGAGATCTCATCGGTGTCGCCGTGACTGGTTCCGGTAAAACTGCCGCGTTCCTCCTACCTCTCCTTGTTTACATTTCCGAACTGCCTGCTCTCAACGAACTCACCAAAAATGACGGCCCTTACGCCATTATTCTCGCACCAACCCGTGAATTGGCACAACAGATCGAAATTGAAGCGAAGAAATTCGCAACACCTCTGGGCTTTACTTGTGTGTCCATCGTTGGTGGTCACTCTATCGAGGAACAAGCGTACAACCTCCGCAACGGAGCCGAGATCATCATTGCTACCCCCGGTCGTCTGGTTGACTGTATCGAACGTCGCGTTCTTGTTCTCTCCCAATGTTGTTATATCATCATGGACGAAGCCGATCGCATGATCGATCTCGGCTTCGAAGAACCCGTCAACAAGATTCTCGATGCCCTACCTGTAGGTAACGAGAAACCAGACACGGATGAAGCAGAAAACAGTCAAGCTATGCAGATGCACGTCAGCGGAAGAGGTCGATACCGCCAGACTATGATGTACACAGCCACCATGCCTGCGGCTGTCGAACGCATCGCGCGCAAATACCTCCGTCGCCCTGCCATTGTGACCATTGGAAATGTCGGCGAAGCAGTAGATACAGTCGAACAACGTGTCGAATTTGTGTCTGGCGAAGACAAGCGCAAAAACAGACTCCGCGAAATCTTGTCCAGCAGAGAATTCGCACCCCCGATCATTGTCTTTGTCAATATCAAGCGCAACTGCGACGCCGTGGCCAAAGACATTCAACGAATGGGATACTCAGCCGTCACACTGCACGGTTCCAAAACCCAAGAGCAGAGAGAAGCAGCTTTGCTCTCTGTCCGCGAAGGCAAGACAGAAGTGCTCGTCGCCACCGACTTGGCTGGTCGTGGTATCGATGTCCCCGACGTATCTCTGGTCGTCAATTTCAACATGGCTACCAACATTGAATCCTACACCCATCGTGTTGGTCGTACCGGTCGTGCTGGAAAGTCTGGTGTGGCTATCACGTTCCTTGGACCAGAGGATAACGATGTATTGTATGATCTGAAGCAGATGCTGGGTAAGAGTTCAATTTCGAGGGTACCTGAGGAGTTGAGGAAGCATGAGGCTGCGCAGCAGAAGAGCCAGAGGGGAGGAAACAGGAAACCTGTAGAGGAGAGTACTGGATTTGGCGGCAAAGGCGGTGGGTGGGCTTAGGAGCTCTAGACTCAATGATATGATCCAAGATCTTGATGCTATTACGTACGGTCCTCTCGAAGAGACCCGAAGAAATGTCACAAACTTTGATGATGCATTTCATACAAGGCTGCTTAACCGTTGGCTCAAAACTCTACTTGGAGACTACCTCTCGTGACTAGGCTTGTAATGCAAACACTCGTTACACTGACGCTAAAAGGTGTCAGCCTAGAATCATGGAGCGGATCTATGCCAGGAACTTTGTTTGCAATAATATGTGATGGCTCATCTTGCTTGGACAAGCATATGTTGGATTTGTTGATCTAGAATCAGATTTGTTTCATGCTAGAGCTATACAAGACAGGCAAAACTGCTGCCTCCCACCCCATGAAACTCCTCAAACCCTCTGGTAGCTTGGAGTTCTCCCGCTGTAGAATCTGATATAATGATTTCTCCATGGTTGGCGACAAAGTCAGCGTCTCTATCAGAAGATTGGCTGCTCGGAGCGTCTCGACGTCTTGACCGCCTTGTCTTGTTCTGAACAACACTTTCATCGCTTGCTTGGGTTCCGGGCAGTCTAGTGACGAGTAGGCCAGGTTTGTCGAGAATACCCAGATCTCATAGGGAAGCGTCGAAAAGACGAATTTTCGCACACCTTGGGTTTCTATCGCTTGATTGAGATAGCAAGAGAACCAATTTGCTGCGTCGTGAGAATGTGTGGTGTTGTCCTTCGCAGATGAAAGAGCAAGGTATGGCTTCTGCAGTCGTACACCCTCAGTCTGAGGATCACGATGGCCTAAAACTGCATCGCAACTCTTGCAATGAGCCTGGTGGATGTTGTCGTCGTTCTCAACTGACCGGTACTGGTAAAATCTGTTAGCTCCAAGCGATATGAGCATATGATGGCGGCAGAGATGTGCCATTCTGATGCATCTTGTCATAGCCAATTACTCTAAGCTACGACGATGATTTACAGGGGCAATTCGATACCGATACAGTGAGCGACCCATCTAGCTGAGCTGAGGGTCTGCTCACCGACCGAGCATCGGGTTTCATCTTGGGTTTTTGTATCGAAGCGGTATCTGATTGAGGCGACGGTGGTCACAGAGCACTCCTTCTTGAAACCCGTGGAAGAAAGGGGCAAGGGGGGCGAGAAAAGAGAAATGGGTAGCAAGTGAAAATGCATAGCTTACCTCGACTGTGCAATCGTGTTCTGAGAGAAGAAAACTCATGACATCGACTAGACCAACACCAACCTGAGCTATAAGCTTACTGCCAGCAGCATAACCTTTTTGGGCTGGCGCATCGTCGGAATTAGTCTCGGGTTCCTCTGGTTTGTGGCAATGCCACAGGTCCATCATCTCGGCCCAAGCTTCGGACGGTAAGTCTTTCCAGACATGGATCTTGTCGCCTGATACAAGGGTGCCGCAGTTCTTGCAATGCACTCTCGTTCCTGAGTCAAGATGAGTTGCAGACCAGAGAGTGACAGATTCTTCTTGATCGAAGATCGGCTCTGCTGATATACGATTTACACATTGCAATTCGCCCGTGTTTGGAAGCTGTAGATGTTGGGTTCCTTGACCGGAGACCTTGGCTGGTAGGATTATGCGATGGCTATCATCATCGTGTTCGAGAACAAGTTTTGTGCGGTCGTTCGATAGCCATAACGTAGTGGTGTCGTTCCTAGGAGTTCCCAGTACTGTGGTGATAGCCAAAGTTTTGATGTTGGACAGATACTCGGCATAGATTTTGGCCATGGCTTTGTCGGTGTTGTATTTTGGAATGGCAGACGAGAGGGACTCATGATCGACGTTGGCTGCGCGCGCGAGACGGGCTGAATAATCTGGAGTTATGCCAGAATCAAAAGCTGCTTGGTTCGCGTTTCCACAAGTCCAAGCACAAGTTCGTTCGTGAAACTCTATGTCTACAGCTCTCAGTGAGCATCCTGTTTAATTAGATGTATTCATGTTCTCAGGACATGTCTGCAGCAGCAAGTTGTGTGGGCAAGACATGAGCCCACTGATAAGAAACCAAAAGCTTGGCATCATTCGTTATCGCGATTCGCAACTGGCGCAGGAACATGTCGACCAGAATTTCTGCATTCCGCCAAATATTTTAATTTCTCAAACACAATGCCTCTACCACTTGGAAAAAGCGTCAAGGCGCGCGCCGACGTTTCAGACAACGAGAACGACTACGAAGAGTTTTCGGGAGATGACTCGTCAGCATCTATCATCGAGACTGGAGGCGATGAGGTCGACATTTTGTCTTCTTCCGACGAAGACGCCGAAGAAGACGTCAAGGACAAGCTGAGCAGCATCTCTTTCGGTACATTGTCGAGAGCACAGGAGTCCATCTCGAAAAAGCGCAAGAGACCCGCAGGAGACGACACTGAGAAAGAAGACAAACTGGAAGCTCTCCGCGCCCGCCTGCGAGAGCTGAGGGGATCAACAGGAGCCGAGCCCGCCCCCAAGAAGAACAAGAAGGACAAGAAGGAAGCAGAGAAATCCACCGCCAAACCCGCAGCAAAGAAGTCACGGACAACAAAGGACGCCAGCGACGACAGCGATAGCGATTCGGACGAGGATGGCGCTCCGCATGCCCGTAGCTCCAAACACGCCCCCATGGCACAGGCATCCAATAGACAGGTCACTCGAAAGCGCCAGGTCATTGATGTACCTAAGGTTCAAGTTCGTGACCCTCGCTTCGGTCCACTGGGTGGCCCTGTAGACGACACGGCTCTTGCAAAGAAATACTCCTTCATCAACGACTACCAGGACTCGGAGATGGCCGAACTCAAGGCTGCCATCAAGAAGAGCAAGAACGAAGATGACAAGGCCGTCCTCAAGCGCAAGCTGCTCAGCATGGAGAGCAAGAAGAAGGCGCGTGAGAACAAGGAAAGAGAACAGGAAGTGATACGTGAGCACCGCAAGAAGGAGAAGGAAGCCATTGCACAGGGCAAGAACCCCTTCTACCTGAAGAAGTCGGACCAAAAGCAACAGGCCTTGGTCAACAAGTTCGACAGCATGAAGTCCAAGGACAGAGAAAGACTCATCGAGAGACGCAGAAAGAAGGTCTCGCAGAAGGAGAAGAAGAACATGCCCGCTCCCAGACGCATGTAAAGCACAACTTTCTCTTTCAATGCTTCAACCTCCGCTTTCTATCATTGCGGACATGCTTAACGAATTGCACCATATCTCTCATACCCCATGTGCGATCAAGTCTCCGAGGAAAGGTGGAAAATATCTTGAAATTGAATTACCTGCTTATCCAGAAAAATGAACTGCTACAACGAAGATTATAAAGGGATTCGTCTCATCGGGTATCTTGTAACCCATTACTCTTGGGGTTCCTCGGTCTCCTGCTCGCCCTCTTCGTTGTCCTCGCCCTCCTCTTGCTCGTCGTCTTCACCGCCCTCTTCGGTCTCCTCCTCGTTGTTCTCATCATCATTCTCCTGACCGTCTTGCTCGCTGCTCTGGTCCTCGTCGTTTTGCTGGCCATCCTTCTTTTGGGCTTTGGCCTGCTCAGACTCTTCAAGGATGGGCTTGACCGAGTCCTGTCTGGGGTCGGGGATGCTCTCCTTCTCGAGGTTCCACTTCTGCATGGCGATGATGATGTCGACTGCAAGCTGACCGTTCTTTCTGAGAGCCTTGTCCCATTGAGGAGGCATGCCTGATTCGCTGGTGACGAGGTTTCTGGCCACACTGCTGATGAGCAGCTGGCGCATGGGAGACTCGAGGTCGGTGTTGGCGTAAATGTATTGTACGCGACGGAGGGCGGGGTATGTGTCGGACTCCTTGTACCAGTTGCGGACGCTCTTGAGAACTTCCAGGGTAAGATCGCGGATCTCCCACTTCTCGGCCTGCGATTGTCGTTAGCTTTAATCTCAAACGTCTTGCATCGAAATAACGAACCATCAAGTACAAATCCAGAAGGATGGTCAGGTCCTTCTCCTCCTTGGGTGTGGGAGTGTGTCCACTGTAGAGCCAGCCCACGAAAAGACGGAAAGGCTCATCCTCCTCATCGGGAAGGCCAAACTGGCGGTTCTTGTTCTCCTTGCTGTAGAAGATGTTGCGGAAGAACTTGCTGCGGTAGCACAGGAGCTTCTCGTGGAGGATCCATTTGGTGTTTTCTTGACCGACGTAGATGTCGACCATGTCATGAGACAAAAGCCTATTCGACTACCGTTAGCGTTTCGGCTTCTCATATAGCCTGAAGCTTTTGGTCGCGTGGAACATACTCATTGAGAGGCTTATCTTGGTGTTCTGCCATTTTGATAGACTGTTAGATCTTCTCTTCAAGTGAGAAGGTATTAAATATAAATGTTGAAAATGGGTATCGCAAGACTTGGAACGTGAGAACGAGGAACTGGGTTATTTATCAACGAAGGAAGAAATCGTGGCTTGATCAAGGAATTGAGAATGATGAGGCGCAGGCACGGCAGGGCAGCTCTCCCTTCAGCTTATTAACAAAAAAAGAATGGCTGGAGATCGATCGCGTCCAAGAGCAGGGATGGTATGGTGGAAGCAATCGTGCGTCACTCTGCAGTTTCGAACGTCACTCTTGGTCAAAACTTGGACAGCGGGGCTGGCTTTGGCTCCCGTTGCTGCAGCTGTTTCACACGTGTAAAACTTCCTCTCCTGATGATCACCAAACGTCTATCGTGACTAGTCCTGTAGCCGAGTACTCTGGTCTTTTTTTGAACTTTAAAGTCTGGAGAATAGTCTGCAATAGAACAATAGTGGCACACGCTAGAAACAAAATCTGAGAGGGACAAAGGCACCCGATGCTTGTGGGCTCTCGATGTTTCTGACGGAGTTCTTACTAGAGAAGTGGTTCATTGCTTCTTGGATGCTCGGAGCTGATTTCTTTCCTGTGCCTCGACTTTTTGTGTAAGCTTGACAACAGGTATATTGAGAGCAATCCCGGGTGTTCTGTCGCCAGCCCGGTGTGCGAGCTTGGAGAATGCTGTATTGAACGTCGTGGTGCGGTGCTCGTATCTTGCTGACTGTCTCCGTTGTAGCTGACGAGCCGGGTGTCCAGAGGCTGTGTGGACGGACATACATGGAGCGATGATGGTCGTGTGTATGCACCACCGTGGTTGGAGTGTCGTGGCATGTTTCGAAGACTCAAGACCACAGCAAGCTGTCTCTCTGTTTTCCATCAAACATTTGTTCAACCCCTCGAGCGCGATCTTGACCTCGATTGTGGACTCCTCCTCCTATCTGGCAGCTCACGATCGCGGCTATAGCTTCTCCTTCTCTCGAAGCTGCGACTCCTGCTTCGTCTGTCGTATTGATCGTAACTTCTGCTCCTGCTCCTTCTCCTCTCGTAGCTGCGACTCCTACTTCTGCTGTCATAACTCCTGCTCCTTGATCTCGAATCTCCGTTCCTGACTTCCTCAACCTCGCCATCACTTGCGTTCTTCATATCTTCGTCTTCTGCATCCAGCTCATCGATCTCGTCTCCCAATGGACTCACGCGTGGCTCGAGCACGTCGAGATCTTCTAGTTGTGTACGAGTCGGCATCTTCCAGAGCGAGGTGGCGCAAACGCGGTCTTTCGTAAGCAAGTCATCGATGAATTGATCCACATGGCTCAAGGCATATGCATCCCTCGTCCTCCTCTTCAATTTTCTGTAATCGCTCAAATACATTTCCAACGTCTCGTAGATATCCTTAGGCTCCCAGGCTAGGCGAATATAAAATGCGGCCAAGGCTCTCAAATATTTCCAGTCATCTTGCTGCAGGTAGTGCAAGATGATTTCTTTTTCGGGCGTGAGTTGGAGGAGTTTGAAAGCCAAGCAGAGGAAGGGAGTGGGTTTCTGGCCGATGCCATAGGTACCGCCAATGAAGGAGAGATCGATGGCGCGGTCGCAGAGGGTGGCAGCATTGAGACCGAAACATTGTTCCTTCCAGTAGTACGAGTCGATAATGCGATCGCGGACGGCTTTCTCGAAGAGAAGGAGTGGGTTTTGACCGCGGATCAGGGTGCCCGTGTAGCCGCGGTCATCGAGCATGCGAGTAGCATCTGCCTGATGCGCCATGATGGGTGTTGGAATAAGTGTGTTGCGAGATAGGTGAGTTGGCGCAAAGGCGAATGAAGATGCGAACAGAGACGAGTGACGAAGTCATGCCAAGCTTGCACATGTGTAAGTTGCTGTGGAGATGTTTGATTATCAACAATGATGCTTATGCTATATGCTATGTGGTAAATGTGGTTTATGGCCGTTGCTCTCGTGATGGATGTAGCAAGAAGCTACCTAGGCAGTATGGGGAGGTCACTGTTCAGGACTGTGTAGCTCTCGCCTCCAGCCTGACCAGCTACAATCTTCGTCCCAGTTGCTTTTCTTATGCAGTCAAAATCTCGGCATATCCAACAACCAGAAGGGAAAAGAGGACGTGGCATATCTGCCCACAGGGTATAAAATAAGTTTTTCGTAAGGTCGTCGATTGTGTTCGCAAAAGATCAGTCGTAGCGGGGCCTCTTTTCATCGCGACCACCACGATCATCGTCTCTCCTTCGCCGCTCACCCACAGCAGCAGCGTTCGCACCGGTGGCTCCTTCCCTATTCTGATACCTATCACCTCCATAACCAGGCCCACCACCTCTTCTGTCGTCCTCTGCGCCCCAACGTCCAGTGTCTTCTGCCTTGAGATCCTTGTATTTCGTCCTTCCTTTCCTGCCCAATTTTGTCATATCGCGAATCTGCATGTATTGCGGCAGAATCTCACGGTTACCAGAGTCGTCTTGAAATTTGGCGCCCATGATGTCGCGCTTGGAGATTTCGGCCAGTTGTTCGTCATCCTGGAAGAAGGCGCCCTTGTGGTGGTATTTCTGCATGAAGCCTGCCTGGCCTCTTCCTTCTTTTTCCTCCTTTTGAGCGGCAATGTGAGCTGCGTCTTCGGCTTCTCGTTGTTCGGCCGTCAGGTTTCGTCGTCTTTCAATCTCTTCTCTTTCCTTCTCGGCAGCTTCGATGGCTTCGCGGTCTCGCTTCACACGGCGTAGCTCACGCAACTTCCAGGCTGCGAGCTCGGCTTCTGGGTCCAGGTTATCGGTGTCGTCAACGTCTTCAATAGCGTCAGGATCTTCGTCGTCCCAAGCTCTGCGGCCAGCAGCTCGAGCAGCAGCGTCCTTGTCGATTTGTGCTTGGAGGAGAGCGTCGGCTTTTTCTTTGCGCTTGCGTTCCTCTTCGGCGGCTATGGCTTCTTCGTTTTGGACTGGTGCGGCGAGAGTTTTGCGTTGTGATTTCGGAACGAAACTTGGAGCGACGAACTTGCGAGTCGGTGCTTCGTCCTCTGATTCATCGTCTTCGTCATCCTCATCGGATGCGGATTCATCATCGCTGGCGGAACCTTCGCTTTCGGAAGCTGTCTCGAAGCCTTCTAGACCTTGTTTTTCGAGCTCGGCGTTCTGTTGGCGCAAGAGCTGGGCCTCTTGTCTCCGTCGCTCGAGGTCGGCTTTGGTGATGCTCGAGTTGAATTTGGGAAAGGAAGTTGCCTTTGGCGGGGCGGTAGTTGTTTTGGTCTGTTGTTGCGACTCGTTTTCAGATTCCGAGGCGGAGTCTTCCTCTTCTGATGATGATTCTTCCTGGCCGACAGCTTTTCCTGGACGGTAACGCAGAGGCGCCAGGGGGTTCGCGGTCATGCGCTTCGGCGGCATCGTGTGAGTCGTGGGGTCGTGATGTGATGGAAACGAAAGTGATGCGATTGTATTATTTGGCGTAAACTAATCAAGACCCGAACGTCAGAGCCGTATTTCATGGATGAGTGGGGCAGATGCGAAATCGGGGGGCCATGGCATTCAACGCCGCGTGAGTCAATCCAAGTCCTCACTGTAGAACAATAGCAAAAACACATAGTCACTTCAACAACACACACACACACGACCACTTTTCCCCCCAAACCACCCTCACAATGGCCTACACCAACGGATTCGAACAGTCAATACCTCACCAGCAGGAAAAGAACCTGCCCGGCGGCGGCAATTGGGTCGTGCAAAAGTTTGGCGGCACCAGCGTCGGCAAGTTTGCCGTCGACATTGCCAAAGACATTGTCATGTACGTCGACTCTTGCTCTGCCTGGCCCTCCTGTGTACTGATCCCATCTCCAGTGCTAGCCTGAAGGACCACCGCACCGCCATCGTGTGCTCTGCCCGCAGCACCTACACCAAGAGCGAGGGCACCACCAACCGTCTGCTCCGCGCTGCCCGCGAGGCCGAACGCATTGGCTCGCGCAAGTACGTCGACATTGTCGATGTCATCCGCGTCGACCATATTGCCGTCGCAAAGGACACCATCTCGTCCGCCGACATCCTCGAGTCCTACTCGGATGCTGTCAATGCCGAGTGCGACTCCCTGATCAAGATTCTCGAGTCTGCCCAGCACTTGACCGAGGTCAGCAAGCGCACCGAGGACAAGATTGTCGCAAAGGGCGAGAAGCTGTCTTGTTTGTACATGACGGCCGTCCTGCAGGACCGTGGATGCAACGCCAAATACGTCGATCTGAGCAATGTCATTGACTTCCCCGTCGGCGAACGCATCGATGACTCCTTCTACCGCAACCTGGCCCAGTCTC
>Ga0268250_10001503_pt1 | contig 10193 bp, 7 predicted proteins | sample AgamicAsSfe_FD_200448 | JGI IMG/M metagenome (GOLD analysis project Ga0268250, IMG submission 200448) | Agave microbial communities from Guanajuato, Mexico - As.Sf.e (v2) (version 2) | ecosystem: Host-associated > Plants > Phyllosphere > Phylloplane/Leaf | place: Guanajuato, Mexico | collected... | reverse complement strand
GGTCCTCACAATGACTATACTAGTGCACGTATATTGTTTGATCCAGCTAGAATGTCCCAGCGGCAATAGCAGCTCGAGCTCAAGCTTTCGAACCTGAACAACTTCTGACGCTTTACCACAGTCGCTTGTCCGACACCAGAACCATCCCCTTCTTCACCTTGTCGCAAGTTTCGACGCCGAAAAGAATCGCACATTAGGGACTATCTGCTGCGTACAATGTCGTCACTACGCAAGAAGGATGTAAGTCATGGTGAGGTCCACGATAACCATTGGCCGCCTATCGTAGGCGCCGGGGATGCGACTTCATCATCCTCTTTTACGGTGAAGCAGAGGGAGTCAGGTGTCCACCCGGACTCAAGGGTCACAGATGGCTATACGTCGAACAATCTAGCTGCAAATATGTGGGAGCCTTTTGATCAGCCAGTCGCATTGCCAACACAGGACGCTCCTTCATCACCTTTCACTATTCCCATACGAGAGCCTTTCGGCCCACACGGTTCCCACCCATTGACGTCTTTTGGTGCTAACAAAGCAGCTGACCGTACTGCGAATTCTGGATCGCAAACTCAGCACCAATCCTTGGGATTAAACTTACACCATCGCTCAAGTCCTTCCATGTCAGTCCTTTCGTGCAAACAACCCCGACAACAGTCGCGCTACTACGCCCAAGCACTGTCCGCAGAAGACAGACTAGCGCTTGTACAGGGCATAGAGGACGACAGCCTTCAAGATTGGTTGGGCGAGAGCGCCAATACTCGTCACGATAGGCCCGGAGACTTGGTTCCACGCGTGATGCCAAAGGTGGAGAGAACCAATGCGCTTACCACTATGGAGGATGATAAGCAGCACAGCCAGCGCGCTTTGTCAAAGCTGACAAAGAAGGTGCGTAAATTTTTTGGCCTATCTCAGGTTCAAACCAAGATTGCTTCTATTGACGCCAAAAAGGATGAAGAGTCTGTTTACTCAGAGTCCCGGCGCGCTTCTTGTCATTCGACGTACAATTTTCGTTCTTCTACATTATCGCCTCCAGAACCATCTCCGCTACCCGAGTCAAAATCCACACCATCATTTCAGGAGTTTGTGAACAACGCGCCTCGCTATCACGGCTCACATGTAGGTGACTTCATGTATGAACTGCGCATGAGATCTGGCTAACTTCATACATCGATCCTTAGGCTCGAGCAGCAAGCAGTGAAGACTACTTCTCGCAACATTCCAATTCTCGGATAAGCACCTGTAACGCGAACTGCACCTCATCCCTAGCATCCAATTCCGGTCCACTATCATCATCCGATACCTCCACCCGTGTTCGCAGTCCTCTACTCCAGGAAGTGAAGTTCCGGGCTAACCCAGAGACGACGTTCGATTCTCTCCTTGCGCCACACAAATCTGGGAAGGGTGAGGTATTGAAGGATTCAAAATATGCACAGAAGGTCAAGACACCAAAGGCGAGCCCAAACCTAAACGCGAAGACTAAGAGGTTGACAAAGATGCCCTCGATACCGTTGCTGCTGAGGCGTGGTAGTAGAACCGAAGGTGGGTAGGCTTGGATTCAAGAGCAGATTATGTGTATGATCTTGCTACTACTTCTTAGAATAACATCGCAGGAGCGTAGGCAGAGCTGAAGGACATCGAGGAAGAGTCGGACGTAGTGACTGCCTTGCTTTACGATCCTGAGCCATGTTCAGTTGGGATTATCACATTTGTAGATAAGACACTGAGGCTGGACATTGAGACTAGACGCTGAGATCTGGAGATCAAGGAGCGAAAGCATCAAATCCAAGTTTGGGAATAAAGTAGCAACCACATATGAGTCTTGTGACAATTAGCTTGAGATTCCAACCTCACCTTCACTTTTACTATCATAATTACACCGCTCGTACAAACTATCTCATCTCCGTTCGTATCGCATTGTCCAACTCTTACGTCCCACAAGAGCTGCAGCCTAAAGATAGCCTCCTAGATCCTCTTCTCTGACAAGCTGTACTGTTTGCGAGATGTTGTTCAATCGTTTACCCACGACTGCACAATGTCAAGGACAGAGCCAACGAAACGCAGTCGTAATCCATCCTTCAAACGTCTTTTTCCTCGTAACGACACGTACCCAATTGCACGAGCAAAGTCTGTAGGTTTAGAAAACCACAATGTACCCGTGAGGAAGACACTAACATAATGGAAGCTACAGTCAACAATACATGCCAGCTCTGCAGAATCGCCTCTCACCTCCCTAATCAAGGATCTAAGAAGGCATGAGTGGCAGGTTCTCAGTCTATCAAGCACTCTCGAGAAAGAGCGTGTAGATCACAAGAAGCATTTCGATGACCTCAAAGCAGCTCATGCAAAGGACATCGCGATCGTCAACGAGAATCACGCTCGGCAGCTCATGGAGATCAACATGAGACACAAAGAAGATATCACACGCGTCAAGATGTGGTGTGAGGTGAATCAACCGAGGCCAAATGAGCTAGCCCGGATTCTCGAAAGGCAGCGAAGGTCAGCACTACAAGCTGAGTTGCGGTTAATGAAGGAAGAGGCAGAATCGCGCGATCTGTGGAATGAGACCAGGGTTCAGAAGCTGAATCGTGAGAGTGATGAGGTCGAGAATCGATTGGCAAAGTTGCAGAGGCAATGGGATGATATAGTGGCTTGGTTCTCCGGCTAGCGTAACGAAGTAGTCTGAGAAACAAGTGGGAACACGATGGATATCGTACAAAACAAAATGTAGACAGTCTGAGCTAGATTTCTGAATTGAACCAGATGCTTTGAGCCTTATATAGAGGCATGAATGGAGGATTTTCATCTACAAATCTTCACCAACGCGCGCTTTGACCGCCCTCTTGGTCGCGTCTCTTCGGCAACGCACTCACCTTCACCTTGCTCCTTCCCCATTCTTGACCCTTGGCGTTGTGTACACGCGTCTGCTTGGATCACAAACATCACACTCTTAACACTGACTCATTAACAACGTCTCAACACCAACTCGGCATAGCGACTCTGCCACCATGAGTCCGCCCCGGCAATATGGAGTGACTGTCAAGAGGGAAGAACACGGAGAACATAATGTGCGAGTAAAGCAGGAAGAACGTCCCGAGGAACCCACTCCGACTCTTGCTCTAAAGGTTGAGCACGCCAATCACGTAAGTATACTCAGTCTCTGAAGCAGGCCGTACAAGCGCACACTACTACTTCTTGTAACATGCGCTAACTGCAACATCGTCAGGCCACCATTGTCCCTCAGGAAACAAATAGGAAGAACCGAAATAAGAAGGCTCTAAAGTCAGCTCGCAGTGACCCCGCTGGTGGTTTCTCGACCAAAAAACAGAGACGTGCGCTACATGTCACTTACCTCGAGAAAAAAAATGGCCAGACTTCGTCAAGAGCTTCTGAGGAAGGCGCGCGAGAAAGAACAGTTTGAAGCCGCTTTGAACGAGAAATTTGAGGAGGTGAAGGCAGATAACGGCATGCAGGTCGGCAAGGTTGAGAACAAACTTGAACAAGAGAAAGCAAAGACCGAAGAGGCGCACAGGCTTTTACGCGAAAGCGTGAAGTTGGTAGCACATATGACAAGCCTGTTGAAAGGCCAAGGTGGATCGGTACACTGAAATTGGTCGAGTATGAGGGCGAGAATATGGAATCTGAGTATGAGGACGAGAGTATGGAGTCTGAGTAGGATGTAGCGGAAAGAACGATGAGATACGGATGACAAGAACTAAAAAGACCCGCCTGGCTACGGTAACATGCATGGACACGACTAGAATGACAAATAGATAAAGTCCGCGAACGCGCGGGTAGACAGCAGACAACACCTTCCGAATAAGATGTTATATATAATCTCATTTCCTAAGCCATCGGCTTCGCAATGGCGTTTTCTTCCCTTTGCATCCCTTTTAAGTTGGAAAGTGAGTATAGGGAAACAAAACAATGTCATTCTTCACGTTGACCAACATTGGGTATAAATTACAGATTCCTCTCTTCGTTTGGGCATTCCCACATAAGTGTCGTGTATCAGTCCATATTGCAGGCGTGGTTTACGTCAGTTTGAATGATGCGCTCGAACCCTCAAACTCTGTAATCGTTCCACCGACCTTCTTAGCATCGCCGTAGTACCGGATCTTGTACGTGCCTGCTTCTGGTCCTGTGAAACTGGTGTCCCATGTGATTGTAACATCACTCGTTCCTGTAAGTCCGTTGACGCGCTTCCATTGGTAGACCAGCTCCCAGTCTTCATCGTTCTTCACTTGCACCCAAGTGCCATCGCTGTTCTGCTTCTCAATTGAAGCAAAAGTACCTTCTAGACGGAGATTATTACGCGGGTTGGCGCCGACAAATGTAGCAGATACGGTGGCGCCACGGGCATAGGTGGGTAGGACGTCTTTGGTAACTTGGCCAAATGAACGCCCAAAGCCTGCACCATCGTAGACGACGCCAGTGATAAGGGAGATGCTCTTGTCGCGGTTATCGGGAGGGGAAGGCCCAGGTGGCGGAGAGCTTGCTGCATCGTCGGCGAGGTAGGGAAGGTACGTTAGGGTGGAGTTGATGTATGCGTTCAAAGTGTGCTGACCATACAAGGTGGATGCACCCTCATATCGCTGGATGCCATACTCTTCTTCTGTCGCAATATAATGAGTGTAGCTGTTGGCTGGTCCACCTAGCACAACAATTGGCGAGGAAGCAATGTTCGAGGAGACAATGTAGTTGTGTACTGCCTCGCGCCAGCGGCGACCAGACATGGTCGTAGCCTCACCTGGTGAGACAATGATCACCAGCTGGCCAACACGAAGAACTTGGATGTCGACAATATTTGGAGACCATGGGTACGGTATGTTAGCCTGTCCAACATTTAGTAGGACAGGTTTCGGGTATTGGCACTCCTTCTGCTCCTTGCTTGGTGGTGCGATGGCGCTGCCAACTATATTCCAGAAAGGATTCGAAGGCGCGCCAGGGTCGTTCTGAACAAAGTCGAATGCGCCAGGCCCATCAGATGTACCAGCGGCAAAGGAGTTACCCATTGCTGCTGGGCAAGTGTGAACGACAGATCCATTGCTGAGGGTGAAGGTAAAATTGGAAAAGTCGACAAAGGTGTGGAACGAGCGGACCTTGCCAGAGATAGGCGTGAACTCATTGAAGTCGTAGATGCTCCTGGCGCCCAGAGCCTGACGCCTGCCGATCTCGTAGCATGACCTGTGGCCTCCGTCGTCGAGACCAAAGTATGGTCCACGGCCGTGGCAGTCCTGACTCTTTCCTCCACAGGTGCTGTCATTGAGTCGGCACTGTTGGCCTGAGCCGTCTTCACAGTAGGCGCCAAGTACATTGGGGGTAGTGTCACCGACGTTAGCTTGGGAGAAGCCCGCCACGAAGCCCTCGGCAGCATTTGAGTTGCTAGCGTCCGCCTCGATGTCCTTCTCCAGCAAGTAGGCAGCCACGCCCTTGTTGTCTCCAGCAATGAGCGTCTGGTTGCCGAGTAAACTCGTACCATGGACAGGGAACCAATTCAGAATTCCAATGCTCTTTCCGTCACTAGCTCTTGTAAACTTCAGGAGTGTCATGGTCTTGTCCACGTTGTCGGTATACCGATCGCGTTCTGCCTGTGGGTTGGCCAGGTAGGCGAACAGACTGCGGTTGATGTTCGCATCGGCAATTTTCGCAGTCCCAGCACTGACAGTTCCTAGGGTCAGACTCTCGTGTGCCCTCCTGATAGATAGAAGTGTTCCGTCGACGATAGCCTGGTAGCTCTGCTTATCGAAGCCTTGACTTGTGATCTGGGGAAGAAGGTAGTTCAGCCAGGCTCCTGGCCCAGCATGGCTGTGAGTGCCTGTCACGGCTACATTGTTCTTTCCATAGACGGAGTACTCGGAGCCCATGGCCTGGAGGCCCTCCAAGATGCCGTTGCGAATGGCAGAGTCTCCGGACTGGGTGTCGAGGACAAGGTACACGAGTCGTTCGCTGGTTTCGCTCGGGTTGCCAACGATGAAGGCGCGGGAGTAGAGGCGTTGGCGGAGTCCAGAGCCAATTTGCGATGAGTTGGCATAGCCCATCATGTTGAGCTCGACAACCGGACTGTGGTGTCGTCAGTACAGTCGCATGTAGTTTGTTCGCGCCACTCACCCCGTGATGTCCGCCTTGCCAACGCCGATGAGGTACGAAGATGGGTCATCGGCCAGGCCGCCATCCTGCTTCTCGCTGTTGAAGCGGTCCTGCTGCGCTCCATTGTAGCTGTTGTCGAGCCTTCCGTGCCAGAAGTCGACGGCAGGAAATCCCAAGTTGATGACGAGCTGTGCGATGATCAATGAGGCGACAAGGGCAGCGCCCAGGGCCACGGCGATGTGTGAGCGCGCCATGCACGCGATGAGATGTGTATGGTGTGGACGGATGTGTGCGGAAGAAAGCAGGAGCCCGCTGTGGAGGCAAGAAGAAGTACTTGTACGCTACTGATGGCACATGGAGCTACGCGTGCCGGACGCCTATATGTCTGCACATGGGCTCGCCTGGCACAGGGGAAACAAGATGCTGGTGCTCCTGGAGTCGTACGAATGGCCACCAGAGCTCGCAGAAGCTCGACAGTTGCGTCAGGCACATGCATGAGCCTAGGATGACGTTGCGGGGCTCCTCGTGTGCTGGTTGGCGGGGGGCCCGGACAGACCCAGTAGCCTAAATTTACCGGGCCTGCCTCTAGTTTCGCGACACCCTTCACTGCCAATACCTCGCCGTCTCCAATACACCCTCTTCCCCCTCGTCCTGCAGGTCCCTTGCAACAATGCCACTCATCCAGGAATCCTACGACCATCTCCCTTGTATGTGTAATTTGCGATTGCCTGGAACAGCCCCATGTCCGATGCGCGCTGTTCCGCCGAGGCGCGCGTGACGATAACCAGTTATTGCCTGCTAACTGCTTGTAGATGTCGATACGGAGCTCGATGCTGGAAGCCTGGCTGCTGCCAGAGCCGTTATCAACGCCGATATCAGGAGCGCCGGCGTAGATACCTCAGACATGCACCCAGCGCTTATACCAGCAGCCGCAAAATACACACCTACCTTTTCCGACTTCATCGCACGCGAACATGCCCGACTTGACGACCACCCTACTTCCAAGCTATCGGGTGTCGACCTGAAGCGCTACGAGGATCTCGATGCGCCCGAGAACACAACCCCTACCAGCGACGAGGAGAGGCCAGAGCTGCTACAAAGGTGGAACAAGGCGCTGAAGCAGGCCTACACAAGCTCCGAGTACGTCCAGGGCAGGCTGACACAATTGGGCCTGCTGGAGAAGTTTGGCAAGAATGCGTGGTTAGTGGGCAACTCGCAGCTGGAGGACATTCTGAAGGGCATCGAGGCAGAGCTGGCGGATCTGAGGAAGCAGCAAGAAGAGGCAGAGATGTTGAGGCAGTCGCAGCAAAACAACGCAAGCGGCGAGATCAAGACGCTTGAGGAGACATGGAAGAAGGGCGTAGGCAGAGTGTTGGAGACCGAGGTTGCTGCCGAAGGTTTGAAGTTGCAGATTCTTGAAAAGAGGAGGGCAGGCGCAGTTTGAAGATTGAATTACACCATCTTGGTGAGGCGCACAACAGCATGATACCCAATACACCAGTTCCACTCAAACAGCATATGTGTGGTCATCATGATTCGTGTCTTGCATCGCTCACACGTATCCGCAGTGGAAGATTGAATGCGCAACTCAGTGATCATTACTATTTATATATAGCTAAAGTAGTAGGGGTACTCGTTTACTGAAGTGAAAAGTGTTGGAGCAAACACGCCTTTTTCGCCGTCACCCATTTGCTCATGCTAGGAAACTCTGCAAATACAAGGAAAGCACAACGTTCCTTTCATCCCTTTGGGGTATCGAACTCCAGTAATCCGTCATCGTTAGTTAAAACACCATCCTCCATTAGACTAGTAAACGATACGCTCGTCGAAGACGGGTGCCTCTCGAGAGTGACCGTTCTCAACACCATCCCAGCTGACCTTACCCTTCTCGTTAAAGGTGGCCTGCTCGTCAGTCATGATGAGTCCGGGAACAATCTTTTGCGTGTCTCTGATCTCGCGCTGGCTGATGCCCATGTCATCTCTCACAATCCACAACACAGGCGTAGGGCTAGTGACCGATGGGTTGAAGAAAGCACGCTTCTGGATCTCGATTGGCAGTGGCTCCTGCGGTTGGTGGTAGAATTGGTCGAGCGAGGCTGAGAGATTGTGGATCGAGTGCTTCTCGGGGTTGAACATCTTACGCAGGAACATGGGCATACGAGTAGGCTTGGGCGCGTAGCTAGGGGTGGCGTCGGTTGTGTTGACCTTCTCGCCATTTTGGGCGTGCATGCCATCCTCAATGTGTCCCTTGAGGCCGCCGTGGGCAGGGGATGGATCAGTATAGGCAAGGCGTGCTTCTTCATGCTTCAGGGCGAACTTCAGAGTGAACTGGAAGACGATGGTGAGGAAGAGAAGGACACACATGATGGCCAGAGGACCAACAGCCTGGATGTTGTCGGCGGTAGCAATGGCGAAGAGACCAATGAGGCAGATCTCAGAGAGGTAGACACCTGTAAGTAGCTGGCGAAGTGCCTTCTGGTAGGCCTCACCCTTGGTGTCCAGGTTGGTCTCATAGACGTAGAGGAAGTTGTACCTGAAAGCAATGTAGATGAGGGTGAAACCGACCGTGGCGAAACCGAGGATAAGAGGTGCGATGCCAGAGTAGGTGATACCAATGACAGCTAAGTTGACCCACTTGGGGTACTCGGATCCCCACGAAGGAGCAGAGAGCTTGGTAAGCTTTTCGAAGATCTTGCGAGGTGTCTTGCCGGGGAGGATGCGGCCGAGGAGTACTACTACGACAAAGCCACCGATGTTCAGCAGAGTTCCGGCAGCCGACGAGAGACCCAACAGGATGAAGTAGCTAATGTAGAAGTTGGAGGCCTTGGGCAGGTTGGTGGCGAGAAGGTTGAGTACAATGCTCGGGTTGTCGAGGACCTGGTTGATGACGGACGTGATGGCACTAGAGAGAGTTGCTACAAGGAAGACTTGCACAACCTGGAAGGCAAAGTACCAGCTCTGGCACTTGAGCTCGATCTGACTGTATGTAACGTATCCGGCCAACTTGGCCATCAGACGACAAACGATAGGCACAAGAGCCATGAGAACGGCAAGCATGACAGCGGGAAGGAGACCAGTGACTACACCGAGAATCACCTTGGGAATGTCCAGGATCCATTCGAGCCAGGTGAAACGATCAGCGAGGTAGTTGATGTTGGAGATCAGACCGACAAAGGCAACTGCATACGTTAGTGGGATGCTGTAGGATATGTTTTATGGGTCTTACCAGGAACCGCGAAGAAGATGATCATGACGGAGATGAAGCCAGTAGCTAGTGCCCAACGAACGAGGTGCTCCATGGGCTTGATGCGCAGATTACCCCAGGCAACTTCTTGAGGCATGACACCAAGCTGGCGCGCCTTGAGCTTCTTGTCAGGCCTAGTCTTGCTGCTCTGCATCATCTGCCAAGCATCTTGCGCGTGCTTTTGGGTGTCGAACTCAAGGAAGACGGCTCCAACTAAGTCGCCTTGGCCATTCCAGTGCTTGTCCTGCTCTTGTTGAATCTTGGGAAGGAGCTCAGCCAGGTGCGAACGCCCGTACTCAATGGTGTCAACCTTCTTGCCAATCAAGAATTTCAGCTTGTGTGTTGGTCGCTTCTTGGGGTCAATCCACTTGGTGCCGTCAGATACGTCGCTCGCAACGAAGTGCTTTTTGCCCTTCTCGGCCTTCATTCGGTTTGTGTTGGCATCGCGGGACAACTGGATCTCGCCCTCCTCCAGCTTCATGGCAGTCTTGTCGCGGTCCTCGACCAAGTCATCCAACTCCTTGGTGTTGGACGCAACCCAGGCGTGCTTGACGCCAGGGAACATTTCGAAGAGAGCCGACTGGGACATGGTGGTAGGGACATTTGTGAACAGAATGGTACGCGAGGACAAGCGGCTGGCTCCCCATGGTGAACGGCGGTATGCTTGGCGGAGGTTGACAACATAGAAAGACTCGCGGGCAATGATGGCCATGACCATTGAAAGAAAGATGAAGGAGATTCCGGCGTGCGCATAGTAGCGGTTGACGTTGGTGCCTGCGGGGTCGACATTGCTCATGGAGAGCAGGTCGAGCTGTTCTTGGCCTGCGCCTCCAGTGGCATTGACGGGGAACAAGACAGGCCATGT
>Ga0268250_10001502_pt1 | contig 10196 bp, 8 predicted proteins | sample AgamicAsSfe_FD_200448 | JGI IMG/M metagenome (GOLD analysis project Ga0268250, IMG submission 200448) | Agave microbial communities from Guanajuato, Mexico - As.Sf.e (v2) (version 2) | ecosystem: Host-associated > Plants > Phyllosphere > Phylloplane/Leaf | place: Guanajuato, Mexico | collected... | reverse complement strand
ACAGTTCTTACGCTGCATTGCATCCTGTACCAAAGATGCCGCCTATTATGGTCTCTGGGTCGTTGTAGGCAGACGCGATCATCGCACCGACAGTGTCGTTAATGACGCAGATTAAGTCGACTGGCAGCTTTCTCTCTTGCAGCTTTTCTCGAAGCTGCTTCGCAGCATCCTGGCCTTCTACACCCTTTATATCAAACCCTTTTGTCCACGTCTGCAGGACTGCGTGGTCGATACGATCTTGCGTTGCTGGATAACTGAAAGTAAATCCTAGTGGCATAGGCTTCTGCGTGCTATACTGCTGGTCCAATTTATGATCCTTGAAGAAAGCCTCCACTTTTTCCGCAATGAAATTCCAGAGAGCATCGGATTCTCCCTTTTTCAGCTCTTCCGGTAACTTGTATTGTTCTTGCTCCATGCCGTATTTGCCGTCTCCTTGTTTTCGGCCTTCATCTCCATACAAGTCTACTTTGCAAACCCTCAAATTTGTGCCACCGAGATCCAGTGTCATTATTGTACCCTTCTCTTTCCCTGTTGGTAGATTGTGCACCCAAGTGATGTTCATGGGGATGTTTTGCTTGTCTTTAGCGAGGCCTTCTTCCAGTTCTTCACAGAAGCGGCTAACAATCTCCTCGAGTTTGGTTCTAGGGATCCAAAATTGATTATCAAGACGCGCGAGTTCGTCGTCCAGAGCCTGGGGTAAATCGGCCATCTTGTCGAGTTCGGAGCGTTGCCGCCATGATGTATATGATTCTTCGTCTATGCGTTGGCCTGCTGAAGAAGACATGGTGTAAATGGGGTATCTTAGGAACAAGGACAGAGAAACAACAATAGTTTGTCAACAATTTGGACGATTCAACTTCGATACAAAGCGTGGCGTGAAATTTCTATTACTTGTTTTGAAGTTCATATTTACTATGGTCGACATGATGACATCACACGACGCTTACCACGGTTTTAACTCCTGATTCAAACAGCAACCGCAGCTGTAGCAGATCCTGTCACTCCGAGGGGCCTTCTTTTGTCTGAATGACGTCCGGCTGGATATCAGAAGGGGGGACAGAGTGGGAGCCGCGTGGGTTCTTGCCAAAGCCTCGGGCCGAGAACCGGCGTACCTCCTGTTGTTGAGTGGGCCGTGGGCTAGGGTCGACGAAGCCTAGCGAAAACAAACGAGATGTATTGAGGTGTAGATAAGATGCTAATGTGATGACTGATGTGTTCGCGCGTCGTTTACGCAGCGCCTATGGTATCGAATGGAATCCGTAACTCCGTCTCTAATGCAATATAACCGTCTTGAATCAGACATAAGAAATAAAAGTGGCTGCAGATGCAGCAGGTGAATGTTGAAACGCTAGTCGCGTTGTGGGCCTTGTTGAACGAGTCCAGAGTGTTCCAAGGTCGGTTTGCAGCGGATGTAGCCTACGCAGCGCATTTTTGCTCGAACAGACCATGCTCAAGCCTTTGTGTTGTTCGCACGCTTGCTGGCGCGTCGTGCATCGCTGCATGCTCCATCTCCTCTTTAGCTGCAGCCCTTGTGTTTAGCAGACTGAGATACGTCTGCCACCCAATAGCGATAACGCCGCCAAATATGCTACGGTATTCTATAGGTATGTAGGTGAAGCTGAAGGCTGTGACGGCAGGCCAGAGTTTGCAGCTGTTGTACCAGCTTGTCGGCACCGTATTCTTGATGCGTTCCAGGATCTCGGGCAGGGTTGCGCCGGAAAGAAGCGATTGCATACCAAAGAAGTACGAGTTGAACAAGGGGGTGAAGAAGGCTTGGTTGATGAAGACCTGTTGAATGATGAGCAAGCGTTGGTGATTACGGGGGAATGGAACGCACCTTGATTGACAGAGAGAGTGTCTTGGAGCTGTAGTTGAAGCTGTTGGATAACCACAGGAACCACTTGTACGATGGGATAGAGCTCAGTCCTCCAATTGCGAGAGCGCGTCCTGTACGGGCCCAGTCACGGTTGTCGCTCCATTCTTGGACCCAGCCCTTTTCCGCTGCATCGTCGACCACTTCCAGCACTTGGTTGGACTCGTCAGGCGCAATGCTCTGGGCCACTAGATCGCCGATGAAATAGATGACGAGCGAGGATATGAGTTGTGTCCTGTAGGGCCTCCTCTGTTGCACGCGACCATATGCGCGGAAGGGTTCGATGATGGGGTCGAGCCAAAGCCAGCTTGGCCCGGGAATGGACCGCGCCGTTTCCGTCGGCCTGCCACCAGCGTGCGACTTCTCGAAATGGCATCTGCGAGTGACATTGGAAGGATGGACCTGAGTGCGTGCGCGTTCGAAGCCGGTTCCCGAGTTTGTGTTCCGGGAGTAAGGGGCGTTGGGCATGCGCCTCAAGCCAACACGAGTCCAGGCGCAGGAAGGAGCGATCATGATGGTGGTTTGCGGGCTCTCATGAGGTGGTGAGCGAGGAATATCAAGGAGGCAGCGCAGAGTGAGGCATGGTTTGTTGTGGTTTATGACTTGTCATCTCCGCACAGAGGCCCAGACGGTTGTCCGAGTGTCGGCGCGCGCAAATGATGAGATTCAGGGTCCAATTGCGCAAATAACCGCCTTAGTCACCCATGGCATTCGACAGCGTCACAGCACGGACCCAGGTACACATGCGTGTTGAGAGTACAGGCCAAATACACGTGGCACAGCTGACGTCTACGCTCCATAAACCCTCATCACGACTGGCTCCATCTCGCTGCGTCTGGAAGCCCTTTCTGAAACAGCCTCGTGATGCTCTGCCCGTCGCCCTCGATCGTCTTGCGCTGCTCATTGTCCATGAATTCGGCTCCATCTCCTCGTCAACAACAACATTCATCGCGCCGACATCGCCCCACACACTATCGTGGACATGCAGCCCCCGTACCATGGTTGTGAGCTGTTCTTCCCACTGTTTATGCAACTCGTGCCTGTCCTGAAGGCCAGGACGTCGCAAGTGGGTCCCGATGCTGAGCGATGTCATCAGTGTCTTCAACATGCCGATGGTAACCACGCCTGATACCACCAAACCCTGCAGTCTGGCAACTCTGAGCCGAGCAGTCAGCCCGACTTTGTCCATACGCGTTAGAATATGGAGCTCACGCTCGACTTCTGTTTCACGCGCATACATGCGCGGTTTGAAGTGCATCGGGCTTCCCTCCACCGTTATAACTCTTGCAGACACTTGTCTTCTCCCTGGATGCGTATACTCCCGATCGCGTCTCCTTGGGCAAGTTCTAGCCTGTAAGTGGGCGAGTGGACAAGACTCTCGAGACGTGGGTCTTGAAGTCATGTCCGCAGTGCCAGTGTCTTGAGAGGAGGCCAGCATTGCTGGTGGATCAGATCAAGAATTGGCTTGTCTCTCTAGCTTTTCCCCGTGGGCGCCCCTCGCGCCCCTTCGTCTGTTCAACGAGTTTCTTGCGGAAGCTTGTACCCTCCGCCCATGCGACTTCGGCTTCGTAGTGCGCTTAGCCACGCAATATCATCATACGACGGGTTCCCCAGTAATGAAGTCTACGGGGCTTTTGCTTGTATAGTAGTCTTGATTCGTTTTGACGAATTCGGAGCACATGCGAAGATGTCGTGTGTCTATGTTTGAGACGTGAAGTAATGATTGTAGAGTAGCTTGAGCAGAACCGGCTCTAAACCTACGCGAGGCTTTCAAGGCTGTTTGCTTACGCCACGTCGGCACTAGATGGCATCAGCATACTACCTTCTTCGTTGTTGATCAGGGTGCCGTTAGGACAAGACACCACGAGAATTTAGTCATAACAACAGTTTGCGTCAAAGCCGAAAAGGCAACGAATCCAATTCGTTGTGGGAATTACGTATATACACAAGAATTGAAGACAGGCGACGCTCAAGCCGCTCATTGCAGGAGACAAGCCCACTAAACACTAACAAAGCTCTACTCAAAAAAGGCCAAATGTACCCCTTATCAATCATGAAAAACACCCGATGCAAACGGCATCTTTTTATGGCCCAGCAACGCCATCATCATGGACATGCGCTTACAAGCACTGGGAGTACCAGTCGTTCTGCTTGACGCACTTGCAGCCGGAAGCGCAAGTAGTAGGACCTGTGAAGCCGATGCCACCGCACTGGCCGTACTTCTGAGCACCAGCACCACCGGCAGTAGGAGCAGGTTTAGCGATGGTGGCAAGGGTAGTCTTGGCTGGGGTAGCAGCCTTGGTGGTAGTAGGGGCGGCAACCTTGGTAGGGGCAGGAGCAGCGACCTTGGTGGTGGTGGGAGCAGCGGGCGCAGGCTTAGCTGGGGCGGCAGCACCACCAGCACCGTTCCAGAGCTTGGGTCCTGGCATGGGGTAGCTAGAGTAGGAGCCGTAGAGGTTGAAGTGAACACTCGGGTCTTGGGCGCTGAGGTAGCCGGGGATAGCAACACCGGCAGGCAGCGCAGTGGTGCCAGAGCCACCGACCTTTACGTGAATGCACTCCTGGTAGAATTGTGCGCCACCGATGCGGTCACCCTCATGTAGGGCAATAATCTCAGGGCGGATGATGTACTCGCCAGGTGCAACATTGGGCAGAGTGAACTCGTGCTGTCCTGGCTTGCCAGTGTATGAACCCTTGATGAGCTTCTCGACGGCCCAAGATTTGCCATCGTAGCCATCCTCAGCGATCTTCGTCCATGACATAGAAGAGCCAGCCTTAGACATGTAGACGGTGATAGGTCCCTTGTGAGATGGGTCGATGATGTCGTCGCTGGCGTCAGCGTTGTTGTGGTGCCACTCGACCTAAGAGTATTCGTCAGTTCAAGTTCTATACAATGCGGACCGTTGGAGTACTTACAGCAATCTTGTCACCACCGTTGACGGCAACCGACTTGGAAGCCTTGATGTTGGCTACGTTGCACTCCATAGCCTTGGAGGTAACGTCGGTAACTGGGTTGTTGTTGGGAGGAGAGTCAATGTAGCCGCCCTGAACATTTCCGAGACCTTGAGACTTTCCGTTGACCGAGATGGAGTAGACAGTGGTGTGAGCACTGGCAGCGCCAGCGAGAGCGAGAGCGAAGATGGAGGCCTTCATTTTGAATGTGGAATTGAAGAGTTGATTGGTTGATTGAGTAGTTGTTCTTGTAAAAGGTGACTGTCTGAAGAGAGCGACGAAGTAAAGATCGAAGAAGTCAAAGACTGAAAAAGAACGTGTATAGAACGAGTGTGTTGAGCGTCAAGCGTGTCTTTCCAACCAACGTGGGCACCATGGGTTTTATACACGCAGAATCCTTCCGTATACGGAATCACGGGTCCCAAACATCGCCATCTCGCTTGGTGATTACATGTCAGTTCAGTGCCCGGACTAAAACAGCCACCAAGAACGTGTTGGCGGTTAGCCGTGCAGACAGACATCAGACTTCATCGTATCCTACACGACACTAGTGATGGGAAGAGGCTAGATCCGCCGTTAGAAGCACAGGGGCCGTTGGGAAGAAGGACGGCACGACAGTTGAAGCCAGAGCTTTACCGTTTGTAGGACGCAGGATTCAAGTGGCGGTGTTGAGACTATGTGCATACCCTGTGACGATCTGTTCTAGGTGCAGCATCTTGGGTTCTTGATTCAAGGAACCTGAAACATGAGCGAGGACATCCCTTGAGTTGATCTGGCGATGAACCCTTTTGGAGCCAGCCAACCCCGAGAGCCTCGGTATTTTCTTCTCCCCTACTCTTTTTAAAGTGACAATGGTCGTTGTGCGGCGGTATTCTGTCTGACCATCATGAGTAGGTGATGATGGTCAAAGCCCTATTTTACAGCTTTACAAAATCGTGGTAGAAGCGAGAGGTATTTTCGGAGACCCTCATTTCGGTTCAGTGGCTGAAAACGCCATGTATTACCGCCCAGGACAGCACTGAACAGCGGCGTCAAGATGTTCCGTCATGCCGCAGACACCTGCGGAAGTGGAAATGAGCGAGGAGACGCGCATTGTCGCGCGGTGTCCGATGTTCATGTGAGCACAACTACCAAAACAAACTTGCTAGGTACGACGTGTAAGGAGATAGTAGTCTTCGCATAGTTCCGTTGCTGTGACTATGATGATGATGCCTTATTAGAGTTGTTATGATCCGTGGAAGGGATTGTGCTGATCCTTCGTCGCTGCACGGGCCCATGGACACTTTCCCAGTCCGCGGCTCCGTGGCTTGGCGTTCACAAAATCAATCTTGAGGACGGGACGATCAGCCTGCCCAGAACACAAATATTTGGGATACAAGGTTATGTGCGTTTCATGACAACTACATCATGCAAGCCTCAGATCGAGACCATGGTTTTCAACTGTTGATCAGGTGTGCCCACGCTCGTCCCATACAGTCACTTTCCATGTGGCCCACAATACGTGCTAAACGAGGACAAGAAGCAGAGTCAGGGGCATTATTGACGAACTAGGGCGCAGCGATGTTTCCGATCACTGCTCGTGTTCTGTGCATGTGTCAATCCTACAGAGCCAACATGCGGTCACGAAAGGTAATTAGATACAATCCAATAGGTAACTAGCCACCTTGGCATGGTGCATAGGTACTTCGTTGCCAAGGATTCGGAACAGAAACGTCCCTAACCAAGATCTCGAACACCCCAGCTTCACCAACTGGTTGCCTATTTAGTTGGTGCCAGAATCATACTCTCTCTGATCCGATCGCTCTGGTGTCTTATTGACGCCTTGCTCAACACTACCTAGGTATGCGAAACATTCGCCATTCCCTGCAGTATACGCATCGATCAAGACCTGTCAACAAAGTCGTACAACATATACGAATATTCAGCACAAAGGACAGTACAAGCGCGATCAACTGATTCTGTAAGAAAGTCTAGGAGAGAGACGTAAGGGGTAGAGCAAAGGGTAGTGAAAGTGTAGTAAGGTGCGGCTGCCCGCCTTGGCAAAGAGCGACACTTGAAGAAACAGTGTTCTTGCTCACCAATGTGCTTTCGAATGTTTCTTGAACACCAGAAAGATGCACATTCGAACGCTAAGGTGAACAGCTACATAGACGGAACAAATCTTTTGGTACCTGGATTCATCGGTGATCACTATCTCATTCTCTTTTCCTTCTCAGGCATCGCCTATCAACTCTCCATTTTTCCCTGGAACTGCAATCACCAAAGCAGAACGTCTTCTACAAATCCACTTTCTGGTCTCGTACATCCCAGTAGCGGCTGCAGCCGCTCTTTTTGGCGATGGAAGCAAGGAACAAGTTGTCCACCTATCATTTCACGTACAGCACTCTTTCAACACGACTCGCCAGGGATATCGGGCTAAGATTCCGTCGATTAGGTATATTTTGACAGAAACCATGCGTACTGTGCCTAGGAACCTCACTAATACTAGCCAATAGTGTTGCATCATGCTTACCTTGCACCTGGACTATCCACATTTGGTCCAAAGTAGCGTGGCCGATGTTACAAGTAAAGAAGTTGTAGTCGGAAGTGCCTACGTTCTTAGTTATGCTTCCGAGCTCTAGTACGATTCTGAGTAGGCCACGTTCCCGGGAAATGGCGACGGCAAATATTAAGATGACCGAGTTAATCTTCCGAGGCTGAAGTACGTGCGGAGACGAGAAACGCCAATGCGCGCGACTACAACAGGTAAGCCTATGCTCTTCTCATTGGCGAGGTATATTGAGATCTCCGAAACGGTCCTACTTATGTCAGGTGTCTCTGGTGGCAAGGCTGGCTATGAGGTGGTTTATACTAGAGTTGACAGGATGATCTGTCGGAATCTAGGGACGGATCGCGCTTGACGAAGCACACGTTATATGAAGGTCCACTATGAGTAACCACCACCGTTTAAAGTCGAGTAACGGTGTTGTGAGCAGTTGAAGCACTGCAATTTTGGGACTACAAAAGGTTTGGTGCTCCACACGAAGAGATGGATTTCAGAACAGCAAGAAACATCTCGAGCAAACGTTCAACCGCCAATCGCACACCATGAAGGCTGTTTCATTCATCCTCGGCGCACTCGCCTCCGTTGCCTTCGCACAACAGCACACGCTCTGCAAGGATTACGAATATTTCTCCAGCAACGGTTACGAGCTCAACAACAACATCTGGGGTCGCAGCGCTGCGACCTCAGGTTCGCAGTGTACCTACGTCGACAGCGTGTCCAGCACAGGCGCGAAATGGCACACGTACTGGCAGTGGACGGGCGGAAAGGACAACGTCAAATCCTACGTCTACTCTGGACGTCAGATCACCAAGAAGCCTGTTAGCCAGTACAGCAACTTGGAGACGGAGGCGTGTAAGTGTTGTTAAACGAACTGCAGGTGAAACATATACTGATCTCGTACACCCACGTTTAGACTGGGTTTATGACACCAACAACATCCGCTGCAACGTTGCATACGATTTGTTCACTTCTGCGAACATCAACCACGACACCAGCAGTGGTGACTACGAGCTCATGGTCTGGCTCGCCAGATACGACGTCTACCCCATTGGCACTTCGCAGGGTATGGTGACAGTTGGTGAGTGTTCCTATACAAACTGCAAGTGAGACATACACTGACTTCGTACACCCAAATCTAGCTGGTCGCACTTGGGAACTTTTCTACGGCCCTAACGGTTCCCTGAAAGTCTACAGCTTCGTACCTTCTAGCCCTATCAACAACTTCAAGGCAAACCTCAAGGACTTCTTCACCTACCTCCAGAACAACAAAGGCTTTCCCGCGTCGAGCCAAAACCTCATCAGTAAGCTGCTCCCCGCATCCCTTTCGAGATGACTATAGTTGCATATGCTAACGCTTTGACAGCTTACCAATTCGGTACTGAGGCTTTCACCGGTGGACCTGCAACGTGTAAGTGTCCCTGTACGAAATGCATGTGAAATATAGACTGACTTCGTATACCTATATCTAGTCACTGTGAACCAGTGGTCTGCTAACGCTTGGTAAATGTTGAATGTATTGACATAACCAACGGTAAGCTGTTCACGACAACGACGATAGCTTTGGGGCGAGAGACAGTCAGCAGTCTCGATGTGTGAGGCACTGGCACCTCTTTGAAAGTCCAGTTCTTTCTGTACATACTTAGGTGCATTGATTTTCAAAACGTATATATTCTCAACAAACATTCCAACATCGAAGACGAGATTGTGAAGAGCGAAAGCCCTAGATCATATAAGGATGAGCTGCTACTTGCACTTACAAGGCCATGAACAGGCCTATGGCGCCAGCCACAACGCCCCAACCTAGACTGCCCACCGTTGTCTTGAACGCACCACCAGTAAACTGTTGCGGCGCACTGCCGTTTCCACTCGCACTTTGTCCCGCAACAGCAATTGTGCTCTCGCTCTTCATCGTCACCTTTCCATCCCCACCCCTTAACTGGCCTCCACCACTAACACTAGAGGGATCCATTGTACTGCCCTGAACACAACCCATCGTGCCGTTTCCACGGAACATGCGATCAGCAACGCCCTTCCACACCTCGGTAACATCGGTAATCATCTTACCGGTGAACCACATTCTGCAATCCGCAGCTTCGTACATGAACTCCAGGGGAGTGGCACTAGCATCGTTCTGTCTCAGATTGTCTTTGAGATTGACGCCGCCGGCGATACGTCCGCCTTGGTACGCAGATCGCTTGAAGAGTTGTGTGGCGAAAGCAGTCTTACCAAGATCCATGTTCATCCAGGCTTTTTGTTCATCGGGTGAGCCGAGGAAGTAGACGGCTTGCATGCGGATTTGAATATCGTCCCAGGAGAAGACCTGAGCGCCCTTGGTGCCGCCTACACCTTGCATCGGACCAGTTTGAGGGCGTCCGCCAATGGCGATTGTACGGACTGCGCCTTGGTTCTTGAGTAGTTCGGAGACAATGGCGCATGTTGAAGAACACATGCCGTCGTGTAGCATGACCATATCTTGTGCTTGGAAAGGTTGTGGTGTGCTGGTTTCATTGGCGTTGTCGTTGTAGCCGATTACAGAGAAGCCATTATATGTTGTACTAATACTGTCCGAGAAGTTGTACCGAAGGGTTGTGGTAAAAGAATCGTTGTTTGCTTGCTGTGGACCAAAGAGTTGGTTCCATCCAGTTGCAGCTTTATTATTGACATCGAGAATGTGCTGGTAGTTGAATCCGGCTGTGAAACCAAAGACATCGTCTTGTGTAGCACCGCGACCAAACGCTTCCACAAAAGCGGTTTGGTTAGATTGTGCGTACGTCTTGTTGGCGAGAAAGCTTTCGGTGATTTTACCAGCAGCGTTTAGAGCATCGT
>Ga0268250_10001501_pt1 | contig 10201 bp, 10 predicted proteins | sample AgamicAsSfe_FD_200448 | JGI IMG/M metagenome (GOLD analysis project Ga0268250, IMG submission 200448) | Agave microbial communities from Guanajuato, Mexico - As.Sf.e (v2) (version 2) | ecosystem: Host-associated > Plants > Phyllosphere > Phylloplane/Leaf | place: Guanajuato, Mexico | collected... | reverse complement strand
GTAAAATATCAGGCTACATCTGCCGCGAGCTTGGCAGCTTCCATGATCCATTCTTTGTGACTCTGGAGCCTGGAAAAGCTGTTGACATCACTGCCCCATTCGTCCTCACAACTCGTCTGGACAAGCCGCTAGTGGCTGGACATCGCTATCGCTTCGGGTTCAGTGAGGGAGAGTGTGTGGGTGATTGGATGCATGGCACCCGCGAAGACGTCATGTTACCGTCTGGAGATCGCTCGCCCATGGATAGCTCAGGACCCTACATCATGCTTGATGTAGGACCGCCGATCGAGTTCGAAGTCCTCGAATCCGAGCCTCTTGGACACGAACCTCAACAAGCCCCCACATCAACTCACGGTAGGTTGATGCACGAGACAAACCGGTGTTCTTAGAATAGTCACTGACTAATCTTTTGCAGATTAGTCACTTCACTCAGCACTAACGAATTCTTTCTCGATCACAAACAGAGTCACCCAGTCCTCACGAATCCTTTCACACACCATCCACATCAATCAGCCATAGCGGGACTCTTTATCAATAACAGCCAAAACAATTAAGCAATAACGAACACTGTTAATCACGAACAAGATAACTTCAAAGCTTTGTTTCTCGGCTCGATTGCATGCAAGACATTCACAGGTAGTCTTTTCTCTTCGGGTTTCCCAAGTTTACGATCAAATAACGAAGTTTTATATCTCTCGTTCGCCCGTGTCTACGTGCAAACATGTGTGATGCGCGTGATAGTGGGAATGACCAATCGACTCTACGCTCTCTCGAAGCTACTTCAAATAATCCAGGGGTTACTCATCACGTCTTCGGCGTGATTCAAGTGCAGATGGTGTGATTAATAATGTGTGTACGAAATGGTGTTAGTAGCTCTTTGCTCTGCTCTTCAACTCGAATCCTCTACAGCTTCAGCATGTTCATGAAGTGTCTCTTGTGGGTCTCTCCAAGGCAGCAGTAGATCGCCGAACATCACCTCCTCATTTTTCTCGTCTTCTGTCCATGGCCATTCCCTCACGAATCCTGGTGCAAGCAACGAGAAACTCAACTGTAGCCCCAGCGTCTTCCGAAACACCCACTCAGCAACAACCAAAGTATCCCCCAAATGCCCAGCAGCAGGCCACGGCGCAGCAATAGTTTCGAACGGCAAAGCTTTCTGCAACGGAACCCGCAAAGCCGAAAAACGCAAATAAGCCTTTGGAATAGGTCCATCGCCCTGGAACAAAGCACAGAGTGCAGAAGTATGTTGTTCCTGCGATAAAGGCGGCAAGGAGATACCAAGGTCATGGTAGACTTCGAGGTCTTCTGCCGTTTGAGATGTGGAGGTTTCGGTAAGAGATGTCAGGATATCGAGACTGTATGCTTTTTTGAAGAGGTCAAGCCATTCGGGGTTGTTGGCTGCGGTGTTGTGATGAGTACTCGTGGATCCGTATGTGAGAAGTCGAGCTTCGGATTGTAGTTCCTGGTCTGACACAGGACGATTTTGCGACACTCTTTGCTTGATCAAACGATGTAGTCCTGCAACAAGAAACTCCCATGACTTGTTGAGTGGTAAGCCTCGACGCTTCGCATTCGATGCACTGAACGGGAAAGGGTGCAGTCGTTCCAAGCCAATGAGAAATGGCGGCATGGCTGCTGTGACTTGAGCAGAAACCGCACAATCGAGTCCTCTACATCCTTTCCACATGCTCATATCATAATCACTCTTGAAGTGATTGGCGATGTGTTCGTTCCTCTCACTCCACATTGTAAACCGTTGGCCGCAGAAACCACATCGGCTGTTCACCCACACGGCTTCCAAGAGCCAGTGATCCATGTGGGGAAGCATATCGCATTCATGTACAGAGCGCAGATGTTGACGGAGATGATCTTTGCGGAGGAAAATTCTAGCGTCGGGTTCTCTTGATTGGCAGTATTCATGGTTGTGAGAAGCCGTGTGATCTGACGTAGGTGATGCAAGGCCGCAATATGCACAAATCCGATCTCCGGTATTCGGACATTGCTGCACAGCAGAGAGAGGACAACAGATATAGCGTTTCAATGGCAGATGGAGCGAGATTTCGTGTCTGGTCCAGTCGTATTTTGTGGCGAATGTGTCGGTGCAGAAAGTGCATTGGAATCTCTTGTGTTGCGATGGTAGAGATGCGCCTTTCTCAGCAAGACCAGCGTTATCAGCTTCTGTGTCCAACCTGCCGTATACTAAGCCGGTCTTGAGTTGGGACGTAGGATTTGGCGCATTCTGGGTTGCGCGACTAGCTTGCTTCCTCCGACGATAGTTCGCGAACCAAGTATTGAGTTGCCGCGCATTCAAGCCTGTGACTTCTTGCAGAGTGACCTTCTCTGCAGCATCTGGATATGGATTACTTTGGTGCGTATGAATCCATTCAGTCAACACCTCCGACACGGCACTGGGAAAGCGGAGCAAATGTCGGGAAGTGTCGTTGTGCTTGTCCTTCTTGCCAGCTTTCACGCAATCCCCACACATTGCAACCGCGGCTTCAGTCACTGCTACTGAGGCCGTTTGATGGATGCTCTCTCAATTCGTCCATTGGAAGTGAAACAAAAGAGTAGTAGATTGATCACACCCAGGAAGGAACGTTGGCACATTGTTTAGCCGCGGGCCCGGGAATCAAGATGAAATTACGAATGACTCGCCGGACGAAGGCGAACAGATGGCCCGGGCGCAGGCTTCTTCAATCCCGGCCGAGCCCGAAACAATTCTTATTCTCGAATACCTCAACCACGAGTACGGATGCGCTCTCAACCATCGTAGCCATTCGCATTGCCCAAGCCTTCTGCAGCTTCAGCGCCCTTTCCAAACATGTTCTTGAGATCTCTAGCCACGTGCTCTGGCTTCTCCCAAGCAGCAAAGTGACCGCCACTATCGTTATCGCTCTCGAAAACCACATCTCCCATCTTTCTCACCCAAGCCTTCGGAGACGTCTCCATGTCCTTCCAGTTGTACATGACACCCAGCTTGACATGAGGCACATGACCAGTGGCTACCTTCATCATCTCCATATCATCGTCGCCTGATGCATTATGCTTGGCCTCGTGATAGATGCGTACATTGGCTGCAGGGCCAGCAGTAGAGAACCAATACATAGACACCCAAGTCAAGATCTCGTCGGCAGTCCAGGGATAACCATCAGACCAATCGTGGAGTTTCTCGAAGATCCAGGAGAGTAGGAGGACTGGAGAGTCTTGGAGTCCGTAACCGATGGTTTGGGGTCGAGTGCATTGTTCGGTACTGTAGCCTGCGCCGTCTGAGCGAAATTTGGCTAGACGCTGCAGAGCTTGGTACTCGCGCTCGCTGAACGATGACTTGTCGTTGAGAGCAGCTGTGAGGTCGGTATCCATGGCTGGTGGTGTCATGTTGACGTGGGAAGCTTTGCATGCTTCTGGGAAAAGATGACCCATTGTTCTTGTGATCCAGAAACCCCAGTCGCCGCCTTGAGTCGCTACATGGGATCAGTGACATGCAAGATGTGCTAAACTCACGACGAAACTTACCATACTGCTTGTAACCCAGCTTCAACATCAGCTTGTGGCAGACTTCGGCATATTGCGCAATCCCGAAACCTCGCTTCTTGACTCCTTGCGAGAAAGCAAAGTTTGGGAGTGAAGGTGCTACGACGTTGAAAGCAGGTGCGCCATCTTTGCTGTCAGCCAGCAAAGGCAACACCTTGCTCACCTCGGTGAAGTTTCCTGGCCCTGCATATAGTCAGCAATTCATTCTTGCAATAGATCTTTGAGCTCCACTGACATCCGTGACAAAACAGCAAAGGCACGGCGTTCTTGACCGAGCTCTCCTGATGAATGAAATGAATCTGTAATTCGCCAAATCCATCGACCTCAATACCAGTGGTGTAGTTTGGCAGTTCATTCAGCTTTGCTTCATGTTTGCGCCAGTTGTAGTCGTTTTGCCAGTAAGTGATCAATTTCTTGACTTCGGGCAGAGATGCGCCGTAATCCCAGCCTGCGTCATCGAGCTCGTCGGGTAAATCGACAAGAGCAAGCTTTTGCTGCAAGCGGTCGATTGCTGTCTGTTGGACTGAGATCTCGTAAGCTTTGATATCCGACATGTTGCTCAAGGTAGGCGATCGATGCCAGGTCAGTGAATTGTGGATATGATGAGTGTTTTATATGTTTCGGTTGAATGTTTGTGTTACTCAGTGCTTGTGAGAGGTGAGATGCGGGGTATCTGGCTTCCTTGTCTTTTGCTATCTGGGCATCATTCCTGCTTACATACTATTACAAAGCACTCAGGCAGCAACCACTCTACACGTAAATCTTCTTGATCTCCTCGCAAACTGCATCTGTCACTTCTTTCGTGTTCGCGCTGCCGCCTAGATCACGCGTCAAAACACCATTTCCACTGACGATCTCCACAGCTTCAAGTAGCTTGTCCGCAGCGGTCTCTTCACCTAACCAACGTAGCATCTCTGCTGCGGTCCAAAATGTTCCTACGGGGTTGGCGATACCTTTTCCTGTGATGTCGAATGCAGATCCGTGGATTGGCTCGAACATGCTGGGATTCTGGCGTGTGGGGTCAAGATTGGAGGTTGGTGCAATACCGATGCTTCCTGCAAGCGCAGCAGCAAGATCGGATAGGATATCTGCATGAAGATTCGTGGCGACAATAGTGTCCAACGATCCTGGTTGCAATACCATGCGACATGTCATGGCATCCACAAGCATCTTCTCGACCTTGACATCAGGGAAGTCCTTTGCGACTTCCGAGGCAATCTCATCCCACATGACCATGCCATTCCTTTGTGCATTGCTCTTGGTGACAACAGTGATGTGTTTCTTGTCTCTTTTCTGCGCGACCTCAAAGGCGAATTTGATAAGTCTGGTCACGGCATGGCGGGTGAAAATGCTGACTTCGGTCGCAATCTCCCACGGCTGGCCTTTGTGACTGCGACCTCCTTGGCCTGCGTATTCGCCCTCGCTATTTTCGCGGATGATGACCCAGTCGAGGTCGCCGGTTGTTGCTTTGCGGAGAGGCGACTCTATGCCGCGGAGGATCTTTGTCGGACGGACGTTTGCGTATTGCTGGAACCCCTGGCAGATAGCCAGACGAAGACTCCAGAGCGAAACGTGATCGGGTACATCTGTGTCTCTTCGTCAGTCTTGATGTATCTCACAACCTGAAATGCATAGAACTTACCGGGCGCTCCAACAGCACCAAAGAAGATGGCGTCATGCTTTTTCAATTCTTCGAGACCATTGTCAGGGATGTATTTGCCAGTCTTCTTATATGTTTCAGAGCTCCAATCGTAGTGTTCGAAGTCCAGAGTGAATGATTTGCTCGCCGTGCTGAGAGCTTCGAGCACTTGGACTCCCGCGTCAATGACCTCCGGGCCAATGCCATCTGCGGGAATGCAAGCGATTCTGTAATTTTTGCTGGACATGTTTCTGTAAGTCTGGAAGTAGTGGAAATGACCAGAATATTGGCGGAAGTGTTTGCATTTATGTTCAAGTGTGTTGGAGGGGTAAAGCGGACTTGTCTTGTTCCGCCGGACTTGCCTTTCCCCCAGTGAGGGGTAAATTCTCTCGAAGTTGTTCTAATTCTTGTCGATCGGCAAGAAGTCCGCTCGAGATGCGACTTTGTCTGGAGCATGCAACTCTGACAAGCATTGTGTTGAGATTGTGTTATAGCATTCCAATTGACCTACCGCGATCAATCCAGGGCTTCGTGAGCGTCTTTGACATATTTTCGGAGACGCTCTGCTCGCTGCTCCGCAAACGACGTTTTCGAAGGACTGCCGAGTAGGTGGAAAGCTCAACGCTCTTTGAGGGCGTACGCTGTCGCCGCAAGAGACAGAGCCAACGATGGCAAGAGAGAGGCTGTTGGTCCACAAGAGCCTTGTTAGAGCCGAGGAAAGTGCTGAGCAAACCTTCTGGTCGCTGCTTCCTCTCCAGCGCTGGATTGCAGCGAGAACGCATGATGCAGAGCGTCAGGAGTAGCGGTCAACATCCTCTCCGTACGGAAAGCCTGCAACACAAAGACCTCGATGCAATGCGAGTACTCAGCACAAGCAGCAATGCAACTTTGTCGTATCCAGGCAGACGCTTGATCACACCATCTCCCTGCCGCCAAACGTCACGTCGCTTCCATTCACCTCAATGGTCTGGAGATGACAGCTACATCTGTTGATGTGTTCATCTTACAAAGACAGTTGCATCTTCCATCGCCAATGTGTCTCTCCACTGCGCCTATCGTGTCAATAGTCAACAGATCGACCCGTGTGCATGATGTCAAACCCATAACACCGCTTCGCGTTCAAGGCCCCTGCAGGAAGCATTTACCACGCAATCTACATCACGAGGAGGGTTCGTCCACTCGATCAGGGGGAACTAAACCAGAAACTGCAGGTTCATCGTAACTACGCGGCTGAAGAAAGCGATTGAGTTCGAACGGTTCGATGAGCCTCTCTCCACAGCTCGCAAGCGATCCAGAAAACGATGGAAACATATGAGGCTCGTGCCATGTTGACATCTTTTCAGATCGCGAGAAGCGCGTCATCATATCGCGTCGAGCCGTGTCTCAAACACCACTTTACGCTCGATCGGGATGCGGGCGTCGTCGTTCGCCACGACGCTACAAACAACCCTCATGGCGACATTACGATCGTTTCTGATGGGATCCTCGTTATATCACCATGCTATAACTCTCTACAGGATACAGAAGGTACGCAGAACAACCAATGGCTTTGTTGAGGCAGATTCGCCTGTTTGCTGCCTTTAGAAAGAGCCGCAGCTTGCTATAGAAGGATGCTTCCCAGTGTCAACAAAGGAGCCCGCTCCATGCGTCAAACGCGGGGCCTATCACGTTGATGACGCGCTTGAGGGGATCAATCAAAGCCGCATCCGGAACACGATCTGCTGTATAAGCGTCATCTTGCACCACCAGATCTCGATCCCCGTTCAGGTACGAGCTAAAGAAGCACGATCTGTGGGGAAAGCTATTCCGCTGCATGTTCCACCGGCTCACGAGGCTAGCTACTTTCCACTTTTGCATCATCATCAGCTCATCTTACACGATTCCCAAGCGCCCAGCGACCACGTATTGATTGCATGGCTGAGACGACTCAGCTAACCGACCGCTTGACGAAACGATGGGAGAAAGACGTATAAGTACCTCGTCCTCTGCTGCTTCTACCTCTCCTTCTTCATCCAAACCATCCAAAGCATCAAGATCCTACAGCTTCTCTCACAACCTCACTACCCACCGCACCACTTCAGAACAAAGTCTTTACTTTATCCAATCTATCAATATGTCTGGAACTTACAAGCCCACTGGTATGTTCTCTCTTTCGGCTCTCTTCGGTAAGAGAAGTAGTTTGCTGATATGGTTGCAGAGCACGGCGGTCTCAAGGAGGACGGTACCCCTGACAAGCGTGTCGGTACCGGTCAGTTCGCTCAGGGTCAGGTTGACCCCCATGAGGCTGGCAAGCAGGGCGGTCAGTCCTCTGGTGGCAGCACCGAGTCTACCGGCTCTTCCGGTGGTTCTTCCGGCGGCAACGGTCGTGAGTTTTTCTCCCATCCTCTTCGAATGCAACAGCCACTGACAAACATCACAGAGTTCGCTGGCGGTAAGGTTGACCCCGTCGAGGCCGGCCGCAAGGGTGGCCAGTCCTCTAACTAAGTGTGCTCTTCACTGAGAGTCGCTTTATGAACGATTCATGCCACAATGTATCAATACCATATCATGACATAATTATACCACAATCTATATTAGATTTACAAACTACACTGTTCCTATTCCTTACATAAATCGTCTGTAGCACTTCATCTAATATGCGCATACCTTTCTGCAACTCTAATCTCCGCTCATGTCAATCTACTACTTGAGTCTTCCCACCATATGCGGTACAATGCCTTCCTGCATAAGCTCGAACCTGCGCATTCCTTCAGCACTGACGCTTGTGGACCTGTGCATCCAGCACTTTCGCTTCGGGGAATTTTCTGGCCATGCCCGCAGGCAGTAAAGTCTTGCTAGCTCCTCTAGCAAAGTTGAAGAACTGCAGCACAAAAGCGTTGACGAGTTCAATAGCCCTCACTCCGTCCATCGTACCCAAGAGCTCCCCAATTTCGGCGCTCACATTACCTGTAAGCCCCAAAGTATTGGCCAATAGAGGCAAGTCGGTGTAAGATCCATGTTCAGTGCCATTGAGTGTAACAGCAAGTTTTGTGCCCATTGCATTGCTCCAAGCCTGCGTCCAAGACGCATCAGTGCTGAGGTTCTTGCCTTGGTGGCTCATTATCATGAAAGGCGAGGTGAAGTTTTTGTGCAGAATATCGCCGAACAAGGTGCCATCGAGATTGACGGCAGCAGCTACACGTGTGTCTGCGAGCATTGCAGCTGCGGCCGTTGCGCCGCCTAGAGAGTGTCCAGCCATGAGAATATTGTCAAGAGATTTGGTGTCTGCGATATCGTGGAAGAGTCGTTGTCTGATGGAGCAATCGTGCAGTTGGTCAATCAGGAACGAGACATCGTGTTGGCGAACAACGACGTCTGCTTCGATCTGTTCGTCAGACTCGATATCGACGGCGAGTGCGACGGTCTTGTCAGGGTACTCGACGATAGCAGCATCGTAGGCGTGATCCATGGTGATGACCACAAAGCCGTGGCTAGCTAGCGATTGAGCCATCGCACCGTACATCAAGCGAGAGTTACCAAGACCGGGCGAGAACAAAATAATTGGAAAGCCATTGAACTTTCTGCTGCGATCCTTGCGAGGGAAAGCACAAGTAGACAATTCGAAGGAAGCAAAAGTGCCATTGGGGATACCGAGGGGAGCGTACATCTGATCGTAGGCGGCTGCGGTTGCGGAGGTCATATATGGCAGAATGACGGGTTGACACTTCTTGAGGGAAGTCGCTGGGTAGTAGGCGGAGACCATGATACGGCGATGTTCTGGTACAGGTGCGTAGGTGTCGTTTCTGGAGGTGTCGACGAGCTCCATGGTAGAAGATGCAACACCATATTCTCCAAGTGGGGGTTGAAGGATGGTGGCAGTTGCCAGGGCTGCATAGGTCAGGACGAGAGAAGTCTTCATGTTGAAGTAGGGGATGATGATTGAGAGTGCAATGCAAGATGAGTGAAGGTTGGATGATGATTGTTGCAATGTCGCGTCGCAAGTGTTACCTTTATACCTGGACTAAACACTCAGTGAAGCCTACCTGGACCGGCGCAGAGTGGTGTCGCTCGAACACTTCCCATTCTGGACTGGTTTGAGCGAACGTCTTGGCAGATGGCTATTGCTCTTGCACTCCCCCAAAGCTCAATCGCGGAGTCTCAAACCGACATTATCGCATAGAAAGGCATGATAGCATCCGGACCGTAGATGTGTCCATGGAGTGCCAGGCGCCCATCGTTTCTGGCTGTATATCACCTGTCCCCTCGGGCGTACTGTGTATCGCTATAGCTACGCGCGATACAATTCGTCTGAGGAAGAGTTGTGTGATGAAAAGGACCGGAAGAAGTTGACGACGAGCAAGAAGGAAGCTTCTCCGAGTCCGTGCGCCTCATTTCGCGCGAACACTTCTCGATTGGGTATAGTCAGCTTGGCTGTGCTTAGCTTGTCGGCAGCGAACTCGGTCAACCTTTCTTCACGCAACTCACCTATAACTTCGCGTTGACTAGCTTCGCTCGACCATGTCTCTTTTCGGATATCTTCGTGCGATAGGATGCGAGTTGGACCCTTAGACCGTCGACTTGAGCGTTCAAGATGTCTGAGATGTGCGAAGAGCCATCTGAAGGTGAGTTAGCCACAAGTGTCGGCCGGTCATCATTTGCTGAGCATCTGTAGTGTTCTGGCGGCACGCCATGCACTGGTTGTTCCAAGCGGAACCAGAAATGCGTATATCCTGCAAAGACGACGATAGTTGCACAATTTCAACTCGTCCATCAACATGCTGTTCAGAATGGTGGCTTGGCTCGCTTGCAGATACCACAAAACCCGAGCCTGGAGCATGGTAACAACATCTTAAACATTTTTCTGACCAAGTTTGTGAGGGAGAACAATTTCACCGGTTGCTCCTCGACATGGTTTTCGGATATCCAGACCTACTTCGCTTCGGACAAAGCTGTGCATCATGCTTTGAAAGCATTAAGCGCTCTGTATGCTTATCGTGAGAGCAACACGGACCAGACGCGGAACAAGACATTGGCCTTGGAATCTTACCAGAC
>Ga0268250_10001500_pt1 | contig 10203 bp, 11 predicted proteins | sample AgamicAsSfe_FD_200448 | JGI IMG/M metagenome (GOLD analysis project Ga0268250, IMG submission 200448) | Agave microbial communities from Guanajuato, Mexico - As.Sf.e (v2) (version 2) | ecosystem: Host-associated > Plants > Phyllosphere > Phylloplane/Leaf | place: Guanajuato, Mexico | collected... | reverse complement strand
TACAGAGAGCGCAACAATGTACCATTGCCAAACGACGATGTCCTTGACCCCGCCGCGCAGCAAGTAAAGGATGACCACGAGCGTGCCTTACAGAAGCGAATGAAGGAGGCGAGGGAAAACGCCCGAGTAAGAGAAGAAGACTCCCCTACACCCGATATCGAGAAACAGATCGAGGACGAACAGGCAATACGTTTAGCTCGCGACGGGAAGAGTCGCCTAAGCGAGTCACAGCCTGCCGGAGATGCACATTCCTTGACGGAGGGTGTGGATGATGCTCCACCTGGGACAAAAACAGAAGGGGATGATGCTGTTGGGATAAAGACTGGTCATGATGTTGCGGTTGACTCGTTACCAACGCCAACCACAGTTGCTGCGGAGCCTCCAACCATGGATCGCGATAACGCCGACCAAGCCATTAACCAACAACGTACATCTCCTACTGCCGACCACCCAACCCCCCCTGCTGATACTGATATCGAAATGCGCGACGTACCCTCCCTGGATGCACAGTCCACGACCTCACCGCAACCTTCAATGCCCAATCCCGAGCGAATGACCACCCGTGTTGCTTCTGGCGCAATCCGACAGAAGTCTGTCTCTGAGATCATCGCCGAGAAGGCGGCTCCCAAGACCATGCTAACTCCTCGCTCAAGCAACCTCTCGGCATCTACTAGTCCTCCACGACCGCGAACTGCTCGTCGGAAATCTCAAGAGATCTCGACCGTCGTATTCGCTAAGAAGACACCGACCAAGGCATCGAAAGCTCTGCAATCCTACAATGAAGACTATGCTTCGCTTCAAGGTGCTTCGGAAGACTCTAGTCGAGATTATCTGGAAGGCCTCTTCAAGTATCAGGCTCACCACCCACCTAGGTCCGTGCCTTTGCAGGAACTTGTGGCATCTGCAAGGAAGACAGTATCGACCGCTGGCACGCTTGCTATGATTCGGGAGCACCAAGACTACAAGATCCTGAAGAGAGTGTACCAGTTGCAAAATGCTAACCGCTGGTCTTTACGGCAACTCCAAAAGGCAGTCGAACCCGAGCGTCCATTTACCCATCAGGATCAAGTACTCCTTGAAATGAAATGGATGCAGACGGACTTCAAAGAGGAGAGGAAATGGAAAAAGGCTCTCGCTGCTACCTTTGCAGAATGGTGTGCCGAGTACGTAAGCAGTACGTCTGAAGAGCAAGCAGCATTACGGGTCAACACCTATATTCCGAAGGGTGCCAGACGTGTAAGCAGCGATGAGGATATGAACGACGCTCCCACGCCAGATCTCGTCCATTCTAGCACGCATGAGACCGAAAGTGAGTCATACGGTGATGAGGACGATGTCCTTACTCCCGTTAATGCCACACCTCCTATAGGTCTGTTCTCTCTTGGATTCAACGACGTCGTCATGAAGATCGATCGCACACCAGCCAGTGATACCATGTTCCGAGAACTGCCTCTTTACGACCCGATGTTCGAAGGCTCTAGCGACACCAGCCCCTTCTCTCTATCGGAGCCACCAATCCTCCCCGTGTCCAAGTTCGTTACAGGAAAGCTCGTCTCTCAGATACGAGGTCCGCCTAAGAAGCGTAGCAGGTACGACTACGACTCCGAAGATGAGCCGTCTTCGCCACCTAGTCGATCTGGTACGTCTGCCGAGCATTCAATGCCATCCACACCTGGTCGTCGATTATTCTGTCGCAACGACTTGCCACCAGAGATGACCAATGTTGCCCTATTCAACGCCGAAAACAAGCATGTCCGCGACCGACTACAAGCAGCCCATCAATTCAGACCACCTACAGAATTCAACATGCCCACGATCGCCTTCTTCGAGAATCGCACGCCTTCTCAGTGGTTATGGGAAGAGGACCAAAAGCTACGGGCGTTGGTGAAAGAGTATACCTTCAACTGGTCTCTTGTTTCACAGCAACTGTCGTTACCTTCGATGTTTGTATCTGGGTCAGGTCGACGAACGCCATGGGAATGCTTCGAGCGCTGGGTACAATTGGAAGGTCTTCCCGCCGAGATGTCCAAAACACAGTACTTCCGGACCTACCAGAGCCGACTGGAGCAGGCCAACAAGACTGTATTTGCCCAGTTTCAAGCTCAACAGCAACAGCAGCAGCAACAAGGCCAGACTCCAGGTCAACCGCGTAGAAGACCTACAACCACGCCGATACGGGTGGAGAGAAGGAGAGAAAACCGTCATCTCGCCATTATTGATGGTATGCGCAAACTGGCTAGGAAACGCGAGTCTGCTGCCCACAAGCAAGCGGAATCTCAGAAGGCTGCTGCGCTTCGGAAAGCCCATGAGCCTGCGCCACCCAAGAACAATGTCCACACGCCGCAAGAATTCAGCCGTCTCAAGTGGGAACGCGAAGAGAAGCTCAAGCAGAGGCACATTGCGCAGGAGATGATGGCAAGGGTAAGTGATGGACAATTGAACCATTCGTTCATTTCTGACTTGAGACAGCAACAAATGGTGGCACGGCAGCAGGCCCAACTACAGGCGCAACCAGGAATGGCAAATGGTGTCAATCAGATGCAGCGTAACGGGACACCTGGAGGCACCAACAACGTTCCTCCACAAATGGCTAATCCGCCTTTACAACAGGGACAGAACGGCTCCGCGATGGGAGCGCGACCGCACCAGTCTCAACAGGGAATGCAAGCCAACTTCGCTAACGGAAATATGTCTGGCATGGCGATGGGCACACCGGGCGTTCCCCAAGCACAGATGCAGGGCAACATGCAGAACCCTCAGCGCATGGGCCCACCAGATCAGATGCGCATGGCTATGCAAAGGGGCCAATTTAACGCCACCCAACAACATCAGTTCCAGCTGCAACAGCAACAGATCAACATGGCTAGCAACCTTACACAGGGCATGGGCATGAACGGTATCCCTAACGCAAACATGATGGCACCCGTTCCCAACCAGAACGGCGGCGCCATGAACGGAAACATGAACAATTCCATGAAAGGGATGTCAAATGCTGCTGGATCTCCACGAATGAACCAGGGCAACGGAAACATGCAAACTCCTTCAAGACCGCTATCCAGCGGGCACATGCCTCAGCTACTGGCATTCCAGAACCAGTTAAAGGTACAGCATCCGGAATGGACCCCAGAACAGGTTACCAAACAGGCCTCCGACCACCTCACCCGTTACCTGGCTAAGCAACGTACGCAGGCAATGAGCGCAGCAGCTGGATCCCCAGGCATATCTCCGTCTCCACAGATACAGAACAATCAATATTTCCAACAGAACGGGGGCATGGCCAACGCTCCTCAAACAAACGCGGTACAGAATTATCAGGCCCAACTGGTCCAACAACAACGGCTGATGGCAAGACAACAGGGCGGTAGTCCTGGACTAAACGCGCGACCGCCTAGTCGGAGCGCCACGCCTCAGAATCCACAGATGCAACAAAGTCCGGGTATGCAGCAAGCGCAGATCAACCGGTCTTAGGAATTCTGATCGGCAGAAAGGGAGCCTCCGTGAGGCTCTGACACTGTTGCCTTGTATATAATTTTAATGTTCCTCCTTTAGCGGTATCCTTCTAGCGTGGGAGAAATCTGGCTTTTTTGCAATGCGGTGGGCGCACCCCATGAGGAAGCATGGTGTTTGTGGCGTTGAACGGCGCTCTCACAGTCGCTCTGGGAAGTGGTTGGTACGACGGGAAAAAACTCTTTGTGTCGCCTCTTGTGAGCGACACCCGTCCACGTCTTGGTGATGGACTTCTACACTAGCTATAGCTTTCTGAATATCATGCAACTCGAGCATAACATCGAGATACAAACACCACACCTTTGGAGCGCATCCTCATCTCATGTTATCGTCGTGACTTGTGTACCGTATAGGTAAGTCGAAGTACTGAAGAACCAAATTTTTCTTGCTAGATTTAGGACCGGATGCAACAATTTCAAAACCAAGTTGGTAGAGAACGATATTTCATTCAATCGACGCGCTTGACACAAGGTGCTGTGGGCGCGGACCCTACGGTGACTAAGCCACGCGAGGCTTTCGAATGTGGAAGGCGGTGGGTGAAGGCACAAAGAACGTCGCGCGCGCGGAAGTCCACCCTCACCTCCGCAACGCCTTCCCCAGCGGCTACCACACGCCATCACAACCACTCCAGACTCCCTCGGCCTCGATCGGACTGCGCTAATCGTTGCTTCTCTTGCTATTTGATTCTGATCACTTCCTTCTACAACCGCCGCGCATCTTCCTCACTTGCGACCGCAGCAGGTGTTCTCATATACGCAGGCAAGAGTAGATAGGCATCCAGAAAAGAAAGAGCAGGCATCATGAACGCGCCAGACAGGTATGTCCTGTCTTTCATAACTCACGTTCTATTTGCAAGGTGTTCTCTGTACGCGCAGTCCACAGTCCACAATGCCAGGCCACCGCGATCTCGATTGCGTACCCAAACGGTTTGTTCTGTCCTTTCATCACAAGCGGGTGAAAACAACAAGATGGTACACACTTGCATGAGCGCATGGCACTGGCACCTGATCACAAAGACCCGCTGCACCATATATATGCGCCCTCAAAAGTATGCGATACCGTGAGAGTCACTACTCTAGCCCGAAAGCCTCACAAGGAACGAACGGGATATACCTCATGATGAGTCGAAACCCAACGTCTTCCTTCTCACCAAAGATCGGACAACTCATCGAGCAAAACCCAAATTGTGGACTGCGCGACAGCTCAAAAAACAACCGCCATGTATCGCACAAAGCTGACCACGATGATGAATGTAGATTCGAGCTCTTCCTGCTAGACGAAGGTCAGCAAAAGGTTGAGGAGAAAGCAGAGACCCGTAAGTATAATACAACATCTCCCCACATCCGCCCCTCACAAGACTAACGCGCACCAGGCGTCCCGAACACCGCCGTCTTCACCTTCAACAAAGAAGACCACACCCTCGGCAACCTCCTCTCGCAGCGTCTCCTCAAGAACCCCGCCGTCATGTTCGCCGCGTACAAAGTCCCCCACCCACTCTTCGCTACCTTTGAACTCCGCGTCCAGACCGATGGCACCATTACACCCAAGGAAGCTGTTATGGCTACTTGTAAACTGGTTATCCAGGACTTGTCCAAATTGAACGAAAGCTTCCAGACTGAGTGGCTGGGCAAGAGGATTGTGTCCGAGGGTGAGGCGGAGAGGCAGCAGAGGGAGCAGAACAACTTCTAGAGCGTCCTTGGTTAGCTCCTACACCGCAGGGCTGAACGGAGTTTTTATGGGAATTGTGTTGTTGCATGTGTTAGGCGTCTGTTCCTTGAGACAAAGGACAAAATATGGCCTGTAATCACACTTGACGGGCTGGCGTTCACGGTTAATTGATATGACGATGTAAAAGAGTTCAACTTCGTCTCTTACATACCCGATAGAGCTGAGAAGGATTGAAATAATGTAAAACACGTGGCAGGATTTGTTGGCAACCAACGAACAATATCAAACTGCTCTCTGATAGTCAAGTCTTTCAACAATATCCATGGTACACATACATCAAAGCTAATCTAGTTCGTCATCCAGCTCTGACCAGCGTCCAAGTAGTGGCTTAGTAGAGAGCGCAACATCGTCCTTCGGCGCGACGCTGTTCTCATCACTAGCAGGCATGCTACTCGAAGCTTCTGAGACACCATTTGGCGCACCTTCGTCCTCGCCGCTGGCTGCCTTACTGTCCGAAGCTTCTCCTGTGTTCTTCGATATCCCTTCGTCTTCACTCATTGCAGCACTGTTGGCCCCGCTAACCTTCTCCTTCTGCTCCTCTTCCTCTTCAGCTTCCTCCCAATTTTCCGCAACCTCCTCAACAGGCTCTTTTTGTTTCTTCTTCTTGCTGCTCAAGCTCAGGACCGCAAAGCCACCCTTGTTACCGAATCCTGTAGTCTTCTGGATCTGGCGAAGCGGAACACCCTTTGAGGCTGCGACTTGACTCCAACCCGAGCCAGGACCTACGTCAGATTCCTTACGGAGGATATTGAGCGAAGAATCGAGACGTGCGAGCTGAACGTTTTTGCCGATACCTTGCGTCGTGATAGCTTGAGTTAGCGGTGCCTGGATCGACTCGAGCATTTTCTGCATGTCATGTTCTGGGATGCTCAGACGAGCTGCTAGAGGTGGTTTCAATGCTACTGCTTCGCTAGGGAGGAAAGTAACCTCTAGTTCGCATCTGAAGGATGTTGTAGCAAGTACGCTCTTGATGATGGGGTTGAGCTCTTCAATGGTGAGTGCAAAGCGAGGGTTCAGGATAATGAACGCGTTGTAGGGATCTCCGTTAGTGTTACTGGGCTTAGGACGCAAGGGAGCGGCCGAAGTCGTTACTGGCGCTGGCGTAGGGGCAAGACGCTGTTGGATTTGACGACTTCTGGCGCAGTCTGCGAGTGTCCGCATAGGCGCCATGACGAACTTTGGAGTCTTGAAGATGGCAACATGTCGATGCGGCTCCGGATCCATGCTCTCGGAGTCCATGCCGAAATCCTCAGCAAGGTAGTGAATAAACTTGCGCAGGTTACGGGGCATTGGTTTGAAGCGAAGACGCTTCTGATCCGGGTCGGCAGCAAACAGTCTAAGTTGCTTCTCCTGTGTAACAGCCCAAGTGGCGTTCTGCTGGTACATGTTTAGTGTGGCATCTGAATATGGGATATGATCGTTTTGGTGCTCCGGATCAACGTTGAGCGCAAGTGCCAGAACGCGATTACGCTCCAATCGTGCACATTCTTCGTCGCACTTGAGCACCTTTTTCAGATTACCGTCGCCGTTACGCGAAGCATTGCACTTGGCTTCTTGCTTGATTCTCTGGCATTCGCAGGTAACGAAGATCTTGTGTGGGCATGGCTTCTCTTCTTTGCACGGTTGAGGGAAATGGCAGGGTGCCAGGCACGGGTGGCCACAAACACTGAGCTCTTTGCCACATGCTTGAGTGCAGGGGTCTTCACATTCTCCAGGCCGGTGGCATTGCTTCTGGCATTTGTGTGTCCCACATTTGAGCGTACGTCCGCAGACCTGACCGCAGCGTACCTCAGTCAGCCAACATGGCTGATTCTTCAGAACACTCTTGCCACACAAACACGGCTTGGCTGTCAGAAAAGCGCACTTGGGGCATGGCTGGTCGTCTTGATGGCAGCTGTGGTCCAGTTGAGGATGACCGCAATCCTTGGGTCGCTCGCACTTGAAGCGACATGGCGGAGGCTTCGTACCACATGGTAACGGAGGTTGCAAAACGGTCCGTCCGCAATGGCAGCTGAGCTCATCGAAGATAGCATCGCGACATGTACCGCAAGGGCCCTTGTGACAGAGTTCCTGGCAGCGATGTTCGGGGTTGCCGCACTTCAGTTGCCGGCCACAGCTTCGGGTACATATATGCTCGGCTTCGAAGTTCTCGCGAGGCTGCCGAGGAGTTGAATCTAATGGTCTACCTTTGCGGCGATTTGACTGGCGCTCGGCAGCTTTCTTCTCCCCAGCACAGCAGTGCTCGCCACACTCGTGACGGCCGCAGTTCAAGGATACTTTGCAGACACGCCTGCACTGGGGAGGCTCGTCTATTCCCTGATGGCATATGGTTCTAGATGAAGTGCGCCCGCATCTGCAGGAGATGTCGACGGTTTTCAGGCAAGACCGGCATTCGCCCTGATGGCAAAGCTGCTCACATTTGTGGCCACATGCAAGTGTCTGGCCACAAGGTTTGTCGCAATTCGGTATCGGGTCTTCGCATGTCGTTCGTGGCTTGCTAGACATGTCGCGCAAGGCAGTCTTACCACATGGGCAGCGTGTGACTACGTCGGGAGATCTCGGGCAATGAGGTGCTTTCGTATCTTGTGGGTGGCATTCTAGTTCGCAAGTGTGTTTCCCGCAGTCGAAAGAACGTCCGCAAAGATCAGGGCACTGGAACGATCCTACCCAGGTCTCTACCGTCGCACTGCCATCAGTAGCGACATGAGATTGGCTGCTCTGCTTCGCTTCTGCTCGGTCGTGACACAAGATGTCTTTCTGGCTCTGCCCACAGTAGCATCGCGCTGGCACTCGTACCTCACAGGCGCCACAAGGGCCATCGTGACATGGACGTTCACATCGATGTTCTCCACAAGGCATCAGCCCTCCGCAGACATCACCGCAGCTCCAACCTTGCTCGTAATCGGTATCAATACAACGACGGGTGACTGACTTCTTGCTACAGAAGCAGTGCTGTGTGGGGCCCATCAACCCGCAAGGCGGGCAAGGACCGGCATGACATGTCGATCCACAAGGGTGTGGGCAAGGCTTGGGGAGAACTCGGGGTCGTGAACATGTCTGACCACATGAGAAAGGTGGCAGACCAGGCGTTGATCGCGGATCGAGTTCCTTCTCACACCAACAGTGGAAGTTCTTGGGGAGGGTGTCCTTTGGTAGATTGCAGCCGGGACAGCGCCACTGCCTCGGGGGAGGCGTCTCTCCATCTTGCGTCTGTTGTCGCGCTGCTGCCGAGCCTTCATTTGTTGACCACTTCTTGATACACCCCAAATGAAAAACAGTCCAACACGTCCTACATGACCAGACACCCTTGGTGCGCCTTGTGACATCTTCAGTACAGATTGCGCATTCGTAGTGTCCATTGTCAATATCCTCGTGTGTTCTAGTGGCGATATCGGGTGCGGTCGATTTGGGGGCTTGCGGCTGCTTTTGACGTGGTGGTCGCGACTTGCGAGGGGCGATGGGTTGGCCAGGCTGAAAGGTTGGTGCATCTGCTTGTAATCCTCCTTGGGCTTCTGAGATGGCTGAAGCTGCATCGTCTTCTCCAGTCAATTGCCCACCAAATTGACGACCACCAGCAGCCATACGCTGTGGGAAACGCTCTGCGCCACCTCTTCCTCTACCACCCCGCCCACCCCCACGCCCACCTCTTCCTCCTCGGTGTGCTGCTTCTTGTACAGACGAGGGTACAAACTCGAGAGCGGCAGCGTTCGATTGCGAGGGTCTTGCACTATCTGTTTGGCCTCCTCGCCCTCGTCCTCTGCCACTGCGTCCGCCACCTCTCTGTGACGGTTGTGACGGTTGTGCTGGTTGCGCTTGCGTTTGCTGTGACTGGTCTGGTTGTGCGGCGGCATTTGCGTTTCCACCTCGATTCCGTGGGTGCCGCCGTCTTCGTGCTCCTCTTGAGACATCAGATGGGCCCGCGGCGGGTGGTTGTGGCGCAACTGTAGGAGTCGACATGGTGTGCGATTCGGTTGCGGTAATTTTGAGCGCTGGAATGACGGTTGTGGTATGTGGCCTTGGGCCGCCTAGGGTGAAAGGAAAAGAGTGATATCACGGGCTCTAGTAAATGTACGGCCTGTTGAACTGGTAAAGAGAAGGCGGCTGGTGTGGTGTTGTGACGAGAAGCTTTGCAGTGGCGAGCAGTTATACTGGAGAAAGAAGAGGCGGCGGAGGAAAGACACTAAGACAGACGGTTCCGGGATACGCAGGCGCAGTCATGAGTCAATTTCGACTCATATGTGCAAGCAGAGCGGCACGTTGGCTCGGGCACTCAAGTGCAGTGGCGCAGTGCAGAGGGCGAGCGAGCAAACAAATGATTGCTGCTCCGGGTGACTGTTAGGCATTGCATGGGAATTTACATGGGCCAGCGCGTCATACCCAGGGTCCGGCCAATCGAGACGGCGGCTAGTTCCGGGCGGTCATGGGCGCCGCGTTGGAGCTTCACATCGCGAACGACACCATCGGCCATCGACCTCGCCCACGCACATCTCCACCCACATCATGGTCAAGACACTCGTCGGCGCCCTCGCTCTGGCAGCGCTGCCCTCGGCCCTCGCCTTCCGCAACACGTCGCCCTTCTTCCTCTTCTCCACCGCCGAGTACGCATGCCAACAAGCAGCGCATCCTGACGTCTCCAAGCTAACAGCTGCAGCCTGCTAATCCCCAACAACGACGCCGTCATCGCCGAGTCATCAGAAATCACGGCCGACGTCCTCAAGGCCCTCGAACACTGTCCCACCAGGTCCTACGTCGTCGTTGAGCAAAGGGGAGTCTCCGCCGCCGACTATGCAGACGGCCGCGCCGCGCCACAGCTGAGCCGCTACATGGCTGGCCACCACGAACAAGTCAAGTCGACTGTCGCGATCCCAGATGTTGTCGGAAATGTCGATGCCGCAGCCATCACCCAACATCTCGTCTCCAAGTGCGGACAGGGCTTCAATGACGACGATACATGGTTCGCCAGGCAGA
>Ga0268250_10001498_pt1 | contig 10209 bp, 8 predicted proteins | sample AgamicAsSfe_FD_200448 | JGI IMG/M metagenome (GOLD analysis project Ga0268250, IMG submission 200448) | Agave microbial communities from Guanajuato, Mexico - As.Sf.e (v2) (version 2) | ecosystem: Host-associated > Plants > Phyllosphere > Phylloplane/Leaf | place: Guanajuato, Mexico | collected... | reverse complement strand
CTCCGATGACATAGCCAAGATAGACTCCTGTGTTGTAGATAGTGGTGACTTTGGCTCGTTCTTTCGGATGGGTGAGCTCGGTGACTAAGACAGGCGCACCGAGTTGGACCACGGTGGATCCAAGGCCAATGATGACTTTGCCGCCGATGAACATGGAAAGATTGTTGGAGAACAGCTCGACAAGAGCACCGACAATGATAACCAGGGCGCCGATGGCGGTTGGGACGCGACGCCCAAAGTAGTCGCCTATCCAGTTGAAGAAGATCAAGGGAATCAGACCACCGATCGATGTCGAGGCTCCGAAGAGACCGAGGGTCGAGCCTGTTGGATTTCCGAATCTGTCTTGCCAGATTGGAAGCAACTGCATGGCATTGGTTTGGGACTGTAGATATGTCAGTCTCATGGTCCTGTTCCTCGATTGCTTGCTTACCCCATCGAACCCCGAGGCAAAGCTGGACAGCAATGAGCTGGTCAAAAGCAGGTACAGCAGGATGCCGTTCTTGCGCTTATAGAAAGGAGGAATACTGCTGAGATCAATGGCCGAAGAGATGTTGGCCGCATTCTTGGGAGTCGCAGCTGATGGAGCCATGTTGTGGAGCTGATGCGGACTGGGATGTTGTGATTGATCTTCATGGAGATATGATGGGGACACATATATATAGCAAGGTCGTCAATGAGATGCACGCTCGGAATCGGCTGCTGGGACGGATTGTGGGGATGTTGGGGATCTGGACAGCAGTAACGAGGTGCAGAGAGCCGAGGCTGGAAAGCCGCGGTGTTTCTGGTCATGGCTGGCAGTATGGAATCGAGCATTTCACCGCGGTCTTACTGTTAGGGCACAATGAGAGTTTGTCCGCGGCCCTTTGACGCCAAGCGGTGGGTCCCCACACTTCGACGTAGATTGGCTAGCGGTGAGGTTATTCCAATACAAGGTTTACAATATTCCTTGTGTCAAGTAGCACCTGTGCTCGCAAAATCTCCTTCCTCGATCTCCTTTCTCGTTTCTACACCGGTCTTTCCATGTCAAGTACATCTGAAGCAAGAACATGGAACACTACCAGAACCCCATCATCCCGGGCTTCGCCCCAGACCCAAGTGTAGTCTTTGTGGACGGCACCTTTTTCCTAGTCACTTCGTCTTTCCATCTGTATCCAGGCCTTCCGATATACGCTTCCCAAGATCTTAAATCATGGACCTTGATGGGTAAGATTGCTAGTGAACCAACAAACAGTCATTCGGGAACTCACACCATCACAGGAAGTGCCATCAATAGACCACATCAGATCGATCTTTCGAACGCAACCACTCACGCTTTTCCACTTGACACTGGGAACACCATGATCGCAACAGCCGGATTGTGGGCTCCAACAATCAGACACCATAAAGGCAGGTTCTACATTGTCTGCACGAATTGCACAAGAGGTGGAGAGGCTTTCCTTACTCAGAACTTCTATATCTACACAGACGACATCTGGGCGAACCAATGGAGCGATCCCATCTTCGTTGATTTCAAGGGGATCGATCCTAGTCTGTTTTTCGATGACGACGACAGGGTTTACTTCCAAGGCTCTTGGGAATTGACCCGTGAGAGACAACCTACCTGCACGATCAAGCAGTTTGAGATTGATATCACAACCGGACGCCCGTTGTCGGAGATCCAGGAGATATGGACTGGCGCTGCAAAATACGATACGGAAGGTCCGCACATATATCGGAAAGATGGGTTCTATTATCTCATCGTGGCCGAGGGTGGAACTTTTGAGCACCATATGCTCTCGATCGCTCGATCGCGCAGTATCTGGGGCCCTTTCGAATCGTATGAGAATAACCCCATACTAACGAGCGAACTTGAGATTGGACCCATCCACCACACGGGCCATGGCGAGTTGTTCCAAGATACGACTGGCGAATGGTGGGCAGTGGTTCTCGGAGTGCGCGATGGAAAGGGAGGTAGATGCCCGATTGGTCGCGAGACATTCCTGACTGCAGTGGATTGGCCCCAAGGGTCATGGCCGAAGATACATCATCCAGAGTTGACATTCAGCAGAGTGTCAGGAGGTCAACCAGCGCCCGCACTCGACTCGTGTTTCTCAGGTCGTCTGCTTAAACAAGCTTGCGCCTCGCATCAAGACGTGTATATCAGGAATCCTGTCCCTGGCCAATTTGTGCCCTCGCATGAAGGAAGCATCGTGCTTCGAGCAAGCGCCGAAAATCTGTCAGTGGCTCACGGGTCGTGTGCCTTCGTCGGCAGGAGACAACGTGAAGTTGAATGCAATGCTACAGTGGAGTTGCTTGTTGATGCGTCGAACCTGGGAACGGATCTGTCTGCTGGTCTGGCTGTCTACAAGGATTGCCACCGTCACGCGGCAATAATGTTCAACCATCAAGACTCCAAGATTTGGTCAATTGCCGTCAACAAGTCGCGTGATGGTGGACCGACAATCGCCTGGAGCGACCGAGTTCTCGATGCCTCTGCCATTCAACTTCAGATTCGTGCCGACGAAATGAAGTACGAGTTCCTATATAGAACGTCACCCGATCAGATCTGGACCATGGTAAATTCGATTGACACTCTGGAGATGACAGCTCGCGATTTCACGGGTAGTGTATTCGGTGTCTACGCAAGTGGTCAGAGCAAGGGCGTTGACAGAAGAGTACGTTTTGAGGAGTTCGTAGTGTTGCCCATGTAGTTCAGCGTAACGGAAGCAACCAATGTCTTGCCCGCCCAGACTCCTGATTAATTGCCTCTTGCTTCGAGTGTCTTAGACGGGATTTCCTATTTTGACCGACAGTCGGCATTTTGTGCGGCGGTACGGAGTACTTAAGGCGACGACGATTTGCCGGCATAAGTGCTCTCTTTCGACCGAATCTCGCAGACAACAGTGTGGCTTTCGATTAAGAAGCAGCGCGGAGAAATGAGACGGAAGTTGACCCCGCAATTATCAATGCCCGCGGCCTTCTGACCGGTTGCCCTAAATTGATCTACGTCTGACGAAAAATCTAAGTCATCTACACTCAGGTCCGACAAGATGTAGAGATCATATGGCAACTTCAAAGATCGGGGACTCTAGAGCGGGGACTTGGTTTCCCCACAACGAGACTCCGCCGTGGGGAATCTGCACTGTCCACTAACGAATGACCTGAATGGGTATAAAGTTCTGATATGAAACCAATCTTGATCGTAGTTCAATCATACTCGCTCCTCCTCAGGAGACCCAAAGACTACCCACAATGCATTTTCGTAGCTTGACCGCTCTGCTGGGTTGTCTGATAACCACTAGTCAAGCGGTACCGCAAGGTGCAACGCTATGTCAAGAGATATCAGTCGACGCATCCAAGAACGTTGGTGTTCTGAAGAACCTGCAGGGGACATCTAACGCCGACACATCACTTCTCCCACCTGGTCTGGATGACATACATGACATGGATCTGGACATTGCGGATCTCTGGCCTGGATATGGTATGAAGCACATATTAATATACACCTGGCCCGACGTTTTCAGGGGCTTTGGGAAGACTGGACCCGCGGGCGACGCATCCCTGGCAGCAAACTACAACTGGACTCTGACTGATAGATATGTCAAGTTTGTCACTAGTCGAGGAGCCAAAGCCTCTCTACAATTCCAGATCACGAACGGCACTGACCCGACACAATCAACTCCTGATAAGCTAGGCCAAGTTGGATACGCCATCGCGAACAGATATATGAATGGTGCTGGAAACTCTGGCTTCAAAGATGCTCTTGAGTTGTTCGATTTCTACGTCGAGACAGACAACAACAACGACGACTCCACGATCACGAAATACAACACCTCATTCGCGTTCTTCGCTGGCTTTGCAAAGGGAGTCGCAAGAGCGAGTGCGAAATGTGGCGTCGGAGCCTGGGGAACGAATCGCATCCTTCCAACACATGCTAACTACTCTGTCTACGACCCTTACATCTCTCGATTCTACAGGGATTGCAAGTTGCACAATATACCAATCAAGGCTGCCACCTATCACTTCACCAACGCACAGTTTTCTCTAAATCCGTACGATATCAAGAACTTGACAGACCGCTTTCGCGCGGAGATTCTTGTTCCTGCTGGCTTCGCAGACTTGCCAATCTGGGTGACTCAATTTAATCCCAATCCATCGGGTGTGCAGCCTACATCTGCCCAGGCCATCAAGGACTACAATGACCCATCTTTCTTTGCTAGTTTCACACTCGGCACATCCATGTACGCTCAAGATACATCGCTTGAGCAAGCTATGCCTTGGACAGGATTCGGTTATGGCGGTACCGGAGCTGGCAACGCACCGTTCCAACCGTGGTTCAACAGATCAGTCTCGGGTCCACCGATAGCATTGAATGTTGCTGCAGCTTGGAAGTTGCAGGGCGATCTTGTTGCGACAACACCACAACGACTGCAGCTTTCGGGCGCTTCTGGAAATGGGTTTGCTGCGTTAGCTGGCCAGTCAACGGGGCGAACCCGAGTGCAAATCCTACTCAACAATTACCAGCCAAACTACGATATTGCCCGAGAAATCGCTGCTCAAATGGCAAGACCCCTTCCAATTCTGACTGTATGGTTTACTGATGACGTTGTGACAGGTTCCTCTGATGAACACCTCGACCACGGCTTACCCTCTGATTCAGGAGAACGGCCGTAAGTAGACTTCCACGTTAGGAGGAAGCTGAACTCATCAGTCTTGCAGTATTCAACGGTGAACAAGCATGTTTCAATCCCGGTAATCCGCTGTTCTTCATCCCACGTAAGTATGCGAGGTTGAGCACATGCTTCATTCAATAACGTTGCTGCAGTCTGTCAATCGTATCTCCAAGCTTTTGTTCGAGATAATCATGCAACGAGCTACCACCTCAAGGTGTCAAACTTACCCTGGACTAGTGGTAGGTCATACAAACTTACGATACAGCGAGTCGGAGATGGCGCAGTGCACAATGTCATCCTCAGTAAGCGCGGAAAAGGCAACTTTGTTGGTAGGTCATTTTTGTCTGTACTGGCGCCAATAGACTGACTGAGGCATCTAGATATCACTCTTGAGTTTCCTGCGAATGCGCAGGACCTCGTGACAATTGAGGCAATGTGATATGGTATCAACCTGACTGCGGCGGAGCACTGTGTTGCGATGTCGCATTGTTATGGTAGTCACGGTTTGCACTAGTCAGAGACGTCCAGTCTGAATAATTGCAGATGATCCCAATTGACTTTTTGTGTTCGTGGTTCATGGCATCGCGTGATAGTGAGGAGCAATTAGCCGGTCCGTAATACCCACAGCATTCAAACGGCGCGTGTGTGGGGATGTCGATACGGTACACGATATAAATTTGACCGAAACCCCGCGGCCTTTCTATCGTTCTCACCAGAATTTGACAGCGCACATCCCACATGATGCCACCGGACCGGCAGCACTCGAGAGCTTGCGATGTCTGTCGAACGCGCAAGATCAAGGTATGCAAATTGCCGTGTCGGCTGAACGCGACTGGATATCCAAGTGACGAATGTAATAGTGCGACAAGGCTGAACCCGTGTGTTCGTATTGTCGCATGAGCAGCGTCGAGTGCGTCTACTCGCAGCCCAGAAAGAGAGGCCCTCAGAGAACTCGTCCCCAAGGCTCGAGGGAATCACTGGATACTGTACCCCGCGCGTCTCTGCATCCGGTCTCCCCAATCTCAACTCCCGAAATTACACAGACGGCGCAAACAGATTCGACCCTGTCAGTGGATCAGCCGGCACAGGACCTTCATTTGCTCCAGGCCCATCCAACCACCACGTTCGCTGATCATCATGACATCTCTCCAGTCCAAGAAATCCTACACACACCGTCAGCAACGATCGATCTTCCAATTACCTTGACCTGCAATCCTTATATCAACCCTGATAACCGCCTGAGCCTGGAGTTGGCCAATCTGTGCCAGGCGGTCCAGGAAACGGGAATTGCGGAACCGGTGGAGGATATCATGAATCGATGTATCGACGCATTCATTGCATACCTCTACCCACTCGCACCACTGATCCATGAAGCGTCCATGAGAGCAAGCATTGATGTGTTTTACGCACTCAGATCGGGTCACGAGCACGCATATCCAACCCGTGCGCTCCAGTACAATCTCGAGCCCGGTCCCAGCGATGTCAGCCCCGAGGTTATTAAGACGATAGCGTACCTGATAGCGCTATGCGCCGAAGTGGGGTGGATGTTACCGCCTGCTTTGTGTCCATATCCTTACGGAACCACACTCGCCCCAATATTCCTGCGGACATCACGAAGATGCCTCGATCTCTGTCGCGATGAGGACTTGCTCAATCCCAGCGCAAGCTCGATCATTGCCCGCTACTTCCATGGCAACTGTCTGCATGCTGGTGGCCAGACGCGGTTGTCGTGGATACTGCTTGGTGAAGCATTGAGGATAGCTCAGGCGATGCGCTTATACGATGAAACAGCATACGCCGATCTTGATGAGATCGAGGCCCGTCTCCGCCGACACATCTTTTGGCAACTGTACACCAGTGACAAGTCTGCTGCCTTTCTCAACGATAAGCATTTCACCATGCATCAATTTGTCCTCGGTGATTCCATGACTGTCGACGAACCAGACAGCGCTGGATTGATGCTTCTCTCATCGTGCTCATATTCCGAAAGAATGATCATCATAGGCTTCAACCTGTGTCAAAAGTTTTTCTATCACGCTTCAGAGCTGATGTTTCACATGCGGTATGCGGCGAAGCAAGTTGATCGCGATGATCCAGACCCCATACGGGACATCTCAGTCTCGCAACGCAGCAATCTGATACACTCTTACGTCAGGTTGACCACTGTACTGGATGAAGCGCCCAAGTGTCTCCAGAGCTTTGCAGGACTCGATAATGCGAATGCAGGAAGCCCTAGGGACGGATCACATTTACTCAGTCTCCAAGTACAAGTGGCCAATCTTTTGGTCACGAACAACCACTTACGCATGCTTGTCACCCAGAGGTGCGCCGAAGATGGACTCCAATCAATCCTTGGCCTCCCACAAGACACCCTTTTGATGGATCTGCGTCGTAGTGAGATTGCCCGTGATCTCGTTCACGTAATACGGGACGCGCCGTTCGAGGCGCTCAGCATCAACGGAGAGCCCTTGGTAACTTTCCCCAAATGAGTACAAAGACCATATGCATGTACTGATGGTCCTGATGCCTAGAATGAAAAAATTCGACTGGTCGGAGCTACTTTACTTGAGATCGCCAGCCGCACTGAGAATCAACAGCTTAAGGAGAGAGTTCGAGCCGACCTTGCAAATCTCCTAGATATCCTGTCGCGGCTCGATTCCAAGGCTTGTGAAGCTTTGGTCGAGGGCGCTGCTACATGAACAGCTTCAAGGCCGGAGATCGAGAGGGACCTCGGCAGAAACTCTAACTCTGGAGTTCATCTCTCTAGGCAATTGGTGACCTGCAAGAAATAGGGTTGTTAGTGGTATCATCATACACAGCAACATAGAGCACGGTAAGACTTTCCTTGTACATGTAGTGATGCGTGCGATTTGACAAGCATGTATTGTCCCTGTACAACACAACGGTGCATATATTGGTGCTGTAGCGAGAGCAAAGGACCGTTAGCGGCGTTGTACCACCAATTTTGGAAAAGATTGCGCAAGTCCTCGACGGCGAGAATGCGTTGCTTGGCGATCTCGATAGAGAAGCTGCAAATGTGCAGAGTGAAGTCATCATAGCTAAGCACCAGGGCGGCATTGTGTTGTGGTTGACTCAACCGGGCGCGAGCATAGCACAATCTAGATCGTACGCTCACAGAAAAGACAGGCATTTCTGCTCTGTTCTAGAGCTTACACATCGCCTCAACCTGCATTGCATCTTTGGTACATGATTGATTACAGAATTTGCTCTCATCGCAACTTCCATCGTGTTTCCAAGCTAAGCTCCAAGAAAGTCTCGAACTCGGTCGAGTATAACGCCTGTGTCAACAAGCCAAATCTCGGGCTTGCATCCAGAGCTTGTGGTTCCCTCACAAGATATGACTTGACAAATGTTCGAGGATCTGGTGCATTCTGTACTTGACATGCATTACACTCTTGGCATCACTTGACCCACATGCAGTTCAGAGCTGCCCAGGCAACTGTTTGTCAACATTCATTAAGCCGCCCATTTCTCCATCGACATTTTCCCAGACTCATTCAGACCAGTCTTCCGATTTTTGCTGCCTCTCCAGACTATAGTGCAAGATGATCCCCTTCGCGCATCGTCTGCATTACAGCTATACCAGTCGGACCCCGCGACCTGCAAGCTGTCTGCGAGCTTTTCACTTCCATGGCGTCTGCTATTCCACGACCTCCAAGCGCAACCCATCAAGCTCCAACATAGGTTCAAATATCACCGCCACGACCACAAAACATATCAGAGTCAAGGAGAAAGAAGATCTGACTGGTCCAAAAAGTCAAGTCCCATCGGAAGACAACGACGACCAATTCAACTACACACGCGGCCGCTTTGTCATGGATGAGAAAACTGAGATGTCTCGACGTCGTGTCCAGTTCGACGCGGAGGAACTGGCACGCATAGCAGCAGCAGCTGTCAGCGCTGAACACTGCGTGTCGATCAAGAAGTTTCCTGATGGTATGTACAACAAAGCTCTTCTGCTCACCATGAACGATGGCACCGAAGCGGTCGCCAAGATTCCCAATCCAAATGTAGGCTACCGACATCTCACCACTGCCAGCGAAGTCGCAACGATGGAGTTTGTATGAGACCCAATTCATCTCTTGCTCTGTCTCTTGCTGACCAAAGCGTACCAGGTACGGACAGAGCTTGGCACTCCCTTGTCAGAGGTGTATGCCTGGGACTCGCGCCTCGAAATCAACCCAGTGGGCGCCGAGTACATCATCATGGAAAAGGTCAGAGGCATCGAGCTCGAGTACGTGTGGCACAATCTTTTACTCCAAGAGAGGTTCGAAGTTGTCAAGAACATTGCCTCGTACCAAGAAGCCTGGTACTCCACGTCATTCAAACAATACGGCAGTATCTACTTCTTGTCAGACCTAGATCAGAAGGCGAATGTACAACCATTACGCACATACACCAATGGTATTGAGAAAGAACACCCCGAATTCGCTGTTGGACCATCGACTGACCGCGAGTACTTTGACGACGGGAGACACCACGTTGACTTCGACAAAGGACCATGTCAGTATGGCATTGATGTACTTTGCAAGCCGTACCAGCTGACAAAAATCCAGGGAACTCCCTGTCGAGCTATCATCGTGCGATTAGAGATCAAGAAGCCACTTGTGTCCGCCAACTCGCTCATTTGCCAAGGTCTCCTATTGCACTGTACGGGCCAGGTATCTATCAGCCAACACGACAGAAGAAGATGGAAGCTATCGATATCTACTCTAAGCTCATGTGCCACCTCCTCCATGTTGACGAAGCTCTAGGCAAACCACACGTCTGGCACAATGACCTACATTCCGCAAATATCTTCGTTGATCCCCTGAATCCAACAAAGATCACAGGCATCATAGACTGGCAGAACATTCAGATCCGTCCTTTGTATTTCCAAGCGCGGCAGCCATTCTTTATTGATCATCCTGGGCCTAGATTGCGCGGCCTCGAGCGACCGGCTTTCCCCAAACGTGATGCAAATGCGGATCCTGCAGCACATGGTGGAGCGACGACTCTCTACTTCCAGCAATCGTTGTGTGTCTTGTACAAAACACTGATACACAAGCAAAGTCCGGCAATCCATAGATGTTTTGAGTTCCAGGAGAGTCCAGCTTTTGATATGCTTCTGCTCGCACGGAACCTGCTAGTCGACGGCGAGGCAGCCTACATTGCTCAAGCTGTTGCAATGGAGCGGATCTGGCCGACTCTATCCTGTACCCAGGCTGTTCAATTCCCTTTGACTTTCTCCGAAGAAGATGTCACGAGGGCTGAGAAAGACGCAGAGAACGCGTCGCGTGGCATGCAACTGCTGCAGGCTGTCCGTGTCAGTATGGGGGAGTTGTTCCCTGAGCGCGGGATGGTCAGACATGAGCAGTATGACGAGGCCAAGGACGCCTTGCGTCAACTCAACGAGCAGATGATTGGACAGTATGCCCGCAATGAGGAGGAGATCAAGATGTTGGAGGATGTATGGCCCTGTGATGTCTGATTGCCGTGACTACGTCTCTTGCCATAGCGTAGACTCACAAGTCTTGCGCCCTGGCGTGACCAAGTA
>Ga0268250_10001496_pt1 | contig 10213 bp, 9 predicted proteins | sample AgamicAsSfe_FD_200448 | JGI IMG/M metagenome (GOLD analysis project Ga0268250, IMG submission 200448) | Agave microbial communities from Guanajuato, Mexico - As.Sf.e (v2) (version 2) | ecosystem: Host-associated > Plants > Phyllosphere > Phylloplane/Leaf | place: Guanajuato, Mexico | collected... | reverse complement strand
GTATAAGAGACAGACATTGTTGTACCTCTTTACACCATTCGTGCTCCCTATCTCAATAATCGTACGCCCGGAGTTCTTCGGGTATTTGTTTGCGGGCACGTTTGTGTTGTACTTTCTCAACGCCATCATCTTCAACGAGCTTCATCTGAGGTTGAAGAGGGAAAGAGTTGGGTCTACGTGTCTCTACCTCTATTACATGCCATACAAGATCGTGCTCACTTTTATCAATGTTGGCAGCTGCTACTACTCACTATACAAATATGCCCAGTATTTCGCTCGGCGCCACCCAAAAATTGTCGAAGACGAGAAAGCAGTCGATGTAGTCTTGAGGATGGAAGAACAGCGGGATACCCTGGCCGATCAAGGACGACGCATGACCATCACAGCAGTCGGTGCTCAGACTCAAGGAACAGTCATGGAACAAACACCTTCTGGACCTACGGAGAGAAAGATGACAATTACCACTCTGGGCCCCAAACTCGACATCCAACCCATGTCACCAGTCATGGAACAACCAGAGCAGTTCACCCCCGCCATCAGACTACAAGGCGAACGCGTCAGTTTTGGCTCCGTCAGCCGACACAGCAACAGCTCAGCAGTCAAATTCGAGCGTATACCCAGCCACACCTCTGAAGGCATCTCGCCAGGCCAGAATGTTGAGCGGCCCTTGACCACAACACCTGCAGCATCTATGGAACAATCCAGACGCTCACCCAGTGTCCGATCAGACCCTTCACGTCGCTCTGCCAGTGTTCGCTCGGACTCACTACGTCGCTCTATCAGTCTTACTCACTCTCCTATCTCTGCCGACTTCGCATCTCCTGGCTTTGAAGAGCTGATGGATAGATTGGCGCTCGTGGAGTCGAGACTGAATCCTCATACTGTATCTGCTGTTGAAGTCGACATAGTCGAGGAAACTGTACCTACCGTGCCAGAGGCGTCGCAATATTCGGAGTATTTCGAAACGGTACCGAGGATCTCGGAGGAGGAAGAAGACGATGACGAAGATTACGAATTGGAGAAATTGGAAGAGTCGGGTTCGAGAAAGACTGATGATTCGAGGAGTATGGTATGATTCGAGAGATATGGTTAGTTAGGGAGGTCTGGTTCAAATAGTCGTGTATGTAAGTAATTCGATAATTGTAGATCATCGTACACAACATGACAGTATGGCCCTGGAGCTGACAGCCGAGCAGGCGCATCTTCCATCAGTCGCAAGGGTGATGCAGCCGACTAATAACGGGGAAGTATCGATGGACAAAGTCGCACTGTCCCCCTTGTACTTGTTGCAACCAAGAGCTTATGTTTGTTTAGACGTTGATGGACAGTACCCTTGGGTTACACTGTATTGAGGTTGTGAGAACATGAGCGTGAACCAATGTCTCGAGGTCGGCGGGACGACCTGGACTTTCGCACTGATCGGACAATATCTCACTGTGGAGAAGTGCATTCGATTAGTCCGGAAGGGATGGTCGATGGCCCGTGAATTGCTTGATGATATAGATGGCTTTTGGGTTTGAAAGTCGCGACTGCCGGCGTTTTGTGCCGCATGCTGAGGTTGCTTTGTTAAAGATATGTATCGAAGTCTCTGGCCTGATTCCAGACATGAAATGCACCATGGCCTTGCAATCTTTGATTTTATCAAATCCACGAATGTCAGTTGCGACCTGGCACTATTGATATTACGCTCAACAATGAGGCTGAAATATTGGTGCCGGGTGATGCTTGAACTCCGGAAGTTTCGACGTCCCCCACCTCCACGCAATCGTACCTTCTAACCTTTCTAGGGTTGTGCATCTTGAACCTTTTCAGTCTGGATCTTGGAACTATTCCGCCTCGATCTTTTTCACACGGATTGTAAAACATCAAGATGCTCTCCTCGACGCGTACGTTTGGCCCATTCTGGCCGGCTCGGAAACGACTGCCATCTCTAGCTTTCGATACCTGCATTCGTCACATTGTCACTACCATATCGGGTTTCGACGTAGTTACCAACGATCAAGTACCTTGATCTGATCAATCCAGGTGGCGCCGATCCGTCTCCTTGGTTGGTTTAAGGAGTCTGTCTATCTACCGTCGCGATCATTCCCTGCAGACATTACTCTTGACCGAGCAAGCATGGAGAAGTGACCTGCATCTAATACGCTCATGCCAAATCAGAGCCTGAGACGACTTTCTTGAACAATACCTTCAAAATGATGATGCGAAGATCCAAATTGGCTCGGTACTTCAGTCGACGCCACTCTAAAGTTGTCGAAGCTGAGAAAAGGGTCGTTGTATATCTGTGGAGAGAGGAGCAGCAGCAGCAGCAGCAGCAGCAGCAGCATCGAGGTACTCTGGCTGGTCAGCAACACCCTTCAACAATCACAGCAGACGAATTCCCAACTCAGGCATCATCATTGGTGGAACAAACGCCGTCTGACCACACGGAGCCAAGAACGATAGCCACTACTCCTCAGGGCCCAAGACTTGATATTCAACCCGTATCACCGTTCATGGAACAATCAGACCAATGCGCTCAAGCACCTAGTCCCCGAGACGAGCACATCAGTATTGGCTCCGACAATACCGCCATCAATGCCCAACGACAACTCAGTCATAACCCCGAAAACACATCAGCAAGCCAAGATACCGTACCTCCCCTACATCCCACACCCACAAGATCTCTAGACGAATACAGACACTCACCGAGCCTCCATTCAGAGTCTGCACATCATTCCACCACACCCTCATACACATCTACTGATTTCCAAACTCCCGATTTTGCGGAACTAATGGATGGATTGGCGATTGTGATGTCAAAGTTAAACCCTCATGCTGATTCTGTTGTTGGAATCGACTCTGCTGTTGGTGGATTTGGCACGGCTGAGGAAGTTAAGGCTGTTGTGCCTGATGCATCGCGGTATTCTGGTTATATCGATATGGTGCCGAGGATCTCAGAGGAAGAAGAAGACGAGGAGCATGAAAGGGAGAGAATTGGAAAGTTGGATGAGAATAAGACTGATGTGTCGAGGAGTACGATATGGAAATGAAGATGGGACGTTGGTTGGCGAGTATGGTCTAGATGATTGCACACAGAGTAATCCTTATGATGGTGTGTTTGTAGACAGTAAAAGCGCGAAGAGTTGGAAACGACTTAGAGGAAAGCGCAGATCATTTGCAAATCAATGTTGGAAATGATTGCAAATATTATTCATCATAGATTCGTTACTTGCTTGAATTTGGACAAAGAAACAATCAACCTGCTGCACCTGCGCCTCGCTTGGAAGAAACAGGAAGACCAGCTTCCGACCCTTCCGTCACACGTGTCCAGGGAAAATCATTACCAAAAACATGGAACCTTGCTGCAGATTTGCAATAATTGCGTTGTTGTCGCTGGATACAGAAGTTCGACCTCATGACAGCGTAGCCATCATCATGGCAATCTTCCTAGCCTGCTTTCTCTCCTTCTCGGCGGCTGTGAAGAACGTGTCAGCCAGATGATCAAGATATACTTTGCGGTCTACGCAGGGAAAAGACACACCGATCACCGCGCAGACCTGACAAGCGCCATCCTACCTTTTCGGTCCTTTTCCACACGAATGACTTCTCTCTTGGGACTTCTGTCCCGCTCCACATATTCGACGATTTCTCGGTCGGGACGACGTTCTCTATACTCGACCATCTCGTAGCCAGATTGTTGTGGCTGTGCTACGATAATTTGGCCATGATGGTGGTGTTGCTGGGCTTCACGTTCGAGACGAAGAGCGCGGGCCTCAGCTTCCAAGGCGCGGACTTCGGCGTGGACGTCACGGCTGTGTTCGCGGCGGCGCTCGGGCAGTACAATAGTCATGGGTTGTTGTTGAGGTGGAGCAGGCCGGGAGGGCTCCTGGATGTAGATAGGAGCAGGAGGTGGAGGAGGAGCTTGTTCCCTGATATAGATAGGAGCTGGAGGAGGAGCGGGCGGAGGGTCGCGAATGTAGATAGTCTGTGGCTGAGGTGGAGGCGGGGTGGGCGATGGATGGCGAACTGTACGGGCTGGAGAACTGCGGCGAGTACGAGCGGAGCGGGCAGGAGAGGGAGCGCGAACACTCGGAGGGTTGATCCACTCGGTCTTGAGGTGCTCATAGTGCTCCTCGGCGGGCTCGTCGTAGCGGTACGTCTTGGTTTCTGCTCCCATCAGCAAGTGTACACACGCGTTGGCATAGAGGATGGGCTTACTCGGCTCCTTGTATTGCTCGCTGATGCGAATCACTTCGTCAATGTGCTCCTTGTCCAGAGCTCTCTGTACGACAATGAAGTCCTCCTGTTGCTCGTCAGCCTAAATGTTGATGCTTGAATGTCGACAGAGTCTCACCTCCTCCTCGAAGGGATAGCCCAGATTGATGATGGCCTCCTTACGTACCAGCCTCTTGGGCATGCGAGTCTTTCCCTTCTTGCCGATCTTTGGCGGACTGGGACTGCCATGTCTACTGTGCTTACTGCGTCGACTGACTTCGGTGACACTGCTCCGGCTGCTGCTGCTACTGCTACTGCTAGAGCTGCGAGTGGTTCGCCCACTACGCTTGGTGGTCGAACTACGGGCATCGCTTCTAGCCCTATCGCGGTTTCCGCGTCTACGGTGAACGCTCTTCTCACGCATGATCTCGACATCGCGGTACGAGTCCTGTGGAGAGTAGTCTCTGCGTCTCACATCCTCGTATTCCTCCTCGTACCAGCCACCAGGGGGTCCGCGTGAAGGAGATCGACGACGCGGCAGCGGAATCGGGACGCCGGGCGGGATGCGGTACTCGTCTTGCTCGTATCGGCGCAGAGGTCGGCGGTCGAAGGTGTCGAGACTGCTCTGTCTCCTCTGCAGACCTGGTCGCGGGACATTTCTGGTCTCGCGAAACTCGAAGTCACGGTCGATAATTGACTTCCTCCTGTAGGGAGCGAGCTGGAGATCGGCAAGCTCGCGAGGGTCTCTGTCGCCGAAGAGCTCGCGGTCTGAGCGACGAGGCCTGGCAGCAGGACCGTACGAATCTTCAGCGAACACGTCTCTTTCACGTCGTGGAGGCGGACCTCTGTCGATTCTCTCCTCTATATGGATATCTTGGCGACCCGGGCGGTCATGTTCGGTGAATCGGAACGTCTCGCGTTCCTCGACAGGGGCAGGAGGTCTGCGTGAGTAGCGTTCGAAGCGGTCGCGGTCCCATCGTTGTGCTTGGGGCTCTTCTCCGTAGGCGAGGTCGTTGCTGGAATGGCGGCCGTATTGCGAGCGCGACATGACGAAGGATGTCTCTGACCCTGACGGGTAGGATGTTTGGTAGAAACGGTTGTGGGTTTGGTAGCGCGGGGATATTTGGGGTGTAAGCTTCAGCAGCGCAGAGAAGCCCGACGACTCTTGACACACGTCTTTCCGAGAAGCTTGTTGTGTTGTTTCTTGTTTCTGGAATTCAATTTCTCTCCGAGACCAGGTCTGTGAGAAAGCCAGCAAATGTCCAGAATCAGGAAAGTACGCGATGGGGGCAGTCGCGGTCCAAGCTGCAGGTCGGCGCCCAAATTCAAGGCAGAAACGTCATTCAAGCCAACTGACACCCAATGATTGTACAAGTCCAACCTCCTTGCCGTCTTTCTCTACCCAATCGCTCTTCCGCCTTACTGCGACTTTATGCCTTGTTTCGGTGTGCGGCAGTCTCTTCCTCCCGTCTTGATAATCTACACACGAAATCAACGTCGCACACTTTATCAGTCACGTTTTCTCCCTCGATGGCTCCGAGGCAAACAGTATATGATACCTCAAGATGGGGACATCAGCACGTACGGCCACAGTCAGCTGAAAACTGGGCATCCCGTCCGCTCTGCCATACATAAGCAGTTGAACGGCAGATTAGTACTACGGTGGGTGACCACGTGGGAATCCCTGCTGCTGTACGTTTTGCTCTCAGAACATAGCCTCATCCTCTTGCTTCGCCTTTTTCTAAACGACATCCTCCATACGCAGCATCTTGACTATGTATTTAGCCGCAGATCCAGCCGCTCTTCCCACGCTACATCTTCCCCGCACACGCATTCAACTCGTCTTGCCACCATTTGCTCCGTGCCCTATCTCTCCATGCCATCTCAGCATCATGCAGCAGTCAATGGCACTGCCTGTCTGCCTGTCTGCCTGCGGGGTTGTGGCTGGTTCGCGGCTGAAAGGCAGACCGGCAAGATCAAGTGCTATAAGTAGAAAGGTAGTAGTGTCTGAAGTTAAGTGCAATCATCCATCGGTATCTCGTCCTCGTGTAGAGTAGCAGCTATGCTCTCCAGGTTCCTTCTACCGCTGACTTCCTTCCTCCCTGTTCTGGTCAGCTGCCAGATCCCAGTGGAAAACAACGCTCTGGGCACACCCAACCTTGTCCACAATGGAAGCTTCACCAAAGGGACTCCAGGATGGGTGAGCAAACCTTCCGGTACTGTCCAGGATGGTATGCTCTGTGTCATCGTCCCTGCCAATACTACTGCCAATGCAAGCTACATCCAGACTACTCAAAACTTTACTCAGATCAAGAACGACATCTACTATCTGAACTTCACCGCCTACGCCGCTCAACCTGTCAACATCTGGATACAGACGAATGGTTATGATCCTTCTGCTGGGGGCGCTCCAGTCGATCCAAATCTGAACACTACCCAAGTCCCTTTGACAACGATTCCAGGACCTTGCTCGTTCATCTTTTCACCCGCCAATCAAGAAAACAACTCTACGTTGACCTTCTTCCTTGGTGGAAGCAACAATCTCACAAACGAGATCTGTCTCAGCGATGTATCTCTGCATCGTATCAACCGCTTGCCGTACTTCCAAGACACTGGAAGATCGATCAAGATCAACCAGCTCGGCTACCTCCCAAATGGCCCGAAACTCGCTACGCTGGTCTCCAAAAGCAACTCGTCCTTGACGTGGCATCTACAGAACAGTAGCGGTACATCGGTTTCATCTGGCCAAACACTCCCTTTCGGCAACGATACATCATCTGGCGTAAACGTGCATACTATTGACTTCACGAACTACACTAGCAGAGGCGCCAACTTCCGTCTGCAAATAAATGGTAGCGAACCCAGCTATCCTTTTGCCATATCGGACCAGTTGTACACAACACTCCCCCAGGATGCTATGCAATTTTTCTACCAGCAGCGTAGTGGTATTGCCATCGATGCTGAGCTTGTTGGATCGCAATATGCTCGGCCAGCTGGTCATGTCAATGTCTTCCCCAACCAAGGTGATGTTGTGACACCTTGCCAGTATGCTTGGGAGTCAAATGTCACATATCTCGAGCCATGGACATGTAACTACACACTTGACGTATCGCAAGGATGGTATGATGCTGGAGATCAGGGAAAATATGTTGTCAACGGAGGCATTTCGACGGCTCAAATTCTGATGGCGTATGAACGAACGTTGTGGACAACAAACAACACATTACAGTATAAGCCAGTCAGTGACGGGTCTCTGAGGATACCAGAACGCTACAACGGCTACCCGGACTTCCTCGATGAAGCTCGCTGGGAGATGGAATTTATGCTCAAGATGCAAGTTCCTGCAAACTCTCCGCCCCAATTGTTCAACGGTTCATACATTGGTCAGTATCACACAGACAGATCATTTGCTGTTGCTAACTCATACCAGACATGTCAGGGCTTGTCCATCACAAGATGCACGATAACCAATGGACACCATTGCCAACACCCCCAAACCTTGATCCCAAGCGAAGAGAGCTTCATCGCCCATCTACAGCTGCAACTCTTAATATGGTAGCCACGGCAGCTATGAGCGCAAGACTCTGGGGTCTATTCGACGCCGACTTTGCTAAGAGATGCCTGGATGCTGCACGCGTAGGTTACGCTGCCGCCAAAGCTAATCCTGCTATCTACGCTCCAGGTACTGATTGGGACCTCGGAGGTGGTGCATACAGTGATGACGATGTGCGAGATGAGTTCTACTGGGCAGCTGCGGAGATGTACATCACAACCTCTGAAGCTCAGTTCGAGAAGGATGTCATGTCTAACTACTACTACACTGCCAACGTATCGACTCTGTTCCCTGACGGTGGCTTTGGATGGTCGTCTATGCAGGCGATAGCACAGCTCAACCTTGCCGCTGTACCAAACAATATCACTGGAAGAAACGCAATAATCAAGTCTGTCATGACAGGCGCCGATCAGTATATCGCTATCCAGGAATCACAACCCACAGATGTCTACATAACCTCATACCCCTGGGGTAGCAACAGCAACCAGCTCAACTGCATCCAGGTAGTCGCCACCGCCTACGACATCTCCCGCAACACATCCTACCGTACCTCTGCCTTGTCAGGCATGGACTACATCTTCGGCCGCAACGCAATCTCTCAATCCTACGTCCACGGCTATGGCACCAAGACATCGAGCAACATGCATTCTCGTCTTTATGCTGCTGAGCTCAGTCGTCTGATTGTCCAGGATCCTATTGTTCCGCCGCCACCAAAGGGAGCTATGGCTGGTGGTGCTAACGAGAGTCCTGCGGATCCACCTGCTGATGATGTGTTGAAGGGTTGTGTGGGTCAGTTTTGCTATGTGGATGATGTGAATAGTTATAGCACTAATGAGGTGGCTATTAATTGGGGTAGTGCGTTGGCTTGGGTGGCTAGTTGGGCAAGTAATCATTAGGTCATGAGAGACTCATCCTTTGTTTGGTCGTGGGTGCTTCTGTTCTAGCTCGTATGCAAGCTGCTCTTTGAATAGTGGAGTTGTATCACAGTTGCCTCAATTGCAACTCAAGGCAACATCAGCCAGCACCAACGCACTCACAGTGCCGGAACTCTTTGTGCAAAATCATCTGATGCAGGAGTCTGGCACCTCTTTCGCTGATCGGGTCACTCTCGCCTTAGTATTCAGCAGCGGACACGAGGGCCAGGGATTCTGTTGTCGGATCGCATCAAGGTCTTACAGACAGCCATTCCGCCAATCAGGTCGTTCTCGCCTTGAGCTCAATACTGTGCCTTCTTCTAAGCGTGTGATGCACGTTTTCCGTCGTGCAAGTCGACGGATTGGTAGTTGATACTATCGCAAAGGTAGGCATGGTTGCTCGAGATTGCATTGTTCGTCTGCATAAAGGTTTAGAGACCGCCTTTTGTCGACCGGGTCACTTTCGACGGCATCTTTATATCGTCGCTTAGTTTGAACGCATGGAGCTCGTTGTACATCGTGCAAGCCGACGGACTGCTAAGCAATGGATCTTCAACGTTGATAAAGATGCTTGTACATCGTGCAAGCCGATAGACTAGTGGTTACTGGGTCGCAAGGCGGAATTGCATGCCAGGAGCTTCATTGTCGGTTTGCACGCAGGTTTGGCTAACCCGTCTCTCTTTCACCGGGTCACTTACGCCTAACATCCGTAATGCTGCTTCGTTTAAGCGTGTGTAGTACTTTATACCTCGTGCAAGCCGACGGACTGCTAGTTCATAAGCTTCCCGCATTGTAGGAGATGCTTATACATCGTGCAAGCCGACGGATTGCTGGTCGAAGATCTTGTAGGAAGACGAAAGATGCTGGATAATCATTGTCGGTCTGCAAAAGGGTTAAGACTACACTCCGTCGCTTACGAAGGACGACTAGAGCATCTAAGGCGACTGGCGAAAGGGGTGTCGCCTTCACCCATTGTGATTGATCTTTGACCGACGACGGTGCCAGCAGTGTGAGTGGGGTAGTGCTGACTGGTGCTGGATGAGGTTGCCGCTGCGGCTGTGATGATTAGGCTCAACTGCAGAAAGAGCATATTATATACAAGATCATACTCCCCATTGATATGGAAGTTTGGAGGTGCTTGAGAGCTGAAGCTTTCCTGTTGGTAATGATGTACGCTTCCGAAACCCGATGTAGATGAGCTGGTGACCGTTGCCAACGAAAGTCACCTTCGTCCTTCGATGAGGGGTTCCGAACTCCTTATCGCCCCTGACTACGTGTTCGAAGGAAATTCAAGAATGATCGCACCACTGTCAGAGCGGTATTGAGATATCTAAACCCTTCCCCTCAAACGTGGTGGACGGACTTGCGACTTGTATGGCATTCACATGTTGAAGATTGCGAGAGCAGGGTCACAGAGGTCCGAGCTCAACACATAACGCGACTAAAGAACGGGAACAAATGTTCAACTAATCACACAACACACACAAGATGCAGTCAATCACAGCAAGAAGTCGACCAGTACTAAGGAGCGCTCAGCTCTGTCTTCGCT
>Ga0268250_10001495_pt1 | contig 10225 bp, 8 predicted proteins | sample AgamicAsSfe_FD_200448 | JGI IMG/M metagenome (GOLD analysis project Ga0268250, IMG submission 200448) | Agave microbial communities from Guanajuato, Mexico - As.Sf.e (v2) (version 2) | ecosystem: Host-associated > Plants > Phyllosphere > Phylloplane/Leaf | place: Guanajuato, Mexico | collected... | reverse complement strand
GCTCCATCCAGACGTCTCCCGGTCCTCCTCGTTACTCAGCTCAGCCTTTGAGACCAAGTCCCGAGTGGAATGCGCGAATGGCCGACATCTCTCCATTCTTCCTTGTCTTCCACTTTTGGCGCTGCACACTGGTAGCCGCCCTTTGTGGAGACTACGCTACTGCTCTCATCTGCGTAATGCCACTGAACGCGATTGGTACCCGTGTGATAGTCAACTCGGCTTGCGGACGCTACCTCTCCTTTTTCCTGGATTGTTTGGTGGAGCGTATTCAGAACGGCAGAGGCAGCCCCGAGATGCTGGAAGCAGATGAAGAAATGCTGGCCTACGCCAGCGCTGATATGCAAGGTTCACACGAGACTGCTTGGGCCTGGACTGGTGGGGAGGTGTTGCAGAGAACATTGGACCATACTGCCACCGCTGCTGAGGGTGCAACCAGCGCCTACGATCATGCTTTGGGAGAAGAGCCGGAGTGGAATGGCTGGAACCGTGTAATGGATATCCTGTCTCAATTGGAACAGGAGCAGCATCGTAGCTTGCAGCAGCAGCAGCAACAGCAACAGGGCCCACCACCTCCACAATCGCAGGCCCATCAACAGCAACAGCCTCCTCCACCACCGCAGTACGCAGCGCAGCACATGCCACCTCAGTATGCTCAACCCCACCAACAAGCGCCATCAGCACCATACTTCCAATCACCCAGAGCGCCTACACCGCATATGACTCCTGCACCCGGTAATGCTGGGCCATCTGCTCCGCCGGCATCAGCAGGCACCAGCTCTCGCATCAGCATCAAAGATATTATTTAGACGACCAAGAACGCTTATGACACACATGCACGCATTTTTCGTTATCGTTTTGTCATTTCTTTCTACAAAGCGAATGCATAGCCCGAGGAGAAAGGTCAGCATCTCAGAAGGAGGTTGGGAATGGGGCGGGAGTTTTTCTGATTTGTTTCGGCTTGATTTGGTTGGTTTGCCGATTAAAACGCATTGTTGTTCACTACTACGAAGATCACGGTTGTTCGCTTCAAATGTCCATCTCCTTTTTCATGCTGTGAATCTCGTTTATGGCTATGATATGTAGATCTCTCTATTCAGCTCCATTTGTACGGCCGAAATACACACGTTGAGCGGCTTTTGGTCTTTTGACATATCATCGATATCGGCCGGCATCTTGAGTTTTTGCTTTGCTTGCGTGTTCAGCCATGTAGATCTTGTTGTCTAGTCCATTCTGCAAGGTTTCCGATACCACAGGTCTCAGAAATCGAGATAACTGCCGGCAATAAGTATCACAACAAACAGGAAAGCTCCAAACCTTGCCCTCGTCAGCCAGATAGAGTTTGAAAGTCAACACCCGCCCGTCGGCCACATGCCGCCTTCCCTCGACCACCATGCGCAACCAGAGCTTCTTGCAGGCAATATTTGCGGGAAAGGAAAAAGTCAAGAGAGGAAGTGGAACTTGCAGAATCCTTTGGCCTACTAGTATCGGATGCTGCACTTTTGCTGTTGTTCTTTGTGGATCTTTTCTACGGGTGAGGTTACATCCGACAGGTACACCCATGCATGGTTCACGTCCTACTCCGTTAAAGACACGACAAAGTACCCCTTTAGCAGATACCGCACAGGGATCTTGCATTACTCGTAGAAGGCATGCATCCACACGCATCCTTCTTGCATCCTTGCTGACCAGAGGTCACCCGGAGCCTCCCTCCGAGACCCCAAACCTGTAAGAAAAGCAGCCACGGAGAATACCGCTTGTAAGCACAAATTTCGCCCAGCAACACGCCTCGGAAAATTTTGCCCTCTCTCTCTCTCACCTCCACAACCTCCTTCTCATGACGAACCACCCATGGTCACCTTGGAGCTAGCTCCGCATCGCTTTTGATGGGAATGTGCATACGAACTACGCCAGCCCTGATTCCCAAACCGTTTGAATTATCAGCTTTTTGCACAGCTGATGATGATGATGAAGGGTGTATCGCTGAGCCCTCGATGGGAGAAGAATACGACTTAGGGCTTTGTTTTTGGACTCCAAAAGAAGAAGGTGCGAAGCAGCGGTGGCTGTCCTGATATCAAAGTCAATAAGCGGTCATCGACTAGACATATGCTCGAGGATGTCACTGCTGCTGTTGCTGCTGCCGCTGCTTTTGTGTTTACAGGTAAGGAACACGAAAAGACCATCTCGAGGGTCGTCCTTCTCGACGAAATCTTGAGAAGTTCATGCATGGTGTGGGACTCACAGGCCTTGAAAGTGGGTATGTGATGTTCTATACACATCACTCCATACCCTGATCATCTAGACGGGGTCCAATCACTCCTTCTATAACCACATTTCCATATCTTCTCTTTTCCCCTTCACATAAACACAGTCAGTCCTCTGCCTCGCTCAACCTCCTGCAATCCCATCAGAAAGTTTCGAGCTGGATACGTTCTCCTCAATCTCTTTCGAGGGAATGAGAAAGAAACAGTAATGGACAAGAACAAAACCCGAAGGTCTTTGAGTACGACTGCATTCGTCATTCTCCAGGATTGCTTCTCTTGGTCGTAATTTACCATTCGGGACAACCGTATCATGTAGCTGTAGAACTATGTAGGGACATCAAATGATCTCATCACAGCTCTATCGCCGTTTCTTGCATCGTACACGCATCGCCCTCTCGTGTGGCTTTCAAGCAAAGCAATCATGCGGACCATCACCTCAGGGGGTGTAAAAAGGGATTGGAAGTGGTGGAACTGTAGTATTGAGACTCTGTGTCTATAAAGTAATAGGGAAGAAGAGAACAAGCGTCAATCATCTCTCTGCCTCGACATTCGCTCCTCACCAGTCTGCAGTGAGATTGTTCAGCTGTTGGGCTCTCTGTTCTTCGCGCGACAATGTGGGTTCTGATGCTGATGCTTGCTCCACGCTAGAATCCTGTGTTGCTGTCTTTCTTTCCCTTACTTCCTGACTTTCACCAGACACATCGTTGCCGGTAGCTGTGGTGGTGGATGATCCTTCGATATTAGTGACTGTATCGTTTCCTTCCGCACCCGTAGACTCTGCTTGGGTGCCGGACTGGTCTGCTTCCAGTTGTCGTTGACGCTCCGCTTCTGCAGCCTGTCTCTCACCTTCCTCACGTCTTTGCCTTTCCTCTGCTTCTCTTCTTGCAGTCACAGTGCGTTCACCTACACCAGGCCATAACGATGCAATGAGCAGGGCGAGAAGACGTTCAACAGGTCTCAGAGCTTGTCTGATAACACCATGCTCTTGCTCCTGTGGTTGACCAGGCAATCCGACAACGGCCTCCCACCATGAACGAACGGCATCCCTCACTGTGTTACCAATGCCGTTAGCATTGATGGCCCAGAAGACAACGCCGATGGCAAGAAGCGCTAGAGGTCTTCGCCATCCTTGGCCTGTGCCTAGCAGGATCCAAGCGAAGAACAAAAGACGGAGTAACATCCAGCCCTGAGCCAGCAGGGGCTGCCATGGAGCAAGAGCATTGAACTCTTGGTTTTCAGCACCACCTTGATTTAGTTGTTGGACAATCTGCTGAGCAGCCTGTTCCGGGGGTTGCTGAGGATCAACAGCAACAGGTGGTGGGTGAAAGCCAGGTGGTGGCGGGGCTTGAGTAGCGGGCGTGTGAGGCCGTGTGTGGGCAAGTAGTGGATTGGGCATGCTAGGCATTCCAGGCACAGGGGTATGCGGTAAACTTGCAGTGTAGGTGCCTTGTGGAGAGAAGAGAAGCGCTTGCGGGCCGGTAGGTGATGACAACAGGTAGACTGTAGGCGATGCCGGGTTAAAATGCTGCGTCTGAGGTTGAGGTTGTTGGTGGAACAGATTATGGAGAGACGGGAAGCCAGGTAAAGGTATTTGACCCATAGGCATTCCTTGCGGACCGAGAGGGATGGGCACAGCAACGGTGCTATGGTTTATGGTGATGGTGGCGGTACGCTGTTGTTGTGGTTGTTGCTGGGGCATCTGTTGTGGCTGGGGGTGTGGATGCATATGTGGGTGATGGTGATGGGCATGTGGGTGTGCATGTTGGTGGACGAATTGAGGTGGGAACGGAGGCGGAGTGTGTGGTGCGGACTGTGGAGGAGTTTGTCTCGGCATGGCGAACTGTGGTGGAGGGTGAGCTTGTGCATGGTGCTCGTGGAGTTGTCTTAAGTGTTGTTGCTGGCGCTCCATAAGCTGTTGTAGCAGATTGGGCGGAGGAGCGTGACCATGCTGTAGAGGAGGAGTGGGAGCGGCGGGATGAGGTGGAGTGGCAGTAGCCCCTTGAGGTGCTGGGACAAAAGCAGCACCTGGGCGCATCAAGGGATGGTTTGCGGCGCCCGGGGGTAGGACGTTCGGTTGTAGATGTGGAGTGCCTCCTGCAGGATTTTGGGTAGCCCAATTCGCAAAGGGTGACTGGCGAGTAGCAGCCGTCTCCATGGGCGTGGGAGGAGCGCGGACAACGAGGTGTAGTGTGAAGGGCGTGGTCTGGGTGATGGCGGCCTCTCCGAATATCTGGGCCAGCGTGTCATTGTCGTTGGCCAGGAGGCGTCCAAAGTGAATGAGTCTCATGCGGTCGGGTGTAGGATTCGAGGGCAGCAAGTCAGTCAACTTGGACTTCAGGCTGCCAATCGTCGTGTCGACAGGCACATCAGCCATGTCGAGGCCATGGCTCAGTTCGACAGCCGGCGAGAGGATTCGCAGCGACAAGGTGCGAGCTGGCTGTGCCATGTTGTTGTCGAAGGACAAGGACCAGAGACGCGCAAAAGGATGGCAGGGATGGCAGGCACGACTCAACTGCGCATGGGAAAGTGCGTCCGGAGTGTGAGAAGCATGTGAAAGTGCAGGTCGAGAGTTTGGACTTTGGTCAAGCTGGCCGTTCAGCCCTATCTCCGGCCACGATACAAGTACGTCAATTCGGGAAGGGTCGAAATCCGGGGTCGCTCCTTCCAGCTGATGTCACTCGATTTTCCCTGTGTCTCCCTGCAACTTCCTGTTCAGCCGCCCAACATGTCGTCCACCCTTGTGTTACGGAATCGAGCCTTGGGCAATGCCCACGCGCCGCTACTCAGAAGCTCGCAACGCTTGAGAAACCAAACTTCGCGACCCTTCTCGTCATCTCGCCCCTCACACGCTCCCTTTGGCACGCGCCTTCGAAATGCTCTTCGCGACACAAAAGTTGTCTGGAAGCCTATCCCTGTCGGTCTCGGTATTGCCTTCCTAGGTGGTCTACAGTTCTACCGCACACAGGCTCGTCATAGCGAAGAGGAAAAAACTCGCCAGCAGACCGAGCTCGAAGATGGAGGACAGGCTCCAAAGAGACAGCGCATAAGACCCTCTGGCCCATGGCAGGTTCAGATCATGTCCACCCTACCACTCAAGGCCATGTCCCGTATCTGGGGTCGCTTCAATGAGCTCGAGATCCCCTACTATCTCCGCGTCCCAGGCTTCAAGCTGTACGGCTGGATCTTCGGTGTCAACTTTGATGAGATCAACGAACCCGATCTCCACGTCTTCCCCAACCTCGCCTCATTCTTCTACCGCACCCTCAAGCCTGGCGTTCGTCCTCTGGATCCCAACCCCAATGCTCTTCTCAGTCCCGCCGACGGCAAAGTCATCCAGTTTGGTACCATCGATAACGGCGAGGTCGAACAAGTCAAAGGCGTCACCTACTCTCTCGACGCTCTCCTCGGCTCGCAAAAGCCCACTCGCGCCACTCCCAACCCGCATCCCAGCAAAGACCGCTCCAAGTCCGCAGACCAAGAGATTATCCGCGCAGACGAGGAATTTGCTCAGGTCAACGGCATCTCATACACCCTACCCAACCTCTTCTCTGGCGGCAAAAGTAAGGGTCAGCCAAAGACTGCCACCGAGGATCAGTCCACGCCCGCAAGAGCCAGCTCCGAACAAGAAGTCCGCGATTCGCTCGCTCTAGGCGACGGCGCCGGCGCTCAAGACAACTGGTGGCAACCCGTTTCCACCGCCGCACGACCCACAGCCCTCTACTACGCAGTCATCTACCTCGCACCCGGCGACTACCACCGCTTCCACTCCCCTTGCTCATGGGTCGTCGAGTCCCGCCGTCACTTCGCCGGCGAGCTCTTCTCCGTATCTCCCTACCTACAACGCACACTCCCCGGCTTGTTTACTCTGAACGAACGCGTGGTCCTTCTCGGTCGCTGGCGCTACGGCTTCTTCTCTTACACCCCTGTTGGCGCAACGAACGTCGGCTCCATCAAGATAAACTTCGACAAGGAATTGCGCACAAACTCGCTCACCACAGACACAGCAGCCGACCGCGCAGCCGCCGACGCAGCGGCAAAGGGTCTCGATTACTCTGGTTTCGCAGAAGCAACATACAACAATGCTTCTCCTCTCCTGCACGGGCAACCCTTGAAGCGCGGAGAGGAAATGGGAGGCTTCCAATTGGGAAGTACCATTGTACTGGTCTTTGAAGCCCCCAAAGGCAAGAGACCCAGTTTCGACGAGGGATGGGGTGAGACTTCGGGCACATCCGAGGATAGACGCGGTGGTTGGAGGTGGAACATCAAGCCTGGGCAGTATGTACAGGTTGGTCAGGCTATTGGCTGGGTGAGGGATGAATAGCAATAGGTCTTCTCAGACCAGCGTTTTCGCTTTCTTTGCACATCTAAAACTACATATTGTGTTAATGTAAGGGGAATAGATGTTTTGTTGTTTCTGTCTTAGGCGAGCAACCCTTTCTTTCCTTCCTTGAGAGAACATTCCACTTCTGGCTCTATGACATACTTTCTCTAACATTGTGCTGTGTTACAAGATATCGAAAAGCAAGATGCAGAAAAATTGATAAGGCCATGCGATGCCACCTCCCAACCTCATTCCTCCCGAGCAAACCCCCCCATCATCAACAAGCAAAACAGCAATACTCCTCGCAATGCATATCTGGACATGCAAAACACCTCCCTTATCCACTCGTCTTGGCAAACACAAAGTCAATCCTCGACCTCTCATCCGTCACCAAAGCCCTGAGCACCACGTCTTTGACCGCATCCTCTGCCTTCTCCTTGACAGTGACGATACCATCTTCCTCGTCACCGTCAACTTCTCCTTCGCCCAGGGCGATCTGTTTCCTCAGTCCAACGGCGTCAAGATGAGAAAATTGCATAAGTGATCCCATGGCAACTTTCTCATCTTTGCCTTTGCTGCTGCCTTTCTTCTTGGGGGAGAGGCTGGCGTGGAGAGCGGTATGGTGTTGGCGACGAAGGCGTTCTTGGGTTTCTGGATCGACCTGGGAAGACCGGAGGAAGGAAGGAAGAGCGGGCATTTCTTCTTCTGCGTCTGAATCGTCTGCTTGACTGTCATCATCGTCTTCTGCTCCAGGAGAGGCTGAGGCGGTGATCGGCGATGCTGAAGCAGAGATGGGCACAGAGCCATCACACGCACAATCACAACCAAGAAGATCATGAGTTTGACAGCCCTCGCGCAAATCCAACGTAAACAGATCTCGAAGTTCTTCGGGTGAGAAGCTTGAGGCACTGGCCTTGTTGTCCACGATTGAGTCGGCCAATCCTTGCTTGGTGAGCTGACGCTGGAAGATCTTCTCCTCCAGTGCTCCCTTGGTTAGGAAGCGGTAGATGTGAACTGGATGTTTTTGGCCGTCACGATGCACACGCCCCATAGCTTGAAGATCTGTCGCTGGGTTCCAGTCGATATCGAAAAGGACTAGGCGACTGGCACCGATGAGGTTCAGACCTACGCCGCCAGCTTTGGCGGAGAGCAGGAAGACGAAACAATTGTTGGCTGATGTACGGTTGAATTTGTCGACCAACCCTTGACGCTGGTTTGCGGGGGTCGAACCATCGAGGCGGAGAAAGGAGTAATCGAGAGAGGTCAACAGTTTACCGATCATATCCAGCGTAGCTGTGTAATTTGAGACGACCACAACCTTTTCCTGCGTCTTAGTGTGGACGAGGTGAAGGAACTCGTCGAGAACTTGCAGCTTGCTGCTACCTGCACTCATGAGATCCGATGCAGGAACTTTGGTCAGCAGCGATTTGACCGTTCCTTCTTCGGCCTCAGATGCGTCTTTGACCAGAAGCGAGGGGCTGTTGCAGAGCTTCTTCAGTATGTTGATCATCTGGAAGGAGGCTTCACTACTCTTGAGTACTTGATTCAAGACCCCGGTACTAACAACGGCCTCGTACACATCCTTCTGTACCTGGGTCGGCTGGCAGTACACCACGTACTCCGTCTTAGGCGGCAAGTACTTTGACAGGATCTCTGCGGTCCGTCGAAGGATGAATTGACCGGTAGTCGATGCAAGCTCTTCACTGCAGGCCTGACCCTTCTCAATATCTTTGGCGGTTGCACCCGGCGTTCTGCTTTTGAGGATGGGGGTTTCGTACTGCTTCTTGAAAGAAGAATATGTTTTCAACAATCCGGGGTTCACGAAATCGACCATAGTGTAGAACTCGCCCAGGTCGTTCTGAATAGGCGTGCCGGACAGGATGATCCTCCTCTCTGTGTTCAGAGATTTGATGGCCATGGCTGACTTGTTGTTGGCTGTCTTGAGTCTGTGACCCTCGTCGGCAATGACGATATCTACACCTAGTCCTTGTTGCAGTTCTTCCTGGACGTTGCGGAGCTTTTCGTAGCCGATGATCAAGATGTTGTAACTCTTACCCTTGGTAAAGTCGCTGAGTCTAGTCTTGTTGTTCTCGACAACCAGGACTCCCACTTTCTCATTTCCTAGCCATTTCTTAAACTCTTTGCGCCAGTTGTTGATGAGCGTGACAGGACACACAATCAAAGCCTTCTTGATCACAGGACCGTCTTCGTAGATGGGATTCTGTTTGAGCAGAGTCCAGACCAAGGCAATGGTCTGCAGTGTTTTTCCCAAGCCCATTTCGTCTGCTAAGATTGCACCCTCGCCTACAAATGGTCGCATACCCATAACGCACTCGTACAGAAAAGCCACACCATCACGCTGATGTTGTCTGAGGTACTTGGTCAGATTCGGATCCACGACAACATCTACGATGTGCTTTCCAGGAGGTGCTTGCTTCGGTCGCTTCATGACAAGCGCGTTTGGCTCGTTAGGGTCGTGACGAGGAAGACAGACGGTCTTGCTATCTGACTTTGAGCGTGACAGAGGGACACCAGTCTTGTCCAACATCGGACTTTTGAAAGCAGCACTCGGTTTGCTGAGCATGCTGGCAGACCGCGGCGGTGCTTCAGCCTTCGGGTCAGAAGTGAAAGCAGCAGCAGCCTTTCCGAGCATACTTGCTGGCTTTTTCTGCGTCTGGAGAGGTCGAAGTGGTGTCCGAGCAAGAGGAACAACAGTACTGGTTTTGACCGTAGCTGGTTTCGGGGCCTTCTTTTGAGGTAACAATGACTTGGCTTCTTCTCTAGAGATGCGCGAGTCTACCTCTACTTCCTTACCAGCCATACTGAGAGTAGATCCAGGAAGCAACGGCGTTTTGCAAACTGTTCGACCGATATCCTTTCCATCCGAGTCCTTGAGGGTAGCATATCCTTGAGACACGATGAGAACGCCATCCCCATCCCAGATCTTGTTCTTTTTGTTAGTCACCTTGCGCCAAAGAACAGAGAATCTGGCATCCACAGGGTCTCCAGTTGGCCTTTCGGGTGACTCGCAGATAGTATCTGAGGGATCTCCATCCTGTTCAGGCTGTAGTGGCGATACTTTCAATCGCTTGGCAGGTCGTTCAGAAATGGGTTCCTGAATCTGCTGTGGGGTTGATCCAGACGGTCTTGTGAGCAACGGCGATTTGAATGGCCTGTACATGTCGCTTGCCGTGCCCTGAACCAGACTGGTTGTTCAAGAGTTGATTGACTTCGCCACCGGTGGCTGCGAATACCACAAAGGATGAAATTCGGGGGAAGACGCGTTGTTGACGCGCGACCGTTGCCTGACGACATTGTTAAATGCTCTTGCCAAATTTGTGCAACCGACTCAACTTCAAGTAACTTCTGCGCGAGCACTAAGATGCCTCCAATGGCGAAGACCCTTGAAAGTCAATATGAGGCAGGAGTGCTAGACACCCGTTCCTCGGCAATTGTGGCGCGATTCTTGAACGTGGGCAGTCAATTAATAAATGTTTTGTTCGATTGACAAGTCGTGGTAGATCGCTAATAAGCCCCATCCCTGTTTTTACTCATCCACACGCCCTTGAGGGTCCTTCATCCATGCTCTTTCGACCGCTTCAAAGCAATATTGCGACCACCCAGTATTTTCCTCCAGCCAAAA
>Ga0268250_10001494_pt1 | contig 10230 bp, 9 predicted proteins | sample AgamicAsSfe_FD_200448 | JGI IMG/M metagenome (GOLD analysis project Ga0268250, IMG submission 200448) | Agave microbial communities from Guanajuato, Mexico - As.Sf.e (v2) (version 2) | ecosystem: Host-associated > Plants > Phyllosphere > Phylloplane/Leaf | place: Guanajuato, Mexico | collected... | reverse complement strand
CACCACCACCACCCAGATCTAAGAATAACCGTCGCCCAGCCATCAAAGATCCGAGCAGAAAAGATCTGATACGCATCAGAAATCGTCTTAACAACAGGGTCTACAAATTTGCCTGGTAAGTGCCTACGTCCCATCTGCCTTGTCAGTCCTTTACCTTCGATCATATGGAACGAGGCTTCTCTCCAGTTGTCTCTACTCCAGCTTTGCTGTGCGCTGGATCAGTGTTGGCGCCCAGGAGATATTTACGCCAAGTGTCATCGTCCGATGTTCTCGACATGCGCTTTTCGTGATACGCTTCTCTCGTTTTGAGCCTTTAATGATCGGCTACTAACGCATGTCGCAGCTCGACTTGCATTTCTGGTCACAGAGCACCACAATGTGACCCTGTCAAGCATCATGACAAGGTCCTGTACAGACGTCCTGACCCAGGAAGGCCAGCGAAGAACTGTGGACATCCCGCATCTCAAGGGTGCAACTGCAAGGCTCTACGCAAGCTCTGTTGTCTTCTCGACGAGCAGCAATGGGCGGAGTTGAGGGCAGGAGGCATCCCAACAGCCACCATGTACGACGACGAAGATGAACTTAACAAGGCTTTGAACGAGCGACGGATAGCTCAAGAACAAGCACAAGCGCACGAGCAAGCCCTCCAAGCCGCCAATCTCTACGCGTACCATCAACAACCTCTGCCATACCAACCAGTACCTCCACTCCTTGATATGCCATTCGTACATCCCGGACAAATGGTCCAGCACGATCAACATATGGCATACCATCCGGTTCCGCCACCTCAATTCGACTTCTATGGCAACGCATTTTCTCCGGCAGCGTTCCAACCCACTGAGTACACTCCTCAATTCCAGCCAGCTGCCATCCAGCCACAGTATCAGGACTTGACGATACAGGCAGACACGACGGCGCTGCAGCAATTCGCTGAACATATGGCCCAGGAAGAGCAAATAGCCGCACAGCCATCTGCAAATCCCACAAAGTCTTGTTGTAGCTCAAGATCACAAGCTGCGCAACCTTTGATGCAACCAACATCATCTCTGTTCAACATCCCTAGTTCATTCCCCAAAGCACAGTTTGGGTGCCAGAACTGTGCTTCTTTCGATTGCACATGCCTCACGTGTCCTGAACTCAGTCAATCAAAGAGTGGTGCTTGGTCACATATGTGTGGTCGCGGCTGCGAGTTCGACAGGCCGGTTCTGCCTCCGGTTCTGCCTCCGGTTCTACTCAAGCAAGAATATTCTGCTTCGTCACAAGAGACTCAAGATGTATTTCAGAGTATTCCGGAATACCAAAGCCCTCTACCAGACTTCTCCCAAGGTCTTCCAGAACATCAACCCCCTCTACAAAACTATTTCCAACAGCCTCAAGATATCTTCCATCAGATTGAGGACTTCACCCAACAATCTCAAGATGCCTTCCATCAGGCTCAAGACTTTACCCTACAGCCTCAAGGTTCTTTCTATCAGGCTCAAAACTTCACCCGACAGCCTCAAGGATTCTCCCAGCAGCCTCAGGATGCTTTCCAAGGCCTTGCGGAACTACAAGCCCCACTAAACGACTACTCTCAACTGCCCTCACTGAACGTACCACACCTTCCTGTGTTTCAGTTGGATCAAACTCAACAAACTGAACAAACTCAACCCAACGGAGCACTTGGATATAACGATTCCTTCGACAAACAAGCGCATTGGTAGTTCGCGTTGTTGTTGATTCTTCGGGAGGAAAAAACAATGTTGATGGTGGGTCTGCCATCTGGTATACTGTCTTTTTTGACATTTTGTTTTTAGCGTCTATCTTTACTATACCCATTTCATTTCGGTATACCAGACGGTGTTGTACCAGAAATAGTATTTCTCTCGAGCATTTGTTCCAACTGTGTTGTCTGAGTGATTGTTGGCGACAGGCGCTGAAATCTTGTACCGCTTCTACGGTAACTCATACTATATTAGACCTTCAACGTTTTGCTTGAATCGTAGCTCTTACTTCAGGCCTTGAACCCTTGTAGTGTAGCTGCCACACATGCGCAACCAATCGGTCCCCTTGCCTGTTCTCGGCATACGCAGACTCAAGAATTGCATCTGCGATCATCGAACGTCGTTCATCTTTGTTGTTTAGAAGACCAGTCTGCCAAGTGGGTCATTAATGGAGCCATACCTATCAAATGGACCCGACCGACATATGTCCCCACTTGCCAACGAGCCGAGAGACCTGTTCCAAACTCAAAAGGATTTATGTGCAGAGGTCACAAGTTCAGGGTCTCCAGCAAACCAATTGGTGGTCAGTGAAGCAACACTTTACAAAATTGCAAGCTTTTGGTCTGCAAGCTGTGATATAAATCCCTATCTACTGTTTCCACAATACAGGAGACGCGACTGACAGGCTGTAACGTCTCTTCAAGTCGATACTCTGTATGATGCAAGTATGATGCTCGGTTCCTAACCGAGCTCTGTTTTTAGATAGCAAGAGCTACTGTCCAAGAACGTGCCCCTCATGGCGACACCTGTCCAGTACCGTCCCCCGAGTCACATGTCTCTGTTCCATCTTCTCACATATTAACTTCTGACGTTTCAACCAGATTTGCAGTACCCACTTCACTCTTGCGTATCACGTTCGGACGATATCTTCTTTCCAATCTGGCCAGCAGACATCAGAAGAATCCTGGACACGACTAGACAACAGTCAACACCTTTGGCTACTTCAACTGTAGGTTTCAAGCTCGAACTGCAGTGTCAATATAAAGCTTGTGACGTTGCCTTTATCTGCTTCGTTCTACGTTTTATACTACCAAAACCATTTGTTTCAGATTTGGCTTCGTGTGCAATGCAGTTCGTTCAACGTTTGCTACCTTCTTGTTCTTCATCAACGGCTCTCCACTACATGCTGACTTCCAAACAAACAGACAAACTTGACTACAGCTACTCTCCGGAAATAACTTATCGAATAGAATGGGCACATACCTGCAGGCGATGAGACACATTCGTCGATCAGGTGCTTCTTCATTCCTGAACTCAGGTTAAGCGGTCACTCGTTAGCCCGAGGTTTGTACCTATTACATTGATTTCTGAGACACATCGTATTGATGTTTATATGCCTGCAACAGGTCAGCTCTGTTGTAACCACCCTTTTGCTTTCATGTAAAGGGAAAGTCTGCAACCTCGAACGACGGTGCAGTCAACAGTCTTGGCTACCCACATGTTCTATCACATGCCCCTCACGCTTGCAGGCTCGTATGATCCCTGCCATGATGCTCTTGGATACTGGCCCTCTGTTGAAAAGGTGTCAACGATGACTTGCTGATGGTTCCAGATTTGTTTCAACATCCTCTAACCGTCAACAGCATTAACCGTATCAGATGTAGCACTATCGAATCTTGCCTCTAATGCCAACTATCCACCTAATATATCTAGTCTGATGCTCTAGCTTTCGTCAGACTCTCTTGGCTTTCTTGGGTCTGGTTCAACATGCGAGCTCATGTTCAATGAGTCGCAAGCTTTGTGACATCAAGCTTCGGCAACAGCACGATTCGATCATGAAGTCTGCTTGGGACTCAATTCGCCTACGGCACTCCGGTCTTCCCTACGTACATGAAAAAGGTCAAAAATTTGGCAAGTACTCGGACAGGAGAACGACTTACGATCGACTACATTCCCCCCAGCTATCATCCATACACCCACAGCCGTTTCCTCTGACATTCCCCTCTCCTAGGTGCTGGAGTTTATCGTTTCCTCAACTCAATTCTTCGTCCGTACACTTACTTTGCGCCTAACCACCTAGTGTAGGGCGTCGATATTTCTGTTCCCACGCCCTACCCCTCCCTCATGTCGTCTGCTGAATCGGACGATCGTATCGCATGTTCTTCGATGCTCGTCAGAAACTCCAGCCTTGTCGTTTCATAGTGTTGGCTACCTTGTTGCCGTCTATCAGCCATGCTCTCTGTGTCTCACTTTGCAACCTCTGTTCGATCAGGTTCTTCTTGTTCAAGGACGACAGGGTCATTTGGATCCCCCTGTCGTGGAGGACAAATTACGGCGTTGGGATTTTTTCCAATCATCACGGGTGCTGCATTGTCGAGATACTGCACTGACATACGTCGGCGGATCCTCTTTGCACAATTCTTGCAGCCATGAACCGACTATCTTCATCTGACACATCTGGTTCTAGAGACTTATATTCATGCCACTTGATGAGACTCTCCCTATCCCTTTTCATCTAGACTCACTATAACTGTACACTTGGATTCATTCGTATACATTGATGTTCGAACACAATGGTTTTTTTTTTGTGCTTGACGAACAAAAAGAAAAAAGGGGTGCAGATGGTAGCACCCTGGCTTCAATTAGTCTATATCACAAACCGCTTTAGAGAGATGGTCAGCTACTGCGACGATGACTATTGGTGGATGAGGAGTCTTACAACACCACCGTTCACTGCGCGAGGTCTGCAGGAAGTGTGAGGTTGACATGAGAAAACAAAATGCATCTCTTGCCTGCTTCTTTGCTTCCTATTCAACACCACAGGCATGAACATCTGATACCCACGTCACAAAGTAGAGCGTTTCGGCTCCAATCAACTCATACCATAGAGTTATACGAAAACTGCAGGTAAGACAGTGAAGCTGAGAAGATTCAGACTCGAAACACTTATCGAGGAACGTGATGTGAGCGGAGATAGACGTGAAATTTTCATTACCTCTTTCTTTCCTCATAGAGCTTTCCTTCTTCCTTCTTTCATTACTAGCAGCTTGTCTATCGTATCTTTTCTTCGTAGAATCCGTCAACCCCAAAGCCAGCAAGGCAAATCATCTAGCATGTAGGCCTATTAAGAGCCGAACATAGCATCGCCACCAACCTTCTTGTTGCGTCCCGACTTGATGATAGACTTGACCTCACGCTCCACGCGATCCCAGTCCTCGGTGTCAAGCTTGTGAGTCTCGATGCCCAACTCATCGATAATCTCGCGGTACATTTCCCAACTGCGTCTATCGTGGACAAGGGTGAGAGCAACGCCGACTTTGCCGAAGCGTCCGGTACGACCCACGCGGTGCAAGAAGGTCTCAGCATCGGGCACGTAACCGCGACCTGGAGCCGGCTTGTCGGGGATGTCGTAGTTGATGACCATGGTGACGGTTTGGACGTCGATGCCGCGGGCGAGGACGTTCGTAGTGATGAGGACCTTGGCGGTGCCCTCGCGGAATTGGTCGATGACTGCGTCGCGCTCGGAACCTTCGAGACCGCCGGTCAGAGTGACGACGTGGTGGCCTTCGGATGTCATGCGCTTGGAGAGTTCGTCGGCGGTGTCGCGCTTGCGGACGAAGATGATGGATGAGGCAATTGTCATGAGGCCGTAGAACTTGATCAGTGCATCGTATTTGTCTTGATCCTTGCTAACATCGAGGTACATCTGCTTAATGCCCTTAACAGTAAGGTTGTTGCGCTCGAGAGTGATTTGGTTGGCATTGGGGGCGAAGAGAGCAGTGAAGGCGAGGACTTCTTCGGGGAAGGTGGCGGAAAAAAGGACGGTCTGGACGTCCTTGGGCAAGAGCTGCTTGACACGCTTGCATTGGTCTCCAAGACCTTGCTGGTCAAGCATATTGTCGGCCTCATCCAAGACAAGCACCTTGATACCGCGTGTATTCAGCTGCTTTCTACGGGCCAAATCCATGACAGTTCCAGGAGTACCAACGACAACTTGGCCATTGACTTGCTGGCCACGTGTTGATGGATCGGGGACAGCCTGGTATGTGCTGAGACCCTCCATGAAAGCACCCATGATCTGGACGACACCGAGAATCTGTCTCGCCAGCTCACGCGAAGGAGCGAGGACCAGGGCCTGGGGCTGTTGGAGTGTCAAATCGAGACGCGAGAGGATGTTGAGAACGAAAGCGGCCGTCTTTCCAGTACCAGATTGCGACTGGCCGATGAGGTTCTGAGGAGGGTTCTGGAGGAGCATGGGCAGGGCGCGTTCCTGGACCTTGGAGGGCTTTGTGAAACCTAGAGCGAGAATGCCCTTTTGGATAGACTCGGGGAGATTGAGATCGCGGAACTCCTTGACGGAATACAAGGGGTCGTTAGGGTCTTTTTGGAGATCGTTCAGCTTGATGTTGACGTCGAATTCGGGCTCAAGCAGCGCTGAGCCAAACTGCTCTGTAGAGGCGCCATCGGTCTGGTCTGAAGGAGCAGCTTCTTCGGGTGCTGCGGCGTCTGCGACAGGGGCAGGCTGTTGTGTCTGTGTCTTGGTCTGGTTGTCCATCTCTTCTGCTTCCTCAGCCCAGTCGAGCTTCTTTTCGTCCGGGAAAGTCATGCGATCGCCCAAGGATTTGGACATGGTTGTGATAATTGAGAGAAAAATGCGCAAGCGCGGGTGTTGATGGATTGAGAAGGAGCGAAAGTGCGGTGGAATGTTCTTTGTTCAGGAAGCCGCAAACCACAGCTTCACTAACAAATCTTGAGTGACGTTTGCTCCTGCCCAAACACCTGCTAAGCCGAATTAGGTGATTTGAGGAAGGCGCTCCGTTGCTCTTTCCCCTGCAATTGAACCTGTTGTGATTTTCAGATATACCTAGATTGATTGTATTCCATCTAGCGGTCCAGTCTCTCCTGATCCTGTTTCTCCGTAGTCAAAATCTAGGAAGATTGATCTTGTGCATTAGGTAGGTCCGTTATAGACCCCTCCTCGGCCTAGAACATGCATGCCGTCCACCAGAGTCATTTCCCCACTACATGCGACCACGTTTAGATGGATTAGATAGTCTACTACTGCGCACACTCGTATGATACTCTTGTAGTCCAGATTGACGAATACTGCCTGTTCATGAAAACAGGTCAGGCTTCCTTCCATCGCAACAGTCGATACCGGGCCGGTAGGCATGCGACTTCAGCCGGCGAGGGCTGGGCCCGATGGTGATAGATGATACCCCGCCTTGGCAATGGCCTTGGGCCGCCATACGATAGCCTGCCAACAGTCTACGCACTGCGTGTCTTCTTCCCAAAGGCTACTTGCATTGTTCTTGTGTAGAAAGCCGCTGTGGCCGGCTGCAATCCCCGTCTCACCCTGCCTCTACATCTTGTTATTCCTGCATGGCCGAGATTGACATCGCGCCGCAGTTCGGCGCCGAGTTGAAGGTTGGTCGGTTGCCGATCCGCTGGATCGTGTTCGACTAACAACCAACTGACATGCTTGCATAGGATGGCTTCAAACCAGTAAATGCATGGGTCTTGGGCGGCATCGCGTGGCTGGACGACGTGCAAGCCTTCTACCGTGAACGCAGCGCCATAGAGAAGGAGTACAGCCAGAAACTCAATGCCCTCGCCAAAAAGTACTTCGACAAGAAGATCCGCAAGCAGAGTAGTCTGAGTGTTGGAGATACTCCGACCGTCACTCCTGGTTCTCTGGAGAGGTATGCCCGAGTCTCTGTCTACCCGGAGAGTCCCTGTATTGACCCACACTGTCTAGTGCTTCCATGACCACCTGGGCCACTCAACTCACGACCCTCGAGAACCGCGCTGCAGAGCACGACCGCTTTGCTACTCAACTTGTCTCTCATCTCGCTGATCCCATCAAGCACTTGTCCACTCGATGCGAAGACCTCCGCAAACACCATGCCGACTATGCCGCCAAACTCGAGAAAGAGCGTGACAACACCTATGGTGATCTACGAAAGACAAAGGCAAAGTACGACAGCGTCTGTCAGGACGTCGAGAGCCGCAGAAAGAAGATCGACAGTAGTTTCGACCACGGCAAGACAAAGGCCCAGACAGCCTACGTACAGATCCAAGCAGACATGCGCAACGTGAAGAACACGTACTTGATCTCAATCAACGTCACTAACAAGCAGAAAGAGCGCTACTATCACGAATACGTTCCCGACCTGCTGGACTCGCTGCAAGACTTGTCCGAGACCCGTGTGGCCAAGTTGAACACTCTGTGGCTTCAAGCGGCAACCATTGAGACACAAACTCTTTCACGATCCACTCAGCTGCTCGAGCACCTCTCGGCTGAGATTCCACGCAACAACCCCGTCCTCGATTCAATGATGTTTGTTCGTCATAACGCTGCCAACTGGCAAGATCCTTCCGACTTCACATTTGAACCCTCACCAGTATGGCTAGATGACGATGTCATGGCCTCGGACGATCTCAGCAAGACTTTCCTTCGAAACATCATGATGAAGAGCAAGGGACAATTGAACGAGTTGCGCAGAGAGTGCGAAGCTAAACGCCGTGAGGTCGAAGGCGCGAAGCGTGTACGTCAAGCAATTAGAGAAGGCAAAGACAAGCGTGATGAGGTCGAAGTTGTGCGGGCACAATTCAACCTACAAGAATCGCTGCACGAAGCCGAGAGGAAGAAGGTGACATGCGAAGTCGAGGTTAGCACAATTGCAACTGCTGTTGGTGACTTGAGCATTGGTGCTCAGAACCACGCCTTCAAGTCTCAGACCTTCAAGCTACCCACCAATTGCGATCTCTGTGGCGATCGCTTGTGGGGCCTGTCAGCAAAGGGCTTCGATTGTGAGGACTGCGGCTTCATCTGTCACAGCAAGTGTCAGATGAAGGTACCCGCAAACTGTCCAGGTCCCTTAGACAAGGAGCAAAAGAAGAAGATCAAGGCCGAGCGACAAGCTGCAGCTTCGACATCTGCTCCCCCAGCAGCGAATGCTGCGGCACAAGGCTCATCTGATTCAGTCAATGACATGCCACGTCTCAATCGAACTGACACCATGGGTAGCATGAACACACTCTCATCGGGCTACGCTGCAAGTGCGAATCGCAGCCTATCTGGAACAAACGTCCGCCCGCCCTCAACTTCGACTGATAGTGCCAACGACCTTGGGCGGTCAAACACAGCTAAGCGTCGCATTCTGGCACCACCACCAGACCACTACGCAGGCAGCAATGGAGACTCGTCAGACGGCCAGCCTCGAGGCAAGATGATGTATCCTTACCAGGCCAGTGGCGATGGCGAAATCACCGTGGACGAAGGTGCCGAAGTCACAATTGTCGAACCAGATGGTAAGCCAAGTTCTCTGATCGCTTCCTACTCCTAAAAAGCTAACAATGTATATAGATGGCGTTGGTTGGATGAAGGTCCGCACACGCTCTGGCGAAGGGCTTGTTCCTGCCTCTTATGTCGAGATGATGCCCTCGTCACCTGTCAGATCGCAGCCAAGCCATCGCGCATCCATCACCAGCTTAGCCACATCGATCGCTTCCTCTGCACCATCGACCAAGAAGAAGGGTCCAGTTGTAGCTCCCAAACGCGGTGCCAAGAAGCTGAAATACGTCGAAGCATTATACACGTACGAAGCGAGTGGTGAAGGCGAAGCAAGTATGGACGAGGGCGAGAGATTGGTCTTGATCGCACCGGACCAAGGTGATGGATGGTGCGAGGTCGAAAGAGCAGGTGGACAGGGCAAAGGCCTTGTGCCTGCCGGATGGGTCAAAGAGGTCTAGATGGCCGAGGATCAAGGTCTTGCGATTACCTGCATATTGGAAGGACGGTAAGAGATGTGCATTACTGTAGATGGAGTTGTATATCAAGGGAAAGCGTGTTTTGTTCATTCGTGGTAAGGAGACGGCTGATTGATTGCTACGGGAGAGTCTAAGATTCCGCGTGGCTTCTGAGTCTGCGAGCCGTGTCAGATATATCTTTAGCGAATTGCAGAGAAGAACCTGAGCTGCATGTTTGAGATAAGGCTTCCTCAGGTGCACACCGTCCTTTGAATGTTGCTTACATCGAGGGCTGCGGGGTCGCTCAAGAGACCGACAGCCGATCAAGATCCACTCTGGCCGGAGGCACCTCATCCTTAATTTCAAGCATCTCAACGACCAGAAGCAGAATCTGATCCTGACATTTTCATCGAAAACAGCCGCCTCGTACGGGCGCACAGCGATGCAACCATTTGAGCTGACCCAGGAGCAAGAGCAATATTCGTGGTATCGATTCGTGACCTAACTCGAGCTCACCTTGACCCTAATTATTTCGACACTTTTCGAGTCTCAGCTCGTTGTCCGCGTGGTCCACTGCCGGTCGATCTCGACAACGGTAATCCATCAAACGAATTCTTCCTTCTGAGGAGAGCCTCCGGATCGCAGAATATTTGAACATCCGGCACTCAGAACCAAGAAACTCGAAGTCAATCACGACATCCGGATCATCGCCTGGGCCCTATCACGCCATCTGGGTACAATCTTGAACCATACCCAGCCACCAAAATAAACGGTC
>Ga0268250_10001493_pt1 | contig 10231 bp, 12 predicted proteins | sample AgamicAsSfe_FD_200448 | JGI IMG/M metagenome (GOLD analysis project Ga0268250, IMG submission 200448) | Agave microbial communities from Guanajuato, Mexico - As.Sf.e (v2) (version 2) | ecosystem: Host-associated > Plants > Phyllosphere > Phylloplane/Leaf | place: Guanajuato, Mexico | collected... | reverse complement strand
ATCACGAAAGAGCCTTGATCGGCGGTGCTTCCTTCATGGATCTGATGAGAGAGATGTGGACCATTCCTGGAAACAGAAAGAGAGCCATCATTACCATCTGGCTCATGATCACACAGCAGATGACTGGCACTAATGCTATCAACTACTAGTAAGTACAAGCTATGCGCGACTGTGCAGTAACAACTTTATGTCATGAGGCATCGTCACCTTCCCAGAGATTCATGTAGCTAATCCGTACACTCTTCAGTTCCCCGCAGATCTTCCGGAACTTGGGGCTGTCCAGCACAGATGCCGGTTTGTTCGCCACTGGTATCTACGGCGTCGTAAGTAATTTTCCATCAGCGTACAAGCATATTACTGACCAGTCCTCTAGGTCAAAATGACCATGTGCGCTTGTTTCCTCTTATTCGCTGCCGACTCGCTGGGCCGTCGCAGATCTCTGCTGTGGACATCCATCGCTATGGGTTGTGCCATGCTTTACGTCGGCCTATATGTCCGAATCAAGCCCCCGGTCAAGGGTGCCGATATCCCAGGAGCAGGTTACATGGCACTTGTCTGTATCTATCTGTTCGCTGGCTTCTTCCAATGGGGCTGGGGACCTGTGCCATGGATCTACATCTCTGAGATCCCCACCGCAAGATTGCGTAGTGTCAACGTTGCTCTTGGTGCGGCTACTCAATGGGTAAGTTCTTGTCTCAAGAACGTATATCGCGCCAGACTGACATTCTGTCTAGCTCTTCAACCTGGTGGTCGCTCGTGCCGTTCCAAACATGCTTGCTACAATGGGAAAAGCAGGCTATGGCACGTTCCTTTTCTTCTCGGCAGCTTGTTTCCTCTCCTTCCTCTTTGCCTGGTTCTTGTAAGTCTCATCCTGCATCCTTCCCAGTGAAGCAAGTTTGCTGACACAAATCTTCGAACAGTATCCCTGAGACCAAGGGTCTTTCGCTCGAGAAAATGGATGACCTCTTCGGTGTCACTGAGTTGGCCAAGAAGATCGAAGACGAGGAAGGCGCTCACGATATTCCGGCTGCCAAGGACTTCGAGGGCGAGAAGACACAACACGTGGAGATTTCTCAAGTCAACAGCAACACCAAGCACTAAAGTGTCACTTACGGCGACGGTGGAGAAGTGGATCTGGATTGAAGTGCATGAGTAATGATTATGGATGTGGGATTTGTTCTGAGGATTACCCAGCCTGGGTAGATATTGAATACAATAATGCTTTTTTGAGGTTGAACGCATGTATCTGAATGATCCGCAAGGATCATTTCTGCCAAACACTAGCCTCGAACTCGATCATTCTGTCAGTGAACGGAGCTCCTGCCTCAACCCACCCTTTGATGCCGTTCACTAGAGCAAGACTCTGGATGGATCCGTTTCCATGTTCCTGCTCGGCCACATAATCTGCAAACCATGCAGCGGCACGATTCCCGCGCCCCTTGGAAGAGCCTGTAGGCGATCAGCTGAGTTGTAATTATTCTCTGGAAGATGAGCTAAGGACTTACCACAGTGCCAAATGACTTGAGAAACACCAGCAGCCTTGATCAACGTATACAATGTAGGAATAGATGGGTACAAATTCTGAGCAGGCAGATTGATGGAACCAGCAATAGTGCCTCCCTGCAAAGATATGTCAGAAACGCTCAATCGATCTGCTTGTGTCCATCTTACAGCATGGTCGTTCCTTCGAAGATCGACGAGGATATAGTCCTTTCCTGGCTCTTTGCCGTCTTCTAACATGGCGAGGAGATCAGATTGGAAAATTCCTACGGCCTCGGATTTTGGTGCAGGATATGCTGCGTGCCAAGGAGCTTCGGGGGCTGTTTGATTATCTTGCATGCTGCTCATCGTTCTGGAGACAGAAGCGATCGAGTGAGGTGTGATAGGATATGGTATTCGGAAGGGAGTGAAGAAGCTGATATTTCGCATACGATGACATTGTCGACCGAGCAGCATCCGTATACCTTGAGTTTTATACATGCCTATAAACTGAGGATGGTGAAATAAGCGACTGCCCAAGGGTTTTGTCTATCCAGTGACTAGTCGCCGATGACATTCGGTGTGTCACCATCGAACCGTTGTCAACGACATCATTGGCAACGAAATGTCACTCTCTTCGTCTCATACGTCGGGCTCATCTTTTGTGATATAACATGCTTAAACTTGGACACGAGTGGATTGGAATGTGTGAATGGGCATACTCCAAATACGATGTCGATATCTTGATGCAATAACAACAGTATTTATATTCGTGACACTTGGTCGTCAGCAGCCTGTACCCCCGGTAGACAACTGCGACTCAACCCAAGTCTCAAGAGGTCGTGGCATTAGCTACAACTTTGCACTCAGGATATCCAAGATCACCCAGCCAAGCTCCCGAGTTGAACTCTGCAACGATCTTATTGATCTGCCATTTCTGAGAACCTACGCCAAAACCACCACCCTGTCCTTCAGGTGCAGGTTGCACGGTAGCGATGCTAATACCTTGAACAGGCAAAGGGCTTTGAGCGGAGAGCCATCGAATGATGACGGTGTCACAGGTGTTCCAGAGGTTCAAAATCTCGAAAGGGACAGGAGGCTGAGCTCCTTGTCCGGCGAGGAAGTCGGCTTTGGACGCGAAGGTCAAGGAGCCGAGCTGGAGTTTATCAGTATTCTAGACAGTTTATACTTGCTTGATGATCTAGTACTTACATCTTTAGCCTGCAATCCTGGCTCATGAATCAAAGTGTTGACACTGTCGGACTGGTCGGTGAAGTTGTTGGTGAACAGCTGGACAGCAAGAGCTTCGGTGTAGTTGGAGATGGTTAAGCCGAAGCTTGTGGCAATCAGAGACGCATCTGAAGTTGAGATACATGCAGCGTCACCATGCGGTCCAGGCCAGTAAGGTTGTGCAGCAGGGTTCGTGGGGTGAGGTTGTGATGCCCAACCAGGATGATTGAAAGGAGGATGTGCTGCGGCAAGAGCAACCGATGCTGCAAGGACAAGAAGACGCATATTGATGTCAAAAGTAGTCGTGCGGTATATGCAAGGTGATTAGACTTGTTAGATGAGAACATCTGGGAGTGGGTTGCTAGTTAATATACTTGCACAAGTCTATCTTTGACCTGCATCATTGGGACCCACGCGGATCATCGATTTGGCCATTTGGCTACCGGCCGCTGGTTACGTAGGTTCGAGGCCATTTCCTGCCTCCGTTCCGCTCGGTGGACACGCAACATGCAGGCCGGAAGAGGGGATTATCGATCTGTAAGTCAGCTGCATAGATGTATACCAACTTCACAAAGCTTCAATCCCTGTCAAAAGGGTCTACTCCCGTGATCCAGATGCCAGAAACCTGAAAACATTCGAGTTGTATCAAGCCTTGACAAGCATCGAGGGAGCCTCACGGACAGAAGTCTAAGGTGACATGCACGTCTGGTTATCGGGACCCCCTGGCCGACTGCGAGCGAACACAGGTCGCATGGCAAAAGTGGTTCTGAGCGTAATGACTCCAACTCATAATTTGCACCGATCTAATCACAAGACGGACGGTTCCTTTTGAAGCACCTGAAATTCTCATAAAACTCATCTCATGAGATGCTCGTTGATTAGAGGAAGGCAGGTGGGTGTCGCAAATAGCAGGGGCTTCATCACTCTGAGTTCTCGCGAAGTCCGCCCGTCCACCAACCAGCTTGCCTGCCGAACAAACCTCCGAGAGATGCAACGGTGATCTTCGGAGTCGCTACTTCCTCCTTGTTTATGAAATCCTTCTCTCGAACCGTCAGCCTCCATGTTTTGGCTCAAAACAAACGGTGTGAGAACGACGCGTGTGCGGCTTCGCTCTTGATGAGTATGAGCGTGTAGATGATATCCGATAACCTTGATGCAGATTCAGTACTCCATACCGTGGACCCATTGCATCAAGGCTCGGTCGGGTCAAGTTATGTACCGCAAGATCTAGATATGCGGGATATTCTTCCGAGATCTGCAGGCAGGTGCAATCAATGCGCCTTGTATCGTGCTGACGAGGCAGCGGTCATGCATTGATGGGATATATAAGTCATGAGCCAAGACGTTCGCGTCGCTCTCTTCCTGTGTAAGTCATCAGACATGTCTCTCTCAACCGAAACTCCTCTTGAGATTCTTATCCTTGGTGGAGGCGTGGCAGGTCAGTGTTCACGTTACTGCGCACGTCTCACAATGCTCACATCGTCTTGCAGGCCTTACGGCTGCCATGGCCCTGGCCAAGTTCTCACCTGAATCCGCGCCGCCAAAGATTCGAGTTTTCGAGATCCGCCCCAAGCCCGGTGTTATCGGCGGAGCTGTCAACCTCACACCTAACGCACTCAGATTGCTCGACCGTCTGGATGTATTGCCAATTATGCGACAAAACGATTATGGTTTGGAAATCGATTGCATTGAAGTTTTCAGTGTCTATCAACCAGTGCAGCTAGGAGAATCAAGCTTCAGAGGACCTGAGGGTAAAGGTCTAGGCGACCCACCATACAAAGTGCGTTCAATTTTGAAATGTGGTCGACACACATGCTAATGCCATGCACAGGCATTACGTGTAACTCGTGCAGATGTCATGAAATCTCTCGTCGAAGCCGTCGAGAAATGTCCAAACGTCGAGTTTACCTGCGGCAAGAAGACCGTCAAGATTGATGAAGACGATGAAAAAGGCGTCACACTGACCTTCGAAGACGGCACTACTGCTCATGGAGATATCCTGGTCGGCTGTGATGGTATTCACAGTGCTACACGTCTGAAGCACGTCGAACCCGAGCGAAAAGAAATTTACTCTGGCATCGCTAATGCCTTCGGATTCGCACCTCTCAACAAGGACAACCCCGAGATCCAGGATCCCAGCCAACTGCATTTCAACAAGACAGCCATCAACTTTGCACGACGTGGAATGATGCTCTCGAGCTTTTACGAACCGACAAAGACTTCAGTGTACGTGGGCGGCGTGCTTCAGGTTCCAGAAATCGAATCTAGGGATGGCTGGAAGGTTCGCGGTGCTGATCAAGAACTCACGAAACAAGACATGCGCGAGAGATTCGCTACTGATGATGTTGTGTTCGATGACATCAAAGCTCTTATCGACACGGCTGAAGACTGGTTCATGTGGCCTATCTTCACTCTACCACCTGAAGGTCGCTGGGCAACACAGCGCACCATGCTTTTGGGTGATGCAGCTCACGCAATGCCACCGCAGGGTGAAGCGACAGGTATCGTTCTCGAGGACACTGTGTTGTTTGCAAGATGTCTGGCGAGGCAACAAGAACTCGGTACGGGAAGCTTCAAAGACGCATTCGATGCCTACGAAAGACTGCGAAGAGACCGCATCAACGCTGCTTTCAAAGAGTCTGGAGCGGTGGTGAAGACGGTCCAGGATGCTGGTTGGCTAGGTCACAAGATCAAGTGCTTTGTGGTGCCGTGGTTTTTGTGGTTCACAAGTGGCAAGCGTGAGAAGCATTTCGCGGAGGACGTCACTACGTGCGATCTTGGGTTCTGAGCGGTGACTTGTTATTCCAGTATGACTTATGACTCTATTTGCCATGTACAGAATATTTATAAGTGTGACTTCCCATCTCTTCTGATAGCGGCATAAAACGTCTTGTGGACTATCGGAAGGCATAATGTTTTCGAGATGGATGCCGTAGCCAAAGAGAGCCGATATTAGGTCATCTCTCCATGGCTATTCTTCCGTTCTTGGAGTACACTGTGCATTTCTATAGCTACACGCGTCGCAGGGATGGACAAGGGAGAGTGCAACGAGAAAATGTGGAGATGCGCAATGCCTTCGCGTAGCAAACAGCGATGCCAACGCAAACACTACAGTTGGCTTCACAAACGAATTTCTCACAGTACGATGTTCAATCCTTTGGAAGCATTCATATCATTATTAATCATTATTGTTCTATCTAGTCTATGGGAAAAGCTGATTGTATCAGATCAAACAGACTGGACATCGGAATCGAACGCTGCTTCTTTCTCGACAGCCTTTTCATTCTTTCCAGAGTAATCTCCAGCACCCTGGCTACCATTCGGAACCCAAAACTTCTGATCGAAACGAGTGAAGATGAAGAGGTAGATGATCACAATCTCGAAGCCCAATAGGACAATGTAGAATAGAGCTCTGTGGTGGAACCAGGCAGGATCTGAAGCCGGACGCGGTGCAGCCCAGATTGTGCCACAGCGGAAGCCTGAGATGAAGAGGCAGAAGAAGCTGGCCACTCCGAGGATAATTTTCTTTGTGCGCATACTTCCAGAGCCGAAGTTCTCACTCTCTGGATCCTTGGGGAGGATGCAGGAGAGGATGAGGAAGATGGGTGCGATACAGTTGAGTAGCAGGAGGTAGAGGTTTGATGCTCGCTGGACCCAGAGGGAGGCTGTCCTGACGTCTTGATTCAGAGTCTCGACCGATGCGATGATGAAGCTGAGCAGCAAGATGACGACGACAACGATGCCGACGTAGGAGATCTTGATTGCTTTCCTCAACACAGGGTTCCAGCCTAGTCTTGGTTGTGTGGCTCTGAGGATGCGACTTGCAAGGACGAGGACAACGGCATAGACAACCATGACACCGAGGTTGAGGAAGATAGACGCTGCGATGGCGAGACGGGCATTGTGAATTCTTGTTGTCCATGCGATGCGCAAGACACAGCTAACGATGCGAGCCATGCAGAAACCGAACATTGCCCATGAGGCTAGGAACTTGTGGCCTTTGCGTCTGTTCATTTGGAAGATTGTCATGTTGCAGATTGCGCCTCCAATGTATAGGAGTAAGAATACGGAGATCGCTGGGATGTCTGTGTCGATGGTTGGACGGCCTCCCACGGCTGCGGTTGTCGGGGCATATGGTGGCTAGAGTGTGTTAATTACATTCTGCAGTGACTAGTTGGAAGTGAAAACATACACCATGCTGAATGGCTTGGGTCTCGTAGGACGAAGACATGATTGTTGGTCGTTCAGTTGGCTAAAGATAATGTTATGGTGCTTAGTGTTCGACGTTCCGGTGGACTGGCGACAGTGTTATATTCAGGAGACTGGCTGTGCGACTGGATCGAGTGAATGATCCGGCCATCTTGTGCTTCCAGACTTAGGGCTATATACAACGGTGTATCCAGAAGAATTTACCTTATGATTGCGGACGGAGACAACAATCGGATCCGTTTCGCACGAAGCTCAAAAGCTTGTCCGTCGGTCGGCGACAACAGTTCCCTCCACGCTCGCGACACGAGAGATCTCGTCCGTAGCATTCTACAACCGCTTACTGCGAGAAAAATCATCCCAGACCACTCATCCGATGGCAGCTTCTGACGCGCCCGTCTCCTCTCAAGACTCGCTTCATCACGATGTTACCGTCCATGTCTACAGCTGGACGCGTGCGAGATTGTAGGAAGACAACCTGGAATTCAGGATCAACAGAGTTGTGGGGTTGGCAAGCCACGCTGACCTGACGGGCTTTGAATCCATCCGCCGTCCGAAAAGCCAGCAGTCGCTGATATGTGTAACTCCTGCTCGGACGCGTTTTGATCTCTTGTTGCGACTTTTACCATGTCGGAGGAACGTCCTGCAAAACGCATCCGAAAAGGAACCAGGAGCTGCCAAGAGTGTCGAAATCGCAAGACTCGGTGTATCTGGCCGTCCGACGATGCGCAGGTCTGTCAGAGTTGCGCCGCCAAAAACAGGACATGTGAACTACAAGTTGAAGTCATCCAAAGTCCGGACGCGGTCAAGTTGACGTCGCGGGCTCGAATCGACGCACTGGAAAAGCAAGTCAGCGATTTATGGCAAGCACTCAACCAAGAACCACCGGTCCCGCTAGGCCAACAGCATCGACTCGCTCCTCTGACCAGAACGACGACTTTTGATGGTCAAGAGAGTCCTGATTCTTCGAATACCTCCTCGCCAGCTAATCCACCGGCACACCTGCTCCATCTTTTCGATAATGACATGCTGGATACTAATGGACATGAAACTACTACGCCTTCCACCCGTCTATCGACTTCCACCACCATGTCCAAAGAATCAGCGTCCTTACTGGCGTTGTTACCTTCACGTGAAGACATGGTCGTTATCGCAGCAAACTCCTCTTCCTGGCTAGCGTGGTACAAAGTCCTGTTCTCTTTGAACCTCGCCATGGGTGCCGGACCTGTGATGCTCGAGAACTATGACAGGGTCAAGCGTTTCGAGATGCAACCAGTGCCTATAGCCACTCTTCTACTGGCCGTGACTTTGACAGTCCAACAAGCCCAAGACGCAACGGACATGCTGAGAAGCATCCCTGATCCGACTGCATACATCAAGAACGTCTCCAACCTTGTGGAGAAGGTCGTGGTCTCGAACGATGACCTTATTGCAGATCTCGAGGGAATCCGGGGCGCCCTACTGTTCATTAGACTGTAAGTGCTTCTTCCTTCCCGCGTGGTGCTTTGACGATTTGGCGAGACTCGATCTCGACTTCGAATGACGAATACAAGGAGTTGACCATGCTTGTTTCAAACAGTCAGCTCGGCCGAGCAAGGGTGAGAAAAACGTGGCTTACCCTGCGGCGAGTCATTGCCGTCGCCGAGCTCATCGGCTTGCCGAGAGCAGCCGCAACTCTCCAACGCAACTCAGAAACGCAGTCTCACTCAGGGCATGAACAGTGTGGAGCATATTGTGAAGATGCACCTTCCGAACAGAGAGAAAAAGCCCAGGTTTGGGAGTCAATCTGTGCAATTGACAGAGTCATGTCAATGATGTGGTCTCTACCTATCGCAACATACGGCTTTCCTCTCCCTTTGAGACCAATCATCGACAATCAGGGCCAAGTGGTCTTACAGGCGTTTCTCCACAGACTTGCTAACATTGCCAGTAAGGTCCTCGATCTCGATGGTGTATACATTCAAGACAAGCCCATATCTGATCAGCTCAGTATGGTCATGTCCATGGATGAAGAACTGCAAGCCGTGGCCAATACACCAGCAAGAGAGTGGTGGATGGAGGCGCCCTCACTACTGACTCCAGCGGCACTCTTCCAGTACTGGCATTCTTACTTGATCATTCGGACTCATCTGCGCCTAGCGCTCGCTTATGATCATGACCAGAGATTTCTTTACAACTTCATGTCTTGCTTGGGTGCTTGTCAAGTACAATGCAAGCGATATATCACATTGCGACCACTACTCCCAAAAGGGTTCTTCGCGCATTCCATCGTCGACTTGCAAGCGTTGTCCGCCATCGTGTTCTTGTTGCTAGCTGCAAACAAGTCCGCCGCGGGTCCATCTGCCGTGGCTTCTTGGCATATCATGGACGCTCAACAGTCTCGTTCCCTGGTTGATGAAGCCGTCCAAACCATGGAACAAGCTTCAGCTCGCACTGGTAGTCAGTCTGCTTTACATGGAGTCGAGGCCATCAAAGGGTTGCGATCTTTGCTTGAGCAGCCGACTTCCGGCGAGCCACAAAAGGTCAGTCTGCTTCTTCCTCTGATTGGAAGAATTCATGTATCTCGCAAGTCTGTTGGAAGCGGTCAACAGAGATATCCAGAGCAATCTCTCAGTGATCCAATTCGGCAGCCACTTGGCGAGTATCCGGTCGATGCGACGGGGTCAAACTATCTGAGCCATGAGTGGCTGAACACCTTGTCTTGTTCAATGGATGTACCGGAAGACTTTGCATTCCTCAGTGATCCGACCTTCAGCACGGAGCAATGGCTATCATGGTCTAGCTGAGTTCGTCTCGGTCGAGTGCCAGTAATTTTGGCAAAATCGTGAGCGGTTCGTTGCGAATTAGGCGTGATCTAGGTTCTTGGTATATACGATTTGACAAAGGAGATGAATCAGACCCTGTGAGCCCCGAAATGAGCAGCCTGCATCGACATTACGCTCTCCTGGTCCTTGTGGTCAACATCGACTGTGGTAGCGACCATGATGCCGCCTGCCTTGTCATCTCTATCATCAGACAAGCTCGATTGCGCAGACACATAAGGTTGTGCTTGACCATGAGCTTGCATGTTCCTCACGAGTTCTTCGTCTGAGTCTACCGAGTGACTTCTGCCTCCTCTAGTGGTCGAGGTTGTAAAGTTTGTGGTGTTGCGAGCTGCGGGATTTCTGCGTTGGTTCGAGGAGAGTTCGTAGTGCTTTGCATAACTGCTGTTGCCGTTTGTTGAGGGTTGACCCAGGAAGATGGCGCGGAGAGCGGGTAGACAGGCACCGATGATGGCGACGCCGTTTTCTACCATGGATACGGTGCAAGTGAGCAT
>Ga0268250_10001492_pt1 | contig 10234 bp, 7 predicted proteins | sample AgamicAsSfe_FD_200448 | JGI IMG/M metagenome (GOLD analysis project Ga0268250, IMG submission 200448) | Agave microbial communities from Guanajuato, Mexico - As.Sf.e (v2) (version 2) | ecosystem: Host-associated > Plants > Phyllosphere > Phylloplane/Leaf | place: Guanajuato, Mexico | collected... | reverse complement strand
GTTGTCTCAAGGCTCGCAGAAGCCGATGGCAGGCGGCGAGCACGAGCATTCTACTAGTATTGGCGTTAGGGTTAGATACAACCGCCACACGAATGGCGACAGTAGGAGCTGTGGGATCATTTTGTGGGTAGTCCGGGGCCGTTCATCCCGGCCTGGGGTATTGTGTGGGGACTGGTCATCCAATCGAAGGCATGGAAATGCTGCGGACAGGTACGGTTGTGGGTAACCCGGTCTTGTGTCGAGCTGTTTCGTGGAGGGCGTATCTCAATCGGGCCGAGGACACGCTAGGACCAATGTGATCATTGGGAAAGTTGACCTCCGAAGCCGTACCTTCAATAACCATACTCGACGAGAGTGGTAACAACTTACCCGAGACGTGTGATCTGCTGTATTCAAGATCTGAGTTATGTTCATGTGTGTCTGACGGAATATGGCTTCCATCGCAGCATCCCGACTTGTAAGACAAGACAGTAAGGCCCGGGGGTCGATTTCCTATCTCGATAAGACAGTGCCTCCTCAATTGGACAGGAGCAAGGTGAACGACGCATACATCCTTGGGGCACTCCAATACTGTAACACTGCCTCCCACATGCCGACTCGGCCTTTGACCGCAGGTCCGGCAAGAGGTTGGTTTGGCGAATCAAGTATTGACCACATCTCATCGATGCCGTCTTGAGACGAGTTAGAAAAGGCACGTACAAGAACGATAAATTTTCGCTGGGAGAGGGCAATAACATAATTCCAGTCATGACTGTAAGACCCGAGAATATCAACAAATATTACCATATAGCACGTCCCGTTAGCTCGAGAAGACCTCAATAGACATAAAAAGTCTGAGCAAGAGGCAACACACTCGCCGGCTCAGCCTCACAAACCATACCATCAGCCTCGACAGTCTGTATACAAGTCAGCAATCCGTGCCTCTGAAGCTCCGTCATTGGAGGGAAATGAATCAAGACTCACATAGCTCTCAGCGTCAACTTTCATCTTGGGCTTCACATCATTAAACTTCATGTCGGACTTGCCGATGTTTCTGCAATTCTTTACAGCTTCCACTCTTTTCTTCAAGCCGCATTTGTTGCCGACACCTTTGGCTTGGGCAGCTTTGCTGACAAACACGATACTGTTGTGAGCAACCGAGGCGCCAAACATTGGTCGCATAATCATGGGCTCGACGGTGGGGATACTGGCATTGGCGTCGCCCATGAGACTGTAAGCAACCATACCTCCCTTGATGACTTGAAGAGGTTTTGTGCCAAAGTTGGAGGGGTTCCACAGCACAATATCCGCTAATTTGCCCACTTCAATGCTGCCGATTATGTGGGACATACCCTGTGCGATGGCTGGGTTGATGGTGTATTTGGAGATATAGCGCTTGACGCGGAAATTATCGGCGCCTGTGCCTTCATCTTCAGGGAGGAAGCCTCGCTGCTGTTTGTTCTTGTGTGCGGTGTTCCAGGTGCGGAGAATTACTTCGCCACAGCGGCCCATGGCTTGTGAGTCCGAAGACATCATGCTGATGGCACCAAGATCGTGCAGAACGTCCTCGGCGGCGATTGTCTCGGCGCGGATGCGCGATTCGGCAAAGGCGACATCTTCGGGGATATTGCGCGATAGATGGTGGCATACCATTAGCATGTCAAGGTGCTCGTCGAGGGTGTTGTTGGTGTAGGGACGTGTGGGATTGGTACTGGAGGGCAAGACGTTCTCGTGCTCGACGACTGAGATGATGTCAGGTGCGTGTCCACCACCAGCTCCCTCAGTGTGGTAACTGTGGATGGTGCGGCCTTTGAATGCTGCCACGGTGGTTTCGACAAAGCCGGATTCATTTAGAGTGTCGGTATGGATGAGGGTTTGAATGTCATGTTCATCGCAGACGCTGAGACAAGTGTCGATAGCCTTGGGTGTAGTTCCCCAATCCTCATGCAATTTGAGACCGCATACACCAGCCTCTGCCTGCTCACGCAGAGGACCAGGCTCACTATCGTTGCCCTTGCCGGTTATACCTACGTTGAGCGGTATAATATCAGTAGCTTGGAGCATGCTCTCGATCAACCATGCGCTCGGTGTGCAGGTTGTCGCGTTGGTGCCAGTGCTGGTGCCTTATTAGCAGTTTGCCACAGCGCACTAGTGCTCGGAGCTCTTACCTTGGCCCAGTGCCACCTCCAAGCATAGTTGTGATTCCTGAAGCAAGCGATTCAGGGGCTTGTTGAGGACAGATGAAATGAATGTGGCTGTCAAATCCGCCGTAGGTGACAATCTTCTTCTCGGCGGCAATGACATCGGTGTTGGAGCCGATGACCATGTTAGGATCTACGCCATCCATGATATCAGGATTGCCGGCTTTGCCAATTCCTACAATGATACCGTTCTTGACACCGATATCAGCCTTATAGATACCAGTGTAGTCAACAATCAGAGCATTGGTGAAGACCAAGTCCAAGCAGTCAATATCTGAGCGTCCAGAGGCTTGACCCATACCATCGCGAATGCTTTTACCACCGCCGAAGGTGCACTCATCACCATATCGGGTAAAGTCTTTCTCGACTTTGATCCAGAGATCGGTGGCACCCAGACGGACGAGGTCACCGGTGGTAGGGCCAAACATGGATATGTAAGCTTCGCGTTCCAGAGTGAACAGATCAAGGTGAGCGGAATCGCCAGCAGGCTCTGGGGTATGGTGGAAGCCACCCTTCTGCAGTCTTTCAACAAGAGTTTCGGCAATCCGAGCATCATGAAGAGAACCAGTAGCAAGGCCGTTACCACCCTTGATAACCTGGTTCCCACCGATCTGAACGAGGTTGACGGTCTTGGTGTCACCGGGCTCGAAACGGACAGAGGTTCCAGCAGCAATGTCCAATCTGTATCCAAGTGCTCTGACACGATCGAAGTCCAGCAGAGGGTTGGTCTCGACAAAGTGATAGTGTGATCCAACCTAATGGCGTCAACTCTAATCCACTTCTCCACTGTTGTGACAATGACCTACCTGGATGGGACGGTCTCCCTTGCTAACAACCTTCAATTGTATCCTCTTTCTGTCCTTGTTCAAGGCAATCTTGCCATTCTTGAGCGGTATGACTGCACCGGGCTGTTTCGCAGGAGCGTATTGCGAGGGATCGGCATGAGGGAAGACGTCTTTATCGGGTATGGGCAGGAAACTGCCATATAGGGCCTTTTCGAGATCGCCGTCATCTGAACTGATAGGGTGGTGGACGGTGACCAAGTAGGTACCAGAGGGAAAGGTTCCTTCGACTTGCAGCTCTGCCAGAGAGTTGACTACGGGCGGTAGGACATGGCGGCGGCCGAGGATGGTCTTGCCCAGGGACATGAGATCTGCCACCGAGTGGTTGCCATCGCGGATAAGCTATCGGAACGCGTTACTTTGGTCTGAAGCCTGGACAAAGGAGATGGGAGCTGAACACACTTCTTGGAGGACGCTTGCGATCAGAGCCTAGCCATACTATCAGCGACTGTGTTTCTTCTAAGACTGGCGGCAGCAGCATACCGTTGCTTCGGTCTGATTCAGCTTGACACCGCGTGCCAATCTTCGCTGTGCAAGCTGGCCGACTTGCGAAATGACCAGCTTGTCGAGCTGCAAACAATCATTGTGTCAGAGAAAACAGCTGTTCATGAACAGTTCGGTGAGATTGTGTACCTCTTTCGGAGTCAAATGCATTTCGTATGACGACCAGAATAGCTAACCACTCGAGTCATCCGTAAGGTTGACACATCGAAACTACCCCTCATTCGGCCTTGGCAGTGCTATACAGCTATCATGTGCACCCTCCAATTCCTCTTACGCACTGCTACTCCTTATCGACTTTATCGATAACCGCGAGAAGCTACCTCTGTCACGGCCTAGTCGACATCTCGTAAAGATTGCGCAATGTCTTCGATATTGTTTAGTGGACGCATTGAGCACTCTCATTTACTCGCAATCGATATACTGTGTGCCCGTTTCTGGGGAAATGATGGAGAGGTACTAGGATGGTCACACGGTCGCTCACACCGGTTAAAAATTGGAGATAGAGAACGTAGAACAACCAGAGACGTTCGGGGACAACGAGTCAATCACTCATATGACTCTAGCGACCGAGTGAGCCTTCGGATGTAGGGTTGAATTATAGTCGTTCACAAGGCCAGGGTCATCCGAGTATCTTGTGTCTTTGACCATCTCAGCCGACACTCGCCAATCTTTACAACAAGGCGAGGGAATATGCTTGTCTCGGTTGCAAAAATGCTCTCGTACAAGCAGAAGCGACTGCTGACGTCTGGTCATACCCATCAAGTTTCAAGAGTTTCACCGTCCACTGCACGATTGATGTCCTGAAACTCCCCTGTCATCTAACGGCTCTGAGCGTGTCAAGAAGAAGACAGCCTTCTAGAAAGACGGGACGTCATTCCATCGCCGCCTGAACCACAAGGACAAAGTTTGTGAAAAGCGGTACATCTTGTCAAAGGTTGGCCCTCGTCTGCCACGCCTATCTTGGTTCTGCTGAGTGCTTTGACACGACTCAGGCGTCCAGTCGAATAATTTCGCATTGACTCCCATGCTAAGAGATACGCTCGTCGGGACAAGACATCATTATGGACGTCGGCTTGCCAAACCTCATCTTTTGCAAGTTGCTGCCAAAACATTGAGTGTTCACCATCCGATGACCATCGCGTATTTTTTGATCGACTCTGCAGCCAAACATTGCGAATCTGCCTTGGCAATGGACCATGATCCCGAGACAGGTTGATCTCAATCTCTGTTGCCCGGAATAGCCATGGTTTGACGGAGCGGCTCCCTGCAGACTTCTTTGCCAATATTGTGCTTGGTCGGCCGCCTCGTTTGGCGTTGCCTCGCCGTGTTCAAACCAGAGACTGCTCTTCCCATGGAACATTGGATAGAAGGACTATGTGAATGACGGCATCCTCAGGTACATGAAACATTTGTGTCAGAGCACTTTGCCACATAACGCACGACAGATCTGCCAACAGATTCTAGCGAGGTTGGGTGATTGATTAATCGTGGATGGCTGAACCAGGCAGAGACATGATCCCGAAGCACGAGCCCTGGTGATAAAGTATGTTTCTCAGCTGAGCCTGGCAGGGCGCTTCGGGGAAGACGGACTGCAAAAGCTCCTTGGTCGACCGCTGCATTAAAGTCAGCAGCTGACAGTGTTGATTAAATGCATGGCACCGGGAGCCTTCGAAGCGGCATTGTTTGAGTGGTACTTTGTGTGTGTACATAACTCAGGAGGAACAAAAACGTTGGCGCATGTGATTTTGGCACATGTTCGTTTCAGGGCCTCGACGCGGAGAATAGAGTTCGACCGACCAGCCGCCTCGCATGCCGCTTCCGGCGCCATGCAAGTGATGGTTAAAGCCCATGTGAATCTTGTCAAAGTCTCGTTTGTTGCCATCGATGTTTTGAGTTGGTCCCTATTGCTGCACAACTCATGACTTACGATCACATCGTCATCTCAAGACCGCTTCGTCGATTCCGACGATTGCGAAATGTTGACAAACAGGACGAAATTACCGACAGATGGCGACGAGTCTTTTAATTTATTCGAAGTGATCAAGGCAACAATGTGACGTCGATCGTCAGCACGATCTCAAAGCGATGGCAGCGAAGTGGGCCAGACGGACGGCAGCTCGCGGGCTTACAACAGACCGTGCAAGCATCATCCGAGTAAGAGAAAGCAAACGGGTAAGCATGTCGGCCAAAAGAATCAAGGGCAGAGTGAGGAAAGAAGGGCGAGCGAGATTGGTAGGACAACATCTGAAACGATGCAGAAAGCTGTCGCTGGACGCCTGGTAACGGTGGGAAAACGAGGGGACCGAACAGATGGGTACCGAGACAGAAACAGAGAAAGCAAAACGGGCTGAGTGGAAGGAAAAGAGTTGCAAGAATGGTTGGAAGATAGGTGGATAGGCAGCGTTCAAACAAAGTGTCTCGGAGAGTTGGCGAGAGGCATCTATTGATATTTGGATTGGCCGATCTGTGTAGAGGCGCGCTATGGATGGTTTAAATTTGGGACTTGGCTGAGCAGAGCCGAGATGCAGACGAGTTAGGGGGAGTCGATAAACAACACACGGGAAATGTTATCTAGCGCACACCAGAGACTGGCTACCAAGAAGACCGCAGGAAATGCAATATTATCAACGCGAAGCTATAAGACGGAGGTTTGTTATGTTGTGATGAAGACTTGCAAGGAGCGTGGAGGAAGTGTCGCTCGTAGACAAGTTGGAATAACAGGACAAGCATGCGGGTCACTATCAGGATGTTGATGTTGTAGAGATGGTCGTGTTCGAATAGCATTCTTGGAGCGACGGGCAGTCGAACGGTTGCGGTAAAGGGGCTTGAACAAACAAAGAACGGGACAGGATTTTGAGTTTACATTATCAGAACATGCCAACGGTTTCTGGTCGAGAAGTGAGACGTCCTCTGTGCTCGCCTGTGGCTCCTCGTCGTGGTGCTGCTGTTGGGTCATCCTGTCGTCGACTCGTCGAGCTCACTGTCTCTTGCGAGTTCTCTGGATCGAAGTCATCGAGCTGGGTGCCCAAGGCTTTGTATTAACGCTCAGACCTTTGTTCGCGCTTTCCGCTTTCTGCCAGTGAAATTAGCTGCTAGCGGATCGAAGCTGCGTTTCATCACAGTCCATTCGGGGGGCCTCTGAGAGCGATTCTTGTGCCTGGTTTTCGAGAGTCCCGTCGTGTTAGCTCACCGCCCACGCGCTTTTCCTATCATCACACGCATCCATCCATCCACTCAACTTCGTCCAGGCCGCAACACCTCTCCCCGGTCGACCGCGCCGACTTCTGAGCCATTCGACAGCGCTCCACCTAACCTGACGTGCGCCCTGCCCGCCGTCGCCTATCCTCAACCATAGAATGTCGTCGGCCGCCATTCATGCCGTCGCGCCACAGCATTTTCAGTCCTCGCCGAATCCCTCGCCCTCGTCTGCGCGCAGGCCTCAGAGTCAGAGGCCGTCTACAGCCAGCGGTCTTTCACACTTCGACAGTCCCTCTGCCGCAGCCGCCCGTCAAGTATCTTCGTCCTCGACCAACGCTTCGCCCAACCACCGAAAGATCTCTGCCGCCTACGACTCGATGGAACCCGCCATGCCTCAACAGGAGTACACATCTACACATTCTCACTTAAACGCAGATAGCCCATCCCACGCCCGCCGGAAAGACATGGACCAGCCCTCATCCCCAAGGCACATGATCCCCGACACTCTTCCCCGTGAGGACAGTGCTATCTTGAGTAGGTTGGTAATCGACGACCCGCAGGCCGACGTCGCTCGCGAGAGAGCCCGTGTCGCCGAAGCACAGCCCATGTCTGCCAACCACCACCACGAGTCCACGATCTCAACCATGGAAGCCCCCGAGGAGGCTGCCGCACCCCGCCGTCGTCAGGAACATCTCAAGTCGAGTCACCCTAGAAAGGAGACCAAGTTTGGAGAGTACATCCTTGGACAAACACTGGGTGAGGGAGAGTTTGGCAAGGTCAAGATGGGTTGGAAGAAAGAGGGGGGAGTACAGGTCGCCATCAAGTTGATCCGCCGTGAGACGCTGGGCAACAACCCTAACCGCTTGCCAAAGATCTATCGCGAGATCTCGATTTTACGTGGACTGCAGCACCCCAACATTGTACGTCTGCATGAGATGGTTGAGACTGAAAGACATATCGGTATCATCCTCGAGTACGCATCGGGCGGAGAACTGTTCGACTACATCCTCAACCACCGCTACCTTAAGGACAACGCGGCTCGTCGGTTGTTTGCACAGCTCGTATCTGGTGTTGGCTACTTGCATAAGAAGGGTATTGTCCATCGCGACCTGAAGCTGGAGAACCTACTGCTGGACCGCAACCGCAACATTATCATCACCGACTTTGGTTTTGCCAATACCTTCAGCCCAGACGACGAACTGGGCGAGGACATCGAGTACAACCTGAACAACAAGGACTTTGTTACCAAGATGGGTCTGGAACACATCCTACCGACCGGACACCGTCGCGGTGATCTTATGCAAACGAGCTGTGGAAGCCCGTGCTATGCTGCGCCAGAACTGGTTGTTAGTGACTCTCTCTACACTGGTCGCAAGGTCGATGTTTGGAGTTGTGGTGTCATCTTGGTACGTCAACCTCAACTCACGTCGGAAAGTCAGCAGTAAGCTAACCTTGACTAGTATGCCATGCTTGCCGGATACCTACCTTTCGATGACGATCCGGCCAACCCAGAAGGCGATAACATCAACCTTTTGTACAAATACATTGTCTCGACGCCCTTGACCTTCCCCGAGTATGTCACACCTCATGCTCGCGATCTCCTGCGCAGAATCTTGGTCCCCGACCCGAGAAAGCGTGCCGACTTGTTTGAGGTTGCTCGTCACAGCTGGCTGAGCGAGTATGCCCACGTTGTCGGTTTCATAACAAGTACCACAACCACCTCTGCCGACATTGTCGACTCTGGCGTGCCAACCGAAGACCAATACGACGTACCATCACTCGCCCGCAGTGCATCAGTCAGAGAGCCTTCCAAACCTAGTCAGATTGCAGTTGTCGGTGGTCTTAGCAACAAGAACACCCCTGTCACCGAGACCGAGTCCAAGACACCTCGCGATGCTAAGCGTAGAACCGTTCAGGTCGAGTACGTTGCCCCTCAGTCTCAGACTGCAAGACAACCACCTATCTCGACCTCCTTGCCTACCAGTGCTGTTCTGGCGCAACCTCCCTCATCTCAAGGAAGATCTCGTGCAAGAGGAGACAGCGCTTCGGGCCCCGTGGCTGCCAACCCTGCATCCTACGATCCTTCACCCAGCTCTCAGCGTTCTCAGCAGCGTCCCGCGACTCAATCCGCCATGTCGCCTCCAGTTCGTCCAAACCGCGAGCCTCCACGTGCAGTGACCGACTCGACTTCCTTCAATGTCGGTTCCCCTACTTCGGGCGCTCGTCCCACAACTAGTGGCTCAAGACTGCCATCTCGTGGTAATTCGTATGGTCAACCTGCTTTGGCTACTGTTGCCGCCACCAATGCAGAAGGTCGCTTTTCTCAACCTAAGCCTTCTGGATCTGGATACATTATTTCTGGCCCCAACTCGCAAGACAACTCGAAGAGAAACTCTTACACAGGAAGGCCAGTCAGCCAGTATCTGCCCAACGATGCTCAGCCAGCTCCTCAGCAGCCTGCAGAGAGACCTGTCCGTGGACACAAACGTTCTAACACAATGGAGAGTTTCACTACAAAGTTGTTCGGTCGCACTAATTCCCGTCGTCAATCGGCAACTCCACAGGAGATCGCCAATGCTCGTCAAGAAAGGGAAAAGTCATCGCGCATGTACCCTCCTGTCAGCATGAAGAATCCAATGCCCCATTCTGGCGAAGATCTTCCTCGTCCTTCTACCGAGTCGTCTCGTCGTTCCTTCGGCTATAACCGCAAGAACAGCGAAACTGCTGGACCTCGCTCGTCAAGAAGATTTTCTTTCTTGCCTGTATCGTTCTCTAGGATGAGCTTCTCTGGCGCATCTGGACCCGAAGCTGCTGATGGCAGCAGACGTGCCTCTGTTCAGGCCAATGCTCGCAGTCGTCCTGCGTCCAAGCAATCTCCTGTGATGGCATTTGGCCAAGGTAGAAGCCGTTCGCCCAGCCAGAGTACAACCGGCAGCAGTATCCCCGTCATGCCGGAGACTAACGCAGATAACCGCCGCAAGATGCCTCATCAACCTGTGCGCGGTGCAACTGCTCCTGATCTTACGAAGATGCAAGACCCTAGTTTCCCTCAGCCGCAGCAGTCGTCCAGACAACAACCACAAGGACAGCAGTACAACAACTTCACCCCTCCGCAAAGCAGCGCTGGCCGGCCAAGACAGGACAACTTCTACACGCCATCCCAGTCCGCAGAGTCACAGGCCACTGAGTCGATCGCCCAAACGCCACGACAGCAATATCCCGCCGGTTTCAATGAGACTGAACCCGTCGCGGCTAAGCCTCAACATCGCCAACAAGCAGTTTTGCAGAAGAACCGCAAGTTTGGGGACGCATATGAAGGTCACGGCAACGGTGGCAGCAGTGGCGGTGCTCGACGTGTGATGGACTGGTTCCGCAAGAGAGGTAAGGACAGAAGCAACTAGGAAGGCCTATGTCCGGCTTGTTGATATTCTTGTCTTGCGCTCTTCTTGATTCTTGAGCAGTGTTCTCCTCTTTCTTCTTTCTGGAGTACATTGCTTCTTTGCATCTTCT
>Ga0268250_10001491_pt1 | contig 10235 bp, 10 predicted proteins | sample AgamicAsSfe_FD_200448 | JGI IMG/M metagenome (GOLD analysis project Ga0268250, IMG submission 200448) | Agave microbial communities from Guanajuato, Mexico - As.Sf.e (v2) (version 2) | ecosystem: Host-associated > Plants > Phyllosphere > Phylloplane/Leaf | place: Guanajuato, Mexico | collected... | reverse complement strand
CCGGGTGCACCGTACCAGCGAGCCAGTTCCTCGAAGAAGCGGTCCCAGGATATGGGACTGCCGTCATGAGCATTGAAGTCCTGGTTCCTGCACTTGTCCTCCAGAACAGCCCATTCGCTAAGGAAACCCGTGAGGCGAGCCGACGAGTGCAGTAATTCGCACTGCCATTCTTCGATGTCGCCGCCGAAGAACAAAGGCTCGTTTTTCTGAGCTTGAACGGCTGCCATCACGGCGAAGGGGATGAATGTGTTCATTCCTGCCTTTGAGCAAGCACCGATGACGCCGAAGGGACGAATCACATTCCATCCAGTCTTAGGATGCTTTTCGCAGTATGCCTTTAGCATGTCTTCTTGGGGGTAGTAGAAGTTTTGAGATAGATGGCGGGGCTGAGGGTCTGACTCGACGTATGGCAGTCTAGCCCTACCAATCTGGCCGCCGTAATTCTTGCCTCCAGTCTGCAGGAGAATACGTTTAGGCTCCAAGTTTGCGATTTTCAAAGCAGCGAGGAAGTTTTCCATGATGGGCTTGTTGGCCTTTAACATTTCTTCCTCTGCTTTTGGATCCATGTCTGAAACGGAGGGTGAGATGTATCCGTAGAAAAAGACATAGTCGGCTTCAACACCGCCTTCCTTGAATTGTGAGGCTAGCTTCTCACTGGACCCTGTGAGGTCAATGGAAACATGCTTAATGCGTGATTGTTGCTCCTCGGTCAAGACGGTGAGCATTTCCTCGGGAATGGGACTACGCGAAAGAGCATAGATGGTGGACCAGCGGTCTGGAGAATCGAGCAGCGAGCGAATGGTGTTGAAGCCTGAGATTCCTGTTGCACCGACGACAACAGCCTTCAAGTCCTTGATGGATGGGTCGAAAGTAGGCAAGTTGCGATAGATGCCAGAGCGGCGAAGAGGATAGGTTTCAGAACTCATGATGTGCCGAGGTAGTGTTGCCGGTAAGAGTGCGGGATATTGAAGTGATGATGACTGACATTGCAGCAGCTCGAAGGCTTTATATATTGTGTATCCTGTTGAAGTCCTACGATTATCCAGATCTCACGATCACTATTCCTTGGCTTCCGGCATCGAGTATCCACCTACGTAGATTCTCTCGATGGAGATTCTAGGCATACGTATATCCAGTCACTCAGTGGGGCGATGGGATGAGCAGCAGATAGCAGAGCTCAACACGGAAGATGAATAATAAAGAGAACCTAGAGATGGAAGCAGAGAAGGTTGATTTAGTTACCACATAACGAGTAACGAGGCCAAGGGCCGATCCGCGACCTCGGCCCGATCGCCGAGAACTGCTCAGCCCTAAGATACATCCATTTCCTCTTTTGCTCTGAATCCCCGCCTGTTTTTTCCACGACCTCCTCTGCTGGGTGCTGTTCGAGTCATGATATGCTTTGTATATATGAACGTATGAGCAGTGGTAAGTATATCAATGTACACAACCACTCCGTATCCGTCCTGCTCTATCTGCGAACAAGATCACCCACATTTTGAAAGCGGTTATGTCATGCAAGTCATGGTCTTATGCTGCATCCCATTACATCTGCCATATCCTGCAATCTGAGCAACGCAATCAAGATGAGTGTGAAGAAAGTGGTATCGGGCCCTCAAGAAATTCGTGCCCACATCGCACGACCGCCGGGTCGTGTTCGGTCGAGAGGCTCCAATTCCACCATTTGACTACCGTATCCAACACACTCGAGCTGAGGCGAAGTAGCATAAAACACCAGGTCTATGATACTGTCGAAGAATAACCTGCAGCTTGACTATTCAAACGACAGCAGTATGTCAACCTTCCAAACACCACAACATGTAAGACACAGCATCGAATAGAGACCAAGATTTTAAAATCGCACATATACATTAAAATTTATGTATCCTAATTTGAAACATCTCCTCAAACTCGACCCCCAACACCAGAGCTCAAGTCTCCTTGCCCCAAGCAGGGTACTGAGCTCCATTAACGCTGTTGCAAGGATACTTGACAATATCGACGCTGCTGACTCCCGAGTTCTGACCCGCATTACTCGAAAGCACAGAGCTGCCATCAGGAGCATAGATGTTGAAGCGCATATCTCCTTGGCCACCTCCATTGGCCCACATGGTGCGGACTATGATTGCCTGTTAGCTTTTACATTTTCATCAGGGAGGAGGAGAGAAAAGAACTTACTAGGAAGATAACTGCCAACAGTAAGATAGTAAGCCAAAGTCTGAGGTGTCTGAGTCGCAATCTGCGAACTCCAGAATTGCGTAATGTCGGCGTTTGCCCTGGACCAGCCAGTCACTGCATCACTTCCAATCCAAACAAATTGGATATCATCAGTGTAAGGGATGTTGAGTGAGTAGTAGCCAGTCTGAGACGCAAAGAGGTAGAAAGTGTGGTCCAAAACAAGATTGCTGCCATCGACTGGGTAGTAGCCGTATACATTGATATAGGTGCCGTATTGATCGTTGGACTCGGCAATGTAAGTGGTGTCGTCGGCAAACCATGGGGAAACCTTCTTGTAGCTTTCGGGGATGAAAGATGGGTAGCCGTAGGTTGCTTGGCCGCCTGAGAATTTGTTCTTGTAGGCGGCAAAGTTGATACCGGAGTTGCCGCAGGAGGTGACGGGGGTGGGGTAGACGATTGTGACGGTAGTGGTTGCGCCTGCAACCTTGGGGGTTGCGGTGATGTAGCCGACGGTGGATGCAGTGCCTGAGTGTGTGGTCACGGTGGTGTATGAGGCCTTTGCTGTAGAGGAAGTGCTGATGACTTGGCCCTTCTTTGCAGGAGTCTGCACGTACACGGTAGCAGCAAGACCGGACACTGCGGTTGTTGTGGTGGTAAATGTGCCAGTCCAGGCAGTAGTGATCGTGGTGAATGAGACCGTTGCGGGAGCGGTCTGGACAGGAGCAACAGTGGAAGTCGACGAGGACGAAGTAGTCGGTGCAACCGAAGAAGATGAAGAAGACGAAGATGCAACCGAAGAAGACGAGGATGACTTGGTCGACGATGAAGCAATCGAGGATGAAGAAGATGAAGAGACGATCGAGGCAGATGAGGAGGTGGACGAAGTGCTCGAAGCGACAGAGGAAGCTGAGGAGGACGACGAGGAAACTGAGCTCGATGAAGAGGACGAGGAAACCGAGCTCGAGGAAGGAGCGACACTTGACGAAGAAGAGGGAAGCAGGCTTGCGAGACCTGACACAATCGATGTCGGAAGAGGAGCAATACTCAACGACGACGAAGGAAGCACAACAGCAGGACAGGTAATAGCGTTCGAGTTGATGCTGTCAGCCACACTGGTGCGGTTGAAGTACGCATCAATGCTGCGAATCTTCAACACACTGTCAGCGGTAGGAGGTCCCTGAGCCCAGGAATTGCCGTTGCTCCAGTTGTTCCAGATCCAGGATCCAGGTGCAGTGGGCACGTTGTCAGTGATCGTCTGCACCAAAACTCCATCAATGAAGAACTTGGAAACTCCAGGCAGCCAATCGAGTCTGTACTCGTGCCAAGCAGTGTTGGCATCAGCGGGCGCAGCCACATTGTATGTTGAGTAAGGGGAAGTATTCGAGGTTTGCTCGTTAGTGAGCCAAGCCTTGGAGATATCCGAGGTCAGGAATGCAAAATCGATCTCTTGGGTGTCGTTGGAGTAAAAGATGAAGGCATTGGTGGTGCCTGCAACGTTGGAAATTTTGGCTACAGTGCGGACGGAAGCGTAAAGAATATCGTTGTAGTTGGTTGCAAGTTGAGCGGTTGAAATGGGACCTGGTTGATATGTTAGAGGAGAGTGATGACAGCTGGGTGGAAATTGGACTACCATTGGTTTGTCCGCCAGGGACAGTGAGGGTCAAAGATTGATCACTTGCATCGAGACCGATGTTGACAATGTCGAAGCGACGAGCAAGAGGGTTCACACCGGCATTGACGGTGTAGGTATCAGGAATCAAGTCCTGAACCGTTCCATAGAGATCGAGGCTGAAGTCATGACCAAAGCGAGTGTTGAACTGTCCAGCATCAGTGCTCCAGTAACATCCACTCCTCGAGCCAGCAGTAGAGCCAGTGTAAGCATATGCTGTGGAAGCAACAGCCAAAAGATTGGTGGCAGCCTTCTTCATGATGAAGAAGTGTTATTAAAGAAGGTAGGTGTATGTTATGAAAGAGTGACTCAGATGACGAAGAAGAAAGCCTACCAGGGCATGCAAAGCCTTTACTATATATTGTTCTGCGAGGAAAAAGCCACATGGTAGATATGTATGGAAGCAATACCGTCGTTGGACCATAAGGCTGACAAGGCAGTCTACAATATTGGGGCCAAGCGTTATCCTAGACTATGATCAAGGCCTCGACCTGGAGACATGTCTCGCTTGTCAATATATCGTTATCCCAGCGGCATGAGTACGAGAGGGCAGAGGAAATGTAGGGAAAATGACAGAAGTGCCGGTGGGAAGGGCTGTCGGCCGTTGGATACTGAACCGTTTATCTGATGGAGCCGGTAACCGCTGTTCCGCATGCGAGATATCTGCAGCGAAATTTGCGTTCCAGAAGCGTGTGTGGCTCAAGCCTTGTGATATATGCGATGGATTGTCTTTCCCTATCGTCCTGTTCGTGGTATGCATCTGGGTCAAGGCGCACAAGGCGTTCTTAGTTGGCGACCGTTGGGCAGAGATGGGGTTGGGTTTGACCACGACTAGGACTCGCTGCCGGCATTACCGACATGGGCAAGAATGCAGCAAGGTCAACAAGCAATTGGCGCTAGCTCATGCCTTGTTGCACTCGGATCAGGACGATGAAAGGAGGAGGGAGTCTGGTTGGGGGTATTGAGAGAGACCGGACAGGACAGCCGTGGTCCAAGCGTTTCCACCGTTACGACTCGCGAGTCCGGTCGCGAACTCGTTTCGTGCTCTCCGACAAGCAGCAAAGCAGCGTGGGTCTCTAACAAGAGTACCGTACCAGAAGGATGATATGCCGTCATGTGTACAGACCTCGCGGACGTATCTGCATCTCTAGGCGACCTCTTGCTCGCACCGCGCACAAGCACAGTCAAACTTCCAATGCTCCTTCAACTTGTCCCTCCTCTCGCTCCTCGTCATATGCTTCTCATCACCACCCAAATAACTGATACACAAGGCCTCGCCAACCTGTACATCTCTCTCGGCCCAAAACTTCCACATGCGACCCTCACGTCTCTTCCGTATATTCGGTCCACAGCTGTGATTCCAATAACTCGCTGCCGTCCAGAGACCATAGCCCAAACACTCGCTGCCACCACTTGTATCCTCGTCTAAATCTTGCGACCATATGTTGAACACGTTATGTGATGATTTTGCCGCTAGTATGCGCAGGTTTGTCGCAGTGATATTATCGAGGAGGGGGAGAGGTGCGCAGGCTAAGAGGTGGTGGTAACTGGTGATTTGGAATTTGAGGTCTGCGGGCGAGATGTATGGCATGGCTTCCGACTCGAGGATGAGTACATCAGACCATAGAGATGGCGAGTTTGCGATCGTGAGGAGAGCTGGGAGTTGATAGGCTGTCACGCCGCGTAAGGGCGGTATAGCGAGGATTTGTGTCAAGAGGCGGCGCTCTGGTTTCGAGGGTTTGGCGGACGTGCGTGCAGCGCGAATCTTTGTCGCTGTTTCTTCTGCTGTCGTCCATGCCTCCTCAATCTCTTGTGTGGTCGGTCGCGGGAGAAGATGTTCTGGGTCTTCATCTGGATCCGACGAATTTGACTGTCCTGTCTTTCCCAGCCCTTCAATCGCGACTACTGCTGCTTCATCATTCACGACATCATTCCTCCAGGTCGCTTGACATTCTTCACTGCAGAATGCAAGTCCAGCTTTTGCGTCGCGGATGCGCCAGTTGCGCCCTCTGTCATAGAGGAAGCATTGTGCGCAAACTTCCTTCCAGTATTCGCGATAGATGACACTGGCTGCGATTTCCGCAGTCTCAAAAAGAAGTGTGCCTTTGTGGATGAATTGTGTCGCGTAGACTCCTCGTCCGGATTCCGCTGTCTCGCGGACAGCAAAGATTGTCGATGCTTGAAGTGAGGCAGGTGCTGACATTTCTTATGGCAGGATCGAATCCTTGGGAGATTTTTGTGAAACTCGAGATCTAGACCCTGAACCTTGCGAGGAGAAGAAAAAGAGAAAAAAGAAGAAATATTACCGATCTGCCGGCGAAAACAGATTTATCTCCAGCCTTTTCGTGTGAGCATTGTTCTGGTACAAGTACATATCAAGACATGCATGAAGCACGCAAAAAGAAAGGAAGATTGTAGTGTTCCTTGAAGTATGCGAAGACATAAAATCATACTAGCTTACTGCTAGGTCTGCAATCATTAAGTTTTAAGCTACACTTTACGACTGGCCGGCACCGGGAGTGTCAGCAATCTTAAAGACATACTTGACGGCTGAAGCCTTGCCCGACTTCAAGTTGGAAAGACCCTCCTGCACACCCTCGAGACCGCCAGCGATCTCCTCCTGAGGCTGAGCCTTGAACCAACCCTCATCAACACCCTTGGCAATGTAGCGGAAGTAGACAGAGCCAAAGTCCTTGTGGTCTCCGTGGACGTCTCCAACCATGGTGATGGACTGCTTGACATGCTGAGGGCAGTCTGAGAAGTCCTTGCCAGGAAGAACCAAAGTGATGTGGCCGCCCTCTGACATGACTGCAGCCACGTTCTGGTATGATCCCTTCTCTGAGACACCGTCGAAGCAGTGGTGAAGCTCAGCACCCTTGAGTGCCTCCTTGATGCCCTTCTGCACAGCCTCATCGCCGTCGCGGTAATCGACGATGGTATCGCCCTTGCTAGGGTCGAGAAGCTTCTCGACGTGTGATCTGGCGCGACCAGCGACACCAATAATGGGGTGAATGTTTGAGCGGACTGCAAGTTGGGTAGCGTAGTAACCGATGGAGGACGAAGCTCCGTAGATGACCAGAGGAATGGGCTTCTCATCGTCCTTGCGAGCGGTCCAAGGCTGAGGCAGTCTCAGACGCTCGTAGAGGCCCAAAGCAGAAGTCAGAGAAGCAAGCGGCAGAGCAGCACCCTCCTGGAAAGAGACGTGCTCGGGGAGGTAGGCAGTGGTGTGGGCCCAAGCAACAGCGTACTCGGCGTATGAGCCACCAGGTGCCAGCATCTGATGGAAGGCAATGACACGATCGCCCTTCTTGAACTCCGAGACTCCAGCACCGACCTCGTGAACAGTGCCAGCAATGTCGTCGCCTTGATTGAGCTCGCCCTTCTTTGTCATATCGGGGTACTTCCTGTGTGAGCGTCAGAAATGTTTTCCTCGACCAATAGATCCCAAACATACCAGTCCTTGGGGTTGCTACCAGAGTAGACGACCTTGATGACAACCTGACCCTTCTCTGCCTTGGGAACAGGCGAGTCGACGATCTCGACCTTGGGGCCGGCGCGGATGATTGCTTCCTTCATGTTGAGTTTGATGGTTGATGTGAAAGGTCTGAACTGGAGAGAGTTGCAACTAATTCTTGCAAGAGATCTATACTGAGCTCGAAAGATTGAAGAAAACATATGGATTGTTTTGAGGCAAGCAATGGCGACATGTAAGCTCCACCATTGACTTACAAATCCATGAGACCCTGCCACGTCATAATGTACTCGATGCTATATGAGCCGCTGCTACTCGATTAACCATCGGCAGTTCTCTTGAGCTCTCGGCAGGGATCAACCTTGGAGCGGCTGCCATCGTCTTTCTGAGGCTATCAATATTGCTACGTTGAGGTCTCGCTGAGGCCGCGAGGTCTTCCCTTCAACTTTGCTGTTGAAGAGCTCATTGACTTCCGGCGTTAATCGGACTTTTCGGCAATAGCTCTATCCGAGAGCTCTCCGCAAAACATGTCTGCAGGATGACCCTGTGTATAATGATGCATGCTCTGTTGTCGACGACCGCGTTCTCGTTCTGCGTATCAGAGACCTTAAGAGAACTGTTGTCAATACTATCAAGTCCTGACGGGAAAACAAGGTAGGCAGTCGGAGAATGTGGAAGTCGGGAAATCTTCCAAAGCGACTTTGCAATGCACAATGATCCTATGCGAAGCACACCATTTGGCAGCAAAACAGCATAACATCCCCGTATGTGTGACGAGGTCAATATTTCGTGTATGATTAGACATTATCTAAGAGATTTCTGGGTGTCCAACAAAACGGCCATCTCAAGACCGACCAGTATTTAGTCATGCTATATGTGTTTGTCGAGTTTTGTAGGAGCGATGTGCCTTTGAGCACGATGTTCGCTTGACCTCTCATGGAGACCCTACGTCGAGACAGATGACAGTGTGGACTTCGTCATTGTTAAGATAGTCCAATCCTGTAGCAGGACACAGCCAACGTGTGAGTGAGCAGTGCACAAATCCTCATAAACCATGATCTGTCGCCTCGGATACTCCATGGGGGCAACGTAAGCAGAGATACGGTCGAGTCAAGTACACTGTTGCTTCCTGGCCATTGAGGGATCTAGGAGCAGCCTGATGAGATGGCAGAATTCAATAGAAGTAGCCTTGTCCGTGGAGTCGTTGCGCATGTTTACAGCCGCGCGCGACATGATCAAATGCCTAGATGGAGTGAGGGGAATGACATCCCCAGAGTTTTAAGGAGAAGTGTGCCTTGAGTCCAGGCATGGATTGGCCGTGGTTCACTCGTGGATGCAGGGAGATGGATTTTGTTGTCTTGAGAAAATGTCCCTGTTAGGAGCCCATGCTGTAAATCAGACGTGGCCGAGGGCGGCTCGAGAGACTGGTTGCAGACTCAGACGGGCTCCAGGCCAGACATGACCAGTGGCCATCGTAAATGTCGCTGCCATTCCTGAGGTACGATTCTCCTCAAGCCTTGAACTTCTCTCATGGGGGTTTGTCCAACCCACCAATGCGCGCTGCCCTTAGTAGCGAGCGAGAAGAAATGAGCCAGAATGACCAGAGCTCTTGGGCGCAACTCCTCAACCATGTCCACAAACTTTTTGGGCACATACAACGCAAAAGCAGCGATTCGTGTACACATTTGATGTAATGTTTCACCGTCCAAGACAGCTGTGTACATTGTGCCGATGTAGCTCAAGGTGCATTCGTAAGCTTCTCTGACCTCAGCATCCCAGAGCTCGGAGTCTTCATAAACGCCCTGAGCATTCTTCGGCCCCAGGATGCCAATGAAGGGTTCTCGATGCTCTTCATCGAACATTCTGGGTATAGCTTTGAAGAAGGGCTGGTTCTCGATAAAGGTAGCGATCTTGGAAGAAGGAAATTTGCGGGCGCTTTTCAGAGCCTCTTCGTATATCGCACACGCGCCTATACCCAGGCGTAACATATCGGTGGGTGGCTTGTAAGGATTTCGATTGCGTTCCTGTAGGCAACCGAATGCGTTCATGGTCATCATGATGGATGTAAAGCAGAGAGAATCAGCTTCTTCGGCGTGGGTGTGAAACTGAATAATTGCTTTACGCTGCTCACGAAGGGCTAGGCTAAGATAGACCCTCTGAGCAGTGAGCAGTTCGGCGTCGTCTGGAGAATCCCGCAACAGATTGGTGGCGGAAAAAGCATATATGGTGTAGAGCAGATTGTCATGTCGCATGGCGATGTAAGGCATGTGATTGTTCCAAATCTCAATCAAGACAGACTTGGGGGCGGGAGAATGGAAGGGTGTAGCTACAATGGTCACATAGTTATGCCACAGACGCAGTTCCAGTAGACGACGTTGGCGTGATTCGGGTAGATCCAAGATATCATCAGATGTAACAGGGTCGTTGATGGTTGGGGGAGTCAGGACTTGATCGAGGGCGAGTTTTGGCTGGACCTGATCTGGCGGCAGCATAGTGTTCGGCGACATGGAAGTGTCTGAGCTCGCAGTCCTAGAAGCTTCATTGTGAAGATAGACACAGGGTACATGATGGCGATTGCACCCTCCACATGCAGGTTTGGCCTCATCGCACTGTGGGTCGTGTTAGGGATGTTCGTCACGGGATTGGGGTACGGCGACTGCTACCCCAGGGCAGACAGAAGCAGGACAGCAGAGAGGCAGAGGGCATACAGCAGATAGGTAGAGGGCATACTCCGTACGACAACAGACAGAGGACAAGCAAGGAATTCTGATGAATTTACGTTAGGGAATGGGTCGGGACTGACCTTAACTCGGCGGGCCTTGCATCTCTGACAGCCAGCGCGTGACTTCTTGTGGTTCAGGCGCGGAGGGCGTCGATTCTGGGCACTTGCGGCGCCAGTCATAATAAAGCAATGTT
>Ga0268250_10001487_pt1 | contig 10249 bp, 16 predicted proteins | sample AgamicAsSfe_FD_200448 | JGI IMG/M metagenome (GOLD analysis project Ga0268250, IMG submission 200448) | Agave microbial communities from Guanajuato, Mexico - As.Sf.e (v2) (version 2) | ecosystem: Host-associated > Plants > Phyllosphere > Phylloplane/Leaf | place: Guanajuato, Mexico | collected... | reverse complement strand
ATAAGGAGTATAAGCTATCAATATATATATATAGGTAATACCTTATACTACATTCTTTCTTGTTAGCTAAACACTACTGATAAGCAGTTAAATCTAGGTAGTAGTTATACTTTTATAGTCAACCGAGAAACAATTTTATATTAATCTAATAGGATTATTTTGTTTCTCATTACTTTATATCCATCTCTATAATCTTTTTATCTCTAAGTGTCAAAACCGCTTCTACATATCTCCGAAACCCATTGTGAGCCAGAGACACATTGTCACATATGAGGTTCTACAACAATAACGGCGGTTTTGGTCCGTCGAGTTCTCAAGCCGTTCGTGGTAAAAGCCGGGCCTGCCATGCCCTATTTCGAGCAGCTAGGACTATGCTTGCAGTTTCTTGCTAAGAATTTTGATAGCGCGACAGATATTCTGGAAGGTGCAAGTAGATACTTGCACAAGCTGACCGAGGAGGAGAAGGCTCTGCTCTATGCAGGCAGTTTTGGCAGAAAGATGTGAAAGCATCTTGCAGAATAGTTTTGATCATACCTTGTGCAGCCAACACAGCAACGTGTTCTCGTACAGTTCTGGGCTTCATGGTTCTTCCCTGCTAAGAGATACATGCTTTCACTTACCTCCAAACTGGTCAAGCCAGCTTTACATGAAGCGATAGTCCACTCGTGGTCGCGAATCGCATGACTTCATCGTTGTACACAGCGACCTAGCTGCGACCTTGGCCACTTCACACTCATTGACTGTCATTGTATTTCCTGCAACGCAGCTCTTGACTCGTATCTTATTCAAGTCATTGGTCAGGGCACAAGATATGTCATACACGAATCTCATTGACCAGAAAAGGCGAAATTTGTAGAAACTTATGGTTGATCTTTTTCCGAAAGAGACTGAGACTCGGGAGATGAGTTTCCAGCGACAGGTAAACTGGTCTCATCTCCTGCGGCGCTCTATAGATCGTCATCAACTGTCATACTGTGATGTGTCTGGTAAGAAAGCGTTGCTGACAATAGAATCATTGCATTATGGATCGCACAGTACACTCAAAGTCCGATCGACTGGTCCACTGAAATAGGTAGGTACGCTCCTCACTGTGGGTACACGTACTTGACAACTGAAAATCTGCCATCATCCTTCTGGGTGACTTCAGCAATAGTCTCCTTTCTTCCAGTGAAATCGATAGTGGCAACCTCTCGCAGATCTGCAACATCGATGATATCTCCAGAAGTGTATGCGCCAGTGCTGATGTAATACACCATCTTGGGAAAGACCTTGTAAGTTCTGTTCGACTGTGCAGTCCAGGTGGCCACGGGAATGACCTCGGGAGGGTTCGAGTAAGGCTGGATCTTACCCATACCGCAGAAAGCGGCAGCTAAGTCGTACGATCAGCTCACTGAAGATCTCATATCCTGACGTAGGATGCCAACTTACGGAACTGAGCATCGGTCCAGGTTTTGGTCTTGATCTCGAACCCAGGCTGCACCTTGGTCTCTCCGGCGTCACCATCGAATACAAGATCATAATCGTCGATACCGACAGTGACGGCTCCTGTATCGCTTGGCCCCAAGTCGACAGACTTGGACTGGCTGGAAGAGATGTTCACACCAGGACAAAGATGCTGAGGGGCCATACCACAGACGGCGAAGGTCTCGGAAGTGATTTCGATTTGAGTGGTACCACCATTCTTGCCAACTCCGGGGGTCTTTGCCCAAACGTTCATCCAGGCTCTGCCGATATTATCGGTTGCATCAGGGATATCGCAAAGCAGCAAGTACTTGGTGTTGTCGCTGTTGTTGTTGGTGATGTTGATTTGGTATTTGTTTGGCATGATGAACAAGATCGAGTTGATTCGAGTGTATCGAGAGGACTTGAATATAGTTGAGAAGGTGATGAGGATGGAGAGAAAAGACGAGGCGGATACTGGAACTCTTATAGCTTTGCAGAGTCCACAGATCTTCTTGCGTGCAGATTCGAACGTTTTAGGAGGTAAAGTACATTGCGTAGCAGATCGACACTCGACGTACCATTGACCAAATAGGGTATGTTAGCAGCTCCTGTTCAACATCTGTATAGGAGCGTTCTGAAGCCTCTAAGTGGACAGCCGATCAAAACCTAAGATCCTTCCTGTTTACGTCGAACACCATGGTGTTAAGTGCGTATAGGAACAATCACTACCTGTATGAGCACTAGTGATCCTCTTTCAAGCGTAGTCTCGGCTTTCTGGTATCAAATCTTCTAGATCATCTACGGCGTAAACTGGTATAATGATAATTTGACATAACTTCGCTTCGAAAAAAATTACTACATATACTTCTACTACTTATTAGATGTGCTATGAATTTCTACAAGATTCTATCGAATGGTTGTCGTAAGATATCGTGTTTGATTAGGCCAATAATATCGCAATCCGAAGCTTCGCCGCCTATGTTTTGAATTGTGATCGCTCCTGTATAGGTGTTGAATAGAAGCTACTAACATGCCCTAATGAGGAAGGCATACTGGATCACTTCTGTGTTCTGCACAGGCCGCGTCGCGGTGGAGTGTCTGCAGCTAACATGCAAGGACGATCTTCACGTTTTTGTTGTTGGACTTTGGCGAGACAGTCTACTTGGAGTAGCGCGTCCGAAAGTACTGACTAGTGGTGAGAATAGGGCACGTTAGTCGCTCTATAGCACCAATATTTGTGGAGTTGCAAACTGTGCATGCTCAGCCAGCCGCGCACAGCTTGGGTAAACAGACAAAGATGTGATTCCTAAAGCGGTGAAAGACTTTGGCAACGTTGCGTAATGCAGTATCTAAAGCCTGTTTAATAATGGAGATCTTTTAATCGACACGAGTGCTTCATAGGCAGGAGTTATCAGACAGCATTCATCTTTTCTAGCATCGCGTCGTGGCCTTCGCTTCGTACCTCTCTCGTCATCTTGAACTCTTTGTACACAATGGCAAACATTTGGAACTGGAACGGTTTCGCGGCATTCTCTAGAGTTGCTATACTCGACCGGACTATCGTGCAGAATAGCTATCTAGCCGGCGACGCTCATGTTCAAGATTGGGTAGCTGATGTAGCCAAGGTCCGTCCGTTCTCATGGCTGCTTACTCGGCACGTTGTCTGATGCGATACAGTCTACGACTTTCATCACCAACTTGAGAGCAGCGTTGCTGAGTGGTTAAGGCGGTGGTATACCACAAAACTGTCGATCGAAAGTTACTGATCTTCTGAATAACTTCTTATTCCTGAAGTATGCACAAGGACTCGGTAAAAGATATCTAACTGTTGTTGTAGTGACCGACCGAAAAGATACAAAGTGGCTCCACCGAATCCAGCATCACCTGACTGGATTGCAGATCCCATTGACAACGTCCCTTGGGGGCAGACAACAGTGGCCATTGCGGATGGACCGTCGGCATTGGCATATATCTTCAGTGTCGCTGAGCTCACTGTGACGCCTCCGAACTTGGAAAACTGCTATATCCCACTCCTGGTCATGTTGAGCAGATGCATATGCCTTGCATTTTGTGATCCAGTCAGGACCCGCAAGTCCCAATCCTGACATGTATACCCATCATGAGCTGTGTGATGTATATGTCGGCTGGTCAAGATGGACCACATTACGTCTTCGGCAGCACATTTGCTCCCAGCGGTAGCGGTAGCAACAGTGCTGAATATATAGCTCAACGAGCTCAAAGGCGAGCATAGGATATCTATCGAAGAGACATTGTCCTACTTGATGGCTTGAACTTCTTCCAACAAAATCCGAATGCCAATCTTCCGTGGGACCCGAAGACGCTCGCACACTACTCCATGGCCTTTCTGCGTATGCTCAGAGGGAATTATCAGTTTCAGGGGGTCAACTTTGCTGCGATCTTTGACGATCCGCTTATGATCCGAATGGGTCGGCTGCTATAGTAAAAGTATGGAACGACATTCAGAGAGCCCCCGAGATCAGACGATTGATCGCGGTCCTGCTTCAACTTCGCACTCAACTGGCATACAATCGAAACGGGCATACCGTACGAGCCGCCTGCAAAGAACTCTACAGCTTTTGGATCACTCCTATCCTATACGTGACCGATCCGGCCACGCGGACCGTTTAGTAACCTGCTCTTCCTGCGTTGATATCTTAGAATATCCAGACGCAGGTGGACACATGGTGGAATATAACTGATCAGATTGCACTCAATGATCTTGATGACTTCAGTACAGAAGTCATAGCGGAAAATCTGGTAGGAGTGTGGATTCCACCCACTCCTTACAGATGATGTGCAGAAACATACCCTGTCGTCGGTGTCTTGTAAGTCTCCTCCTCTGTGCCCTAGTATACTTCTAACAACAGATAGGGCGAACTACTTCCCGAACGATGACTCTACCTTAACCAGCGGCGTAGCCATCGAGAATACCGTCATTGGCAAGAATAGTGGCGTATCGATAACAGCTTCGACAGCGCACAGCTGCACAGTACCGGCGACCAGGGCCCGTATCGCCTGCCTTGTATTAACTTCTCGACGTTGAGTCCGATGTACGGTATGAAGCCACTTGTTATAGGCAGATATCGTTGAACAATCCAAGCCTTTCAAGTCTCTTCTAAGGGATAGAACTAAGGATATCAGGATCAGCCAGGGTGATACCATCAACAAGCAGTTATTCCATGTTCCACAGGATTGCGCGACCACCACCACCATTCTCGAGCTCTGAGATAGCTATATATCATCTGCACATATAGATAAACATGTTGGACCTCACTTTTGGGGGACAAACGCCTTCTTTATTACAAAGTTCATAATCCAGTGTTTTCTGGCAATGTTTTTCTGCAACACACCTAAAACTGTGCGTACCCGGGAGCAAATCTTTAGTTTAAATCTTGTTATAACTTTCTTCTCTGATCGAACGTAAGGCGAGGATGTATACAAGATGTTCAGCAGCAAGGGACCAAAAACCTGGACCATGTTAAGACATACGTGAGTTTTGTGTATTCCATTAGTTGCACAGTCATGAGCCTCATGCACAAAGCCCGCCAAGCCTTTCACAACGCCTCACCAGGCTTCGCGCACAAAAAAGTCCACTCACAAATCTCGTGTCAAGAACTTCAAAAAGTTCATTTTTGCTCCATTCCACCACCTTTCTTGATCTTTGAGATAGTCATAGCAAAAGCAAAAGAGATAGTGACGAGAGTGGGATTTGAACCCACGCCCTTTCGGACCAGCGTATTGGAAGAACCTTAAGCTGGCGCCTTAGACCGCTCGGCCATCTCGCCTGTTTGATGGGGAAATGGTTGATTATAGCTTGTATTAATAACCAGTGTGTGCAGAAGAAGCACAAAGCTCTGTTTAACACCCCGAGGCGGACCTGCGTAATGCTTCCTCTGACATGGTATTGTCCAGAAGACTTTATTGGCGAACCACAAATAACTGTACTGTATCAGCCCTTGCAGATCGTGTCGCAGTTACCAACACGCTTACCTGTCTGCGTTATTCGTCGCCATACTCAGAGCTAAATCAATGGACCTCCCAAGGACCATCGTCATCGTCCGGTCCCTTCGCGAGCGGAGGCACGACGAATGCCAGGATATGTGTATACTCGTGCAAAATGATTGACCCTGCCGTATATATCCTCCAACTGGTTCGGCCATCGTCCATGTTCAGTCATACTGACATCTGTTTCGGTCGACATCTTGATGCCTGATGATAGCAGAGACTTACCACCGATAGTAGCTTTCTCGAGGGTGGTGAGTATTTTGGGAAGATCTGGTCCACGATGTGGCCGCAGCTTGGGTCGCGGACATAAGATGCAAGCTCCATGGCATTGGGCAAATCGTTCAGAAGCTGCTGCGTCTCCTGCGCAGTGTGACCGGTGTCGATCTGTGGTACCGCTGCACGTTTCTCGACGGTATGATCCACTGTGATGGGAGGGGTGTTGCTAGCACCCAAGGCAGCAAAGCTATGCTGGCAACGAGACTGTGCTCGATCTGTCGGTCGAAGCCATATATACGTGCGCTCTTCTGCAACAAATGCATTCTTCATCAGGCGGAGACTCAACAGAAACCGCTCAGAAGCTGTTGCGTGATGGTACTCAAAAATACCGCGTGTTTCGCCTGATGATTCCACAAAGCAAGGTCGTCGCATTCAGATTGTCGCATCGCGCCATCAGCGTCCATAGAAGTCTCCTGTCTAGATCAGAAGTCTGTCCCCACTGAGTTGACGCTTCGCTTCCAAGGACCCTTTGGTGCTTGACAGACTTGGTTATGACAAGCAGGGTCCCATGCATCGGAGCCGATAGGATCTGCGAAGTCCTTCTGATACTATAGTCCAAAAGACTTCCAATTACGCAGATCTATCAGCCCTTGCAGCGCCTGGAGCTTTCGACACCGACCGAAGAACACTCTGATGGCCACTCGATGGACGAAAAAGGTGTTCGCGATATATGTCGTAGCGGTGGCCGTCAATCAAGCTGATGCTGCACCATATATATACGGTGGAGGAGAGCGTCGCCCACGCTTGAGACTCCTTTTAACCTGGATTGTTGAGCGCAGACGTATATACGTGTGTCTCGTTGCAACATCCATCTCTGTGATCAGGTGAGGACAAGTAGACACTGCCCCGAAAGTGTTGCACGGGATCAGATAATTTCTCCCGAGAGGCATGTCTTGTCCTGTTCTTTCTCCTTCTCGCTTCTTCTTCTTCCTTTCTTGCAGCGAGAGAGGAGCCACAGGACACAAGAACAAGCTCATAACGTTGCAGAAGTCGGCGAGTTGACTGACAAGAGGGGCTCGATGCGGTCGATATATATAGCGGCAACAGTACTGCTTGCGTTTCTGCTCGTTCGCAGAAGCTGGCATATCGGTCTGACAGAACATTTGAAGGAGAGGCATCACTGTTGCCCGTATATATATACACGGATTGAGTGTCCCAGGCCGATGGATGAGAAAGCTTGAGAGCAAGGAATCAAGGCAGTTGAATGATGCAGGAGTGTCCGTATTCCGCAAAACACCGCGGCAGATGTTTTGTGCGAGCAGCATTGCTTTGTACGTTTCTCCCGGGTATGCCGGTACATCTTCTGCTGAGGTTGCTCGTCGTCGCAGGGGGAGACAACCGATATAGATATCGAGGCCAAAGGTCTGGCACATCGATGTCGAGTATATAACAAGACTTCCTAGTCATCAGCCAGCGACAGTAGGCCAAGATGAAAGCCACCAGAACGATCTGAGAGGGGGCGAAAGCTCTTCGAGCGAAGTTGACGTTCGCCATGATCAGGAGTTTTGAGTTTCTGCGCATGCTCTGTTCTCTCTTCTGAGGCAGCAGGCTTGCTCTTGGTCCTGCTCGAAGGTAATTCAAGCGACATCTTGGCGGTATGTTGGTATATATATTGAAGAACTGGCAACAGTTTGGATATACTCCTGGAGCGGATGTCGAAGGAGCGAACGTTTGCTGGAGAAGGTAGATACCAGCCATAGCACCAAGTCCTATGAGATCTTGACGTAGTCCGAGATTCCCCTCAACTGTTACATGCGGTTGTTGTAGCACCGCATTGATGCGGCTCAGCTCGTGGGCATTGGGATGCGTTGCGTGAGGAGGGGCTCAGGATGTTGTGGTATTCATCGAATTTTTCACCACTCATGTACAAGGTGAGTATCGTCAGAAAAGGGGCCAAAGGGCCAGTACCTGACACCAGAACTGTAATTACGAACCACAAGTCTGGTGCAGATCAAAACAAATTGTCGCCAGAGAAGCAATTGGACGAGGGTGTCTTGCGAGGAAAAGCCTCAGACAATGCGGGTGTCCTCTTCGCCTGTCAATTCGGAACCAAGGCCCAAGTAGTGGAGGTCATGAAGTCCAGTCGCTGGCGCCTATATAGTGAAACTCAAATCCAACGTGTCGAGTAATGGATAAGAGAAGAATATGATGATTTTGCGCTCTTCCTTGCCGATAGATGACGAGTCTGATTCCAGGTCCTTGAACCAAGTATGGTGGGATTGGAATGAGGTGAAGTCCACAAGCTGACACTTTGCTTCTTCGGATCCTTGACAAGCTCACCACCAGAGGTCTGGAATGATACTGTCGGTACTGGTGCGCAGATGAGGAAAAGCTGGATATGAGTAGTGTTGTCTTTCTCCATCCTGGTCTTCCACTTGACCCAAGTCGAAGATGAGGAAGTCGTGGGCATACCTAGGGCGGTTGGCGGGTGGCGTGTAGTGGGTGTCCAACTCGTATATATTGTAAGCCTCAGGCACCTTTCATGGATCGTTGGAACGCTTCTCCTCGCTGATCGAGTGTCAGGATATGGTAGGCCGTTGGAGTCTTGTTGAACAGAGAGCGGCGGAGTGATCAAATTCAGGGCGATATCCTGCACAATTGAACGGCATCCTAGTGGTAAGGGTGTGTATATAACATGCTTGAGGTAGCAGCTGAGAATCAGAAAGCGGGAAGGATCATGTAGTGAGACAGGGGTAGAAGGTGGGATAGAAAAGGTTAACGATTGAAGGCGAAAAGGGTGAATGGCAGGGATACTTATATCAGCTCGGTATACTTCAGGTTATGAGAACAGAAGCAGGATTGCAAAGTTGTAAGAAACTTGCTGTTGACCTGCTTGAGAAATAGGAGTGTTCGTACAACTGCAACTCTGTGTTCATTGCCGGACGGCAGTCGCGTTCCCGGCTTTTGTCCTGCTGAGATTGATTCGGATTTGTCGCTGGATACCTCCTGTCACCCACAAACTCCAAGAATTCGGTACTAAAACTTTGTGGCTGTGTTTCCTGCGGGCCTGCGCAAAAACCAAGATCGAGTTTTCAAGAAAGACACGCTCTTCTCACTGTTGTCAATCTTGGTGGAGCCAATAATTCAACCTCCCTGATTTGGCACAGCAGTAGTCATGAGCGTAAGGCGTCTCTTTGTCCTGCAGGCTTGGGCCCACCAACTCGATCCAGAATTGATAATTCGTGGTCACGCTTGTTAGAAGACGACGACCACATGCTGTCCACAGTGAACACGAAGCTCGCAAATTCGTGTCATCAGCAGTGATGGTCGCCCCTGAGACACATGCTAGTGTTGATCTAACACGAGAGCACTGCCATTGAGTACCTACTGGACCCAATGGATTCCTGAAGGAAATGGTAACAGAGAGTGATTAGCGACTGGTGAATGCATGCGTTCTTCAAATTTGACATCTTGTTTTGAGTCTCTACGAACCTATCATAGAGCAGACAGCGACGATCATGTTCACCGACACCATACGTTCGAGCAAAACTCACTGAACTCTTCGCTACCCATTATGCCATTTCATCAATACCTCTTCTCTTGTTTTGCGTACCGAAAGTTGTAGCAGTACAGTGCCACCTCATGCTTCTTCGAATAATGTAGCCTTTTGGCAATACGTGTCGGTAATCTAGGGCAAACTTTCGGCATGAGAGCGCTTAAGGACCTAGAGAGCGATTAGCATAGATTCCAGAAACTGTGGTTGAGAGGTCCCTAACCTTCTTACCGTTCGAATGAGCAACAATCTCAGAAACGTGGTAGCGGCAACGAGAGATCAGACCCCACTGTTCACGGGCCAGACGTTGAGACTGAAAGCCGTCACAGTGGTTTGCAGCTCTGTAAAGACGCTTGACAAGGTCCTGGATGAAGTCGGGATGAAGACCGTCTCCAAAGTGTGACTGACCATCGATCAGACCTTCAATGTTTTCATGCGAGAGCACGACCATGTCTGTGACGAGTCGACGGACGGGGGCATTTTGAGGAGTCAGTGTGTAGACCTTCTCAATGGCGGAGGCGCGAGGGAAAGCGAATTGATCGTGGAAGAGGGTGATCATCTCATTGATTGCAACGTTTTGGATGCGAGCAATGTTGTACTTGTTGCCGAAGATGTAGAGATCAATCATCAGATCCCAGTAGGCCCAGGGACTGAGAGAGGGGTTGTCCGAGCCAGCGCCGTAGCCGCCGACTCTGTGGTCGGTGATCCAACGCATGAACCTATAAAGAAGAAGCATTCAGTTACGGCAATCATGGTGCGGGTGTTCCAAACTCACTCGCGGACAACGTCGGGGGAATCCTCAGGCATCTTGACAATACCCTTCTCAGATTCGGAGGACCAACTGTACTTGATAGCACCTGCGAAGAACGCAGAGTGGAAGGATAAGACCTCACGGAACCAAGTGAAATGAACCTCTTCACGACCAACGACAAGAGTCATGAGCTTCTTGTTGATGTCAGGGCAGGTAGCAGCTTGGAGCATGATGTTGCTTTGAGGTAGTCAGCAATAGCG
>Ga0268250_10001486_pt1 | contig 10250 bp, 6 predicted proteins | sample AgamicAsSfe_FD_200448 | JGI IMG/M metagenome (GOLD analysis project Ga0268250, IMG submission 200448) | Agave microbial communities from Guanajuato, Mexico - As.Sf.e (v2) (version 2) | ecosystem: Host-associated > Plants > Phyllosphere > Phylloplane/Leaf | place: Guanajuato, Mexico | collected... | reverse complement strand
GTCCCAAGGCGGCCCTGTACCTATCGCCCGACCATACAACCCCGCAGCCAAGACTAGTCTTCCACCTCCTCGACCGATCTATTCCTCTATGGGCCACGCCGATAACTTCGCGCCGTTGAACAAAGGAACACACAACCCGCTACAACAAGCGCGCCAGACGGTGATATTGGACGATGAAGACAATTTCGACCCAGATGAGGCCATCCGAAGAGAGGGTAGTCGATTTGGCGAGCCAGATCCATACGCCTACGTCGACCCTGCTGCGACTAGCGAGAACATCAAGGCGCTACTTGAGGGCGCTTTTGATGAAGAAAACGAGAAGATTCCCAGGACGCATCTTCGTAAGAAGAAGAAGAAGCAACAAGAGGAAGACGTTGGCAACTCTCTAGCTGACCGGTTACAAGCGCTTGCCGTTAAGGACGAGGAAACTAAAGCCGAGGCTGAACCTGAAGAGGAAGAAGAAGAAGATGACGGCACAGTGGAAGGTCTCAAAGTGAAGCTCTTGCCTCATCAGGTCGACGGTGTGGCTTGGATGATCGAGAAGGAGACTGGCAATCACAACAAGAAGGCCAAGTTGCCAAAGGGCGGTATATTAGCAGATGACATGGGTCTCGGAAAGACTGTACAGTCTCTTGCGCTCATTCTCTCAAACCCTCGACCGGAAAAGGGCGTAGAGCCAGAGAACAAGAAGAACAAGATCTCTGATTCCACCGGCAAGGGCACTCTTGTCATTGCTCCACTAGCACTGATCAAGCAATGGGAAGCCGAGATCAAGGACAAAGTCACCAAGTCTCACGCTCTCAAAGTCCTCGTACACCACGGCCCCAACCGCACAGAGTCAGCCGAGAAGCTGAAGCAATATGACGTCGTCATCACCACCTTCAACAGCTTGGCGACCGATTTTGCGAAATGTGGTGACGGCCCCGATGGTCTCAAGAAGGGCTGTTTCGCCGTGTCATGGTATCGCATCATGCTGGACGAGGCGCATACGATCAAGAACCGCACCACGAAGATGGCCAAGGCTTGTTACGAGCTGCGCTCGCATTACCGATGGTGCCTGACTGGTACACCAATGCAGAACAATATCGACGAGCTACAGAGTCTGATCAAGTTCCTTCGTATACAACCGTACTGTGAGCTTTCAGCTTGGAAGGACTCTATAGCGCAACCAATGAAGAACGGTCGAGGCAACCTTGCTATGAAGCGACTGCAGGTGTTTCTGCGTGCTTTTATGAAGCGTCGCACGAAGGACGTATTGCGCAAAGACGGCGCACTGAGTTTCGGTGGCAAAGCTAAGGAAGGTGAGGAGCGGCCGGCTTTCCACATTGTTGCGCGAAACGTCGAGACCATCATAGGAGAATTCACAACCAAAGAGCGCATCTTCTACGACCGGTTACGAGACCGCACACAAGCTCGTCTTGACGAGATGATGGGTGGTGAGAAGCAGGATTATATTGGAGCGTTGGTGTTGCTCCTTCGCCTGCGCCAGGCTTGTAATCATCCGAACCTCACAAAGAGCAATGTCAAGGGTGACAAGGACGCCTTAACTACCGGTTCGAATTCGAACGCTGCAGCTGGCCTCCAGACTCCTAGGAAGGCCGCAGCCAAAGACGATGCCGACGACCTAGCAGATCTTCTAGGTGGACTCAGCGTTGCGGCAAAGCGCTGTGACATATGCCAGAACCACCTCAATAGTGATAACACAGCTGCCGGTGGAGCGCGTTGTACGGAGTGCGAAGAAGATCTTCTAGGGTCTACTAAGAAGTCTAAGAAGTAAGCCAGCATCCAGCAGAGCCTCGACAATGCCATATACTAATGCATACTAGGCACAAGTCGAAGAAAGACCGCAAACATAAGCACAAGGATGGCAAGTCCAAAAAGCGCCGGCAAGCGAAACCAGTCATAGAGTCCGACGACGAAGAAGAGGAGCAAAAACCAGCCGCTGCGAAGCATTCTCGCAATCGCCGCGTCGTTGTCGATAGTGACGACGAAGAAGAGGAGGGCGAATGGCTCGTTCCTGAGGACCAGCAACATGCTGAAGATTTGGGCAAGGCTGGTGGCACCGACGATGAGAATGCTGAAGGAGGCGGCGATACGCTTGCTACTGTCGACTCAGATACATCTGCGGATGAGGATGAGAGCAGGAGCAATCTGGATTCTTTCGTCGTTCATGACACTGACAGCGAAGACGAAGCGCCTGTTGCTCGTAAGAAGCTACTCAAGAAGCCACAAAAGGTCATCAGCCTTGACTCTGATGAAGAAGATGAAGAGGCAGACAGTGAGGAAGCCAACAGCGAAAGCGGCAGTGATTCAGACGCCTCGGACTCTGAGTCCGATTCAGAAGCCTCAGCCTCGGAGTCCGAGACCTCAGAAGCTTCCTACAACGCCTCGGACCTAGTACCATCAACGAAGATCCGGCAACTACTCGCCATCCTCGAAAAGGAGACTGATGAACACAAGGTCATCGTCTTCTCGCAATTTACCTCCATGCTCGACCTCATTGAACCCTTCTTGCAACGCGCAGGTTACAACTTCACCCGCTACGACGGCAGCATGCGTAACGATCTCCGCGAAGCAAGTCTCCAGAAGTTACGTGAAGATAAGCGTACACGCGTCCTGCTCTGTAGTTTGAAATGCGGTAGTCTCGGTCTCAACCTCACAGCCGCAAGTCGCGTTGTCATCATGGAGCCATTCTGGAACCCCGTAAGTACTACCCTATCCTCCCGTCTCGAGAAAACGGCTTACTAACGCACATCGACAGTTCGTAGAAGAACAAGCCATCGACCGTGTCCACCGTCTCAACCAGACCGTCGACGTAACAGTCTACCGCCTCTCCATCCACAACTCCGTCGAAGAGCGCATTCTCGAATTACAAGAGGCCAAGCGTAAACTCGCTAATGCGGCCATCGAGGGTGGCAAGGCCATCAAGAACTTGACGATGAAGGATATGATGGCGTTGTTTAGCCGGGAGAGCGAGTATGATCGCAAGCATGATGATGATGCGAAGGATATGGAAATGTATGGCAGGAGGAAGGTGTTGGATGGGGACGATGATGACGATAGAGGGGAGGAGGTTGTTAGGAAGAGTAGGAAGGCGGGGAGTCTGGGCTTCAAGAGGACGGAGAGGAGGGCGGAGGCGGGTGCTTATGGACGACGTTGATAAAGGTCTACTGGCGTTTTTGAATGGCAATGAATCACGGTCATGATTAGGAGTTCAGAATATTTTTGATGAAGCACATGTTCATGAATGATTCGCTCCGATCATACTTGACTATCTTCCTCTAGATGATGGTGATTTCTCGTTCCGGTAGGTCAACACAAGGGTCATCATTGTGATGCAAGTCCAACCTTAGGAGTCCTATACGTTCGAACCGCGAGCACGCAAGACGCCGGAGCAGTAGCCCCCCGAGATAACTGTCGCGTTGAGATGTCGTTGTGGTTTTGCTACTTTCACTCTTATTCACTTCCTCCACCGGAAACCCAAGGTTTGTGCTTACACCTGCAAAATATGCTTCCTCCAAATCAGAGTCTCCATCATGATCAAGAACGATTGCACTCTTCGAGAATCTACGTGTCGACGTAGGAGTCCCCGTTCTGCAATGTGCATCAGGCACCAATAGCGTAATGAAAACATCTTCGCCTTGCTTCTCTAAATATTCCATTCCACTCCACCTCGCAATTCCCAACCTCGCTCGCACTTTGATGAATGCGTCTGTGATCTGACCATATGGATCCTCTGGATTGCGTAGTGTTATAGCATAGTCCAGCACTGTCATATACGCAGCCGAATTGTCTCGATCTGCAAATCCGGAACTGATAACTTCTCCCGATTTAGATGCCCAGCTCCAAGAAGGGGCGATATACGTCTTCGATTGAGGACTTGGGTCCCAAAGCGTCCACAGGAGACAGTGAGGCAGGTCTTTGCTCCATAGACCCGCTATATAATCGCACGGTCTACTTTCATTGATTTTTCGTGCGATTCCAGATAAGGCGATCAACCTATCAGTACTGAAAGTCAACTGACACGATGTGTAATTGTATAGTATACGACTCCAATAGTACTCGGTATCTTCATGGCCGTCGTGCTTGATAGAATTGTCGATGGCTAGATTATACCGGTATTGTTTGTACAAGGCCTGCTGAAGTATAATCCCATCAGGAGATGTCTCTGTGGCCTGCAGCTGCTGACATTCCCAAGCGACCTGAGTTCCCGTGAAGTGCGCAATGCGGGGAGATAGGATGCGCTCTTGTAAGACCCAACCCCTTTCGTTCACTGGAGCTTGCTCTACTTGACCCGACCAGTCATATGTCGACGTCAATATCCAAATCTTTTTGCTCTCCAACCCATCCATGGGTTCTTCCACGTAGAGATAGTCTCGCGAAAGATCGCGGTCGGTGAAGCAACCATAGCTGCTGTCTGTTGCCCATGTGGCAGATATATTGAGCCAGCTATTTGCGTACACTGTTCCCATTGAACTAGACTCGCGTCTCCAGTCTTCGGGATCATCCTGCAGTATACACATACAGTCTACCCAAAAGTATTGGAATCCAAGACGAGCAGTGACATTGGCCATATCCTGGAATGTTTTTTGCAGGGTTGAAACAGCAATACCTCGGTGAAAATCTTCGATAGTTTCCTTGGTGAGCTGCAGTTTTTGGCTGCCCTTAGCGCCCCAACAATGACTGAGAGTAAGGTAACGTTCGCTTTCTAATTCCGAACTGCTCCGTAAGCGAACTTTGGGTTCTTTGTCCAGGTCACAGAGTTGGAGTAAACGCGATGGCATCCATAGGTTCTTGCGCTGGTGGCCGCATGAATAATGCGTTGATGTGCATATCTCAAGCCATTTTTTGATCTGCGATATCGTCTGGTCTGAGCCCGTAAAGCCTGAGAAGATCGACAGAGAGCTATCCTTATTCTTTTCAGACGAGCTGGCAGGGTCAGAGCGGATGAAATTAGATCTGAGAGAGAAGCATTGCAACTGGACTTCTGCATGATCGGGATGGTCCTTGTCCCAGGAACATACATCAAAGCAGCGAACATCGTTCACACTCCAATTCGGATCGTTTTCATACACGCGCCATCGTGTACAGCGGTCGAGATCAGGCTGTTTCATGTCAATGTCGTGGTACTCCAAGCGGTCTTCTAAACAGCAACATAGGAAACAGCCTTCTTCAATAGCTTGAGCGAGGCTGGTAAGTGAAGGGTGGTGAGCAATCTCGCCCTCTGTTGTTTCCCAAAATATTTGGAGCGCATTTTGACAAATAGAACACAACATAAGGGTGGCGATTATGCCTGGAAATCTCTGCTTCTTCGTGGTAGTAAAGTTTTGCTGCCTAGAAGTTGCAAGGATTTGCACCACATATGCTACTCAGTAGGCCGAACGGTGCTATCAAAACGAAATAGTATTGTAGGCAATTGTAGAATGTGGATGAGGGATCATGGTATGTATTCGGTCTACCGAGCTAAACTAAGGTGGGATGAGACCCACATATACCCGGTCTCCGTCATCCTTGGCATCATGTGACAGCAATCACGATAATTTGAGCACAACCAACCAAAGATTACGTGTTCACGGAATCAAGCAGTGAGGCCACGCTGCTGGGTGTGTTTTCATGCTAAGTATGATTGGTGTGCTATGCTCGCGACCGGTGAAAGTGCGGGGGAAGCTCTGGATCTAACCCTTCGTGGAAGGGTCGCAAATGGCCACTGGACGGCCTCTTCTGTTGACCTGCCACAACATGCACACTAATCTTGTGTACCCTCAAACCTGTGTCTCATTCGCCTCCAAACGCTTGATGCCTAATGACTACCTCACCATGCAGCAACTTACGTGCTTGGGTCGGACTCGGCGACACAAAGTGAGCAAACCTGGTGATAAACAGCAGCTTTCTCAGCCTGCTTCGAGTCTCAGCTACTCACTCAAGTTTGGCATCTATTCAAGACACCATGCCATCTTTTGCTATCACGCCCATCGTTAGACAGGCGATCGAGCTCCGGCTGGAGGAGCTGGAACATACTAAACAGTCCTTCGAGCAGCGATATCTCCTAGATGCGAAGCAGTCTGAAGAACCCAGTGTTATCAGAAGAATCGAAAGGCTTTTGGAAGATATCGAGAACCTTGATCCAAAGTTCGACAAGGAGGATGGCATCTGGACATCGGAAACCACCAAGCGATGTATCGAACAAGCCCGTGATGGCGGAATCGTTACCGAGAACAAGCTGCTGAAGCTTGAAAAAGCTCTCCTCGATAAGCTGAGCAGGTTCCGCAATCGCATGGAAGTATCGTGCCTACATTCGCGACTCATGAAAGAGGCTATAGACGAGTACACCGACACGACAGTTACCAAACTTCTTGAAGACATGGCCGTGGAAGATGATTTCGAGGTTATTGATGACGACCGTGAAGATGCTCTGAAAGATTTTGAGAGGACATGTTCGCAGCAGACAACTGTGGATAGCTCCTCGATTGATGAATATCTTTCAGGCTTATTCGCAGGCGAAGAAGACCATTTGCAAGCTATTCGCAACGGAATGCGAGCATACGGAAGTGATCTTAGCAACAGAAACATTGAAGTCGATCAAGAAACTCTGAAATGGATCATCACGGACCTGATTCGATCAGAGTGTATCAGCCAGGAGCGAAAAGAGACCCTGATCAATTATCTGCAGTCGCCAGACGCGTTACTGGAGGTGACTGCAATTCTGAACATGAGAGGCTATCGCGAGTGGAACTACAAGAACGCGGAATTGGGGTTACCAGTCGATACACGCAAGACGATTCACGGCCAGCACTACGTCAACGTCGAAGTTGAAATTATCGACATGCTGTTCCTCCATTGCTGTGCAATCAGATGGGCGACGAAGTTGAATGAATGTCTCAGAGACTACGTCAATAAGTCCAAAGCGTTCCAAGTCGCCCCACTTACAAGGGCAGATGCCGACAGGAGGTCTTTCTTCTTCGAAAAGACTTCATTTATGCATCCACCGCCTTTCGGATACACAGGCTTTCCTTGTCCACCTCCTCCACCACCAGAACCCAAAAAGGGATGCAGAAGGAGGAAGACGAGGCCTCGAACCATGCGTCTCGCTCCATCTGTACCCCCGACGCCCCATGTGATGCATGTGCCTCCTCCGCCGCTACCAGACATGCTCACGGACGTTGAAACTGTACGAAGGGATGACTACCAACAGAACTTCTTCATGTCACGTCTGCCCAAACATGATGGCAACGTATCTAAGATGACTTCGTCGAAAGACATCCAGGCAAGATTGATCAAAACCCTGGCTGTGGAATGCGAGATACGGAAGGCTTTCGATGGCAAAGTGAACGCTTTAACCGTGGACTTCGATTCTTTGGCCTCTACGTTGCCTCACTGTACTATCATTACGGTGTTAAGATTTCTTGGTGTTCCAGAAGTCTTTCTCAGCCTCTTCAACCGCGCTCTCAAGCCCAAGCTGAGCATTAAGGCTTCCAATCACGAAGCGGCTAGAAATATCACGCCTGAAAGTGGAGTTTCCTTTGGTTACTTTATGGAGATCTTCTTCAGCGAAGCCGTACTCTTCTTCCTCGATCTTGCCATACGCAAGGTAACAGGATCGTACATGTACCGTGTACATGACGACTGCTACTTTGTTGGCACGCAAGTACAGACCGATCACGCTGAGGATGTAATAGTTCAATTTTCCAAAGTTATGGGATTGAAATGGCGCAGTCGTTCCTCCGCTGACGAGCTGTCCGTTGGATTCTTGACCATAGACCTTCAGACAAACTCATCACACGGCACAAGCATCATAGTCGGAATCGACGATTCCAAGGTCGCTCTCTATGCAGCCAACGCAAAACTGAGGCTCAAGTCGTGTTCAACCGTACTCGAGTGGGTTCGTGAATGGAATGATACTGTCGGTACTTATGCAGCCCATCTGTTTGGCCCCCTTGCCAACGTGTTCAATGAAGAACACCGCGAGATGATCAAAGAGACGTACAGGCGTATTCACTCTATCGTTCTTGGTGGCAGCGACTTAACCAGTTGCGTTGCAAAAATGCTCAAACCTTCTGTATCCTGCGAGCCGGAGCATGGTCTGCAAGATCTCGAGCCAATCATCTACTTGCCACAAGCCTACGGTGGTCTTGGTGTGAAGAATCCCTTCGTAACCATTTCTTTTGCTTCGAACGCGAACGAGTCCGCTGCCGTCAAGATCAGGGATTATCTGAACACCGAGGCTGCTTACTATATTAAGGCATCCGAGCGATACTCAAATCAGATGCCCTTTCTAAACCAGCAGAGGATCATGACCATTTTCGACAATGATTTGTCGAGGATGATAGAAGCGCTCGGTTCCGATGTCAAAACCGATGTCTCTATCGAATCCCTTCCGTTCATGGCCAAAGCTGAGATGACGAAGCATCGAGAACGTGCAAAGCTTCCCTGTGTTACTACCGATTGGAGCGAACCCGTTAAAACACCTGACCTCGTCCACCTTTACCGAGATCTTCTCGACGAGCCTGTCAATGATACCGAAGACATCGAAATGGTCGAGCAGGAGATAAACCGACTTTCCCTGACAGAGGACCTGAAGCCATGGGATGAGTTGAGTCAGGAGGATCGATGGGTGTTGCAGCTCTATAACGAGGAGTGCTTCGAGCGGTACGGCAGCTTGGACATCTGGTGGGCAAAAGGCATACCTGTCGTGGTCTACAGCGATCTCAGAGGCCATCGGCTAGACGATGATGATGAAGACCATAGCAAAAGTGCCTAGCTCAGGTCTTTGTTGGTGATTTGTAACTGAAGTGCGCGGTGGTTAGGTTGGCAAGATGATCGCGCGAGATGTGGATGTCCTCTCCTTGGCAACCTTTACTTACAACAACCATTTTCAGAGAGCTTTACGGGATATTTTCGGGTATATTTCCAGTATTTTTGTCACGTTCAACGTAGCGACGAATCATGAAATCTTCGATCACGATCCTGTTCCAATGATACGTCCTATAGCATTGAAATCTTTGTAATGAGGCTTCGCGCGACGAGCGAGCTAGTGAAATTGAGCCGTTCCGATATTACTCGCTTTTGTAACTTACAATAACCGATCTCGTGACTCGAATCTTACCGTTTGTCTCTTGACCAACTAATTCCTCCTCACTATCGCCTCTACTGACCCGAGCTGCGATATCGATGCTCATTGTCTTCATCGGAAAGCCATACTCGTCATCTGCATTCCCTTTCGTTTCTGGCCTCTTGTCCGCTATAGTCTTGATGTAGCCGCGACTGTTGTATGCATGTACTGGGGTGTTACTGTAGACAGCCTTGGCTTTACGGTATAGACCCGGACCGCAGCCGACCATGATAGCGACAGATGACTCAATGATACTCCATAGAGCAAGCCAAGTCAATGAAGGTGTTGTGTTGCTTGCCCCAGTCGTTGCGCCAACTTGTATCACTCGAACAATGCTCGCGATGATGACAAAGATACCGAGTGCAAAAAGGCCGCCGATCTGAATTTTGCGGGCTAGAGGTATCTGAAGGTTCCGTATGATGCCGATTGGAAGTAACATTACTGTTGTATGCATCAGGATATCGTCCCACTGCAAGAGATTGAGGGCACCTACTCATGAGATCTGTTGACAGGTCCACAGCAAATCCTTCCCAGAAGCTTATCAGGCTCTTTCGAACGTTGTCGGCTCCACATCCGTTCTCTACGAACCACGATGACGGTGAAGATCCACAGGCAGTAATGTGTAGCATAATGGATAGCATCAGTGTCTATTGAGATGTAAGTGAAGGTCATTCACAGGAAGATGCATTGGATCTAGGAAACTTACAAGCACACAGTATCCAAGTACAACCCACCACAGCGTCAGGTACAGCTTTACGCCCACCATAATCCTCTTGTAGAATGCCAGTAGAGAAAACTTGATGCTCCACAAAGTGAGCCATAACCCTGGACTAGTAAAGAAGAACGTCTTCTGCGCATCGAATCCATCTTTGCTGACACTCGGGTATGGGGCGAGGCGACCTTCTTCGACCGCTAAGAGTCGAAATAAAAGGCTAGTCTTATTGATGTAGACGCCGGTAATAGCCATGAAGAGCATATATCCTACAACCAACCAGATCTCATCCCATTGGATGGATTTCTTCTGATCGCTTCGTAGTATAGCTCGCGCAAAAACCATGGCAGTCGTCACGACCATGAGTCCGATCGCAGTACCACGAAGGGTAGTTTCGGTGAGGCCGTTCGAAGACATACTAAAAGGCTG
>Ga0268250_10001484_pt1 | contig 10255 bp, 6 predicted proteins | sample AgamicAsSfe_FD_200448 | JGI IMG/M metagenome (GOLD analysis project Ga0268250, IMG submission 200448) | Agave microbial communities from Guanajuato, Mexico - As.Sf.e (v2) (version 2) | ecosystem: Host-associated > Plants > Phyllosphere > Phylloplane/Leaf | place: Guanajuato, Mexico | collected... | reverse complement strand
AGGAGATGAGCAAGGTCACGCCGATGGAGTGTCCTTTTATGAACAAGGAATAGACGCAGAAGAGGGATGAAGTATGAGTGGTATATTCCTATGTATCTGGATGGGACTGTTTGCTGGGTGGCGCATACACGATGGTGGCTTTGGCAATGGAGGAAGACGTGGTTTGGCAGGTCGTCGCTGAGTGGTGAATATACGTTCATTCTGTACTTGCTTGTATATCTTCATGTTTGCCGAGCGTGCTTCTGCATCCTAGCCGCCAAGGGCATTACAAAGCATGGCGGCTCTATTGGGGGCGGGAAGCCGCCGTCAGCGCCAACGGTGATCGAGAACGCTGTCAGCGTCAGAAGCAAGATGAGTGAGTGCAAATGAAATCGCGACTACCTCGTGAAACCCAGCTGAGCTCAGTCACCGTGTTCGCAGAAGATTATTCCTCTTCTCGGCCAGGCCTACTTAAGATCAGGGATAACGGTTGTGTTTGCCAGGGGAGGCGAAACTGGGTAAGTGGGTGGAGGGGTAGAGGCAAGAGGTGGTGCTCGGGGAGGTGGCGGATTGTATTGCTTGCGTGCACGAGTGAGGCTGTCGGCGAAGGAACAGGCGCGGGTGAAGGTTATGCATGGGTGAGCGCAATGAGTGTTCACGTCTTGTTGCAATACCCAGACAAGATTCCTCGGTGAGGCGATCATACGATTGTGTGTGCGGAGACTGGCGCAGCATTCTACCGCTTGTTGGCTCTGTACCTGGTAACCAGCACGGGACTGAGGAAAAGTTGTGCTTGGGGAGGCGAAAAGCTGGACCCTGGATAAGAGTCATCGGGAGTTGCTGTATCGTAAGAGTAAACTTGGGTGATCAGAGTCATCGTCAGTCGCCGCCGCCATCACCTCATCTCCCTAACTCTCTACTCATCGACTCTGCTCCATCGACATGAGACTCTCTTTGTATATCTAGACGACACTCGTAGTTCGGAGACTGTTTTCATTAGCTTGATTTCGTCGTAGTCATCGCGACACGCCTACTTGCCACTTGGAACTCACTCCGGCCACACACCCGCCCCAGCCTGACGACCAACCTCAACCCGCGTGCGACGCCTCCAAGCAAGCTCGAAACATCTAAGGACTTTCGTAAAGATATATGATCATACTAGCGGATATACACATCATATCTTGAGTCGCCTCATCACCCTCTTACACCTCCTCCGAGGTCGACCGGTGCGACACAGCAGCTCGCCACCAGCTCTACCGATCTCCACTCCTCTTTGACAACCTCTGTTACTTCTATCCACATACCTCATTACAAGAGTTCTCTCACACTATCCGCCTAAACTCTGTTTTCGACGACCATCCACAAGCGCTCTCATCCGACCAGAACAACCGCTTACAGCTTGCCATCACACCACAATACTCAAGACGAACGACATACACAACAAGTGAGACAAAATGTACCACTACACCTCAGATACCGTCATGTTCAACTTAATCGTCTCGATCACATCTACTGTTACCATGTCATCTGTTTCATCTGGAAAGACTGAGGAGCTTCTCTGGTGATTACCTCACTGAGTATCTTCGATCAGGACCTTCTGATACATTATCGACATTACCTGTTATTCCGGTTCGACTATCTGGCGTCTGGCGAGTGAATTCGATTTCGACTTTCTTATCACCAGCACTTTGTACCTTGTCTCTCACTGCAAACATTTGATGCGCAACTGAAGACCTAGCATTTCGTAGCACGTTTCGGTTTTCTTCTTTCACAAAGATGTCACATCCTGCAGGAAGAAGTGAAGCATGGAACACAGCAAGCGAAAGCACTTTGGACGGGCGACTGGTGCATTTGCGTCGGTCGTCCATGTCCAGCGACACCACATCGGCTTCTACTAGCCGAACGGAGCTCTCTGAAGCTTCGGTGATCAACACTCCGCGGTCTGTTACAACCGCAAGCTCTTTTGAAGGAGCTGAAAACGAACACGAATTTATTGTCAAAGACGACCAAGCACGATGGCGGCCACTGAGCACAGGAGCTGAAGCACCAAAGGAAGAAGACCTTTCATTGTCAACAAGCCCTGCATGTGTGGAGTCATCCTTTGCAAACATTTCAGCTGAAAATGCTGGTTGTCTCAATTCTTTCGTCAACCCGCAGTCATCGTGTGTGGCTCATACGGCAAACACTCTGACTCATCTTTTGTCCTCTGGACAAGTTTCAGCACAGTCAGACTTGGCGCAAGACGAAGACGTTTCTACTCAGGCCAGTATTACTACAGTCATTACAGATGAGCCTCGTCGTCCCAGCGTCAACCCAAGACGTACCTCAGCGCCGAAGAGTTGGTGCAAGCCGCAGCTCCAGCGTCAGGTTGCCAGAAGGCATGACTTTGTGATGCACCTTGTCGGTAAGTCTGACATGCCTCTCATTTCTCGCAACTGTTTTACCAATACGTGTTGTGTTCTTTTAGAATCTGCTTGCCAGCTTTTACTACTCTTCTGGCCCGAGCCGTCTATGGTTGGATCAGCATCTTCGTCACAGCACAAGTGCAGGACAGCACAACCGACCCTTCGCTTCTTTGTGGCGGAGACATTAAAGAGATCTCACTCGACCTACTCGATTCTTCAGATGACACTGTTCTATCTTTGCCGTCTCAAGGTTAGAGGTAAGATTGAGACTTCGGTCTCCGAATCATTACCTGCCGGCTCTCCTCGCCCATTCACACACTGTGGTCGACGCACATTCTTGGCCGCTCTTATCCTGGCCTCGAAATACATACAAGACCGCAACTATTCTGCACAGGCATGGGGAAAGATCACCAACCTCCCTGTCAAGGAGATCAACTCCAACGAATGGAAACTTTTCCAGCTTCTGGATTTTGACCTTCATCTTCCTCTTGAAAAGTATCATGAGTGGTGTGGTAAAGTTTCAGAATGCGTTGACGCTGCAGCTGAAGGTAAGTCCTGCCAATGGCAGAGAATTTTGCACCTTGGTTTGGCAGGTGGCAGTGGCAGCGGCAGCATGGAAACACAAACGACTACCAGCCTTTCAACCTCGGACTCAATTATGTCTGCACTCAGAACAGCCCCAGCTGTGGGCCAACCTATTTTCTCCTCGACCATGCCTCATCTATGTGAGCCGTCAGGGACTATGGCGCTACGTCTCGCAACATCTGCAGGACCGGCGACTCTTTCCAGCACGACGACTATACTCGAAGGCACCTTCCTCCCGTCCAGAAATCCTTCTCAAACTACGAATGCCACCAATACCAAACCTCTCTCGCCGGTGTCTTTCACAAACCTGGCCGAAATCACCCTTCCATCCTCCGAACTTTCCTCCTTTGCGCAGCAATATCACTATCAATCTCCGCCTACCTTCCTCTCAGCGACCCACCTCCCTACACCGCCTTCTAGTCTCCCGAGCATTCTCAGCTCCTCTGAAGAGCAGCCACTCGAGTCACCAGTATACGATAAGAAGCATGCCACAACCACCGATGGACTTTTCGCTGGCTTACTAGCCGAACGCGTTGCCAAGCTCACCCAACAGCACGGCCTTTCACCGCCATGGAGTGACAGTTCTCGCATGAGCAGCCAGGAAGACTTGTCTCTTTGTAATGTCAGATCGAACTGCAGCTCGACTGACGCGGACAGCGACGCACTCCCTGCTATCACTGAGATACTCTGCAGTGGTTTGAAGCAACACCTCAAACCTGCTGTGGCATCGAACGTCGCTGGCGTCAGTCACCGTGGCAGCAAGCGCTCGTGTCCCGCTGTCGAAGAAGATGGTGCTACACGTTCTACGGGCAAAGCTCTCCACCATGTCTGCGCCAAGAAAGCGAAGACCTGGTAGATCCTGCATGCAATCGGTCAATCAAGTAGCACCTAACCGTGCTGAAGCAGCGCTTCGCATACAACGTGCGTACACAGCGAACATACCTCACCAATCACACACATATCCATCATCTCGACTGGACTTCACAGGGTACGGTCTAGAGACAGATGACGAAGGGGTAGGGTTTGAAACGTAGGAATGGTGCGATGTACAAGTAGTCAGCGACACATAGACAGATACAAAGGTGGAATAGTGTCGTTCTTTGTGATATCCTAATTTCCTTGCTTGTTATTGTAATTTGTGCTGTCATGCCCGCCCCTGGCTCTGCTTCTAGCTAAACACGTACAGCATCATGACCTTCCTCTGCTGCATTTACCTTCCGCCTCGAACTGGCTGTGTGTTCCTCAGTCTTCTTCGGCTCTTTAGCAGATTCTCTTGTCGCTGCTCAGTCGCCTCGTCGTGTTTATGCATTGTGCATTTTGGACGTTACTGAGAACGGTTCGACGGAAGGTGGTCCGCTGGAATGATCGACAGGGCATTACAGTAAAGCATAAAAAGTGTTCGGCGGCCGGCGGCTGCGGAGTTCCGAACCCTCGGCATGTGAGCAGCTGAGCTGTTTTGCATTTGTCAAACAAGGTGAGACGAGATGAATTGATCGGACGAGGCGAAAACTGCTTCATCACTTGACTAGAGCATAGCTTTGATATCACTCTCGACGCTTGGGCTTCTCATCTTACATATCATCTGTCGTCCTTCTGGCATTTCCAGCCACCACTACGTGATCACGAACCACGAACAGACCTGATTACACTCTTTATATCTCCAATCGGGCTTTCACAGATCGCAAAAACTAGAGCGATACCACTGCACACACAGCATCACGGGACATACGATCCCCAACCTCATCCTTGCGTCCACAAAACCACCACCATGAACGACGGCTCAGTACGCAACGTAGTCATCCTAGGCGCCGCCTGGGCCGGCCAAAGCGCCGCGCATTACTTCATCCGCCACATCCTGCCCTCCCTCAAAAGCACCTCCGGCTCTCTCTACCGCGTCGTCCTCATCGATGCCTCCTCCCACTTCTACTACAAGACGGCCGCGCCGCGCGCCCTCGTCGACAGCAAAGCAATGCCGCACAAAGACATCTTCACGCCAATCGAGCAGGGGTTCAAGCAGTATGGCACCAATGGCGTGACATTTCACCATGCCGAGGTCACGTCGATTGATCGGGCGGAGAGTCTGGTGCATTTCAAGATGAATGGCGGTGGGAAGGGCGAGGTCAAGTATTATGCGCTGATTATTGCTACGGGAACGAGGACGCCGACGCCATTGACGAGTTTGCATGGCGATTACTCTGTTTCTCAGCGCGCGATTGACTCCATGAACGATCGATTGCGCACTGCAAAGGAAGTCATTATAACAGGCGGTGGGCCCGTCGGTATCGAGACAGCAGGTGAAAGTAAGTTTGCCTTTCCGCCTCAGCCCCAAACCCCCAAGCCTGAGGAACCACCCACTAACCCTCTCTCTCCTCACAGTCGGCCAAAAGCTCAACGGCCCCTCCGGCCTTTCCGCCCGCAAAGTTAAGATCACCGTCATCGCCGGCGGTTCGCGCATCATCCCCGTCCTCCGCGCCCCCATCGGCCTCAAAGCCGAAAAGATGCTCAACAAACTCGGCGTCGAGGTTCTCTACAACAGTCGCGTCGCCCGCGTCGAGCTCGGCGGCGCAGACACCGCCACAGAGAAGAACTTCGACACCGCCACCGGCGAGGACAGCTATGCGCAAACCAGCGGCGCAACGCAGGTGGCGGGCGGAATTGCCGAGAGTAGGAATCAGGATGGTAGTGGGAAGACGTATGTGTATTTGGAGGATGGGAAGAAGTTGAGCGCGGATGTGTATATCCCTGCGGCGGGTGTTACGCCGAATACAGGGTTTCTGCCGAGGGAGTGGGTCGATGCCGATGGGTATGTGCGGGCGAATAAGAAGACGTTGAGGGTCGATGTGGCGGGGCCGAGGGTGTATGTCGTGGGTGATGTGGGCGATTACAGCAAGGGTGGGATTCTGGACCTCATGTCGGCGATGCCGGTGTTTGCGACGAATATCTGGAGTGAGTCGCGTCTACCCTCACGATGCTTCTATTCACTGACACATCTTTCTCCCAGACGATCTCGTCCACGCCAACAAGGAAGGCGGCGCCAAGAATGGCGCAAAAGACCGCCTTTACAAGCCCAGCAACGCCGAGACGCAGATTGTGCCCATTGGTCCCAAGATGGGCGTGGGCGCGTTCAATGGGTACAAGACCCCGAGCTTTGCGGTCAAGATGATCAAGGGGAAGGACTTGTGGATGGGGCAGAAGGCGGGGATCGTGACGGGGAGTAAGTATGCTAAGCCATGAGGGGTGTGAATGAAACCTTCAATGGCACGATGGAAGATGAGGTGAGAGGGAGATAGGGCAACTGGGGGTGATGTGGAATGGGCATGAGTTTGGTGCATAATATTGAGATGGATTGGATGGACGGCCAATATTTGTGATACCACTGGATTTTCTTTTCTTTTACAACAACAATCTTTACAACACTACTTCTACATATTTACTAATAGGATACTCGCCAGAGATAGATTGAGTATCGTGCGTATACCACGATCACTTGATATCTCCAGCATTCAGCATCCGGAGAATCTGTCTTGCTTGCCTTCTCTGTATTCTCAGCATGAAAGTGTCACATTCCGTATCAGTCAAGTCGCAAGTACTAAACCATACTCCGACATCCTCAGGGTACCGTCCTGGCTGAGACTCTGGCACTCCACCTTGGCTTTCCAGACGACCTCGATGCTCGTGTAGCCCTTTACTGTGCAGGCATCATTGGATCAACTCTGTGAGACTATTTACGGCGAGCGCCACCACAACTAAACGAATCAAATACAGCCAGAGTTCGCAGGGGGAAGCGGGGTGAGAGGGGTGGGTCGCGGGAGGTGAAGGGCGATATCGCGTGTGATGAGTGTCATGCGGATACAAGTGCGATTGCAATCCCAAGACTTGACTACATGCTCACATCTGAGATCCGTGGGTGGGGTGGCCCAGGATGGGGAAAGCGTCGGAACAGTGCTCGACAGGGAGGTGGAGGGCCATACCGCGGAGGAACGATGGTCGTTGGGGAAGTAGAGGGCGATCTCGTGTGTGGCTGATGGTATTGCGTGTCAGGGATGGTCTGCGTTTACACTCTCACAGCCAGCGTCCTCCCCTCCTTCGCGCTCTCCTTGATGATCTCGATAAGCTTAAGCACCTTTGCCACCGGCTCCGCAGGCACGGGATTCTCCCCCTCTCCAACCACCGCCGCATGCACAGCGCGATAGAACGCCGTATACGTGACCGGCGGATCATCCGCTTTGACCTCCTTCCTCTCCATCTTCCCTCCCTCCCCGATCGTCGTCAACATACCCAATCCCTTATCAAGTCCAAATTCCTCATCGCCCGGCTTCATGCCCGCCTTCAGCTGATCCTCCTGCACATCCGTGTTCCACTTGACATAACTCCCCTTGTCTCCCCTGACTGCATACCTCACCTGCTCCGTCGTGCAACTTGCCACCGTCGTAGCCGCCGTCGCAGTCAAACCCCTGCTGTCATAGTGCAGATGCACCGTGAAGCTGTCTCCGCCCATCTCGCCACCGGTACCTTCTTCGGTGTAGACGCGGTTATTCTTGAAGAACCCCGTCACGCGCTCCGGCATCCCGAACAGCACCACGAGCTGATCCAGCAAATGCGTGCCGAGGTCATAGATCGCGCCACTCGCGCCACTCTGTTTGAACTTCCACGTCGCCGTCGCCGCAGTCGGAGGCTCGATGCGCCACCGGTCGAAGCGCGTGTCCATGTCCACGAGACGGCCTAGCGTGCCTTCGTCGAGGATGCGGCGCAGGGTCAGGAAATCGCTGTCCCAGCGACGGTTCTGGAAGACGGTCAGGATGAGCCCGTGGTCCGTGGCGAGCTGGGCGAGGTCCAGCGCTTCGGTGGAGGTGGGCACGAAGGGCTTTTCGCAGACGACGTGTTTGCCTGCGAGGAGCGAGGCGCGGACTTGGTCGTAGTGGGCGTCTGGGGATGAGGTTACGATGACGAGGTCGATGTCAGTGGTGGAGTCGGCGAGCATGGCCGTGTGAGAGGTCCAGTGGGTGAGATGAGGGTAGTCGTTTGGGGCGGAGTTGGAAGAGGAGGGCGTTCGTTGGACGATGCCGACGAGGGTGAAGAGAGAGGGGAGCGCGGCGAGGAATGGAGCGTGGAATATCTTGTGGGACATTCCGTACCCAATGATGGCAGCGCGGAGGGGAGGCATTGTAAGGGGCGATGAGATGGGTTGTGGTGGGAGCTTTGGGGCGGAAGTCACGGTATACACACGATCCGGCTAGGAAAGGTGCATGTAGCTTGTGGGATTGCTCGAGCTTTTCAGCGGGCTGCAAAGAAGTCGGGTTCCAAGGATGTGGGCGGTGAAGATCTTCTATATAAGAACAAACCGGACACCAGTGAGAGAAGAGACGGCGTGAGGTGGGGGATCGTCTGGCATCAACTCCACCAGACATGGCCCGTTCAGACACATTCAAGTTGTTTGACGCCCCAAACAGGAAGGAACCATGTGCCACGAAGCACGAGTTTCAGAATGGCGACGGAAATGACATGCTACGAACCTGTAGTTCTGTCGTGCTGACCAAAGGGTGATGTTTGTACAATAATGAAATCTCGCCCTCCCTCCTGCCTAAATCCTAACCACATCCACCCTCGCTCGCTCAAACACCAAGTGCGGCACCAACTTAGCCTGTCCCTGTACCTTTCCTCCCTGCTCCTCATTCATATCCACATCTTCCTTGCCAATCCCTCTCTCCTCATCCTTGACCGTCCTTCCCCCAAGCACCATCTGCACGAATGTCCCAGCACCCCTCTTCTTACTCAACGTCCCCGGATTGACCACAACAACACTCTCCACGACCTTTGCAAATGGCGGGAGCGCGCTGGGCGTGATCAAGATATCCGGACGAACGTGCGAGAACTCGGCAAGCGCGAGGTAAGAAGTATCGAGCATGGCGCCCGTTGCCAGGGCAGTCGTGGTGGCAGCATCAGTGGCGGCGTCCACGTCCACATCTAGCGCGTTATCACTTGGCTTCTGCAGGTTCGCCCTTCCCGTGGGCGGGTAAAGTGGGAAGAAGTGCCTCTGCTCGACTAGCTGTCTACTCAATCGCGCCAGCATATCCCGTTCCGCCACCGGCAACGTCAGCTGTCCCGCCGTGCATTCTTCTCGCCTCAACTCATACAACACATCCTGAGCCGTGATTGCCACCACCACCTCATTTAGTGCAATGGTGACGGGGTTTGTAACCATGGCGACCTGTTTCGGCAGTCCTAGTGCTTTTCGATTGCCAAGGCGGTCCTGTGGCCAGGAGATGTGGTGAGCGAGGAGGTCGCGAACTGAGGGCACGAGGATGATGGTGCAAGTAGGAAGGGCGAGCGAGAGTGTGGTAAGTGGGGCGGCAATGCAGGCGCGGAAGAGGTCGATGGGAGTTGCGGTATCTGGGGAGTCGAGCGTGGAGAGGATAGAAGGAGGAATATCACCCGAGACGAGTAGCGGGTGCTCGATGTCGAGAAAGGGGCCAATGAGGATGAGTGCGTCAGCAGAATTAGAGACGGCGAGGTTGCAGAGGGCGTGGAGGGGTTCGAAGAGGAGATTGCTGTCGGAAGTGTAGGGGCCTGAACTTATGAGGAGGTTGAGAGGCGTTGTGGTGCTGGTCTCATTGGTGGCTAGCTTGGCTTGTATAGCGTCCAGGTCGGCAATTGAAGATGCTGCGGCAGGTGGGAGAGGTAGTTTCAGAATCTCGCTGACATCAAAGTATTCTCCCGATGCATTATGCCCGCGAAGTGCAACAATCTTGCCAGGGAAAAAGTCGTAGCTGGAGATTTTGTCTAGTTTGAGTGGAACACGAAGACCTGCTCCAGTACGTCGAGATGTTTCTAGCACGACAGAGGCAGCATTGAGTTTGCCTTCTGCTGTATCGGAAGCTATTCGGCCGACTGCCACGATTTCGCTTGTGCTTTGACTGGCAGGATTGCCAAACTCGGCGTCCTCTAGGTTGTAGTGAGATTGAACGAGATCGAGGAAGCTGTCAATCCTGTCATCCAGAATTTCAGAGGCTTCCGAAAGCTTCATAGCCATTGGCTTGTAAGCGAATTTGGACAGATCAGTATTGGCTTTGACTTTGATGCGGGGTTCCGATGGAGGCGCAGATGAGGAGGTAGGCGTAAGGTCTATGTGAGAGTTGAGGCTTTCCACGATCTGTCCGGTATTCGGACGCTGTGAGAAGGGTACCTCTTTCCCAAGCACAGTTTCTTGTGTTGGTGTGGCATCAGCATTTCCAGGAGAGCTGAAGACATTGAGTTTTGATGTCTTCGTGATTGGCGTCTCGAATGCT
>Ga0268250_10001483_pt1 | contig 10258 bp, 9 predicted proteins | sample AgamicAsSfe_FD_200448 | JGI IMG/M metagenome (GOLD analysis project Ga0268250, IMG submission 200448) | Agave microbial communities from Guanajuato, Mexico - As.Sf.e (v2) (version 2) | ecosystem: Host-associated > Plants > Phyllosphere > Phylloplane/Leaf | place: Guanajuato, Mexico | collected... | reverse complement strand
CTCTCTCTCTCTCTCTCTCTCTCTCTCTCTCTCGGCCCTAAGCAGCTCCCGATCACGACCTCATCCTCGATCGTCTTCCCCGGCAGCTCATCCCGCACTCAATCCTGACCAGCCTCATCTTACCGGTCGTCGTCGTCTCAGCTCCTGATTCTGACCCTTCCCCAGCGGTCAAGTTTGCACCAGAACACAACCTTGTCAGTTGGAAGGTCGTCAATCTCAAGATTTATCTCCAATTTTGTGCAATTGGCACACTTCTCAACAAATTATCTCCGAGTTTTAGTTCTATTTACTTTCTTTATTCTTTTATGTTTTGATTAGATTATTTAAATTGTGAAGCTAATTGAGAAATTATAGATTTTTGTTCTTAATTGAGAAATTTGGAAGAAATTTCGAGTAATCCTAACACGTAATATTTTTTGTGATATCAAATTAGGTACAAAGTCTAATATGAGTATTCTTTTTATTTGTTAGTTTAATGGTAAACTAACATTTCAGGTGGTTACCTCTTAGAGGATTTTGACGTATGCGGTGTTATGTCACAGGGTAGCGCAGTTCTTGTATATCTCTACAAGGAGTTGTATAAAATCTCCACCACAGAGACAACGCAATTCCATAGTTGTCAAACACTTGTGCAGGTAAAACCTTAGACCAATGTGTTGGTATTTATGTGCACATTTTAATTTAATACTTTAAATTGACTAATATTTGTGCGCACTTTGTGTCACCAGTTATGGCCTAAGAGAGATTGTCTATTGGCTGACCACCCTGAAACAAATCATGCAGCTGGATGGTCAGATTCCTCTTGGATGCAGGTAAAATATTATTATATGCAATATAAGTATTTAAGTGATTCTTTTTCATTCTAACGAAATAGTGTGCTATAGGTGGAATGCTGATAGGACTTATGATACAACACTACAAAGAGACTTACACTTTTATAGAAATAAGTTGGATGTGTTGCACGAGTCCACAATAACTTGGAAGCCAAATAGAGACATGAGCCGATAGAGTTTATCTCCAATATGCATAACAAGATTTCAGATATGGCGAGTTAGGACGCCAATTATTTGTCTTGAGATTCTCGAGATGAATGTTAGATCGTGCCCTTCGACAGTTTGAGTTTACTCAGCATATACTCGATCCAGTCCGAGATTGGCCCATACAGACTGCAATCAAAAGTGTCTGCGTGATTGGAGACATGCACAACACATATATAATCCAATAGGACGATCGAGCGAATCAAATTCAAAACCAATGATAACCCCAATATTTTAGACAGCGTATATGCGTTGGTATTGGGGGATAACTCATTGTTGGATTATTCAGTTATTGATGTACCTACCACTTACATACCCAGTGCTCTCTATGAGCGACAATTGTTAATATCTTAAGAAAATTTAGATTAGATATTAAATATGTGATATGTTCTTCTAATTATGTCTAATTTTCATTATAGGTTGAGTGATTGATCCATGTAGACAACATGGTGCATCAAGAATTGATTGATGATTCTAAGAGGATTTTGATATTGCATAGGATGACTAGACTCATCAGGAATCTTCTAGGGGCACCGATTTGCACATCCGTCAGATGTGCCAAATCCTATCATAACTTATGCATGACGCCAGCAACATCTCTTAATACAGAGCACATGGATGTAGGAGATGAGGCAGGACATTCTCAACTAGCTTCTACACGGCGTACACAACGTCAACATGATAATGATAAGCTTGGACCATCTCAGGCACCTTCTAGGAGGTACCTACGGCGTGGAGGATTTACAAATGTGGCCGGACCATCGCAGCAGCATACATAGCCAGATTCTCTCACTCTTACTCCACGCGGTCGAGGAAGAAGCTACAGATATGGTCGAGAAAGACGTACACTGTCATGTTTGATAGGATAGAATATTATGATATTATTAATGTTATATCAGTTATATTATGAATATGTGATATTATAATATTGAAGTTGCGACACGAGCGATATGATAAACACTTTGACATTTAAAGATATGTGATGTGTTTGTGATGTTGTAAAGTTTATAGAGTTGTAATATCGTGATACAAGTAATATTGTGATATTTACGAAGTTGTGATGTGTATTTATTTTTCTACTCGTTGTTTTTTGTAATATTCTTATAATTATTGTGATATTGAGATATATTTATGAAGTTGTGATATTCTTATGATTATTTTGATGTTGTGATATATTATTGTAAGGTTCGAAAATAGAGATCAAGTTAGCCTCTGGTTTCTGGTCCGAGTTCTTTCAACTCGGATATAAAACAGAGAGAAACAGAACAATGCCTCTCACGTTCGAGTTTCACAAAACCAAACTAAAATTGTTACAATTTTACGTCTGAGTTTGCCAAACACAAACCTAGAATTATTACAATTTTACATCCAGATTCACTAATCCAGACCAAAAAATTACAACCCACGAGCCCCAAGGCGACACAAGCGAGATAAAACTGCTCGACGCCTACGTGATGCCAACGTCACCCATCAGATTTTTTTAATTAAATCCTTTTGAGGTTTTTTTAATAATTAAATTCAGAAAGAGGATTTTAAAATAAAATCCCTTTCTAAAATAGCACTTTTGGGAGCGGAAAACTGCGTCTGTGCCCTCCATTTCCACAAAATTTGCAAACTTGATTCAGCTAATTTTTTTTGGGTCACTATAGCAAATAGAAACCACCCAGAAGAGAACCAAGAGATGGATAACAAAGACTAATTTGATACATAAACAAGCCAACAATATCTTCTATGATTGCTCTCACTTCACTGCTGTAGAATGAAACTCATACAAATCGCGCATGATGAAACTCAGAGCTCATCATTCAAATGTGGCAATGGTATCTCTGCATTGTTAGCTTGTACAGGGCCTTCTCCAGCTACCTTGGCATTATGAGCTCGTATGTGATTTAGCCCCCCTCCAGCTCCCACATCCTCAGGCCCTATGGATCCTGATTTAATGGCAGAAGCAATCTTTCTCTGCAACTTGAGTAAGCCTATGCGTTTTGAGACGACGTACAGCACAGCAGATACGAATACAAGAAATCCAATCACCATGATCACCCTGTATAAAAAAGGGTTCAGCATGAGTACTCGTAGAAATGGTTCAAATTTTTGTTCTACCAAGAATACAACAAAATATAACAAAAACAACAGGAGGAATTGGACATGTTGGCTTTTGATGTGCCCAAGAGAGGAATGCAATTTACCCATTGGAAGCATTATATCGTCTTCCCTTTCATTTGAAAACTTTTTGCTAAACTAAATGAATTTTAGATGGTTGTTGTCCATGAGCTTTAACAGTGTGACTAATAAGAAGTCTAGAATCATCTGGTTGAGAAATTATGAACGCACAATTTATATTAGTACGCTACAACAATTGGTAGAATTCATCTTAAATTAAAGTTTCATGAGAAGGAAACTTGGAAGTAAATAGGAATGAGCACTAATTGATAAAGGCAAATGAAGAAAATTTAATCATGAATAGCTAGATCTTGGTTGTTATTGATTGATCTAGATAATGACTTGGGTAGAAAATTATCAAAACTGAGTTAAACATGGCTTAGAGGATTTCAACATAGGATTGAACATTGTGCTGCATAAACCAGAATCATCATAAATCATCTTCTTCTTGGTCAACAACAGTGGGCAGATATTTTACCTGTCCATCACATCCTGGCGGCGCATTGTGCTGAGCAATCTCCGAGTGCGCATCAGCAAAGAGCGATGCCCCTTGTACTCGCTCTCAGCTTTCCTTAAGACGCTTGTTGATTCCTCTGGTTGACAAATGATATATCCACATGTGAGAAAGAAAAACAACACAATAGAAGGTATAAATAATTCACATATAAGGAGGATTATTAGAATAACTTCCATGCTATAACCTGAATTGTCCGCAGTATAATGGCATTCATGTGTTACTCTGATACGCAGAAGGAACTGTTTTACAAGCAATGTAAAACACAGTTTCCGAGTGAAATGTTAAAGTGCCTGACACGTCACCCATAAAGGTACGACTTCATGAAATAAGTGTCCATTCTATAACTCCAAGATATCCAGCTCTCCACGTCAAGATGCCGATGCTGTTCTGTGCCTCTTATGCTCAACCATGGCCATTGGCAGTTTGTCACGACACAATGCCTTTCAATTAATCTGCTTATTCTGAGCTCAACTTTCTCTTCATTCCTATTCTTCAATATACGCCTTCCAACTTCACTCGCAGCAATAAATGTTGCATCCAGCAAGAGCTGCATGGCCTTTGTTACCCTCTAGCTCATGTTGCATGCAACCAACCCCGGCCTTTGTTACCCTCTAGCTCATGTTGCATGCAACCAACCCCGCCCTGAGTTTCTATTACCAGCAACCAAATTTCCCCTATTATGTTAAAATCATTAAGATCTTCCTGGGTGGAATAGATAACAGCAGAAAAGGCAGTTGGATTTTATAATGGATGATATTTGAAAATGCCAGCAAACCCAGAACAGCAGATTAACGCATGAAATCAAAGAATTTTCTTGACATGACAATGAAATTCTTAATAAAAAAATTGACAGGGCATATAATTTAAACTGATTGATCAGTGTGGTGGGGATTTTCCGCCACAGATGATTGTATGCTCCTGATCGGATATGCCAAGAAACACACAAAAAGGAAAACATCTTTCTGCTCAGGAGCACCAGTGTGGTGCCAGCCAAAAACCCTCGGGCGTGAAAATGAGTAGTCTCATTGAAAGATAGCAAATTTTTCACCACAAACGATTGAACGCTCCCGATCAAATCTGCCAAGAAATACACAAGGAAAATACCTTTCAGGTTAGGAGGATCGTTGTGGTGCCGGTCAAAAACCCTCGGGCGTGAGAATGAGTATTCTCATTGAAAGAAAGCAAAGATTGCTTGTGTGTGTGGTGTTTTTTGTGATAATCAGAAGTGAACCCCTCTTCATTGCAGAAGAAGCAATATTAATACCTGACTGAGTTGATGCACACACGAGTATTTCGGGTCTCTGCAACTGCACGATTGGCACGTTGTGATTTTCTCGTCATCACCCAGATCGCGCCGCTTGATTGTTAAGATTGTTATGCAGAGATATCCGCCACTATTCATAACAACCCAAATTGATGTAGGAGTGTTGTAATGTCTGAACGTGGCGATCATCTGACAGCGTAACTGAATCCATGAATCACGGAGATCGTGTCGCTAAGTTGTAACCAGTGTAAAAGCAAACGTCTTTGCAGAGGGTTTTCGTTTCGTAGGCTGAGGCCTCCAAGATGCAAAATGACTCCGGATTGATCGAGAGTCCGGTATAGTGACTCTAGACTGAGTGTGGCCTCAGGATGGAATCGGGAGAGTTCATGTGCCTGTGCTGGACTTGATGGAGTCGTTAATCGCTCGGGTGCCTTTCGGTAGCAAGACAAGAGTCATGATCACGAGGGAAGTTGAAAACTAACCACTACAGATGCCCCCTGCTTTCCTCCTTCCCGGAGTTAGCGATTGGGAAGGAGGGGAAGTGAAACTGATTTGGATTTCTCACCAGACTTTTAGTTTGTAGTTTTACGGTCAGAGAAAAGCAAATGACGCATCTCTTCATATCTTGCACATTTAATACACAATTACTATGTATGGTCAGCTGTCAAATCACGCGTCTGATCGGCATCCGCAGTAAAGAGATAATTGTCACTTAGTCGATAGGGTTTGTTGGGATCTGCGCAACGGTTTGATTCAAATTCCCAGGATATCATGACAATGATGTCATCTCTAGTGTACATAATGGTGGAAATTCTGATCGAGGATCCTTAAGAAAATCCTAACCTTTGAGTTATCAAAATTCTCACTTCCAAAATCTTCTTGCCCCCATCTTTGTACTATGAATTCCAACTCTTTTCATCTTCTTCACAATGATGAAGGAAATCATCGTCGAAGAGAGAAGGAAAGGTAAGAGTGTTGCCGATGAGAAGGGGAAGAGATCTAACTTTCGGATTAGAATGAGGATGGATTTCGATCCCAAACCAACCACTCTCTAGCCAGAAGGAGGTTTGCTATTACTTGATGAAGTATCATGGCTGCTTGCCGTCAATAATTACGGTGGAGTTCTGCCCGCCACAATGGATGTAAAAGTGTCCCCTCCCACCAGGGGTGTGTATTTCCACACGCAGATTTTAGTGTTGGCGATATCGATGTCGCTGACCAAATTCGTTTGGGGTGTGTTAGGGTACTATCATGTTCCACCTACCCAGTTGTCATCGGGCATACGATCTTGGGTTTTGAAGCTCTTTGCAGCACTTATGCCCCCCTCTCGTATGGGCTTGACGAGTTCTGTATCATCTATGTGATGAGGAAAGACCAGGAGCGGTGTTCGTTTCTTTACGCTGCAGAGTGGCTGGTAGAAGTTGATCGCGAACTTGGTGGACAACGATCATGGGTGGAATGACACCGTAGTTCGAGTTTTCGGTCCTTGGGAAGCAGTATCGAAAAGTGATCTTAGGCTCGTTCCACTCTCATGGAACATGGAGCCAATCTTCCAAGTTGTGGAGTCGGGCTCGGAGAAGGTTAAGGCTCGTGCTCTGAAGTTGTACAAGATTCCGTACGACTACCGCAATTGGAGTTGGTTGTTGAACCCGAGCAGGCTTTTAGAGTCTTCGTTATTCCGAGACCTTCGACCATGGACCGGGATGATATGGCGCCCTTGCCTGACACCAACAGAAAGGAGGTTGGTGGGAAGAGAAGCAGTAATGGAGTTGGAAGAAGACTCCCCTCCAGATTGACTCGCAGAAGAGGTGAGGACCAGAGTCGGATTCTCGAGCCCAAGCCTCCAGAAAAGTAAACTTTAACTTTTGTCTTATGTGTGCTCTTTCTTTTCGAAGTTTGACCCTTGATTACAGAGGACTCGAATATTGAACTTTAGATCTAACGACAAGGAGCTAGAGAGGGAGGAGTCACAAGGGGACTCCATTACGAAGGAGGGGCACGTCTCTGAAAAAGATGGTGCTTTTGTAGCGTTGGATCTGCCCGAACAGTCTCCGATCAGGGGTGAGCAGAGTTCGGTTATAACCGAAATAACCGACCAAAAACCGAAACCCGAACCCAAACCGAACTGCTCTAGTTCGGTTCGATTTCGGTTTTTTGTTTCAAAAACCGAACTCGACCAAACCGAACCGAATCTCTTACCCTATATATCACCCCACCCAAATTCAATTTAGTGAATCATATAGTTCATAACAAAAACTGGTAAAAACTTATCTCATTACTTCTAACATACCATCTTTTTTATGTTGAATATGTGAAAGTTATGTTAAGTACACCATCACAATTAAGAATAATATTTATATTAATATAGTTCCTTTTTTTCATTCTTGCCATTAAAAGTTAGTAATAATTATGTGAGTTTTGATATAAGAGCCCAAATATAGCGTAAAAGTTTTATATAATATGAAAATTTTAATTCACATTAAGGTTAGGGTATTTTCTTTATTTCTAATTTGGGTAATGAATATTTGAGATTAGAAAAATAATGATAATATAATGATGATTTAAAAATGTAAGAAATGATGGAAAAATATTGGCCTAACCGAAAAAACCGAAAAATCGAACCGAACTGAGTCGGTTCGGTTCGGTTGTTAAGTCTAATCGATTCTGTTCAGTTTTATAAAAATTAACAAAAATCGAACCGAACCGAACCGACCGATGCTCACCCCTATCTCTGACTCCATGCGCCCTTGAGCCTCAAGAACAAGGCCAAGACCAACCCGTGCATTTGGCAGACGGTTTCGTCTCGACCCTACCTCACCTAAAGATGTCATCCGGTCCCCGAGTGATGGTCGCGAAAGAGGAGCAGCAGTTTAGTGGTGAAGCTATTGTGGGGCCTACGGGTCCCCGTCTTCGGATGCAGGCCATGATCCTCCAACCTCGACCTCCGGCTCAAAATTGTTCCTGAGGGGTGATAGGGAGATCGTCTTGGGTCAAAGCAACTTTCTTAACGATTTAGAGGAGTTCGAAGCGCTTCACCTGAAGAGGCAAAGGAAGATGTTGGAGAATGATCATTCTCAAGGTAAGTGTGAATTTTGATTTTGCTTTTGGTGACATGCCTCATTTATTCTGAACATTTCCTCTGTAGGGTGTTGTGTTCATCTTCGGACACATGGACAACCAGCAAGTCGCTTTGAATAAACAGAATAAGGTCCTCACTGACCTGAGGAAAAAAGGTCATCGAGATATCTGTGAAGAGGGATAAGCTCCTCAAGCTACAAGTCGACATGGAACACGAGTCGACAGCCTGTTGTGAGCTACAGGAGAAGCTGTGGCGAGTACAAGTGAATCTCAAGCTTGCCCTTGAGGACAAGGATGTAGCTCGTCGACTTGCTGAGGAAAGAAGGTTGAGCTGGAGCAGAAGAGGGTTACCTCCCAAGCAGAGAAGAATGAACTCCACCGCGATTTGGAACAAGCTCTTGCTGAGAAAGAGAATGAAAGGCTGGCCGATGAGGACATGGAGAGGTTGCAAAGGGATGTACAACTCTTCAAGCTCATGAAGTATAAGGAGGGATACCGTGATGGGTTCAGAGCAAATTACTGAGGTATCCTCTTGGAGATGAGGAGGCCCGGGTCCAAAAAGCCTCTGCAATGCCTGCTGAAGCACCTACTGTTCCAGATAAGGATGCCTCTAACGTGGCTGTGATAGCTAAAGTCGAAGGAGGAAGAATTGAGTTGGATCCTCAGGATGGGACTTCTTGCGAACGCAAAGTGTGAATCGAGAGTGAGAGCCTTGTATGCTTTAACTTTGTAACCCCTTTCCAATTATCAATAAAGATATTTCTTGCTTTAGTTTTGTGTTTTCATTCTTTTGCTAGATTGTTGATTGTAGTCTGCTGCTTCTGTGAGCGTCCGGATCTGAACCTGGCCTTGATCATTTACGAAAATCCAGTGGGGCAACCGAATAGCTATGTACACTCCGTAAGCACTTCCTTCGATGTTGGAGACCCCGAAGTGTGTCTTGATAATCCTGCTGGTTGCCACAGCCCTCTCTACTTTGGTATTCCTGATACTTTGTGGTCCGGAGTCGATGTGGATCTTAGTGAGGAGCCCGGGTCTTCGCTGCACTTTCTTCGCGATAGGCGGATAGCGGGTAATGGAAGGGTGTTTTCGGCCAAACTTCCCTATTAAGATTGAGATCGCGTTGTATGACTATATCATTTTGCAGCTAGAGCGTGAGCTAGCTTGCATTAAGGAGATAGAAAGGGACCTCAACAATAAATGGTATCATTTGGTTATGAAGTCGATGAACTAACTGCAGCGATTGAAGGATTTAAAGGCCATGAATCGTCTTTTGAACGAATCCCTTCAACACAAGACATATGAATTGAAAGAAATGTTGGCTGCGAAACATCCACCTGAATGAGATGGTCATAAGTTAGGAAAACGCAATTAACTTTTTCTGATCTCAACTGGAGAAGGTGCAACGTGAAAGCGTCCAACTTTGATCTCAAGTTCGTCAACTGAAGCAGGAATCTGAGCAACGGGAGCTCGAGTTAGATAGAGTTGAGAACTGAAGCGAAGCAATTAGGGGCGCTCTTTCACGAGGAAGCACAAGGAGCTGAAGACCTCTGTCATGAACATAATAGACTTCGTTATCAAACCCGGACTGGAGGTGCGAGTAGGAGGAATGAATAGACATGCAGCCTTATTGGGGTCTCAAGCTCCACCTTTTTGTGCTCGCACTTTGCATACTTTTTTTGCATAATATAAGAGTAAATAATAAAAATGGATTTGAGTTTTGTCATTACTGTTGGCCCAAATGCCCTTCACCTTAATTTTGATGATAACTAATTTATGAAGTTAAGTTCCTAATGATCTTATGTTTATATAGTTCCAGTTATTGATCAAGATCTTAGTAGGTGTTTAACTTCAACAAAGAATTCAAAGCCAGTTTTGGAGCTAACACGGGTTGATTCAAGAGCTCGAGGGTCAAGATCGCATCTAGCACTCAAATGGAGTCAAACTCTTTGGATCAAGTTTGGATTGAGTCGTCTTGAAGATGAAGATCGACAAGACTTTGGTTTATTTATTTTAGTTTTTTTTTAGATCTTGTGTAAAGATAGTTAGTTTTAATATGCTCAAGTTCACACACACAAGTTCAAAAGTTTATTGGTTTCAGTTTAACCGATTTTGACTTTTCAAAGAATATATATCGTTTTAATGATAGATAAGAGTCAAAACAAGTTTACTTGGTTCATATGTATATTGAATTTCATC
>Ga0268250_10001482_pt1 | contig 10258 bp, 15 predicted proteins | sample AgamicAsSfe_FD_200448 | JGI IMG/M metagenome (GOLD analysis project Ga0268250, IMG submission 200448) | Agave microbial communities from Guanajuato, Mexico - As.Sf.e (v2) (version 2) | ecosystem: Host-associated > Plants > Phyllosphere > Phylloplane/Leaf | place: Guanajuato, Mexico | collected... | reverse complement strand
GTCTGTGGGTGGAGTTGGAGGGCGACCGGACTTTGAAGGTTCATCTTGAGCGACGGGGGCCGCGGATGCCAAGGTGCTTGTCTCATTGTTCATGGTAAGATGGGCGGAGGACAGGGAGGTACCAGTACTTGAGCAAAAACACCAAAGAAAAATAAATTGCTTGAGAACTATTTCATGAGTCGGCGGAAACTGGCCCGGTCCGAGGCCGGAGGATCAGGCTGCGTTTCAGCTGGTCTACAACTCCTTGCCTGCATGAACCTGAACTAAGCGGCACGGTCAGACCCTGTGATAAGGTGCCCGTGCAATGGCGGCGTGCAAGAGACCAGTATACAAATGAACTCTCTTAGGGGACATGTTGCTACTGAGGGTAGCTCATTGGGTAAAAGGGACTTGTCGTTGGTCACATCGACCAGTATAGGCCAGCTTACTGCACCTTGTGGCGCACACCGTGCTCTTCTCGAGAGCCGTCAGCTGTGTGACCCCCATGACCTCGACATAGATGTGACGTTTGGGCCAGCTTCCTCCCTGACAACTGTGGTAGAGCAAGTCATTTCCTGATGCCGACTGGAGCACTAGAAATCATCAACCAGGTAAGGTCCAACCTTTTCTTGTGCAACCTCAGCACCCTGCATACGTGCCATGCGAACATGGACGTTCCGTGGCGTGACCCTGCATCTTCAATGGTGCCATGTCAGCCGGAAGCCAGAAGCCAGGACGCGAGGTTGTAGGATCAGCTGTGACCGTGTGACATCGAGGACTGGCGGCAACGACGAATAATAATGCAAGGTGACAACTCTGCACCTGCCTCGTTCCCCTTGTTTGTGGCGGTCGAGGTTGCTTTGTAACACAGCCCCCTGCATAATTCCAGGCCGGGAGTGTGGTCGATGTTGTTGCTCAGGCTGTGTGACCCCAGGCTGTGTTACCATATCTCCTAGCCGAACGAACCCAAACGATGGACGACGAACCATGTCTTCCCTGCATAAGGCTTCGCAGGATCACGGGCGATAAGTGGAAAGAACTGTGTGATCAATATCATATGTCATTATGGTCGTTGAGATACTCTACTCTACTGTAGCTACCATCGGCTCGTGACCGACTTCCCACAGCCAACACAGATTCGAGCCCGGCACCCCGTCTGGCAAGGGCGACCCAGTCTCTCAAAGCTGCCCTCCCCACCGAAATCCTTCGTAAATGTCCAAGATACATAGGTCCGAGATACATATCTGCACAATGCAAAGCTATGCAAGAGTGAAAAGCCAGCAATTAGCTTACAAAGCAAGCATGCTCCGCCCACCCCGCTCCCGCCAGATCGCCTCCCGCTTGCTGAACCCCTCCTTGACCAGCCGTTCCAGGTCTTGCACTCGAAAGGGCTTCACCATGAATCCCTGCATGCCAGCACTCTTGGCTCTTTCCGCAGCGCCATCTGTAGCATCCGCAGTCACGGCAAGAATGGTCGGAGGAAGTACACCTGGCGACACAGCTGGCAAGCGTGCAGGGGGCGCACCCTCGTCGATGGCTTGATCGAGATCGCCATCGATTTGTTTCGTGAAGGAAAATGCTGTTGGCAGACGTCCTGGAGCAGTGACAGACCTCCTCGTCATTACGGGTCGGAACATGTTAAGGATGCGCTCTGTTGCTTCGTAGCCATCCATACGCGGCATCCAGAGATCCATCAGGATCACATCCACTGGTCCTTTGGTGCGTACACCTTCGCATTGCTGCTGAGATGCCGAATGGATTTGTGCTACGGCATCTGCGCCATCGTAGGCTTCGTAAATCTGTGTGTTTGGATCATATCCAAGCTTTACTAGCATGTTGACTAGTAGCTTGCGATTGATGATGTTGTCTTCGGCCACCAAGAACGTGAGAGGACAGCTTTGGGCGAGTTTCCGGTCGAAGGCGAATGAGGCCCCCTTTCCGAGCTTCGGTCTCGATGGTGATGGTGTGATAGGCGCGTGGATTGGAAGGGGTATCTCAACGAGCCCAGCTGGCGGGCAGATCTCCTGCGCTGGGATTGGAGATTGTGGTGGACTGCTCGGCAAGACTTGTGCTAAATGTCGCGTGCTTGGTTCGGTGTCCTGCAAAACAGATGACGAGGACGAAGTCGTAGATTGCACATGTGATGAATGCGAAACAGAATTGGTGTCATTCGAGGTACTGGTAGGAGATACAGACCCAGAGCGTAAGGGCGGCACTGGAACACGCAATTCAAAGGTCTAGTAAACTTGTGAGTAACCGAAATATGGTTCGCTGCCAGGAACATCCACTTACTGTTCCTTTGTTTGGACCATCAATCTCACTTCTGACCAGGTCCAAGTCGCCGCCCATCTTCTGCGCCAAGCCCTTTGCGATCAGCAAACCCAGGCCAAGACCTTCGCTGTGCCGAGTGATGGACTCATCAGCCTGGCTATACGCTTTGAAGATCTTCTCCTGAAAGTTCTCTGGAATGCCACTTCCTGTGTCTGCAATGACTATCACCAGAGTCTGGGAAGATGGAGATGTGTTCACATCCAAGCTGATTCGGCCGGTCTCAGTGAACTTCAGCGCATTGTGGAACACGCACGAGATGGACTTTGCCATTGCCCGTTCATCAGCTATCGGCCGATTAGTCACCCACACACTCTCCTGAGCACGAAGCTATCGAGCTTACCAAGGATATGCTGGGGAACGGCGTCTTGCACTGTCCAAGTGATCGTCTTCTTTCGTATCGAGCCATCACCGAGGCGGGAGTGAACTTCTATGATTTGTCCCTGACTCATCGGTGTTGCAACAGAGCTCTCAGGTCGTCCGCCTGATCGCAACGATTCATTGACCACATAGTCGACCATCTCCCGTACATTAATGTATTGCATTGAATGCCCAGTCTCTTCGAGAATGCTAGGGCTGTATCTCTCGACATCATGGAGTCTGTTGACCTTGGAAGCACCGGCGTCAGTATCATTGGCCCTACCAGGACGCTCTGAAGGCTCCACGCTGTGCCTAATCTTGTCCCGATGGCCTCCAGCATGTAGATTGTCATCTGATCTTCGTTTCACTCCTCTTGGGCCCTGGAGCGCAGGTCTTGGCCTTTGGTTTGGACTTGGTCGTTCTTTTGAGGAATTCGCCTCCTTACTGGCGACCTCTGCTTGTGACTCGGCCAGAGGATCGCCATCTGGTATTCCCATGTTCAGAGCGTATGCTTCCACAACATTATCCGCTGCGTCTACGGCACGCCTTGAGCTGTCTGAGCTCTTGTTAGCTGAGCATCAAAGCTTAGTTTATCTTTGTCAACTTGCCCTGTATAGTCTCTATGCTGCTTTTGAGTTCTTCGATCAACATTTCCATCTTCGCGCTTGTATCCAGCTCCAATGCTTCTTGACAATTCGCATACATGACATCTAGCATACCAACGATACCTTGCATTGGAGTTCTGAGCTCATGAGATAAGCTCTTCGCATATGGTCGGAGTGATCGCAATTCTGATAGCATACGAAGTGGGACTATGGCATCGTCTTGATGCTCATGCACGATCTCGGCTTTATTTGACAGTCCAGGACCCTCTGTTAAATGACTTGCGATCATGTCCTCCAGTGACCGCATCAAGGATTCCATGAAGCCCCAGCTGAGTTTTCTATTTGTTAGACCCTCTGGTGACCAGACCATGGCGAAATGGCCAATCTCGTGATCCTTGTTGTCGAGTAGCGGGATAGCAAAATAGGCTTCCATAGGTATAGGCAATGCGGGCGCATTTGGATTGTTGGGAAAGAGCTCATTCACGCGACCTGGGACCAGGAAAGCTTTGCCGTGTCTCATTTCGGCGCATGGACAAGAGTATGCATGATAGTTGACGCCTTTTGCGAATCCGTCAATGCCATGTCCATCGTTGTAGAACCAGCATAACGCTGTCAGACACGATCCCTCCAGTCCTACAGCCGGCGAATCGTCCAACTTTTGCGCAGTGAGGACATATTGGCTGCCTGAAATCCTAGATATACCCTCACTGAATATGCGCCAAAAATCCTCCTCTGAAGCTATACGAAGTCTTGCTTTCAGCTGCACAAGCTGCTCAAGTGCGATCGATTCTGCGTCGGCGTAGTGTTTCCTGAGGATTTCGTGGAAGCCTTCGTCGCCTTGGTGTCGGATGAGAGATGGATCGGATTGAGAGATGCATATAGAATGGCGTGTAGGTTCGTCGTTTGTCATCGTTGATGTGTAATGTAGTCCAACATATGCGCGAGCGAGGTTTGTCAAGGTTGGGGTCGAAAGAATGTTACTAGGTCTGAATCGTGAAGCAGACTGAAGGTGCCGTGGATGCAGGACCGTCGTCAAGTCAGATCTTCTCGGATATCAGGCGTAAAAGTCAGACCAACGGATACGGATCCGTGGAAGAAGGAGCGATGAAGGTGAAGCCACAGCGTGTATCGTGACAAGTAGAGTCGTTTGTTGTAGTAGTTCTATCTGAATGTTCTCTGCACTTGGAGATGATTGCGTCGTTCGAGCTCGTAGCTCGTAGAAGGTGGTGCAAGAAGTTGTTGGTGAGAGGTAAATCAAGACGGCCTGCGATTGTCAGACCACGAGATGAAACCAGCACGTATGGCTATCACGCTGCTGGCGCACTGACGGTAGTATATCTAATGAACAGCTGTGAAGGATTTGACTGTGAGCCAGGACGAACAGGAAGATACAAGACAGGAAGAAAGGGATGTCACGAAACAGATGAGGCTTTCGAAAGTCCAGGCTCATACGAAGTACACGTCTGGACGTCTAGAGCGCTAGAATGTCTAGGCGTTCTTCGACGTTCTGACGATTTTGAGGTGGGTCTTCTGAAGATCAATCGCGATCATCTTGAATCATCTCATCTGGAGGATATCTCATCTGTAAGGTAGACTTGGTTTAGTGTTTACAGTAATCGTATTTACTGTCGCCAGTATGATATCGATACTAAATTCCACTGTTATATCTGATTGTACTTTAGGAAGTGAATCGCTGGACATAAGGCATATAACACATAACATACTACAGTGTCTGGACTACGGCATCTGTCACATCACGTGACGAAATGCAGATCTGGAGGCGCACTTCTAATCATGTTTGCGGAATTAAAACTCCTGCGGTCGAGATGCCTCGAGACCCCAGCCAGACCTCCCCTCCCTCCCTTCCCTTCCCTCTTCCAGGTTGGTAAGCAGCCAGATCCCGGACGTTGCGGTCGTCACATGGGCCGCAGGTTTGCAACATCATCTTGAGCTGAGCCTAGATTGCTGCAGCTGCAGTAGCTGACAGATTTGGACTTTATACCGTGTGTCGTGTGTGCCGAATTTCGCGACATTCGAGGCAGAGGACAAGATACCTCTTCGGCAAGACCCATGACAATTTGATCTGCCGATTTAATGACGATTGAGAAGAGAGGTCGTGCTCCTCCCAAGTACGTCGTCCCAAGAACTCTTCGACACGACTACATCGCGAGGGACTCGTATCGGATTGTGTTATGTTGTCGATCTTAGGAGCAAAGTATAGCACAACACACTATCTATCACGTTGCATTACCTTGCACCGGCCTGCTCCTAGCACATCGCATACTCGTCACTTCACGCCCTCTCCAACGAGACTTTGTCCGCAGAGCTTCTCATTATTGCTCTTTGAAGCTGCATCTGGATTGCCCACGATGAAACGCCGGACCAATTTGTCTCACAACGCATTCAGCCTGATTACCATCTCATGAGCATCGAAGCTGGATATCACAAACAACCAGTGTACCACTACTCTTCGACCTGTGACGTTGCAACGTTGACGTTGACGTTCCTCCATTCCAACCTAGACGGATTCGAAGCTTCGGCTCGTTGTCGTGGCAACTTGTAGTCCTTAGTGCGTGCTGCAACTCTCCAGCCAGGATCCGGACTAGCACTAGCACGCACTCATCCGCAGCAAGCACATCGACTAACTGCATTAGACGGACTGGTATAGAGTCTTCTTCTTCTTCAAGAATACACCTTCACTGTGGCTGCTGTCGGCATCGTGCTCGCCGGCTCCGTCCACTTTGTCTCTGTGCCAACTTGAACCAAGTGCGATGTAGCTCTACCTCGACGCTGTGTATAAAGCAGAGCTGAAGCTTCTGTAGGATGTCTCTGCCCTGTTGTTTCATCATTCCTACTCATCCGCAGTTGAAGCACAAACCCCCGTATTGAACCATATTCTCCCATCATCAACTATCAGATCACTGTCTCTTCAGCTGCCGTCATGCACTTCCAACACATCCTCTTAGCTTCTGCTGTGGTATCATGCTCATTGGCTGCTCCCACAGCAAGCACCACTTCAGACTGCGTCGCCACACTCCTGACTCCCACACCTCCTAACGCGCACTGTAATGTCACAGGGTTACTAACTAGGGCAGATCCTCTCATCGTTGCTTATACATCAATCTTCGACGACTGTGCGAGCAGTTGCTTATCGTCAAAGGGCTGTATTTCGTTTGGGTACAACGAATGTAAGTATTGCTAGGCCGTTAGCCAGACCATTACCGTACTGATCAGTCGACTGCAGCCAGCTCTTCATGCCAAGAATACGGTAAGACACTAATCGGCCAGGGCTTTTCAAACGATGCTTCCGACACGGACATCATATACTATGCTGCATCCTGCTTCGGCTGCAGCAGCAGTACGGCAACATCCTCGACCACCCCTAGCACAGCGACATTCGCCACCTCAACGACTTCGATAGCGACATCAACATTGGCGGCAACCTCTTCAGCCACGACACCCACAGCAACTGCAACGAGCTATCCACCGTGCCCAGAAAGCTCCGTCACAGTCGGGCAGGTGATTTTCGATCGCTATTACATCGGTGCTGGCTACACTCACGACGACTCATCCTCAAGCACCACATTCCCCACAGTCACAGATATACTGTATGGATGGGTGCCTGCAACGGAGCCATGTGCTGCAATCGATGCATGCGCCATCTTCGCTCTGGCTCAGTCGCCGGCATATGCTTCGTTCGCGGTGCAGCTCGTGGCAGATTCGGTTGCAACGGCGGTGTGGAACCCGGTGTGGGAGTGTGTTGCGTTCGAGATGGATGGAAGTGATGTTGGTGCTTTCGATGTGGGAAACAGTAGCATTGTGGAGGCATACGGGTTTGCTGTTGGCACTTGAAGGAAGAAATTGGGATGAGGAGATAAGCTGTTTGTGCACGATGATGACGAAGGCTGGATCGGACTGTTATGAATTCAGTATGACAATGAAGAGAGGACACTGAATGAAGCAACGACGTCAAGCACAGTCATCATCCTATATTCCGGATCCGCAGTCTGTGGTGAATGTGTGCAAATGATCTGCCTTGCAGGAGGTCGCCACTCTATATGTCGACATGGTTAGTTCTACCCCGCTGAAACTTGGCTGTAACGCGCTAAAACCTGGACCCTGGCGAGGCTGAGTTGGTTCCAAGCTCCACCAGTCAACAATGCTGGACTCTCGCAAGGCTGTGCGAACAGTCGACGTCCTACATGCACATCTACATCCTACGTGTGAGCTTGAGTTTTAGCTGGTACTCTGGGCTATTGCTATAGACACAATTAATTACTGCTCATCCACTATTCTTCCAGCTTTGTACCGCGAAACAACCTGGTATATACATACATGCGCCCAGTACCTCTATAGGTGCCGATCTTCAGCACTCGTGCTGCGTGCCAACTCTCGATAGCATGGCACCTGCCATAGAAGCACAGGCTCAATATCCCCATACTCCCGATCTACTCCCACTCCTCATCCGCGCCGCAAACACCACAGTCAACAATGCAACAACAGCCTCCGGCGCCGCCTCCACCGCTGCGACACGGCCTGCCTTCTACAAAGCCGTGGGCATCTCCCTTGCCGTCGCATCAGGACTTTTCATCGGGACCAGTTTCGTCCTCAAGAAGCTGGGTCTCCTCGCCGCAAACAAGAAATACAACGAAGCTGCGGGTGAAGGCTATGGATACCTTAAGAATGGCTGGTGGTGGTCCGGCATGATCTTGATGATCGTGGGGGAAATATGCAACTTTGTGGCATACAGCTTCGTGGATGCGATTCTGGTCACGCCACTGGGAGCGCTGACAGTGGTGGTGACGACGATACTGAGTGCGATATTCTTAAAGGAAAGGCTGAGCTTTGTGGGGAAAGTGGGATGTTTCAATTGTATTGTTGGGAGTATTGTTATCGTCATGAATGCGCCGGATCAGTCGAGTGTTACGAATATTCAGGTATGTCAAAAGAAGATCATGTTGAGAAAAGAGCTGACTGGATAAAGGGCATGCAATACTATGTGATCTCGCCTGGATTCTTGGCATACGCAGGTTGTATCATCGTTGGTTGTCTATTCGTGGTATTCTGGGTAGGACCAAGATATGGCAAGAAGAGCATGCTGGTCTACCTCTCCGTTTGCAGTCTCATCGGTGGACTCAGTGTCGTTGCAACACAAGGACTAGGCGCAGCCATTGTCGCCCAGATTGGTGGAGAGGAACAGTTCAAGCACTGGTTTCTCTATGTATTGTTTGTTTTTGTTATATGCACCTTACTGACGGAGATCATCTTCTTGAACAAAGCATTAAATGTATTTCCCAGTCATCCAACTCCAGTGCTAAGATTCATGGCTAACCACATTTGCAGATCTTCAATGCAGCATTAGTAACGCCAACGTATTATGTCTACTTCACCTCGGCCACACTCGTCACGTCTTGCGTCCTCTTCCGAGGCTTACACGGCGCTACGACGTCACAAATAGTCACAATCATCCTCGGTTTCTTCCAGATATGTTCTGGTGTTGTGCTACTACAACTGTCAAAGTCTTCAAAAGATGTTCCGGACGCAGCAGTATTCAGTGGTGATCTGGATCAGATTCGCACCGTGGCGGAAGTTGAAGAGCCAGAATCCGAGCCGCATGCTGATACATTGCGAGGTGTCGCTGGACTGGTAAGAACCTTGTCAAAGACAAGACAGAAGCGCGAAATGGAGGAAGTGAAGAAGATACACGAAGAATCACTAGCACCCATTGCTGAAGATGAGCAAGTAGAATTCGATGGGTTACGAAGACGAAAAACGGTATTATCATCCCATCATTCCGGATCGATACGCACAGTGCGGCGGCAGAAGACTGTGCATTATCCACTTGGAATGTCGTACTTTCCGGATGGCTATGACCAAACACCTAAACAAGACGACGACCACAATCCAGAGGACGATTTGGGTATCTTTCCACGATTAGGAAGACGCGCACAAACAGCACTATCATCATTAGCACCGAGCTCGAGCATACGCCAGTCCGACGGACCACGGCAAGCTACCACTCTTCCCCTCGCACAAATGCGGCACAATACGACCGCAGACGACTACGGCTCGCCCAAATACCCAAGAGCCTACACCAACCTAGATCCCAGCCCCGAGCGACTCACCACGCCCCTCGATCGCAGGATCGACCGCTTCGCGCCTAATCTCAACCGCAACGACAGTCTCGGCGTTCCAGCACAAGATCTTTCCTACAAATCCCCTTCCTCAACCCATCTCGCATGGGCACCATCACCTTCCCAACTCCCTCCACTATCCCCCTACGATGCCAAACCACAACCACCATCACAACCCGCTCCCCGCTACGGCAGTCCCGAACGGTCCCAGCCCCTCTCACAACCGCCCGAACTCCCCGAACCAATTTCCCCAGCCCGCAACGCCCGCCGCCAGTTCTCCTTCCAGACCATTTTTGGCCGTGGCCACCAACGCGAACACTCCTTTGAGCGCAGTCGCGACCAATCCCGCTCACGCTCACGAAGCAGAAGTCCGCGGAGGACCGGCAGTGGCATCGGTGGCGTCGGCGTCTCTCCCTTCAAGCGACGCAGCAGGCCGAAGACAATCACAGAGGAGGAGAGGATGGGGCTCGTGAATGCGGGAAGTGATGCTGCGGCGCCAGAGGTGGAGGAGGGGAGGCGGCGAGCACAGCGGGTGCAGGATGAGGACGAGGAGGTCAGCGATGAGGGTAGTATTGTCGTCCGATCTGGGCCTGGTCGTGCAGGGATGGGGAGGGGAGGGTTTGATAGTGATGACGATGATGATGAGAATGACGATGAGGATGAGTTTGGATTAGCGAGAGCCCAAACGGCCGGCTTGGGCTATGCACGAGTTGTGGATGCGAGACCGGCTGTCGATGTGCCTGGGAGAGGGCAGAGGCAGAGTGGTGGACAGGTTAGGCGGGGACGATTTGGAGAGAGGGTGCGAGATGATGTTGATGAGGATGGGGATGGTGGTGGTGGTGGTGGTGGGAG
>Ga0268250_10001481_pt1 | contig 10259 bp, 9 predicted proteins | sample AgamicAsSfe_FD_200448 | JGI IMG/M metagenome (GOLD analysis project Ga0268250, IMG submission 200448) | Agave microbial communities from Guanajuato, Mexico - As.Sf.e (v2) (version 2) | ecosystem: Host-associated > Plants > Phyllosphere > Phylloplane/Leaf | place: Guanajuato, Mexico | collected... | reverse complement strand
ATTCCCGACAACGCTGAGTGTTTTCCTTCCTTTCGCGGCCTAGTCTCCCGGGTTTACGGTTTGACTCAACACACTTTGGCTTAGAGAACTGCTTGGACGGCGAGACGCTGGGGTTTTCTAGAAGACGAAGAAGCGCCGGCCGCCCAGGCTCTTTGCTGCCCTTTCCAAGCAAAGCCTCTGCAGCGTTGCGCGAATTCTCTGTGTCAAGCGACAGCTCTAGCCACGCAAAACCTCGCCAAAAGTTGATACAGGGCCGCTCGTATTCAGCGATCGGGTAGCTGCACCTTGTCTTCAAGCCGATCATCCGCGAAGAAGAAGCAAAAGCACGGCCATGTCAGAAGTACCCCGGACATTCCCCGACCACCACGCGACCATTTGGCGCTATCTTATGCTCTCGACGCTCATTGGTTCAAGATAAGCAATTCCCAGAACACACGATCAAGTCCCCAGACAGGGGGAATAATCACTGCGTTTGTTGTCTTGGGCTGCAGATTCAGACGGTCACACGAGGGACCCTGAGACGCATCAACATGATACGTCGTTGTTCTGTCACATCATCATCTTCGAGAAGACTGCGCGAACGCGACCCATCGTCATGACCTATCTCGACGGACCTGATCGACGCTTCAGAATAATCATTTTTACACTTTCAGGATCCTGTCACCAGATAGGCAGGCGAATGCGATGCTTCAATCATGGTGATCGGGTAAATTCCAACGTCCGTATCCTAATACCATATCGAGCATGCCAAGTGTTTGTGCTCCGTCATCTGAGCCGCCGTCGAGATTGCATCGACAGCCCGAGTGTTGTGTGTCGGACCAACGAGAGTTTGGATAAGAGCTTTTTGATGCCAAACCAGCATGTAACTGCAAGACATCAAAGCATGACACACCCGTGTTAGATGGTGGTAAATTGCTACCATGATGGACGGCACGAGGGCTCGGACTCTTGATCCGAGAGCGACTCGCAGCAGCACTGTTTTCCATTCAGACTGTTCTGGCTGACCGCTTCAATGTTCTGCTGCCTGACCTGATACCCTACTAACTTGTAAAACGTTGGGCGGTCTTGGAGCTCAATTCTACCATATGAGGCGGTGAATTATCCAGTATTGGTGCCCCTGCTGTGAAATAACATGGCACGTGTCGACTGATTCCACCTTCCTAGATGGGCTATGAACACCGAAACTCATATTCAACAACGCCTTTACCTTCCATCCGACTTCAGTCCTTCCTGTTCAGACTCAATGGGATTCTGACACTGTGGAGAAGCCTCATCGCACCTGCCTATTGCTACTGTTGAAACATGGCGCGACACTTCCTGTCGCTTGATCTGCTGCGCAACCAAACGGTCGGACGACATGTGACAATATCGACAAGTCCAGAGCCGGCCTTCGCCAAACGACATGAGATGGCAGTCGGATCTACACGAGTATAACTCTGCAACATCCACCGACAACGTAGTCGCTTCATACGCGCGTGCGTCTGTGATAGACGCCTCCATCATATACGGTAGGGCGCGACAGACGCGAGAGGAGCATGCAGGGGCGTACCACGAATGCTCAACCGACATCTGCCATGAATCTCCAGGCTCCTCTCGCTTGTCGGTCATGAACTGCCTTTGCTGTTTCGTAGTCTGCATGACCACTGTCCTGCTCGACGCCACTGTGACCGAACGTTTCTGTGCCCCTTTTGTGATGCAGGCGATGGTTTTCATATCGTTCTTCGAGCCACGTAGAGCATTGCAAGCTCTGACCATCATGGTACGGGACACGATGGCTTATTTGGCGATTATTGCGATTCTTCTGGAGTGACTGACTTCCGCTCTGAACGTGAGGTGTGTTTGCAAGCGTCCATGACTTGAATTCCTGTGAACTGGTCAAAACTTGTTTATCAGGCTCTAACAACGTCATTACCACGATTGCAAGTACAAAATTCTCCAATTCGATAACATATCACTCGAGAAACAGTGTTCACTTGTACTTGCCTTCATTAGATTCGAGGGAGCGTGGTTGTCGTTGTCGTCAGGAAAAAGCCAGGGTTGTACGCTCGACATATCAGTAGCGCACGGGCCTTACACGCGTCATAGGAATAACCTTACAGACGACATCTGCACTTTACTCACTGGTACGTCGAATACTCTAGACATGGCACTCAGTATGAGTCGGCAACTTGCATGTGCTCCATCAATGACAAGAATGTCACTTGACCTCTCTAAGCAAGGCCCACGACGAAGCCCGGTAATAGAGCCACCGTGCGATAGTGGTTGTGTCATGGTTACGCGCTCTCGAGTAGAGTAGATTGTGCCATAAGTAAGTAGAGCAGAACCACCTCTTTCTTATTCTCTACCTACATTCCACACTACTATCACAAAAACCATGTCCCTCAAGAATATTGCCTTGTTCGGCGCCAACGGCCAAATCGGCAGCTCAGTCCTCAAAGCCCTAGCGGAATGCAAGACCCAAGACTTCAACATCCTAGCCATCATAGCCCCAGACTCACCATCACCGGACTCGGCCTCAAGCAAGAATGTCACAGTCAAAGAAATAGATCTCCTCCACACCTCTCGTCAAGAACTGGCCGAAGTCCTCAAAGGCATCGATGCCGTCGTCAGCGCCCTGAACGGCCCAGTACTAGACGCCCAAATCTCCATCCAAGATGGCGCAGCAGACGCAGGAGTCAAGCGCTTCATACCCTCAGAATACGGCATGCACCATATCTACCGCAAGCCCAACGATCCACAGGGCTACATGCATCCACTCTGGGACGCCAAAAACAGGCTTAACGAACGCGCTATCCTCCAACCAGCCATCAAAGAAGGCAAAATGTCATATACCATGATTGGCTGCGGTGACTTTTACAATCAGGACCGCGAGAAAGTCTGGTGTCCGTGGACGCAAAAGGATGTAGAGGAATATACTCTGCATGTCATTGGCGATCCAGATGCCAAAGCCGATTACACCCACATCGACGATTTTGGAAGATACGTAACTGCTTGTTTGTGCGAGCCTGAAAAATCAGAAAATCAGCATCTCAATTTTCCTTCTGATCATATTTCCCACACAGAGATTAAGCAGTTGTTGGAGAAGTACTCAGGCAAAAAGGTCAAGCTGGATACCATGGGTGAAGAGAAAATGCATGAGGTGGTCGCTGATCCGGAGTCAGCGCCGAAGGAGTTGCAAAATCAGAGTTCTTTCCCTGTCGACTTTTGGTTCTTGGTCAAGGGTATGCAGGGCAGTGGGCGATTCTGGCGTCCAAGGGGCATGAATCACAATGATCTGTTCGCGGAGATCAAACCTACGGTAAGTCTTCGTCTTCTGACTTGGTTGCTCTCTCGAGATTTGACTGACATGATCCATAGACTTTTGAGACGTACTTCAGGCAACGCTTCTAGAGGACTGGAGATTTCGCAAATAGCACAGACTATCTCCGAAAACATAGAGGACAAATATACCATGATACAAAGAATGCTACAGTCGATACTATTCCTTCTATTCCGAAGTTCTGCGTCTCTTCTTCGCCAATGAGGTCCAATCCACACTGATCGAAGCCCGCTGCTTCCACACACACATTGCTTATTTACATTGGTCCTGGAACAACCGAGCGAGAAGATTGACGCTTGCATGATTTGGACCACTTTCTCTGATGCTCAAATCAACGACTGCACAACCCTCATATACAGCACTATCGTTGTATATACAGTAAATCGCGAAGACTGACGATGTGTCAAGCGCCGCTGAGCGCGATATCTCTCTACTTCAGGTCTCAACAGCGCAGGACTGCAGCAACCAACACTATGACTCAGCGCGACTCACCACCAACGTTGGATTCTCTATCTCTGGGCAGTCATGGATTGCCAGCTATTGGGTCTTCCGTCTGGTTCGAAGACGACCGGATCAAAACAGCAAGCAAGTTCTTAATCAATGCTTGGAAGACCGTATGCGATATACGTATCACAATCAAACCAAAGTTCGATCGCGAAAGCCCCAAGCTGTTCAATTCACGTGAGAAAGGTGTACTTTCCCCAAACGCCATGGAACATCTCTCACAGTGCACCAGACAATGAACTGGACAGTGGAGCGTCCCGAAGAACGGTGTTGCAGGACATGCTTGACTACAGATATCATGTGTATTGCTTCTAGCAAATTCACAAATGCATATGAGATCTTGCTTCTAGAAGGATCTGGCAGCTGTCGAGCACCACGAGAAATTCGGCTCTGGCCTTTTTCTTGCTCTTCGGACGACAAAATGCATTCGAGGATCAAAATTCGAAGTGCACTTTAGCCGACAGGGAGACTGTAGCGTACAGAGCCAATGGCTGATGATTGTAGTCCATGGGAAGACTACACCGTTGTCGGAATAGAAAGGATTATTGTCATTGCAAGGTAGATTGGCTAGGGAAAAGAGACAGAACATGTGAATGGACTCAGAGCGCGGAAACTAAGGCCAACAACATGTGGAGGGTAACAAGTGAGAGATTCATGGTGACTGAGATAAAGCTAATTACGGCAGGCGCTTCTGAAATGGAAGTGACGAGAGACAAGATGGGATGCTAGACTGTAGACATTTCAATCGCATTTGAAGAACGCGATGCGTTCTAGAAGTGTACGAACAATCAACCTAAGCATCAAGCAACCAAAATAAGAATCTGGACTGAGCATCAAAAGAGGTGCAATCCTTGATCATCCCTGACTATTGTTCAAGATGGCTCGTCTTCATCCTCGTCCTCAAGTTCGAATTCCTCCTCCGAGTCGATTCCCACGGGTTCATTGCTCTTCTTGACCGGGTCGAACATCTCGATCATTTCTTCCTGAGTCACCTTCTTTGTTTTTTGCATGACAGCTTTGATGTTCTTCGTCTTTTGGCGCTTTAGTTTCCGAAGGTGCTCGTCAACTGTCCCCACGGCGGTGATAGAAACCATTGTAGTTTGTTCTGTTTGACCAATACGATCGATTCGGCCGCAGGCTTGATCCTCATCTGCATCGTTGAAGTATTGATCGTAGTTAATAAGATATCTGTGCTCTGGTTAGCAGGGGATTTATATGTCACTTGGCAAAGACACACTTAGCAGCTGTCAAGTTCAGGCCGAGTCCTCCGACTCCGTTCATGGCTAGCATGATGAACATGTCAGGATTGTCCGTGAAGTCAGCCACGCTCTTGTCTCTCTGTGCGGATGACATGTCTGCAGTTAGTACCGTGAACTTCCATTGTTGTTCTCTGAAAGTAGCCCCCAGAAATTTGTGGCACTCCTTGAATCTAGTGAAGACGACAGCTTTAGCTCGGGAACCTCCCGTCCCAGGATGCCTCCAGGACATGAGAAGCTCAACCACCACCGAGGACTTGGTCGAGGGAATGACTTTGCCCTTCTCATTCAGCCACCTGGGAGTCTCGTCCTCATTATCTTGAGTCGCTGCAGTAAGCTGACCCATAGGGATCCTACAAAGCTCACATGGCGTGCTGCTAAGCTCACGCTCTGCGGCAAGATGCATTCGGTCATCAAGACATGCCTCACAGTAGGCATGATGACATTCTGCCCACCGAATATCTTGGGTTTTTTGTTTGCATATTGTGCAGATGAGGCTTCTCTGAAGCTTACGCAAAGCTGCGATGTAGTCGTCCGCAAAAGGGTCGCCCAGAGGCGAGCCTTTTATTTTCTCGCAGATGGCGCTCATATCGTCATCTGTCAGGTTCTTGAAAATTTCAGGGCGAATCAAGAGTACGTGACCTGTCATCTGCCTAAGCACCATAAGTAATCCGTCGATGTAGCTGTATGTCCCGCTGTTCTTGGAGTTGGTCGACCTTTCCATGGCAAGAGTCTTAAGTCGTTCAGCCACGGTCAAGTATATGATCATCTCTGGTGCCGATAAATCCTTGCATATGTCTTTGTTCTTGGACTTTGGTATATCGACCACTTGTCGACCGAAAAACTCATCTTGACGAGTCCAGCGACTCATGCAATGCTTCAAGGTGTTGGCTATCCACTCTACCTTGATATTTTTCTTGCTGGCGCCTTTATACTTGTCGTTGAACTCCTTCAACGTAAGCTTGCAGACAGTGGGATCGCGAATGAAGACAAGGGCCGAGTAAAGATCTGTTGGGTTGTTGGTCATCGGCGTGCCTGTAAGGACCCAGAAAAACTTGCTCTGGATCTTCTGACACGCCATCGTTCGTCTTGCTTTAGAGTTACGAATGTCGTGTCCTTCATCGAGGTAGACTGCACGGAACAAGTACTGGAGTAGTGCTGATAGATTGGGCCGATATTGCTCATCAAAGTATTTCTCTTTCTCGGCCTCAGTGAAGTTCTTCGGATAGGGAAAGTTTTTGAAGCCACGGTCAAGCTCTGTGTAGGTAGCAATGACAACACCGGCGTCCTTGAACTCTCGTAATTCTGTTCTGGTACTGTTTGCAGGGTTGTACATGTGAATACGGCCAAGTCCAGAGGTGTTATGGGGAGTAAGTCGCTCTGCGTGCTCGTGAGCTTCATCACACCATTGAGTCTTGATCGATTTGCGAACAATCACAAGGTTGGTCTTCAGCTCTTTTGTGCCAAACATTGTGTCTCCATGAACCATGCTCGCCAGAGCGCTAATCGTCTTACCATATCCCATTTCGTCAGCCAGAATACCACCCTTCGGACCGGTTGCATTATTCTCCCGCTCCTTCATATGGCCAGCGTTGATGAGCTGATGATGTCTGAGAGAAGTTTTCATGCCTTTCACCGACCATGTACCCCCTCCATCATACTCGACAGTGCCTGACGGAAATTGCTTGACGGCATGCAAAATTCTCTTCCCGTCGCGGATTGCGGATTGCTTCTTATTCGCTGGTGCGTTCGCGATGAGACGGTTGATAGAGTACTTCATACTATCATCCACTTTCGAACGCTTAGAACCTTTTGGAGAATTCTTTGAAGTCTCAGACCGCTTTCTTTTGGACCCAGTCGGTTTGTTGATCGCATCACATCTCCCGTGGTGGTCTGGTTGATCCTGCTGTACGAACAGAGGAGAAGAGGATGCCCTCCTACGCTTGCTGCTATCCACGGTAGTCTCGGACTTGGTTCTCAGAACCTTATTCTGCTCTGATTTCCTCTTGGTGTATTGTGCTTGAATCTGATTGAAAATTTTCTCTTCTTCAGGCGAAACTCCGCCGTCCGACTTCGATGTCATGTAAGCGCCGTACGCTTGGAAGTAACGTGTTTCAACCTCTTCGTAAGGCTCGTCGTCATCTTCCTCACAAGCAGGACCGTTCTGCATCTGTGCAGCTAAAAGAAGCTGCTGTTGGAGGAACTCATTTTCTGACTCCGTGCTGGAAGCCATCTTAGTGAAGCTGATGTTGCGCTAAGTTGTTGACGTAGGAAGGATGTGGAAATAGTCCAAGGCCTGGAGAAGTGACTAAGCCGGTCGGAGATAGATGCCGATAGAAAAGGAGAATGGAAGAAAGAAGTTGTCCATGAAAGAGAAGGAGATAGAGAAATGACTGGAGAAGAAGGATTTCGCTAAGAAAGAGAACAATATGTTTCCGGGGTGTGGCTTTTCCTCAGCAGAAGCAGTGAAGCAAGAGTGCGCAATTGCGGAAACGGTAAAGCACGTAGTCGTCAACCAGAAGACTAGTAGAGCAAGTGCGAGTCTCGCGTATGAGCAAGCGGTGAAGCAATCTCTCTTGAGTGATCGTGTGGATGGGCATGGAAGATGAGACTTTCGATGGTTAGGGATGTTAGAAGCAGAAAGTGTTGGTGACAAAGAACTTGAAGTTGTGTGGGAAGTGGAGGAAGCAAGAAGGAAAGGGAAGAAGTGTGATATAAATAGTGTCGATCAGAGAAGCAGTGAGGAGTATATAAGTGAGGACCACTTGGCAGCGAGGTGAGAGATTTGAGAGGTGGGTAAAGACGAGATGTGAAGTAGTTGTTGTCTTGTGGTAGATTAGGAAAGAGACAAAATTGACCGAAGGGCAGGCAGATGAAAGTGTCAGTAGGAGACGAAGACGTCAAGTCCTAGAGTGACGAAGTGTGACAGTGCTGGGAAGGCACAGAACCGAAGCAGGTACCATTAGAGATCGTGGAAAGACGAGCTTCGCGACCTTGATAACTTATCGAAGAAGTGTCGCCTACCTCGGATTGCATGAGTGAATGCGAGAATTCCAGGTCAAGAATTGAGATGGAGGAAGGAGGGTCAAAGTTGTGGAAGCGACAGAATTCTTGAAGAGGAAGGCGAGATACTTATGCGGATGAAATATGTCGAGAAGAAGAGAAGGCTTGTTCGTCGCTGCCGTTCGAGCACGCAGCTGCTCATCTGCTCTGGCCGTAGGGTCGACCGCAGTTTTCGGCCAGCATGACCTTTTCGACACCGCAATGTGACAAGCTCATCTCAATCGAGCACCAAATAGCTTTTCAGCATTGTCATGATAAATTCCGTCCTTCTCCGTTGTGTTCAGGAAGTCTGCCTCTCCTATTTCGTCCGCGAATGCTTTGTACACTTGCACTGCAGCCCCAGTGATATATGGAAAATCGGTACCCAAAACCAATTTGTCTGTTTCGATCCCGTATGCCAATAGACCTTTGACCTGGTAAGGAAAAGTCGGTCCAGCAGTGTCCCACCACAACCTCTGCTTGAAAACTTCCAACTGTGCAGCAAAAGCCGCAGGAGAAAGACGAGAAAGCATCCTGCTGATGATAGAAGGGAAACTGCCACCAGCATGTGGGACAATGAAGTTGAGCTTTGAGAAAGTGGATAGAGTGGATGCGAGGGTGAGATCCATGAACGTTCTTGCAGACTCGAAGTAGAGTTCCACCAAGCCGTCAGGGTAGACGGTTGGATTGGCGATGATCAAGCTGCCATTGCCGTTTGGTACTCTCAGGCATGGCTCGTTGGGATGGACGAAGATGATCTCACTGGCGTTGGCGTTCGTAGAACTGTTGAGAGAGGTGAAGAAAGGCTGGAATTGCGCATTTCCAAGATAGTATCCTTCATGATTAGACAGGAGACCTACGCCAGCGGCTCCGAGGTGGTTGAGTGCATAACGGACTTCTGTAATGGCCGCGTCGACGTAAGGTAGCGGTGTGACGGCGAAGAAATCGAAATGCGAGGGGTAAGTGCGAGATAGAGCGGCCAGATATTCGTTCAGTAGCCTTGCCAGCGCGGTCGCTTTCGCTTCATCGTTCACATAGACAGTAGTACCTGGTGCTGAGATGGAGAGGACGCTTTTGCGAATGCCGACCGCTTGCATCATGTTGAATTGTGTTTCTAGAGTCCAATTCGGAGTTGGGCTTTGGCCTGTCGTAGGCACGAGTGCATGATACCACGCCGGCACCACGTGAGCTGAACGATAATTCAATTAATGGCGAAATTCACAGATTGATCTCAGCTCGACTGACCGTGTACATCAATCCTCGAAGCATTGGTGAATGGAGATAGCGAAATCGGCGTATAGGCACTTTCGATCGAGTCGAGCGCATCAGCCACGAAAGGTAGGACTGTTAGATCAATGCCATCCGCTTTTGCCGCTGCATAGATGGAAGCACTTTTCGAGGTGTTGGAAAATGGAGCATTCTGCGCAAGAGCAGCCACCAGAAGTATCGAGAACCAGGTCAAGAGTGCCAACATGATTTGTGTCTGACAACAAGGGCCTTAAATACCTTGTAAAGACAAGAGAGAGTTCCGGGTCCAAAGACAGGTATCATGTCCTGACTTTATACTGTCGGAAAAAACGCGAATCTATATCGGTAAGCAATGAGCGAAGTGGCTGCAGATTGCTGGGGTGCTCGATGCGCTATTTGGGATAATTCTTAAGCGAGCATGCCGCTTACTGCATGTTCCTTGATACCGACTGACGATTGGTTTGGCCTGCGATAAACTATAAAAAGTTGTCAGTGGTGTCGTCTTCTGTTCTCCGGTCATTTCGATTGTTCGGTTCCATAACATCATTATCCTGATTGGGACGTTCGAGACAGAAGGGACTGAAATTGAACAAGGTGCGTTTCGCGTATAATACAATCTCGTGTCCAGAGCAGCATGTTAGTCGTACAAGAACGCCTTTCGATATATATCGACTCCAGTATCATCACAGAACCTCTCCTAGTTCTTTTTCTCGACCTCAGACTTGACTCCAGCCTCAACCTGAGCCTCCTTGTGCTTGCCCCAAGTCCAGACGTCCCAGATTTGATCGAGGATGATATCACTGAGTCCTTTGCCCTCAGCAAGAGCCTTCTGATCTTCTTGGGCTCTGCGTGCCCTCCAGCCCTCGGGTTTCTCATCTCCGTAGTAGACC
>Ga0268250_10001480_pt1 | contig 10267 bp, 11 predicted proteins | sample AgamicAsSfe_FD_200448 | JGI IMG/M metagenome (GOLD analysis project Ga0268250, IMG submission 200448) | Agave microbial communities from Guanajuato, Mexico - As.Sf.e (v2) (version 2) | ecosystem: Host-associated > Plants > Phyllosphere > Phylloplane/Leaf | place: Guanajuato, Mexico | collected... | reverse complement strand
CTACTAAAATATTTTATAAAGTTAATTAGAGTTTAGGAGTATAGTAATAGCTATATTAGAGTTAAAAGTTTTTGTATCTATATATCTAAACGTAGTTAACACTGGACAGTAGTATAATAATATTATTAATAATTGTTTCTATAAAAAGAGGTATTAGACTATAGTTTTAGTAATACTAGTAGGTAGAGAACTAGATTTTAAGGTAGTAATAGAATATACGTTCTAATATATAACACTATACTCTTAGAAATCTTTTTTCTTAGTATATTATATACAGCCTTATTAACGCTACTAAACTTATAGATATCTAAGAAGATTGCTTTTAATACGCTAAGGCAGGGGTGACAAGACTAAGCTTGTCTGCTAGCGAAAGAGTGCATCTTAAAGGAAGTAGCACTAACTATGCAGTGCATTCAGAGAGTCATCAATCGCTTATCCGATTGTGTACGCATTTCTGATGTCATAAGCGTTCAAACGAATAGGGTTTTTGCGGTCTCGGAATTCGTTCTGCGCCTATCTTCAGATGCAACAAGCAGTTTAATTCTTCACATCGGCATTGGACTAATACCAGATAGCTAGGTATTCCCACCGATCACGACCGGTATGTAAGATCATCTCGACACGTAGCTGCCAGCACTAAGCTTGTTCTCAACCCTGATTCGGAAGTCGAGCGCCTTTGTCGAGATATTCCTCCCAATAGCTTTTCTGACCTGCGTATTAACGCTGAACGCCACTGGCGAAACGATCCATAGACAATTGTCTCGCGGTGCGAGACTCTAGAGCACTTGTGGCTATAATCAACATCACACAAGTACTGGAGAAACTGCTCAATCATATTGTTGAATGCAACTGCGATAGTCCTTTGCACGACGTCTCCGTAGCACGCTCGGAACGATGGCAAAATGTTGCCGTAAACCAACTTTTCAGATGCGGCAAACCAGGAGCGCCTAAATCTTCCGTCTTCATTAGAGATATAGACAAGATCATAATTGATGTAGCCGGCGAAGGTGCGTGCCGTGTCTACACTGCGGGTCTTCTTTCCTGCCGGAAGCTAGCGATTTGCAAAGACTGTGTTTCCTGTGCACTCCAAGCGACAAGAGCAAAGGGAAAGAATGTCAATGCGCAAAGTAAAGCCCTTGTTGTAAGGTGATACAGAGTAGACCACTTAAAAAGCTGTAGAGTTACAGATTCAAGCTGTTCACGAGTAGTAAGAGTCTTAGGTCATCTATTGTACTTTATCTAACCGTTGCTTCAAGGGGCAAAGTGTCATGTTAAGCAGCAGCGTAGTTCGTGGCCTCTATTTTGTGGCGACGATAAGACAACCAACTATAAAGTGGTGGTGTAGTAAGGTTTGAATAGACAGTGATAGATGGCAAAGAGCATAGTCGAACCGCACAAGTTACAGGGTTGCTACAAACGTTCGCACGAGTTAGTGTTACAAAGAGATAGTAACACAGATTCACTACTACTCAACTATTACAGTATATAGCCTAGCTATATCGTAAAGGTTGAATGATATCAAGCTTCAGAAAGTAGTATCAAAGCCAGTCCTAGCACTCAGTCTACTCTAGACTAATTACATCTAGCACAATAGATATGTAAATTCTAGTTTTCACGTACGAAGTCGACCTTTGGGCTTATAGGAACCATCTCGACAAGATAGCCATCCGGATCTCTTACAAACGCTAATTCTGCAAAAGCGTCCCACAGCAGCTTGTCTTGTCCTTTATCAATTGGTTCGCATCCCAGGAACGACGCAGCGACCTCTGAGGTATCAGCTGCACTAGCTTCTTTGACAATGTTAACGTTATACTTCTTAAACGATCCATAGCCGCATCCATGTCGGGAACAGTGATACATAGCTTGACCAATGATGAATTGAAACCATAGCTAGTCGCTGCCGTGGTGCCTTTCGCGCTCGGTAAGGATTGAAAATGAGCTCAAGCCTTTAGGGTGGGTTTCGTAGTGTTTAGTCATACCTTTGCTAAGACAAGTTCCAACACGCCCTCCCGTGCGAGGACAGGAACGCTCGGGTCTGCTGAGTCCGCATATCTAAGAAGCACAATTGTAACCGTGTCCAGGTCCATGCGAGATAGTTCTTTCATTGCAAATTTGTCGGAGTAGAAATCAATTGACTTGTCAAGATCTGCCACTCGAAAACCGACGTGGTTGAAATCAAAACCCTTAGTAGGTTGCCTGAATGCCATCTTTTGCGGATTTGATTAACGTGCAACGAATGTTTTATTTGTTTGCTAGACTGAACTATTTTGATATTGTTTTTATATTGTATCCAGAATCGACTTTCGTCCGTCCTACTCCTTTTATCACTAATACTCGACAAGCATTCAGTTCTGGTACCTACCAAACACCAAATGCACGAATGGATACCTGCAAGAAGCTCAGATAACATGACTCCAGATCGCTAGACTAGGTATGTTAGCGCCGGCAGGAGGTTCACTCCGCTCCCGTTAAAAGCTCTCACTCCACTTCCGTTAGCTCCTAGATTATGAACGTATGAGAGTCATACTCTTTATCCTTAAGTTTGTAATATTCTCATTCTCTTGTACATATGAATAGCCCTTATCTTGTTCTCACTATCGAAAGGGCGTCCGCATTGAGTTTCTCGAAATGAATGTTCTGGCCATCATGTACTTGGAACACCCGGTCGGCAACAGAAGATTAGTCGACCCTGTAACAATAACAAGCAACCGCTTTGTCAGAGGCGCAAGACCTGGTGTAACTGAACGGGAAAGACTAGTAGATTTTGGCGCGAAAGCATCGCATTTCTTCATATCGCATCAGTACTGCAGTAAAGATTGGTAAGCCGTAGTCTTGTCTAGCGTAAGCAGAGCTCAAGCCATGACCAAGACCATGACTAGCAACTCTCTTTCGAGGTGACTCAGCCCCGGATTGTGATATCAGAAGGTTACAGTGAGGTCGTAAGCATTATTCATTTCTATGTTTCATGTCGTAACTTTTCTGTCGGAGGAGACGCAGCCAGATGAAAAGTTCTATACCTCCTTCTTGGGAACACCACCAGGCAGAGTCTGTACCTTCTCCTGGAATAGCTTCTCTGCGCCTTGCCAGACTGGCGTGGTCGATCGGTCCTTGAGGGCCATCAGGCTGGGCAGCAGAGCATTGCTGAAAGCCTCTGATGATTCGCGGGGTAGGGCAGACGGAAGGTGGTCGATGGAGATGACGGACAGCTTGGGACCATTACCCTCGACAGAGACGTCAACTGTGGGCTTGTCAAAGGTAGTGTTGATATCGTAGATGGGAATAGGGTTGTGGGGGTTGGTGGTGTCACATGAAACATCGCAGACGACGCTGAGTCTGCGGTCTGGTGACTTGAGGCTCTCCTTGTTGACAAAGGGTGGAATGGGCTTGGAGAGGTAGATGCAGTTGACGAAGATGTCCGACTCGACAATCTCTGGGTAAGGACCGTCACGCTCCTTGGTCTCAGCCAGATCCCACTTCTTAATCTCGGGGCAGCCGATCTTCTCGAGCAGGTCGACAGCACCAGAACCACATCGTCCAAGGGCGCCTAGTACCAGACTAGTGGGCTTGTGACCAGCAACCTTCTCGCCGGCTGCGACATCCTCCTTCAGCTGGGTGATCAACTCGCTCTCGTTGTTGTAGTATCCGCGGCCTTCGGTGAAGGTTTCGAGACCTGGCAGAGGTTCGCCGTTGGGGTGGGTGAGCTGCCATGCCCATGTCTGACAGAAGTTAGTATGGGGGTAACAGCATGGTTCCTTCCTGGACGTACCTTGATGGCTAGAGCGGCTCCAACGAAACCGGCGTGGTAACCAAAGGCAGCAACGCGCCTGCCTGACTCATCCTGCAAAAACTCGAGGTCATACAGGGTGCCTCCTCCGCGGGGGAACCTGGCCAAGACCTTCTCCCAGCCGCCCTGCTGCTTGTAGCAGTGTGCAAAGTGTACAAAAGTTTGCTCGAGGGGGAATTCGTCTTCGGGAAGTTCCTTCAAACCGATGATGATGCGGTTGTCCTTGGGCGCGTTCTTGTATGCGCCCTCCTCGATGAGGGTTGCGCCTGCCTGTTCGAACTCCTCGTCTTTGAAGATGCGGGCATAGTTGGGGTCTTTGGGTGAGCGCTCGACAAGCACGGGGTAGCCAGCATCGAGCAGCTTCTTGGCGGTGGTGGGAGTGAGGCTGCGGGCATTGGTGAGTAATGTACATGCGCGGAGTTTATGTGTATACCTACCACGAGCGATGCTCGAGAGGTTTGGCCTCTGCGCGGGCATGGAGTGTGGGGAAGGACATTGTGTGCAACGGGCAATTGGAAGCGTGTCTTGTCGGTTCAGGACTGAAGGAGAAATTCAAGATAGATATTTGTTTGCTTCTTGCAGTGCTGGAGAGTCTAACGGAGATCGGAGTATTGACAATGGTCGGCGCGGACTGAAGCAGCCCACGATGACTCCATGGCCAATTTGGCCGGAGGCTCCAAAATCGAGCTCCGAGAACGGCGCTACTGCAGGGCTGCTGCCGTTGATGCTAGCCATTCAGCGGCGCCGCGATGACATAGCCAGATGTGAGCCGTCTGGGTCTTGGGGCGGGTGCAGCAGCAGGACATTAGTGGGGCACGTGCATTGCTCCATGGGCGCTGGGCCGACATTGGAAGCTAGGTAGGATTCTCTGCCGGCGTTGAAAATGACCTGCTGCTACACGACGTCCATGCTTTTCTCTCGCCCATCCTGCCTCGGGAGCGCTATGCTTCACGCTGAGAAAAGCTCGCTGTGCCTGTGCCTGTGCCGTCCCCCATAGCCGCCTGCTGCTGTCCATAGCACGGCCATCACCCTCACTCCGATTCGCTGCCTTGTCTGTCGCACAGCATGGCTTCACATTCGCGCGACTCCTCAAATGCGAGTGCCCGCCACGCCCACGCTCCTTCGACGCCCAGCCAGCTTCGCCAGGCCCATGTGCCCTCGGACAGGTCCAGCTCGCCCGAGGAAACCATGCATCCCCGCCGCTACTACGACGACGACGAGCCCCAGCCCTCCAGCAGCCAAGCCCCCCACGACCTCGACTTCTCCGCCCAAGGCATTCAGCCTTCGACAGATGCCACGTCAATCCACTCAACCCACGAGAACGTCGCTGCCCCGGGCGGCATCATCGAGATCGATCTCGAGCCCACGGCGCGCACCCGGCTGCTGAACCAGCAGAACTTGGAAGGCTTCAACCGGGGTGATGCGAGGCCGTCGGCGCATCGCAACTACGGCAGCTTTGCGGGCAGCATACACTCGGAACAGAGCTTTGGTGGCGCCTTCCCGGGCATACAGGAGACGCCAGAGGATAGCGAGCCAGACGAGGCGCATGCGCTGCTGGGCGACGCCTTTGCCGACGGCGTCCTGAACAAGAAGAACGGGCAGAAGATGAGCACAACGCGGTGGCTCGCCGAGCGCCATGGTATCAAGGATAAGCGCATGATGTACCTCAAGTACTACATCCCCGTCCTCAACTGGACGCAGCAGTACAAGTGGCGCTACTTCAAGGGCGATCTTGTCGCAGCCATCACCATGGCCTCCTTCTACATTCCTATGGCGCTCTCGTACGCCTCGAACCTCGCCCACTTGCCGCCCGTCCATGGTCTCTACAGCTTCGCCCTGAACCCCCTCATATACGCTGTCCTAGGTACCTGTCCGCAGATGATTGTGGGTCCTGAAGCGCCTGGCTCGCTTCTAATTGGCGAAATCGTGCGTGAAAACATCAAGAAGGGAACCACCGGCGACAACGACGGCAGGCGTAATGCTGAGATTGCTGGCATTGTGACGTGCATGGCTGGTGCTTTCATTCTCATCGCAGGCTTCTTTAGACTTGGCTTCCTGGACAACGTTTTGAGCCGGCCCTTTCTGCGAGGCTTCATCAGCGCTATTGGTGTTGTCATTTTCGTGGATCAGCTCATTCCTCAAATGGGGCTTGCCAGACTGGCTGCTGACCAGGTGTCGCACGGTAGCTGCGTGGACAAGGTCGTTTTCCTCTTCCGCAATATCGGTCGTGCACATGGGCTCACGTGTGCCATGTCCTTTACGGCCTTTTTCATCATCATGTTCTTCAGGTGCGTTCCAAAGTGTCGTCTTTATTCCACCTCAACTGACAAATATGCAGAGAGTTCAAGAAGCGTTTGCAGCCACGATACCCAAATGTCGCATATATCCCCGATCGTTTCGTCGTTGTCGTACTATCTGCTCTGCTTACCTGGAGATACCGTCTAGACCAACAGGGGCTCGCCGTTCTTGGAGACGTAAACTCCAGCGCCAAGATATTCTCCATCCACTTTCCCTTTGAGACGTCGCATCTCAAATACGTATCAGACGCCATCAACACCGCATTGATCATTGCTATGCTTGGTTTCTTCGAGTCTTCGGTTGCCGCCAAGTCCTTGGGTAGTGGTGACCTGAACAAGGATGGTGTTCAGATGCCCCTGAGTGCGAACCGGGAGCTCATCGCCCTGGGAACAGCAAACATCACTGGCGGATTGTTCATGGCACTCCCGGCCTTCGGTGGCTATGGCCGTTCCAAGGTTAACGCATCCACGGGTGGGTTGACTCCTATGAGTTCAGTGCTGCTGTCAATCATCACCATCCTGTGCACTGTCTTCATGCTACCATACTTCTACTACCTGCCCAAAGGCGTTCTTTGCGCCATGGTCTCCGTTGTAGCATATTCGCTTGTCGAAGAAGCACCGCATGATGTCAAGTTCTTCCTCAAGATTCGAGGCTGGTCGGAGCTCATCCTTATGGGTCTTATTTTCTTCATCACCATCATCTGGGACCTGAAGCGGGGTATCGGAGTGGGTATTGGTCTTTCCATCCTACGCTTGATACGTCATTCAGTGCGTCCGCGCATCCAAATCTTGGGTCGTGTGCCAGGAACTACGAACCAATTTTCTAATGCCGAAAATCACTCAGGAGATGTTGAGTTCATTGAAGGGTGTCTCATCGTCAAGATACCAGAACCCCTGACCTTCGCCAATACAGGAAATCTCAAGACCCGTCTCCGCCGCCTCGAGGACCACGGTACTGACAAGGCGCATCCTGCTCTCCCCCGTGTTCGCCGCGCAGAGCACAACAAGAACATCATCTTCGATGTACATGGCGTCACATCGCTCGACGGTGCTGGAGCTCAGGTCCTGGCTGAGATTGTCGAGTCATACAGAAGCAGGGAAGTCAGAGTCTTCTTCTGTAGAGTTCCAAAAGAGTCTAGTCCAGTCTATCAACTGTTCGACAAGAGCGGTATTGTTGAGATGTGCGGCGGTCCAAGGCATTTTGTACAGAGCGTTGAGGAGGCACTTCGCATGACGGAACTAGAGCGATTGACAGAGGAATTTGCCAGCTCCGCAGAAGGGTCGAGAGCTGCATCCAGTCGAGCTTAAGTCTTCCGATGCATTTATCTTTTGTCCTATGAGCGATGGGAATGAGCGTGTTAGCACTGCATCTGATGTTATGGGCGTATTGCATTAGCGATTTGCTACGATTAGACTTGGTATATGTTATTTGAGCATGATTTGGCGTTCTGGTATAGTTATGACACTTGGTGTCAATTACGAAAAGCATGTCTATTCAAGTACCATCGTCCCAAGTTCCCGGTATATTCGACACCCCTCAGGCGTCCCAAAAAATGAGAAAGCATAGCAACTTTGCCGAACATTGCTCCGAACCCGGACCGTCGGTATTACATCTATTTCCGTATGTGCAAGCGCTCGGTACGTCGCGCATGCGATCCATTTCTCCGTTCTCAACATCGTGCCTATGTCGCAATGGAGCGAAGTCGGCTACTAAGTGCACCCGGTTTCTTTTCGAAATCATGGCGGTCTCGCCTTACCTTGATCACAGTTCCGGCCGTGGTCTTGGAAAGATTCCAGATTCTAGATTCCGAATGCGACGTCTCGGGTTCCCCAGGTGCGGGGATAAGTCGGTGTGGAGCAGACATCGCTCGTGCCACTCGCCTAGAACGGTGCCATTTTTCTTCTACGCTATACTGTGCAGACAATGCTCGCGTCACGACGGACACGCAATGCCAGCGAAGCGTACTTTGAACAGTCATCCATAGCATGAACGTTGAACAACACTTCAAACCTTATGTGCTTGCATTATTCTGGCCTCTGGAACGTCCAGCACATCTAAGAAGCAACACCGTTGGACCCTTGGCAGCCCAAGCCTTTGACGTCGACCAAGCTTTTCGGCGGCCTTCAGCAAAGCTTTTCTATGCCGTGGCTTCCTAGCCAAGCGACGCTTATCACCTCTTGACCACTCTTAGCACGCAGTAGCCCCTGTCGTATCGCGCCCCCATGTCGCGTGCTAACCCTCCAAGGATCGTGTTGCCGCCCTCCGCAAGGGTACTATTGGACATCAAAGGCATATGCGGGGTTGCGGGGACGTCATGAGGATGTTGAGGATGCATTCACGGGTGGTCGCATTGGTTGTCAGTAAGCACGCATTCGGCAAGTCGGACGATGATCGGATGCATGCCTGAGGTGATTAAAGAGAGCATGGTGCCCGCAAAAGGCCTTATCTGTTTGACTTCCTGCTAACCATTCTGTAGGAGGCGACGATCTGTTTCGCTCCGCCTCGTTTTCCTGAGCAGTCCGATATCGTCCATTACCACCATGTCGGACGAGAAATACGACACTACTGAGCAGCGTGAGTACGCGCCGCCGGCTCCAAAGATGACGGCTGGTCGCTACATCGCCACGCGTATTCCAACTCTCAAGCCTGCTCACGATAAAGTCGCCAACCCGATCGCCCTACTGCGCTTGCTGAATCTGCAACAATGGCTCTTCTTTCTGGTCGCGTTCTTCGCCTGGACCTGGGATGCCTTTGACTTTTTCACCGTGTCTCTCACTGTCACGGATCTTGCCGAAACATTCGGAAAGACCAAGGCCGACATCACTTGGGGTATCACGCTGGTGCTCATGTTGCGCAGTGTGGGTAGTATCATCTTTGGTCTGGCGGCGGATCGCTATGGCAGAAAATGGCCTTTCATCGTCAATAATGTGCTCTTTATCATCCTCGAGCTTGGTACCGGATTTTGCTCCACCTACAATGAGTTCCTAGGAGTGAGAGCTCTGTTCGGCATTGCCATGGGTGGATTGTATGGTAACGCTGCTGCGACTGGTACATATCATCTCCCTCGTTCGAACCGTCTAGTCGACTAACACAACTGCAGCTCTTGAAGACTGTCCTGAACAAGCTCGTGGTATCATTTCCGGGATGCTACAGCAAGGATATGCGTTTGGCTACTTGCTTGCCACTGTCTTTGCCCGCGCCTTCGTAGATACCGTCGGTCACGAATGGAGACCACTATTCTGGTTTGGTGCCGGCCCGCCAGTCCTAATCATCATCTTCCGACTCTGTCTCCCCGAGACACAAGCATACCTCGAGCGCAAGCGAATCCGCGAGGAACAACCCAACGCCGCCAAAGTGTTCGCCCAGGAAGGCAAGGTCGCACTAAAGCGCCATTGGCTTCTACTTGTTTATCTTGTGTTGCTGATGGCGGGTTTCAACTTCATGTCTCATGGAAGTCAGGACCTTTACCCGACAATGCTGAGCAACCAATACAACTTCTCAGCCAATAGGGTTACCGTCACACAAGTAGTCGCCAACCTTGGCGCTATGACTGGTGGCACCGTCATCGGATATAGTTCGTCTATCTTCGGTCGTCGCATCAGCATAATTGTCATGTGTGTTATTGGCGGCGCTCTGCTCTACCCCTACACATTCACCTCTAGCAACGCTGTCATTGCAGCAGCCTTCTTCCAACAGTTCTGTGTCCAGGGCGCTTGGGGTGTCATTCCCATCCACCTAATGGAGCTGTCCCCAGGATCATTTCGAACGTTCGTTGTCGGTACATCATATCAACTTGGTAACCTTGCGTCCTCTGCTTCATCGACCATCGAAGCGACGATTGGTGAAAGATTTCCACTTCCGCCCAAGGGCCATACGAGCCGCTACAAGTATGGTCTGGTGATCTGCATCTTCATGGGCTGTGTGTATGCGTACGTCATCTTGCTCACGGCATTGGGTCCGGAATACAGAGGAAGGAACTTTGACGTGGCCGCTGATGAAGATATGGCGGTTGTGACGGGGGCAGACGAGGGCAAGTATGTTGCGAGACAGGACAGCGACGTGGAGACCAGAGGACATGTGTAGAATTCGCGTATCATAGTTTGCAGCCTCGCAGGTTGATCATCGAGTTCAAACAGAGAAGATACGATGCCCATAATGTCTCGGAGATATTGTAAACCTCCAACC
>Ga0268250_10001479_pt1 | contig 10270 bp, 6 predicted proteins | sample AgamicAsSfe_FD_200448 | JGI IMG/M metagenome (GOLD analysis project Ga0268250, IMG submission 200448) | Agave microbial communities from Guanajuato, Mexico - As.Sf.e (v2) (version 2) | ecosystem: Host-associated > Plants > Phyllosphere > Phylloplane/Leaf | place: Guanajuato, Mexico | collected... | reverse complement strand
CGGAAAATGTGTATTCGAGTCGGCCTCAGCCTTGTCTAGCCCACAACTCTCATTCATCCCACCTACGTCATGCACGATGTACGTCTAGTTAGGCGCACCAGTACCACGCGGCCTGTGCGACACAGCACGGTGCTTCTGCGGCTCATCCTTGTACTTCTGAACGATCCTCGCAATAGAATCCAACCCCTTCTCCAACACATCCATCCTCGGTCCATAACTCAACCTAACAAAGTGATGGCAAGGCGAGTCAAACAGATCCCTACGCCTACTCGGGTTCAAGTCGAAAAAGATGCCCGGCACAACGATAACCTTTTCCTCGAGACAAGCCTGGAAGAAGTTCAATCCATCGTTGATGCCCTCGGGCAGATTGCTCAAATCGAGCCACAGGTAAAACGTCGAGTTGGGCATGTACGGGAACTTGAAGCCGATTTCCTGGAGACGGCCAATGACGTAGTCGCGCTTGGTCCGGAAGTGCATTTGCAGCGCGCGCATCTCGTTGCGAACGCGGGGTGGAGATAGCATTTCTACGGCGGCTTCTTGGAAGGGCACGTTGCAGCCACCATCGAGGTAGGAACCGCAGGAGCCAATGGCCTGGATGAATTCCTTGGGGCCAATGACCCATGCTACACGCCATCCGGGGAGACGGAAGCGCTTGGTTAGACCGTCGATGATGAGCACGTCGTCCTCGTCGACGTCTTCGACGTTGTCTGCGGCGGAAATGACGGTGCCGTCGCAGTTGGTGGTGTAGTTGTAGCCGCAGTAGAACTCGTCCATGATGAGGGTTGCGCGGTCGCGGCAGATGTTCTGAATCTGTGCGAGTTCGGGGTTGGTGACCTAATTGACGTACAAAGTCAGTATTTGTCTCACAATCAATTCATGCAGAATTGATTCTTACCATCTGACCTGTGGGATTACGCGGGTTCGATGTAAGAATAACAGATGTACCGCGGGCGATTTCCTCGGCAATCTTGTCGGGTGACATGTGGTATTGATCTGCTTCGCCTAGCGGAACGGGAATGGCAGCGATGTTACGGAAAAGCGACAACATCTCGTTGTATGCAGTGTAATCTAGTTGATCAGCTTTTGCTCGAATCCAGAGGCTCAGAGCCCGGACATACCAGGAATGAAGAAGCCCAAGTAGCAGTTGCCCAGCACAGCAGCGATACGGATCAAACCCGCACGTCCACCAGGCACAATGCACACATTCTCCCATGTGTACTGGCTCTTGCGCCACTTGCGGTGGTGCTCGTTGTATAGTGTCGCGACCGCCTCTCTCAGCGGCCTGATACCAGCAGTCGGACCGTACTCTCTGCCATGAGCACTGATATCAACCTCCTTTGGCCTCTCAAAGCAGCCTTTGATGCTATCATCGACCTCGGGCGCTCCCTGACCCAGGTTTGCCCATTCTTCCGGATGTTCGAGGAAACCGTGCTTGTATGCTTGTTCTGACGTCCATACGACACCTGTGGAAGCGCGCGTAGCGTCAAGACCGGCGTGGGGCTTGTGACCTTCGTGCGATTGACGGAACTGGCGATGGATGGACGAACCGAGTTCTGCGACACGTCAGTAACTGTCGTATCCACATGAAGCTTTCTGCCAGGTTGTAAAGACCTGATTCGTGTCTGGTGTGTGACATGGCTGTGGACATTGCGCGTTGGGCTGCAGATAACAACGACTTGAAAGCGAGACAGCGACTTCCAAGAAAGCAGGAAAGTTGGAGAAAGATTGGGGTAAAACCCTCAAAAGATAAGGATTGGATTGCCGCATGAATCGAAAAGCTCACAAAGCCATCTTCGAGGGCCCGATTTTTCTCTGATCCACACTTGCGTTGGGTTGTACAGCTCAAAAAATGACGTAGGATACAGCATCAGAAAGTACACCAAGATAGATACGTACCACTCTCGCTCGGATCCTTGGAACTCGAAAATCGCCTCTGGGAGAAAGCTCCCTTAAGGTGGCTGACCTTGTCTGCCGAGAAAGACATTGTAGATAAGCAGCGAGGTTTGCTTGCGAAATCGGGTTGCGGAATCAAGCTTTCGCCTAGCGGTCGCAGATCTTAGTGGGGAAAGGAGCAGCAGCAGACGGGAAGCAGGATCGGGAGACCCTGAGGAAATATAGATAAGAAGAAGCTCCAAGAAAACGAGGGGCACGAGAATACGGGGGGGACAGCTTTCAAGTTACTAGATGAAATGGTACCTAGGGTAAAGTAAGGTAGGTATGGCGCGTCGGGCCTTTATAACTCGGCGTAACCGCGTGTCGCGGACACCCACAAACGCATGCACGCATCCACACTTGCAAGCTGCGTTGGTGGCACCTAGCCTCAAGCGTTGGTCTTCGACCGCTTCAGCCACCGGGGATAATCAATCGCACATATGAGGGATCCTTGCGACGTGGCTCAGACAGCTCCCAATGAAATTGTCTCACGGGGACGACTGTGTCTCGGATCGGTGCGTGTGTCTCGAGGGCACAAATCCTTTCTTGGTAACCCCCCCGTCTCACCGCTTGGATCTTCGTGATACGTAGCGTACGGTAGTTATTCTGCCGAGTTTTTGCTAAAGAAGACGAGATTCGGGGTCGGTGTAGGAACTTTAGATCGGGCATATGCACGTCGGCATTGGAACCCACCTGGCATGCACAGCGTACACACATTGGACAGCTTGGAAATGCGGCCAAACATGCCCCTGTCAGCTTACGCCTCAGGCACCGCCAGATGTCACAGACGCAGCCACAAATGTCATCAACATTCGCTGGGTTGTTACACGGGTGCTGATCGCTCGTTCAGCCGGCCCGTGGCGCCCAAGGGAATAATGCCTCAAATGCCTCATACGCATCCAACCCTATAATCGACGTCCTACTTATCTTTGTTTCAATCTCATGTTTCGTGTCCTCCGGCGAGACCGATGTCGTACAAAAGGGCTCGTATGGTACAAGTAACACTCAGACACCATAAAACATACTAGGGCTATTCGCTATCTTCTATGTTGTGTAAGTGGGTAACGCAAACGACGGCGTAAACCTCTTTGGATGCAGTTTGCATAGAAGAAAAAGCTTAAAAGAAACAAGCTTCGTCGTAAAGCAAGGTCGTAAAAGCAATGGTGGGTTACGTATAGCTGGGGAATAATGGCTTATGTCCGGTTCTACTCGAAAGCTGGTGTTCAAAAGGAAAGACGACGCGTCGAGGGGTACGCATGTCGTCCTTGAAGGAAGCCATACAACGATGCGACGGCAAGCCATCTCATAGGTGGTAGCTTGATCTCTTTCGTGCAAAGGGCTACCATCACGGCGCATCTATCCAAGATATGGAAAGGAAGCGTCTACTCTCCTGATGTCAAAAGATTGGAGTCGAGGTAACAATGTACATTCTTATATACAGACTGATCAGTATTACTCGCAGTGAACTCTAGCAATCTCATATATCTTTACACCAGCCCCCATTTCTCAAAGCACACGCAAAAGAAACACAAGGAAATCGCTCTCTCTCCTCACAGCAACCTACTCAACAGGTTCCTCCTCCAACAACGCCTTGAAACTAAATGGCTCAAACGCCACACCATCACCAATGAAATGCTTACTCATCGCCTCCACCCAGTGCAATCGCAGACTGTGCAACATGGCGCTCGTACCCTCCATAACACACAACACCGCCACAGTCAACGCGAACCAAAAGTAAAAGACAAACACCATGATGAAAGCACCGGCTACGCCTTCAAAAGCGAACGCATTCTTCATAGTCATTTCCCACAAGACAATGGACAGACGTTGATGGGCGAGTGACAAGGCCCAGAGACGGAGGTAGGAGGCCGTGTGGGATACGCAGTTGAGGCAGAATTCTACGCCCCATATGTTAGTCTCGTATCCTAAAGACAGCGCTGTATGCGGAAGGGGGGTACATACCAATAGTGTGAATAACCTGATGGATCATGACTTCACTGAACTCAAACTCCTCTTCCTCCTCTCCATGCCCAATATCTTGAGTAATCATCGCAATATCCTCGTCATCACCGTAGCTGTCGCGACCACCATTCGCGTGACCGTTCTCGTCATCGTCGTCCAGCGCGCTGACTCTGGATGTCTCGCCGATACCACGGTACCCCATTGCGCGGGCCTTGTTGTGTTCGTAGCGGAGGTAGAATGGCTTGAGGAACAGAAGCACAGGCACACAGGCCAGTGCAAGCAGTAACAAGACAACTTGCACAAAGGCTTGACCGGGGTATAGAGGTTGGGTACCAGCTTCGAGTGTGCCAGGGCTCAAGAACATGTAAATCAACATGTTGAGCAGAGAAGGTGGGCTCTCGCCACGCGCAGGCCAGTCAATGCACCACTTGTATACGATGGTGAAAGCGAGGTAACCGAAGATGGACTGGAAGAAGATCATGCCAGGGACAAAGTTACCCCAGATATCGATCTTGGTCTTGAAGTACCTTGCGTTGACGAGCGACCACATGAGTGAGAACGTCATGTGGGACCAACCTAGCAAGATGGACAATTTCATCTTGTAGGAGTTGGAGAATAACAAATCGTTCTCGGTGTCGTGCCAGCGGTAGTCAAGACCAAAGGGGTAGGTATAACCCTCGACACGGTGGGAAGTTGGACCTTTGCCATCGTTGTCCCAGACCCACATGGACTTGAACCAAGGGAGACCAAGAGAGAAAGCATCGCAGTAGAGGAGACCAGTGTAGATGGAGAAGATACCCATCATGAAAACAATGTAACGACCGTAGAACATCATGGAGAAGAGCTCGTCGAGCTTGCTGCGCTCGAGTCGCTTCTCAAAGTAGATCATGGCGCAAGCAGCGAGGAGGAGAATAACACCGTGGCCGGCATCACCGAACATGACGGCGAACATGAAGGGGAAGGTGACGATGGCTGGCAGGGCGGGGTTAACTTCGCGGTACTTGATCGTTCCGTACGCGTCGATGATAGTCTGGAAACCGAGGGTGAAGCGGTTAGACTTGAAGTATGTTGGCGGTGTCTTGGTAGTCTTGATCTGGTTGACGATGGTAGGTACGGAGAGGCCAGCACGCTCGTTGACATCCGACAGGGTTGATTTGATCAATCCAAGAGAGTTGGTAGGTGCCCAAGCCTCGGCGATGAGCGTCTTGCGCTGGTGGTCGTAGGAGAACTTGTTCAGAGTCTCGTAGGTAGCCTTTTCCTTCTTGATGACGACCATCCATGCTGCCAGGTTGCGTCCTATCGCAGTCAACTCGGCATCCAGCGTGGACTTGGTGTTCTTCAAGACGCTGGCGAGATCGCTCAGACGGGTGTTGACTTCCCGGATCTGGTCGCGGCGGAGTTCACTGTTCTCATCGACGCTGTAGAGGTCGGCACCAAGTGATTCTGAAATCTTTCGGATCTTTGCAATGATTTCCTTGCCGTGAGCGAAGATGATGAAGACATTCTTGTTGGTTTCCTCGTTGTTCTCTGGGTTGATGATGGCCTCGGGGATCTCCGACTGGTTCATGTACAAGTTACCGCGGAGGGTACGCCACAGGATGCGCTCGAAGGCGGCAATGCGTTCCCGAGGAATGACACCAGCGACGAAGCCGATGTTCATGACGGTGAATGAGCGCTCCGCGCCCGAGTCGCCCTGTCCGTTCTGCTCAACATCCTGGAGCAGCGGCGCGTCGTCGTCGTCAACGGAATCCCTGATTTGCTCGGTCTGACCACGAGCCCGGTCGAAGAAGCCACCTGCCTCTCTCAGAACCCATCGCCACTCTGTGAGCTCCACCTCGCGCTTCTTCAACGTCTCGTAGCTCTCGTTCAACGAAGAGATTCTCTGTTCCAAGCTCTGGCTCTTGTCGGCGAGTTCGTCGATCTCGGAAGCGGATGGCGCAGTGAAGGGGTTGTTGAAGTCGTAGATGGAGCGCATCGCAATGTCCGATTTCTCCATCTGGGCGCGAAAGTAACGGAGCTGTCGTTCCACATTATCGAGGCGGCGAATCTCCTGTGTAAAAGTACGTTGGAAGGCGGTCGTGTCGGCATTAAGCTAGCACATGTTGTCAGCTTCCAATATCATCAAGCCCGTCCCAGAGCCTCTGCAGAAGCTCCAGAACACATCCGTCTGCGCTCACATCTCTGAAGTCCATGACACCAAGCTCTCCAAGGCCAGAAACGACCTCACGGCCAATCTCGTTGGCAATGTACAGCTGGGTCAAGGACATGTCCGCCGAGCGGAACATGGTGTCCTTGCTGGGCGCCATGGTGGCGGGTCGGGGAGACAAGACTGGGGATACGGCGTGCTTGTCCCGGGATTCGATGGGGGGGAGGTATGCGAGATGGTGGTTGATGGAGCGAGAGCTGCCTCGAACGTGAACGCCTGCGCGATGATGCGGCGAACTGATGCAGCTCCTTAGCGCCTTGACGCGCCAAGCCCGCTACTGATGTCACTGCATCCCAACCACATCACGTCCCTTGACCCATCACAACAAAGGAACGAGGTCATGTTTGTTCACTGTCGAGATTCCGCGGCAGTGAAACCAATATTTGTTTTATCTAGGTAGCCGCGAGTCGCACACGGAATTTGCCTGGTTGACTTCTCTAACACCCAAATACGTCGCCGCTTGCCATAATGCAAGAAAGCCCAGAGAACAGGAGATCAGTGAAGTGAATAACGGGGAATCAAAGGATAGCTTTATTAGAACATAGTAAAAGTACCCAAGTCCTTGACCAAAAGCAACCGCAGAACGCAAGACGCAGAACACCATGCATACGTGAGCAGATCGTCTCTTGTGTGTGTGAAAAGGGCCAAACCCAAAGCTAGCTCGAAAAGAAAAAAGGACCGATCCCGCCTTCCACCAAGTTTGACAATGATACTGTGAATGTTTTTGTGTCGCTCGCTGTCGTGACGAAGAGAGAGAGATGAGAAACCCGGATGCGCTGTCAAGTGTGCATTCGCCTGAACACCAGGTATCGTAACCAAAAGCCAGATGCGCCATGCTCGACTGCAAGGAAGGAATTGTTTAGTCGGACGCAACATGTCGAAATGCAAAACCGTTAATCAGAGCGATTGTGAGATGAGTGAGATGGTCTAGTCGTCTATTGTTGCGGGTAGAACGTTGGGGCCTGCATCTGTTGGGGGTAATAGTAGGCGCCGTCCGGGCCAGGGGTCATCATGCCCCCCATGCCTGGAACAGCATAGCTGGGCTGAGCATAATTTTCCACTGGTGGAGCAGTGTATTGTAGCTGATTGGAGTCCACGTAGTAGGTCATACCGTTGGACTCGTAAGCAACCATATTAGGTGGACCAGCAGGAGCTGGCGGGGCGGCGACAGGAGGAGCAGACACTGGCATGACATAGCCGGGTTGCTGAGCGCCAGGAACGAACATGGGCACCATGCCGGCAGGGGGTATGTACTGTGGCTGGGCACCGTTTTGTGGGGGGTAATAGTAGCCCTGTGGAACGAAGGCTTGTGGCTGGAAGCCAGGTTGCGCGTAAGGCTGGAACGCGGGAGCATGAATGGCTCGCTCCGGAATGTTAGGAGTGCCGGTAGAGACTTGGCTTGGGTAAGAGGGGTGCCGTCCATGCTGGTAGTAGGGTTGCTCGACCGCGGGAGCAGCTCCGTTGATATGCGCAGGAACCTGCTGATGGAACGGTTGCTGCTCTTGTTGTTGGGGAGGGTTGAAGCTCATGGACGCGGGTGACTCGATACCAGCAACAGAGACGGTCTTCTGCGGGCGAGGCTGATGCATCGGGAGCTGACCTTGCCAATTCTCACGGAAGGTGGGCTTCTGCGGGAGAGGGTAAGGTGGCTGTACAGCGCCGTTGGTGGGTGAGATCATTGACGGTCCATTGTGCATTCTGGGACCCCCAGGCGGCAGGCGTACCACAGGACGACTAGGATCGACGAAGCCGCCATTGCGTGACATGATGGAACCGGCTGGGGAGACCAGATTGTCCCGGCCCATCTCACGTGCAATCGAAGACCGCCTGCTCATTGCAACACTAGGGGAGTATACACTGCCCCCGTACGCGCTGGTACGTCTGCTTGAAAGACCTCCACCAAAAGATCCGAATCTACCGCGACCCCGACCGAAGCCCTGTTGGTTGGGTCGAAGCGCCCTTGGTATGAAGATGAAAGAGCGCTCTGTGGTGGGGAAGATGTAGCGTGGTGGAGCTGGGGGTAACGAGATACGGACTGGCTTGTCACGGCGGAGGGGTGGTCGGTGGTTCGGGAGGCGAGTGTGTGACTTGATGGGGACGTTTTGGAAGTGTATAGGGCCCTTCATGTTTGGTAAGAAGACGCGTACCATGGCGTTGTGTGTATGCACTGTGGTGGAGAAGTTGCGGGCCTGTGGAGGCTTCTGGCTAGAACCTGGAGGTACTCGCGACGCGAACATGGGGGCATTCGATGCAGCTGGGGGTAGTCCAGGCTGAGCGTGGGAGCCGGGCGCGTTGACCGTCTCGTGGAGGTCGTGCTGCCAGGGCGAGTCTGTGGCTTCCTGCGGCTGCGGTCTCATGCTGGAATGTGTGTTAGTTGAATGCTCCCTGCCTGATGCCTTTGTTTGCACGTACTTTGCTGGAGCGAATGGCCCTGTGACGGGAGCGCCCCGCCCTCGCCCACGGCCTGCGTGCCTGAAGCCATTCTGTCCAGGTGCATGCCGTGAATCGTGCATGAAGAAAGCGCCACGGTTGGGTATGAAGGCCGGATCCGAGTCGCGCTTCTTCTTGTACTCCTCATGCTCCCGCCGCCGCCGCTCGGCCAGCGTCTCTGTCCGTGACTGAGGCGCACCCACGGCGGGTGCGGCGTCTGCTGCAGCCACGCCCGCCTCGAAGTCGACCACTTCGGCCTCATTGCCATCCTCCCCAATCTTCAGTCCGTTCATCATGATTTCGGTCTCTTTCATGGTGGAAAAGGCGACATCGGAGCGGGCGATGGGCGGGGAAGGTTGACGATTGCTTGCATCTTGCCTGGACTTGGCATCACGCGCGCCATTTGCTTTCCGCTTCGACTTTCCTTGGGTGAGGGAGGGCGCGCTGTCGACTTCGCTAAGGTCGCTGTTGTCTGCGTCGGCGTCCTCGTCGACGTCGCTCAGCAGGGAAGCGTCGCTTTGTGAGTCGTCGGCCAGGGTGGCCACGGACTGGTTCTCATCCTCGTCATCGGTCCGCCTGCGACGCGCGATGTTGGTGGTCCTCTTGCGAGCGGGAGCCATGATTGCGGGGTCTGGGTAGTGGCGGAGGTTGGAGGCGCGATAGAGTCGGCGTGGGGTGGTCGTGGATCGGCTCGTGTACGGCGAAGCGATGACTCGGCGGCGGAGAGGGTCCGGGTGCTAGAGGCCAGCAACGTGGGAAGCGCCGAGAGTGCGGGTCCAGAGGTTGCAGCGATTGCAGTCGTGATGGGGCGAGGTGGAGTGTTTGGGCGGAGGGCTGGAATGGTTCGGCAAGGTTGGGTGATGTCTGATGCCTGTGAAAAGATATGACGGAGCTTGCCGTGCGGGAAAGCCTGGTCGCGGAACCGGATCGATGCGCTACTCCACGTCTCAGAACATGATCAACATTACAAAGCACCAAGCAATGCGCATCAAGTGATTATTGCACAAGTGGCACAGTGCATTCGACAAAGGGGTCTGCTTGTTTGCCACGTGATTGCTTTTGTTGCCCATTGATCTTTTTGGTTAGGTCATAGTTGCATGTTCGTCCCAAGCCCAACTTCAGCTGAACACCTGCTAGCGCCTTTGGCATGCTTCCAACTCAAGAATTAGGTCAACATAGTACAAGTCTGTTATTAGAATTATACCGCTATCCGTATGCACAGCCTCTCCATGTCTCCGAAGAGATACATCCCATCCATGTTCCCAATTATCCCTGCGCCATTCAAATGCTGTCCAATATGCTAGTAACAAACGCCTGTGAATGCTTCTCGACCCGCAACATATGCAGGTCGACTGCCCGGGGGGTATGCATAACGACTAGGAAATATACATGGAGTGAAAAAAAAAACGCGATTATCATACAAAACCACCTCTTCCTTCCGTCTGTTCACATCATTGCCCAATCATCTTCGGATCATGAATATACGTACAATTCTCCCCCTTGTTGCACTGTCCCTTGGCAAAGAACTTGCACTGCAACACCTTATGCGGCTTATGATCGCCGCGATTCTTTGGCCTCTTCCCCTGATTCCTCTCATTATTACCATTGCTGCCTCCGTTCTGGTCCTCGCGTTGTCGCTTAGTACCACCATTGGTCTGTTGCTGCTGATTGTACTGCTGGGGTTGCATTTGAGATTGGTAGGATGCAGCCGGATCCTGCATCTGTGGAGGCCATGCTGGT
>Ga0268250_10001478_pt1 | contig 10276 bp, 8 predicted proteins | sample AgamicAsSfe_FD_200448 | JGI IMG/M metagenome (GOLD analysis project Ga0268250, IMG submission 200448) | Agave microbial communities from Guanajuato, Mexico - As.Sf.e (v2) (version 2) | ecosystem: Host-associated > Plants > Phyllosphere > Phylloplane/Leaf | place: Guanajuato, Mexico | collected... | reverse complement strand
GCACTTCCGAGGCGCTAGTGCTCAACTCCTGACCAAACGCTTCCAAACGGTCCAATACGTCAAGGCCCATGCTCGGCACAGTAGGTGCAGATTGGTACTTTGTAAATAAAACCTAGGTGGTAGAAGATGCCGATAGCCGTCCAGGCGAGTATGAGTGCGGGTGGTCGCTTGGTGCTTGTCCGCGGCTTACGGATATCTCATTCGAGATCTCGATAGCCTTGTGTACCTATAGGTATCCTTCTGGCTTCCATAGCGACTACTTCATCATTATCCAACTGAGCAGACTAGTTGAACCCCCCTTCACATTCTTTCTCAACTATCTTATACCTTTCATGTCTACCCACACGCGGCAAGATGCGCCTATTCCGGCACCCTCATACCGCTCCAGCAACGAGTCCAAACTATTTGGCCGCATAACTAAGATATGTTGCGTTGGTGCAGGATACGTGGGAGGGCCGACTTCGGCAGTCATGGCGAACGCGAATCCCAACATCCAGGTAACAGTAGTCGATTACGACAGCAAGCGTATTGCTGCATGGCAATCAGACGAACTCCCCATATACGAACCTGGCCTCATGGAGATGGTCAAACCATCACGCGACGGTATTCCAAACAAGAGGGCACCAAATCTCTTCTTCTCCACAGATGTCGACCGCGGCATTGCCGAAGCTGAACTCATCTTGTTGAGTGTAAACACCCCAACCAAGACATTGGGCCAAGGTGCAGGACATGCGAGCGAACTGTCGTATTTGGAGTCTGCTGTTCGAAAGATTGGAGCTGTAGCGACGGACAATAAGATTATTGTAGAGAAGAGCACTGTACCTTGCCGAGCAGCAGACACACTTCGAGACGTTCTGAGAGCAACGAGCAAACCTGGAGTAGAATTTGAGATATTGTCGAACCCCGAATTTCTAGCGGAAGGAACCGCCATTCAAAATCTTTCGAATCCCGACCGCGTACTGATCGGGTCTCTGAAGACTCCTCAAGGACTGGCGGCTGCACGAGCCCTCGCCCAGATCTACTCTGCTTGGGTCAGCACGGAGCGTATCATCACGATAAACCTATTCAGCTCTGAGTTGGCAAAGTTAGCTGCAAACGCTCTGCTTGCTCAACGGATCAGCAGTGTCAACGCGTTGGGTGCCATGTGCGAAGCAGTAGGTGCAGATATCGATGAGGTATCCTACGCCGTCGGACTAGACAAGCGCATTGGGTCTAGAATGCTCAAAGCATCGGTTGGGTTCGGTGGCTCTTGCTTTCGCAAAGACATCTTATCCTTAGCATATATCGCGGAGTCGCTGAACTTGTTCGAAGTCGCTGCCTACTGGCGATCGGTAGTCGACATCAATGAGTACCAAAAGGACCGATTTACCCGCCGTATTGTGCGATGCTTGTACAACTCGCTCTCGAATAAGACACTTGCGATCCTCGGCTTCGCGTACAAGAAAGACACAGGGGATACTCGTGAATCAGCAGCCATCACAGTTGTCAACAACCTTCTCGCAGAGGGCGCGAATGTCAGAATCTACGATCCCCAGGTCAAGGAATCGCAAATACGGCACGATATCGAGAGCAGTAACCCACACCCGCAAAGCATCAAAGGCAGGCTCGCCGTCTGCTCTTCGACCTATGACGCGTGTACTGACGCCGACGCCGTGGTCATACTGACGGAGTGGGACGAATTTAGCAACAAGAGCAGTTCTGCACATGCCCGTGGAGACTCGGTACGTAGTGGCGACATGGATGCAATGCGCAAAGAGATATCATGGAAGCGCATCTCGCAAGTGATGCGACGTCCCATGTACGTGTTCGACGGGCGTAATGTCGTCGACCCTGTGCCTCTGGAGGCATTGGGCTTCCGATACGAAGGCGTCGGTAAATCGAGGGAGTTGTAGTCACTTTTCTTCATTTTTCTTCTTCAGATATCCAGCTCGTATAGCATAATTGGGACGATACATAGCTAGTACCTGTAGTTCGGCGTCGGGTCAGGTAACAGACGACAGGAATGAAAGCCTGATAATAACGTTACTATTCTGATGATATTTTTCGAAGACGTTGTTCCCTACCTTTGGATGCTCGCTTCCGTCGTGTTTTGGGTTAGCGCCGGTAGCTCGTCCAGGAAGGCTGGGAAGCCGCACCTGCCTCACACTTCTTCCCAAAACACGACAGCACATGGTCGAGTAGATGGACGCTGTGATGAAGTCACCAAAAGCTTCTCACTCGGCATAGGTCACACGCACAGTTACGAGGATAACCAAAGCGTACCACAGTTTGTTGAGGCCTGCTCATTCGGAGCTCGCTTTCCCCTGTCGTCAGTCGCCCACTGGCTACGCGCATCACCTTGCCAGTTCGCGATTCTTGATTTTGTCCTTTCCGGACTATTGTCAGTCCACTCTGAGCGTTTGGATCGTTTCTTGGGTGCGTAGTCGGTCTCCATCGCAGCGGCTGCCTCATGGCGCGTCGCACGGCATCCTTCGCGCTTCCGTCGTACGCGCAATCAGCGAATTACTGTTGCCGCCACCCCATGTCGATGCATCACAAGTTGTCGCAGCCTTGCTGCGCCTTCATCCTGCAGAAACCCAGTCTTTTCGCCCCTCGATGATATCGTCTTACTGCCTGCCCCTTGCCTACGATTTCTTTGTCTTCAACTAGTCTTCCCGTCCTCCTGCAATGCCATGGCGGAACTTGCAGCCCTTAGTGTCGCTGCTAGCATTCTTCAGGTTATCGATATCAGCGTTAGGGTTGCTGAGCGTCTCAATGAATATCGCAAGAAAGAGGACAGTCTGCCCACTGCTTTCAAACATGTCAGCACCCGACTACCTATCTTTGTTCTTAAGCTTCGAGATACGAATGCGAAAGTTGAGGATATGACAGATGATGCAAGGAGAGCATTAAAGCCCGCGATCGAAGAGTGCTTCAATCAGATCAAGAAGTTGGAGACGATAATTGACAAGGTTTTGTTTAAACCTGGTGATAAAGGAGCTACACGTAGCTGGAAGTCCATCAAAAGCGTTAAATACGACAGCGATGTGAGCGAGCTAGATAAAGTCATTCGGAGATACATGGAAGCCATGAACTATGGCCTATCGAGCGTGGCACTCCATTCGAGTAGTACGTATATTCCATTCTTCAACACTATTCCAAGGACGTAGGCTAATGTCTTGTTTTCAGATGAGAAATCCTCACTACAACCAACAAGCACTTGTCCATTTGAGCGAGAGGCGGACTTCGTGGAGCGAGACGTCATGTGTGACGTTACGACGCGATGTCAAGCCGGGTCAAGGTCAGCTTTGATAGGTATTGGCGGCGCTGGGTACGTGCTCGAACTGACGCTGGCAACGGATGATACTGCCAATCATGATTTTATGTATGACTCCCGCTGATAGCTGGTTTAGCAAGTCACGCATAGCTATCGAATACAGCTATCGCGTAAGAAAAGCCGCACCGGATACTTGGGTGTTTTGGGTGACATTCGATACGCCAGCCACTGTCGCTCAGGACTTCCGGAAGATAGCGAAGGCAGTCGGTCTTCGAGGCTGGGACGAGAAAGCGGCAGACATCTTTACTATGGTACATGATTGGCTCAAAGACGACTCTAACGGTCCATGGACCCTGATCCTGGATAATGTCGACTCTGTTGACGTTCTGACTGCGCCTGCCCCAAGAGTCACATCCAGTAATAGCATTGACGATGATTCATCCATGCCGCAGATTCGAAACTTTATCACTACTTCGACAAAAGGGTCTATTCTCGTCACATCAAGGAATATCGAGGCTGCGCAGATGATCACCGGAAACTGCGCATACCACATTGATGTCGATGAGATGAATGAGTCTGAAGCGATTGCTCTCTTGAAGAAGAAGCTCAGCAGCAAGGTTATCTATACCGAAGCTGAAGCTGCTGAGCTTGTCAAGTCAGTCGACTTCATGCCATTAGCAATATCTCAAATTGCGACAAACATCAGCATGAACTATCCACGCCTCACACTTTCGAAGGCCACTGAGAGAATTCAGGCACCGAGTGAAGAAACAGTGCAGCTCTTAGAAACAAGTGCGCACGAAACAAGTCGAGATACTAGAAGGACTAACTCGATTGTCAAGACTTGGCACCTATCCTTTCAGTATGTGCGCCAAACGCATCCTTCGGCTGCAAGACTTCTGTCGCTGATGTGTTTGTTCGGTCGACAGGGCATTCCGGAAACGCTTCTCACCGGTCAATATGGCGAGGAAGTAACCGCCTCAGCAACCCCACTTCAGCCCCGCCTGAATTGGTGGAAGCGAATCAGACGGCGGCGATTATACCTAAGGCGACGCCAGCGTGTGGCTCAGCAGAAGGCAACTGGTAGTAAAACCACCACGTCTGCTTGTTTCGACGAGGATTGGAGAGTGCTTACAAACTTTGCGCTTATCAGAACGAACATCGACGGATGTCATTTCAGTATGCACAGGCTAGTGCAATACACTACTAAGAGGTGGTTGGAGATCAACCGAGAGCTGAAGGCCTGGATGCAAAGATATGTCTCCATCATTCGAGATTGCTTTCCGAAGCCAGAACACGACAATTGGCAGGTTTGCCAGTACCTCTTCCCGCACGCTCAGCAGGCCGCCAGCTACCGGCCAGAGGATAGAGTCTTGCTTCTGACGTGGGCACCCCTTATCCAAATGATATCACGATTTGCATATGTGATAGGGGATTATAGCTCAGCGGAGGATCTGGGTCGCACGGCACTGGCAGCACTGGAAGAGGTTCAAGGTCCTCATTGTGAAGATACCCTTCGCAGTTACCACCAACTCGGTCTAGCGATCAGCGTTCTCAATCGACATAACGAATCGGAGAAGATGTTTCGAAGGGCACACGAAGGCAGACTGACTTTGCTGGGCTCCGACCACTTGGATACACTAGACAGTGCAAATCAGCTGGGAGCACGATTGAACAAGCAGGGAAAGTACGAAGAAGGCGAGGCCATACACATGCGCACGATTGAGGGATACGAAAGAGTTTATGGACCTCGCAGTATCGAGACGCAGTCGCTCATGGCCGGACTTGCGCTCACATACATGAACAACGAGCGTTTCGAGCAGGCTACAGCGATCCATCGACGAGTGCACGCTATACAGAAAGAAGCTTATGGCGAAGAGACCAATGATACATACCAGGGCTTACGTGCTTTGGGCGCCTTGCTCAACATGCAAGGCAAAGCCGCCGAAGCCGAGAACATACATCGTCAGGTTGTAGAGTACAGGACGAGAACATCTGGACTGGACCACTCGGAGACAATTAAGAGTGTGAACTTTCTATGCGAATCGCTCATCAAGCAACGCAAGCTGGACGAGGCAGTGGCGCAATATCGTAGCGTCATCGACATATATACCGACCTCGATGAGAAGGCGCGACAAGAAGCCTTGCTGACAATGAATAGTCTCGCTGAGACGCTTGTCCAACAAGGCCATCTCGATCAAGCGGAAGCTGTCTGCCGTCGCCTCGTTTTGGAGAGTGAAAGACTGCTGGGAGCTGATGACTGTGATACCTTGATTGGTGTTCATACGCTCGCAGACACCCTTTCCAAGCAAGAGCGATATGGAGAGGCTCTACAATTATATGAGCGGGCTTACATTGGTACCGAGAAGCGTTGTGGCGCAGACCATCCTGACACGAAAGAGTTTTTGGAAGATTTCAATCGTGCGAAGAGGACCATGTTAGTGTAGCTGATTAAAACCAGCATCTCCTTTGGGCTATTAAGCGCTTCGGCGGTTTCTCCGCGCAGAATTCTCACAACCTGAATATTTGTATATCCTGACTCTCATTGTGCTTGTTGCACCCTTTGGCTACTCGCAATAGTGCACACTGTGTATACTCCCTTCAGCCACCAAGGAGCTCTCCTTCTATTCTTATCAAGAGTATTCTTTGGCTTCTATCAAAGGAATGAACAGCATTCCAGACAAATCACCTAAGAGCATGACGTCAGTGAAAGTGAATGTAACTTATGTCTCGAACAAACGCCATTGTAGGAGGGAGCTGGTAACCCATGGACCTTGCACCTGACCCGAGCGCTCCAGTTCCCATTTTCTTAGACAAAAACCATACGAAGCCCCGAAAGAGATACATTCAACTCTATACCATTCTCAACTCTTGGTACCAGCTTTTCACTGCCAACCTCAACTTTTTACTACTGAGTCACCTTTCAAAAATCAAGCCTACGTCTGTCTCGGACGTGCGATCGAAGCTGATGGGGGCACTGTCACAAAAGATCGAGCCCAAGGCCTCCGCGCTCTTCTTATCATACGAACTCACAATCTACAAATTCTGGCGCCAGACTGTCCTCGGCGTTACCGAACTAGATGATGACGACCTCCTCCTTCCCACCGCTTTCGAACACATGGACTTCGAAGAGTGGCGTGCGAAACAGCGCGTCGTGCTTCGTGGGCCTCCAGGTTCGGAAGACAAGTTGCCAGAAACAGCGTTTGCAGGATTTGTACTGGCGGAGCGTTGCAGACACCCAATACACCCTGGTGATCCCCGTTTAGAAAACGAACACATACAGGAGAACGAATCAAATGAAGAAGGTGAAGAGCGAGACAAGATCACTTGGTGTTCTATGTGCATTTTGCAAATTCACCTTAAGCTTCTAGGAAAGTTATGGGATAAGTGGATGGAGTCTGGCGGTCCTTGGCGTATCATACCTCCAGGTGGTACTGGCGAGGACCTTCAGGTTAGAAAACGTGCATACTACAAGCGGAAGACCGATTTTGTCAATGACGTTGACAACTTGGACGACATAGCGTTCTCGGAAGCCTCATGGGAGGCCGCACATCCCACTGTGGACGTTGAAGCTGCACGCTCGTATAGCGCCAGGGCAGCTATGGAGGTGTACGCAAAGAGCGTCCAGTTTCCCGGACGCTTAGCGGAAGTCGATGAGATCGTTCCCAGAACACCAACTCGAAAGGGTAAAAAGAAGCGCCTGTCTTACTCACCAGACACACCAGAGGATACTAGACATCGCTCAAGTGGTCTTTATGCTCGGAGACACCCCAATTACGACCCCGAGTCCCCACATCGCTGTCCTGAAGACAATGGATGGGCTGAGACCTCGTTCAACAACGACTGGGAGTACAATGTACGGCAATGCCGCCTTTTGTTGTGCGACAAAGATCCGATCGAAAAGAACGTCACCTACTGCGAGCTCACCGACGAGAACTCTAAAGATGTCCTCATCAAGGGTATCGAAGAATGGTTCAGCATGATGCAGGAGGATTGGAAGGCGCCCTGGATTAACACATTGCTTACTACAACCGATTTGTTTGTCGTTTGGAGAAGCTCACCTGACAGTGAGGGGTCTGATACTGATTTCGACAGCTGGGACAGGCTCGAGACGCTCGTGGGCACTAATCTGGAGGCCCATGCGCGACGAATCGGCGACCTTACAGATGCTGATATCGAGCCAATCCAAGGAGAAAACTTGGAAGACTTTTTCGACCAGGACTCTGTCGCATCTGACTCGAGCTCCGAAACGGATGACGAAGCACACGAATTCTCAGATCCTATGGATCTAGCAAGGAATGAAAATGATGAAGTCATTAACGTCGTTGGGCAACAACACCAACCTGACCACGCGACACCGACAGCCACCGGGATGGGGAGTTGTCAGCCTGACAAAGTAAGTGAGCGCTAGGTATAGGCGCAACTAGCATATATGTGTACCCTAGAATACGGAATGTATTGTTCGTATAGAGTGCAAACGGTATGCAGGATTACTTGTCTCGACTATGAAGTCCCGTTGTGAACGCCCCAATAAGATCAAGAAGCCAGCAAAGCGACTCCAGCATTTACATGACGATGCAGCACGAGTTCTGCTTTTTGGCCTGGAAAGGGTGTTAGCGTCCAATCGCGTAACCTTGACGTATTCCCGACATACCTGTGTGTAGAACATCTTACTCTGGGCACTCAAGCCGTCACTCTTCTGAACCAGGGTATCAATCTTCTCTCCACGCTCCAGCACACTCTCGATAGTCTTGTGCAACACAATCTTGGTCTCGTCCAACTCCTTCTGAATCTTCATGATACTGTCTGCCTGTTGTGGGTCCTGGTACTTTTGTACGTAGTCTTTGAGCTCGGGGAAAGACATTTGCGGGCTGTCCTTTGTGGCGGAGGCGTAGGCGGATTTGGGGTATTTGGAAACGAATTCATCGAGGACTTTGGAGAGAAGCTGATGGGCGACAAGCTTGGGGTATTCGAAATCGGTGATTATGATGCCGCAAACGCCTTCTGAGCGGCTGTAGGCGTGGAAGATGTAGTCTGACGGTGCTGTTAGACAAGGAGCGCGCAAGAGTGCCATGTGTCGTACCTTTCTCTTCCACATCCTGTCTTTGTCCTGGTCTTGTTCGTTCGGCGACTTGGCCTGCAAAGAACGACATCTACGCGTCCCATCAGCTTGACTGTCTTTCCCACGCTGCCATGGTCCTAGGCCATCTGCTGGGCCTTGTCACGTACGAACTCGCTGATGCTTCCTCGTGTGAAGCGGCCGTAGGAGCTGAGCTCGCGCTCACATGTCAGCTCGACGCTGGGTTTCGTCTCATTCTTCCAGACCTACATACATTGTTAGCGGCTCGAGGCGATTTCTCCAAGGCGGTGAGGAGACACTTACACCAATGTAGACGACCTTCATGTTAGCGGCTTTTTGTGTGAAGTTGTAGGTAAAGGTGCGGGTACAGATAGACGACAAAAGAGAGTGTAGCAGAAGTGGGCCCTGCGGCTATCTGGTCTCGAAAGAGGCGCCTGCGACAGGCCCGTGATAGCGCATCATGCGTCGGTCCCGCCAGCAAGGCGCGGCGCTCCTGATTATGTCATGGCGCTAATGCGCGGGGGCGGGGCAAGTCCAGCCGAATGGAGCCCAGTCATCCATCATCGATTCTGCCCAGCCTGCCAAAGAGGCAAACCACGCTCCCCATTGTGACAGGCGGTCAAACGCGTAGACTCCCATCACGTTGACGACAACACCCAGGCAGGCCGCAATCATGTCGCCCGCAGTCGAGGATGCTCATGCCCAATGGCTCCAACAGCTCGATGCTATGCGCAAAGCCATTGCCGAACTCAATCTTCCTGCCGATGCTGAAAAGGTGCCAGCGTACGGAGACGACCTTGAATTCGATGATGACGATTTCTCTGGAACTGCCAGCGGTGAAGATATCTGGGATATCATCAGCGATGAGTACGAGGAAGAGTACAGCAGTGACCATCTGGACCAATTTCTGGACGGACAAGTTACAGCAGAAGCTTATAGCCAGCAATGGCTGGCAGAAAAATGTTCCGAAGTATCCCGAAGCAGTTCTGGCTTGGATTCAGGAGCCTTGAAGGAGCAGATATCAGCAATCTTGTCGAGTGATAGCAATGGTAACGCATCATACCAACCATCAACATACCTAGTATACTGACTATAATAGACGAAGAGCTGCAGATGATGCTCGCCGATATTGTGGGCTACGGAGAGCTGGACCTGGTGGCGGATCTAATCTCACATCGAAAAGACATAATGCGATCCCTGCATGAACCTACTCCAGCTCAGGGCAACGGTGTCATGGGCCGTTTACAGACTCGAGCCGAACGTGAAGAAGCGTTGCGCCGAGCAGACTGGGAGCACAAGACAGCTGCATTGGCGCCTGCTATGGACCGAACGGGACCGCAATATCCTCACGTGTACCGGACTCACGAAGCTGGCAACAAGCTCTCAGCTTATGGCAAGAAGTACGCGCTACCTCCAGACACTGTGCACCGCGATAACAACCTCTACGAAGAATACGAGATTCCTGCAGTAGCTGTAGGCACTGTTGGCGTAGGCCGAAAGCTGCTGGAGATCCAGGAACTGGATGGCCTTTGCCAGCGCACCTTCAAAGGCTACAAGACACTTAACCGGATGCAGAGTCTTGTGTATCCAGTTGCATACAAGACCAGTGAGAACATGCTGATTTGCGCACCTACTGGTGCTGGTAAAACAGACGCTGCCATGCTTACAATTCTCAACACCGTGGCCAAGAACGTTGTGCCGAACCCGATTGACGAGCCGGACGCCACCGACTTCACTGTAATGACGGAAGACTTCAAAATCATCTACGTCGCGCCGATGAAGGCGCTCGCTGCCGAGGTTACTGAGAAGCTTGGAAAGCGTCTGGCGTGGTTGGGTATCAAGGCTCGCGAACTTACTGGTGATATGCATCTTACCAAGGCTGAGATCTTGGATACACAAATTATAGTCACTACACCAGAGAAGTGGGATGTTGTCACAAG
>Ga0268250_10001477_pt1 | contig 10283 bp, 15 predicted proteins | sample AgamicAsSfe_FD_200448 | JGI IMG/M metagenome (GOLD analysis project Ga0268250, IMG submission 200448) | Agave microbial communities from Guanajuato, Mexico - As.Sf.e (v2) (version 2) | ecosystem: Host-associated > Plants > Phyllosphere > Phylloplane/Leaf | place: Guanajuato, Mexico | collected... | reverse complement strand
TCACTTCCAGCTCTTTTCGGCCCTGAGCCTAAAGGGCGGAATGGCATAACCACCGCACATGTGCTTCTCCACGAATCAATCGGATGACGAAAAGAGAGAGAGGATATATTCTCTTCGTAAAGACTAACATTACTTCTACACATTTGTTCCGCATATCTATACTCGTTCCTCACGTCTCTACAGCGCCTCCCCCGTAAAATTCGTCGTCAGCAAATTCGCATTTCCGGGCAGCAAGAACGGCTTGGTCTGTTCGAAAACATCATCAGCATCAGCATATATCGGTCCATTCATCAAGATTTCCCAAACATCGACATTTCGGCAACATTTCGACAACATACCTTTGGCAGATTCGCAATGACGTCCGAGGGCAGGTGGAGGTGGTCTTCGACGACCTGTGCGGGAGTGAGGCCGAGCCACTGGTTCACGCTGATGTCGGTGAAGCGTGGGGCTTGTAGCATTTCGAGGTAGACCAAATCTGGAAGTTTTTCAGTAAATCTGACCATGTTCGGATACGTACACTGCAGCAGCTTGCATACCTCCGGTGCCGGTGTTCTCGATGTAGTGTGCGTTTGTGTCTTGGATATCTTGATTCCTGTCAGTCCTGTAACGATGTGGGAAGGTTGAAAGACATACAGAAGACGTCTCCGGCGGAGAGGTCGAAAGTCTGACCGGCATCGGGGGCTTCGTAGATGGTGAATCGTCCCTGACCGCTCAAGACGTAGGACCATTCGTCGCTCGTGGGATGCCAGTGGATCTCCCTATCGTTATGCAATTAGTTGCCCAGTCAAGAGTTGTCAGGTTGAAAGTAAAAAACTTTACCTCATGGCGCCTGGGTTCAACGTCACAAGCGCAGCAGCGAAGTTGGCCGCAATGGGGAAGGACGTGGAGTCGATGATCTTGACAGAGCCACCTGGGACCTCGTAGGGTGCTTGCTGGCTGAAATGATAACCTGAAAAGAATCAGAAATCGTGAACAACATGATTTCACAGTGTGTGTTCTGCTCACTGTAGGAAAGAGACTTGGGGATGTCTCCGGCAGGGCCTGTCGTGTTTTGCGCAGCAGGGTCCTCAGGAGGAGGCGTTCCAGGGAAGATGTATAGCTCTCCACTAGCTGGGAGGTTGTTAGCACGGGAACGACTCGACTTGAGAGATGCTGGAGAATGCTGGGCAATGCTGGAGAGTGCTGGAGGGAGGGGGGGAACTACATACGGATGTTATTGAAGGCGGAGACGTCTGTGCGGAAGTTCTTCGCCAGAACTGACTTGGGAATGCGCTGGAAGAGCTCGGAGACGAGGGAGGTGCCGGAATCGGAGAAAGAGCCGTCGTCGAAGATGAGGAGGAACTCTGCGCCGTTCTCGAGGGCTTGAATGAAGTCAGTACGTAGCCGTATGTTCGAAGAGGTCAATTCTTGCCTTGAATACTGTGAGGCTCGCCCGCGGGGAAGAACCAGACATCTGGAGGAGTAGATGTTAGTCGGAAACTGCGATACTGAGTGACATGGAAAGTTGACTTACCACCAGCTTGCAGGTCGTCCTCGAAGACTTCGCCGGCCTCGTTGCTGCTCACGAGGCGGACTGATCCATTCAGCATCAGCGACCACTCGTTGGCTTGGTGCCTAACCTTCTGTTAGTCTGATATCTTTCTCATGTTTTCAGAGGGCTAAAAAAACCAGTGAAGCTCTCTGTAGGCATTAGGGCTCAGCCTCATATCGACACCAGCCATTGCAGTGGCGACTGGAAGCGAATCGGTGTTCTCTTGCCTCCTTGGTGGGTATCAGCAAAATGCCAAGACTTTTGGGAAAAAGTCATAAAAGACGACTTACGCCCATCCGGCTGTTCCTGGTGTTCCGTGGCGGTTGTGCGAGAGCCCAAGGGGCCACTTAGAGTTATCCACACTTCCCGAATCGGTGCCAGGAGGAGCGTAGATGTCCGAGTTCAATTGCTCATACTGATATGTTCTTGGTCCAGGATCCGTAGGACTGTCCGTGGACCCACGAATGGGCTGAAAATTCTGCACACCATTAAAGTCAAGATAGAGCCCTAAATCATCATCTTCGCTCTGCCCCGGAGCCAGCTCGAAGTCTGATGTCGGGATTTGAGAAGTGGCAGTCTCGACGGGGTTCTGGAAAATGAAGATATAAGTAAAGGACGTGAGTCTTGGCACTAAGACTGAAGACTCACTGCTGGATTGAAACCAATTAGGGAAGCTGGGCCACGAGGATTGCCGGAAGCACCTGGAGGACCGGGAGAGTCGACGCTTGGGACAGCAGGAGGGTCCGAGTAGACTTGACGGGCCAGAAGAGGATTGCCCTTTGGAGGAAGGCGGGCAGGCGCAGCGAAAGTGCTGGAGGCAAGAAGGAGAGCTGTGAAGCTGGAGAGCATGGGCGATTGGGTTCGCATTTTCGCAGGGAAAAGCTGTCACGGTGGAATAGGAAGTGAGAAGGAGGAAGAGAAGCTGGTAGGATAATCCAAGGTGGTGGCGGGGTTACAGTATTGTATTTCTATGTAAAAGCACCAAGCGAAGCACGGAGCCCGAGCCCGGAGCGAAGGAAGCTATGGCAGCAATCATCGTCATGGACTGTCGCCCATGTTGCTAGTAGTGGGGGGGACAAGTGCCTGTCAAGGATGGCGTCGATCTACTGATCAAAGTGAGCCGATGAGCCGGGCTTCTTTCCAGGGCCACTTCGTAGTATAACTTTGGCGCTGACACTACTAACATTCAGCTTAGTCTCAAAGTCCACGGGACTCGTCAGCTGGCGATACGATATGGCAAGCTGGAAGCAGTGGCGAAAGGAAAAAAGATCGAATGATCCAATGCGAATAATGACGTGGTGGTTTACTACTCCGCTCTCGATCTAGTGCCAAGCCGTGACAAGCTTCGCCGTTCTCGGACCAGGTGCCGGTGCCAGCGATCACGTGCCGGAGATCTGGCCGGCAAAGTCGTCGGCAGACGGTGACCTTCACGTGATGAGCTCACGACATGTGCCGCACATGATGAAACAAGCCTCTCTCACTTCTCACTGGGCGGACTGCGCCCAAGAGTCAATGGAAACGCACGCGGTGGTGAGATGATGCTGGCACACGAATCGAGTGAGATGTCCAGACACGTCTGCGATCCTAACCCTCGAGGCGAACCCCTTCACGGCACACTTTCCAGGACGTTTACAGACTTATAATCAAGTGTCATGACGGCACCAGTCGGCAGTCCGTTAAGAGATGTAACCAAATCATGGTCTGCGGACGCGCCATTCGTTGCGAAATGAGCATGACAGGGCGAGATCCGGAGATGATTGTGGGACAGGCCGAAGTGCGTGAGGACTTGCGGTGAAGTTATGTCTGTACAACTCGGCATACAAGTACTCTATGGAAGCTGACACTGATGACCAGATATAGAAATGACACGGTGTCAAAAGGCCTGAAGATTGTGATGTTTCAGCTGAAAGGCTTCGTCGATGCTTTACATGACAAAGTTCTTACACCAGCCGTGACTATATTACTACGTACATGCGTCGCAATACATAGCGATTGGCAGAAGAGTTAGACAATCCGAGTTTAGCACTGGTAAAGCATTATTGATTGAATATACGCGTCTTTCCGTGTTGACGCGTCGGCGGCCACCTTGTGTCAACCCTGAACCTGACATGATTCCTACTTTCACAATGTGGTTTCCTCACCTTCATCACATCTGATGCGCACATAACCTTCATCCCTCATCCTTGCTCCTCCACGTACCAACATGACTGGTAGAGGTTCAAAAGCTGGATTCTGCTGTGGACTGCAGACGATGTACTTGCCGCTGTCAGAAACAATCCAAATCAGAACTCAGAGCAGAAGGCGAAAGCGCTTTCGAAGTCATGGCATGCTTTTCTTGGTATATTTTCTCTCACGCCCTCTCCATAACTAGGATCTTGGAGCGTCACGTAGTCTGTGCTGAACATCAAAATCAAGTTAAACTCTTCGAAGCTCGCTTGAAGCTGCGACCGCCACCGCCAGCGATCGTGATGATCAAGAGATTCGCGAGCTTCTCGCTAGTGCCAATCCCACTGACGTTCTACTTGACTCTGACCAGAAGGTAATTGCAAAGATTTTAGCCTAACGTGTGGTGGATGTTGTACTAAAGCAGACTGTAAAGCAGAGCCCACATCCGCTGCCGACGACATCTATAAGCAGTCCATCTGGCCCGTCCGCCAATGCTTAGCTCCTGTCAAGACGCCGATCCGAAAAGGTGCTTCCAACATACCAAGTCGAAGCCTTTCCACGTCGCCCAAGCCTTGCAGAGTCCCTGCCATCGCAATGTCATCCACAGCACACAATAATCGGCCCCATTCGCCCAATGACTTTGCTCTTCGCGCCGGCAGGTTGCCATAAGCTTCGATTGCATGTTTGCCGCTTTGTCATGATGGTGCGGTGGATGTGCAAATGTGCTAAGCGCTACGGGAATGCAGACGTGCAGAACAAGAAAGTTGGGAGTGTACGAGAGGACGCGACACGAATGAAGACTTGAGTACCACCATGATCTGATGAATAGGCTTGCGATCATGTACAGGAAAGAATGACAGCCAGCATGGAAGAAATCAGGTTATTACAGTCTACTCCATGACCACCTTTTCCAGGCAGAGACGCCCTTCCAGAAGTCATTTCATACTGACCAGTGATCAGACGCGTCCAGGTAAAGAGTGCACGGACGTGAGGATTAGAATGCTATGCTACGCGTCGACGGTCACCTGCATGAATCGATGACGCGATTCTTAGTTCACCATATTGTGTTTCATCTTCATCACCTCTCTCACACTTAGATCCAGTACCTTTCTCCGTCTCATCTTCGTCCAGACTCACACCCAGAATCTTTCTCTCCACTCTCTTCCACATCAACCTTCTGCGACCAGCAAAGATGGAGCAAAAAGACGAAGCTTCCATTGGGGTGGCTTTCATCGATGCTCGAAGTGACGCGCTGAATCCGTCTGTTACGCTCCACATCTCTCGACTGGCTGGTGCGTACAAAGTGCTGCTGTACAAGCTCGACTGGATCAAGTCTCAATTGGTCAGCCTTGAATGCGTGTGGTATAGGTGGATTCCACTAAACATATCATCGCAGAGTGTGTTTTGTGCGTGATATCGGTGTCACGAATGCGAAGGCATACGCTCCTTATGGTATTGCAAGAGATAATGGCAAAGGTGACACGGTCCTCGGTGCAAGATGCGGCAAGCTAATCATTACGAGTAATGATGAAGGTATGTTCTTCATGTATCTTCGCCCGAACACACCTCATCGACTACATCCTTCCGCACTCGGCTATTGACGCAGACAGTTTGGGATATTACAGTAGGATGTACATGAGCATGCTTTGGCAGGGCGCCTTCCAGCTCAAGTCCGTCTTGGGATGGAATGATGAGGCATTCGTCCGAGAGCTCTTGAGATCCTTCATCCTGGTCGCCGAGAAGTGTGATTTGAGGTGAGATGGCTGGAAGACGGGTGGGCATAGCGTTTAGACTTCGAGTCATGGAAATTTGCGGTTCTGCACAAAGATTGGCGAATCTGTACAGCAAAAATGGAGGCATTCGGTAATGTTTTTACGGTTGTTTTCTCTTCACGATAGCACAATGATGTGGGAATGTGCTGAGCAGGACGGAGCAGCAGAGGTACGATGATCGCACTCGCTTGGATGATGGACGACATGCTTGGATGACGAATACATTTCTCCCAGGATGACAGCCTCGGAGCAAAGTGTGAGCACATACTGTACATTACACCTACACAAAAGTGACAACAATCTTTGACCTTGTGAAGTATTTTGGCAGTGTCAAACTGGTGAGCTGATGCTGATGCTGTCACTGATCGGCAGGCATAAACCATCTTTCCCACCAAGTCACGCTGATGATGTGTGCCTTTCTTGCTCGCAGTTTCACACTTGCCATTGGTTCCACCCCGAATTGGGGCTGCGTATTGTGGTAACATCGTGCTGTTGGAGCTGTGACGGAGACTGCGGCCCTGGACTGCGATGGAGGTACGATAAGGTCAGGCAACAGAAGTGTAGCAAAGTGATGATTCGAAGGGGTAAATAGCATGGTCGCGATGATCTTTGCATTCGAAGACATGAACACTACACTTAATAGCCAAGAACACCGGAAGACTTGAACAGACCCGAAAAGAAATCCCTTTCTTTATCATATCTAACTTCCCAGCAGCCCTGTGTGTTCCACTGTCTGCCACCGTCTGGAGAACCCGTAGGGCTCTTCGTATAATACTACCGAGATCACATCCGCGCTACCCCCTTGGCACGTTCTTCAGAGCGTCTTCAGTCGGCAGCACCCACCCATGCTCATTCACTCTGAACTTCCCGTCGGCGAAGTACTGCAGCCCATAACCAGGATTGTACACAGTACGAGGAGAATGTTGACCGAACGTGACAGGCTTCGGTCCAATGTCGATGACATGTTTGCGTCCAGCCGCAGCAGCCTCGGCAATGGCCTTTCTGTGTCTGGCGATGATCTTGTCAGCTACTCGTGTGTCGAATGCTGCAGGTTGAGCTGGGGTTTGTGGAGCATGATCAACCAGCATATCTCCTCCGTAGGAGAGTGCTTTGAGGATGTACCGCTCTTCAGCCACGGCCGTAGCACGAGGCGAGTACGTCACGGGAACTTCATCGCGCCATGTTATACACGTTAGCGAGAGCCAGTGTGAGAGCAAGCTCACTACTATACTGGAATCGGGAAGTGAACGGCGAGTCTCTGGGAGACTGCGCTCATGCTCCTTCAGGCGAGCACGAAAGCCCTTGTACTCCTCGTCATCTTGCTCGTAGATCCTATCGATGCGTGCCCAGCAGAGATCGCCACGCCCCTGGAGAAAATGACAGATTGCGCAAATAATCTCAATCATCGGGGAGCATGTTGGCGTCCGAGCGGAATGCTCCTCAGCATCCCTCAAACTGTTCCTCAAAAGTACCTCTGTATCATCTTGACCCATGTTAAAGAAAGCAAGGTGCAGTCCAATCAGCATCCTCTGGAAGCCGAGACGACCACATACTCTTTTGAATAATCCCTTTAGTTTCGCATCGTTGCCGTGCGGGATGTCTTCGGCGAATGTGCTACAAGCGTGTAGGAACCTATCATTCTCTTGAAAGAGAAGACTTGCTACTAAATACTCGCGTTTGGAGAAAAGATCCGCAATTGAAAGGTGCGCTACGCAGAGAAGGTTGTAAAAAGCGCCGACTTCGTCAGCTCTCGTCCAGAAGACTGACGGTGTCATAGCCAGGCGTAGGTCAGTACTGATCGTAGGGTCAACCTCTCCTCGGACGACACATCGCTGCTCTCGATACCTAATCTTTTTGAACGGCTCCAGTAGTGCACTTTGTGTCGGGAGAGGAAGACGCATACCGTCTCCTCTCAGTCGAACTTCAAAATTCCAGTTGTACTGCCATCTGTACTGTTCACATCGATCATCGATGACGAGCAGCTTTCTTCTGATTGAAGTGACAAGCAAGTCCAGATCATCAGCCAGGATCAAAACAAACATGTATTCTCCTCGCGGCGTGAGGCGATGCAAGATATTCAGTCTCAAATGGTAGCCCCTGAACTTGGCAAGCTTGAGTTGCCAGAAAGGTAGAAGGTTGTTGGCCGCATGATGGAGAAGCTCATGGTCATTTGTACTCATGAGGATGAAGTCGTTCGCGTGAAAGATCGTCGTGCCTATCTCATGTAGCTTCCTATCAACGCGGAGGATAGCGGTGGAAAAGTCGTAGCGAGTCAAAAACGTCTGAGGCGGTCGGCCGGGACTCCTGACCTCCTCAGCGGAAAGAAGACAGCGTAAGATCCGCTGGACCAGCTCGATTGGTAGGTTGTTGAGGTTGCTGCGATCTGCTACACATGTTAGTCAAGCATTGAAGGGTACAGTCCAAGGACAACGATCGAAAAGACAACATACTGCTTGCTGTCGTCTCGTTCTCCGGTGCAGCGATGCTGCGATCCGCCAGGTCCATTGAGTAAGGCATGCCAAGGTGAATGGGCTCAATTGCAAGTGCTAGCAGCTAGATTCCATAACACTCTGAACGTGAGAACGTCAAAGATATTTCTCTTCACGTGATGATTGTGGTCACAAGAGTATGAGAGTGTGGAAGATAGAGGAGGTTAGACGTGTCGAAGAGGACAAACTGACACAAGGTGACACAAGACACACCCTAGAAGTGGAGCCGCTTCGCTTACATGTTTCACAGTACGCCAGTGTCAACGCCATGGCCATCTTTGTGGATCTCAGAGCTTAGCGCCCTGATTCCCTGGACTGCGAATCTATAAATGCTTGGTATAGCATCTCATGAAAGCCTCAAGGAATCAGGAAGTCGGATATCCGATTTGTACTCTATACAATCAGGTTAATATACAAGGACATCCACAATTGTCCTCCTCGCACTTGTTTGCCAGCTTAGATCGAACCAATGGGACGCTCCACCAAGTCAAGGATACCATCGACGATGCTTCGCCGAGCCTGTTCGGAGGCCACGGTTTTCCCACCCACATAGCCAAGCCAGACTTGCCTAGAGAGCCGTTCATCCCTTAAGGTACCGATAACATCTTTAATCCCTGCATGGTCGTAGATAAAACCGAGCGTTCCCTTCTCGTCTCTTGTGAGCAGGACTGTGCTTCCCTTCGGTGTCTTGCCACGCCCGTTCAGCAAAGTCTTGAATTCAGCCATTGCGTCCCCAAAACTGTCGTCCTCATACTCTTTACTCGCCTCGCCCGACCCAGTCCTTGCCAAGTCCTGAGTTCTTGCCGTAATACCCCGGATCTTCATGAGTTAGCAAATCGAAAGGGTAATTGAATTCAAGCCCAAGACTTACCCATCCATCCCTTAAATGATTGAAGTCCGTCCCGCGAGTTGGCACGATCCTAACGACCGTTCTTGTGCCAGTGTCTTTCAATATCTTGTTCCAAATCTCCAGACTCTTCTCCGGATCCAGCAAATCCTTCTTTAATGCCTCTTTCTCGTCGGGGATCAATGCAGACCCAGAAGGCGAGGACCTCGCGTGCTTGACAAATGCGGCTTGGAGTGTCGAAAGGTCCGAAGTGCGAACGTATAGGCCGAGTACGTAGACCTGGATACTGAGGAAGGAGACGCTGCGAACTCCTAACCCTAAGAGACTGTATTCTTCCTCGCCGGACATGGCGCCTGCGCCTGGCCGGTCGGAGACGGGCGTTGCTGATGGTGTGGACGAAGCTTGCCCACTGACGAGCGACACCGGGACTCTAATGGTGCGAGGAAAGAACGGAATGCTCGAAGTCCCCGTCGGAACCAACTCATGTCCAAACTCGTCCACTTTCAACTCAGGCTGACCCGGCTTCTCCTTCACAACAACCGGCCTCCCCTCGACATGTTCCGGCGTGCTCGCCGGTGCATCCAGCCTCTCATGTGTTTTCTTCGGCTCACTGGGCCCGCTAACCATATACACTTGCACGCCCAAACACAACGCAATGCCGGCACCATAAGCCAGGACTCGTTTCCGCATGTACCGACTACGCTGGGTCTGGAAGCGGGCGACATCGACGTAGTTGAGCGGGTTGCGAGGGGCGCTGGAGGTGTTGGTGGCTTCTTGGAAGCGCTGCCATCGGGAAGGAGTCTTTATGAGGTCACTGCGGGTGCGGACCTGTTGGCGGAGGCATAGTGGTGGATGGGAGGATGGGCGTGTGGAGGCGTAAGGGAGGCGGCTAAGTGGGCGAGTGGTGGCTGGGCGCATGATGTGGTGTGGTGTGATGTGATGGAGGTGAACAAGTTATGAACATGACATTGTCGATCACTGCATGACACCCTGCCAAGACTTTTGCCTTGTACTTTGTCCTTGCTTATTCCAACAATACATACTGAAGGGCACCGAGGTCAAGGCGCACCAGGACTCAAGTTCGAGGGAAGGATTGATTCAATTCTATATATGCTATAGTTCCACCTCTTTTAGCATGCGACAGAGCACAACACTAGTGCTTGCCGAAAGGTTCTCTCAACCTGGGTATCCATGCTAGCCCACTCGATGAACGCCAGTCATCATGCAAATCCGTCATGAGGGACATTCGCAATTGCCGCAAATACCGAAAAGGTGGTGTCGTTTCTGGCCTGAACAGCAGCACTGCTGCTACATTAGGTCGACCCACAGGTTGCAGCCTGATCACTGGTCGATATCTTCCTCTGCTGAGGAATACCGTCAAACTGGGGAGAGAGCCACTACTGAACCCGCTGGAAAACCGTGCAGGAAGGTGTTGGTGTCGTCTCACGGAGCAAGATACGGTAGGACATATCAGCCAT
>Ga0268250_10001475_pt1 | contig 10289 bp, 13 predicted proteins | sample AgamicAsSfe_FD_200448 | JGI IMG/M metagenome (GOLD analysis project Ga0268250, IMG submission 200448) | Agave microbial communities from Guanajuato, Mexico - As.Sf.e (v2) (version 2) | ecosystem: Host-associated > Plants > Phyllosphere > Phylloplane/Leaf | place: Guanajuato, Mexico | collected... | reverse complement strand
TTATCACGCTGGGGCGCGTCCATGTCACGGTGTATAGCCGAGACAGCAAAGTCGCGGGTAGTAAGCTTATCGGTAAGCCATTCGACCTTCCTACGAGTGTTGCAGAAAATCACCACCTGTCTGTTAGCAATGGTTTTGTGAAGATCGGAGAGGCTGTCGACCTTCCAGTCTTCTTGTTCGTTTTCGACAGTAACGTAGAACTGTTCAATACCCTTAAGGCAAGTCTCGTACTTCTCAACTGTGATGCGGACTGGATTACGCATGAACTCAGTGATGACCTCTAGCACGTCCTGAGGCATGGTAGCGGAGAAGAGAACGACCTGAGTGGTCGTGCTCTGACAAAGTATCCCGAAGATGTCGTGTACTTGCTCAGCAAAACCGCGGGATAAAATGGTATCTGCCGCGTCGAGCACGATCATCTTTGTGTTGTCGGTACAGAGAGCACGGCGGTGAATCATGTCATGGACACGGCCAGGCGTGCCAACGACTACTGACTGTCGCCCATCCCGAAGAACCTTTGTGTCATCCCCTATGCGAGTACCACCAATGCAAGCGTAGCATTCAATATCTGTAAAGCCACCGATAGTAGCAATGACCTTCTGAATCTGATGTGCACGCTCACGGGTTGGGGCAAGGATTACGACCTGGCATGCCTTAACATCAGGGTCGATTCTTTGAAGGACAGAGATAGAGACGGCAGCAGTCGTCCCGGAACCAGACCGCGCTTGCGCAACAACGTCCTTGCCTTTCGACATCGTAAGCATGAGTCAGGCATAATATTGCGACTTGTACTCACCCTTAATGGCTGGCATGATAGCATGCTGCTGGAAAGCAGACGGACGCTCGAAACCATACGCGTAGATCCCACGCAGAAGGTCAGTCTTAAGGTTCATGGCATCGAAGGAGTCGGTGGTCTCATCGTAGTTGGACTCGATGTCAGCTAGGAACTTGTCAACAACGTGCAAAAAATCTGCAGAATGTATACACTTACCAGCATCGATGTCGTCAAGTCCTCGTCCGTCAGCCATGATTGCGATTTAATTACGAAGCTTACTGGCGCGCGCAGTGAGCGAGAAGTGTGGTGTGCGTTTGGTGGGCGGAGGTCCGTCGATTGGTGTGGTGGAGGAACTAATTCCCCGACTGTCAAGAGGCAGAGAGCAACTGTAGTGCCTGCGGTGCGTCACCAGAATGACGAGGGCGAGGCGACGCTAGTCAAACGCCACCAACTGTGAGTCATCCTACAAACCTGCCTCTCTCAATCCGAACCGTGACAATGTCCTCGAAGGCCAAAATAGCAGGCAACCTCCTCGCTGTCCACACTAGCTTCGAGATTCTGTCATCCGCCTCCACGACCAAGTCCTCACAGGCACCCAAACACCACCACAGCCCTCTACTCTCTAGGCTGACCTCGTACACCCCATCCGGCAGCGCCTTCATGCGTGTCCAAATATCTACCACCCTCGTTAACGCAACTCCGGGTTCAAGTGTTACCATCCACTCAATCTTCGGACGCGGATCGCCGCCACCTGGACCCGAAGGTCCCAAAGCTGGTGGGCTACAAACGATGGCGCTAGTGGCTGCGTCTTTTATAAGCACAGTGACTAGAACGCCCGGGTGTGTTGCATCGATGATGCGGGGCCGGGCTTCTAGTCGCTGTTCTTCCACCATAGGGCCTCGGGGTACGAGGAAGTATTGGGTGCCAAAAGTCTGAACAGAGATGGTAGTCGCGCTAGTGTTTGTGACGGATATGTGGAGTGGTGCTACCAGGGATTCGTGCTCTTCGTCTAGGGGTCCCAGCGCGAGTTTCGTGACGAGGGGTGGCGGTCGTAGTAGGCTCTGAACGGCTTCGAATCTGCATCTGCCGTGCCTGGGATTCATGACAAGCTTAGGTCTTTGAATTTCTCGCGCGGATGTGGAGCGTTGGCCGTCCGGCCGCCCATAGTGATAACTTTTGACTCCCAGGTCTTCGCTAGTAAATCGAATCTCGTACGTCCGGCCTGCTTCAAAGAGTCTCGCTATCTCGCTGTCGGTTTCAATGCGATAGTGGTGAGTCACTATTCCGGTCTTCCAGGACCCATCCCTACCGATCGGAGATGGAAGTGTCAGGTATACATCTTCGCTCTTAGGTATTGTAGGGTCAAGCTTTGCCTCAAGTCTCTCGCCATCTATCAAGAGTTCCAGTAGATCGTTTGCAAGTGCGTAGGGGACGTCGAGCGCCGACTCGCGCGTATTCAGAATGATTGGTCGCGTGTCAGTGTCCTGTGGTGAGCGGCGACAAAGTCCTAAGACGACATCGAATGCGAGCTGTCCTTCGAGATCAAATACCTGATACTGGCTATTGAGTAAGACTTCAATGGGCAACAAGTCCATTTCGGGAACCGACAAATTGGTTGCGAGTTGAGGATGGAGTCAACCGAGGGTAGCAGGAAACCACTGATAGAACCTGATATATGTTGACTGCTATGACGCTCAGGATTTACAAATGTCCTGCACAGATATCCTTCACGACGACGATAGAGGGGTAGCAGTATGTATCTAATGTCGACCGTTTGATGTTGCTCAACGTATTGGTATCGTGATGATCCTCTTCCTGATTTTTACTGTTAGCACACCCTTACATCCCTATGCCAAAGACATGACGCGAATGATCGCTGGTCTCGTCGCCATTCACTCGTCAGCCTGTGTTAAGACAGACAAGCGATGTGCGGCATGAATTCTGTATAAAGATCTTGAGTCTCCCAAAAGCCGTTAGCTAAAACGGCGTGTGCGCGCGATTGGGAAGCCGCATCCAATCCGTTTTACAGGAAACGTTGAACATCTCCAGGTTCCGCAATCCAGACTCCCAGTCTTCACTTTGGAGTTAATCTTCGAGTCGTCTCTTCTCCAAATGCAGTCTAAACTGTGCCATGGCATAGGTCCAAAAGTTTGACGTTGATATGATGGCGCATAACCACGTGTCCGGATGAATGTGCCCATCAGGCTTGATCCTTTCACAAGAGGTTGTAAGTGTTCATTTGTCCGTCTGCTTCTTCTAACAGCTGTCTGCCGTTCTTAGACATTAACGTTCGCCATCGCCTATTAAACAGGCCTAGAATGTCCCTGGCCACACTTGCTTCTTACAAAGTACATCGTTAATCAGCTCTCAGAAGATGTGCAACGGTACTATTGCAAACTCTACGTCCAACGATCTTGATGTCAGTATCTATACATTTGCCTCACACCCTTATGCGACAAACAGCCATAAAGACTGCGCTTCTCCGCTACATGAAGCACCACTATCACCAGTCAGGATTTACTCTCCTTCACCTTATTCAATCCCATTACCCTTCTGATCCTGTTTGATCTGGTATCCAGATAACACATACCCAAGACGTTCCACTCCACGACCACTTGTACCACAGCCTAGAACTCTGAAGTGTATCAACATGAGAACCAGTACCCTTTTCTTGAGTATCGCTCTGGTCGTCCAGAGTCTCGCCAGTCCTGTCAAGCTCGATCTTGGAGATGGCATTGACTACGAAGTTGGATATCCCATCATAGCTGGACAAGCCAACGTCAAGGAAGGCATTAATGTAGTCAAGAGGGCCACTACTTCAGTCAAGACGACCTCGACCGCGAAAGCATCACCTATCTCGACAAAGAAGGCGTCAACTTCTTCAGTGAAGGTCAGCAGTACGTCGAAGAAGACCTCAAGCACCCAAAAGTCATCCGCGGCTCCGGCAAAGGCCACTACATATCAGCAGCGCGTCCTTGTTTCGCACAACGTTCACCGTGCCAATCATTCTGCCAGCAATCTCGTGTGGGATACCGCTCTCGCATCAACTGCCGCCAAGATCGCCTCTACATGTGTATATGCTCACAACACCACAACCGATGGTGGTGGTTATGGTCAGAACATTGCTGCCGGACTTGCTGCGGATAACATAACAGCTATCATCACCGAACTCTTCTACAACAGCGAGGTCGGGTACTTCAAGAATCTCTATGGGCAGGCTCAGCCTGACATGTCCAACTTTGGCAGTTGGGGTCACTTTTCTCAGATCGTCTGGAAGGGTACCTCGAAGGTCGGCTGCGCTACCCAGCACTGCCCTAAAGGTCTTGCCAATGTTGGACCTTACACTCCACCATACTTTACCGTGTGCAATTACGGGCCACCAGGTGAGTTCACTAAACTCTTCTACTCCTTCTATGTTTGACGTTTCGCTCATCATCCTACAGGTAACTACCTTGGTGAATTTGATGTCAATGTCGGCAAGTCTCTCAATCGACCCACAGTTCATTGGAACTATGGTTTGTAGAGACAGGTAGCAATGTAGTCAAGAATGACTTATTTCTCCTTGATCTCCCAGGAAAAAGACTTGCTGCCAGGTTGATGACGCTCGCTATGAATCATGCTGGTAGTATATCTGATGATGAAATTATTGTCTCTATCGTCTGCAGCCCAGTTTCGACCTTTCGCCATATTTTATTCTTTTTGTGAAAGTTGTTGGTCCTGCGGATGCGTCAGTTGTTATGCGCCTGATGTCAAAATCTGTCGTATTCATCACCAGGAGCATGGCATCGTGTCTGCATGGCCGCTATGCAAGGCAATCAAATGTATGAACATGGTATTGGAGTCTGTGCCAGTGAGCAGTCCACAGGATCGGTGGCCTTGCAAGCCACTTCTGATGAGAGATGCCGACATTGGTCTTGAACTTTTACGGCTGTTCTTCAGAGATTCAAAGGGCGGATGATGATAGCATGACTAAGCACTCAGTGGATCGGGCAAAAGAACGGACCCGCTTGTTGCGAAATGAGTCGGGAATTTTCGCATAGTTTACGTCGCATCTTCTTCGCGACAATTCGACGCATCAGATGTAACTTGTGAGGCTATTGCACTGGAATGCCGTCGCTGAGAATGCTGTGCAAGGATAGAGCGGTAACAAGCTGCGATTTGAGCATCCCAATAACCTGATCCAAGATGGTGCGCAAAATACGTCATTCGCGAGTCATCTTGCATAACAAGCCGTGTTCTTCTGCGGTCAACCGCTCTGGTCTTTCTGCCAAAGACGACTTTCTCAAGCTATTACAGGAGGAATTATCGAGTCGAAGTTGTCTGGATGTCAACTGGAAATAAACAGACTAGTGGCTCTGTTGGGGGCGAGAGCGCTCCGAAGCCTGAAGGAGCCGCACCTCCGGAGAAAGAACGCGAGTCCGGCGGACCAAGCAAGGAAGAAATCAACACAGAGTCTTCGAAGGCAGCGAAAAAAGCTCTTGAGCTTCAAACCCGTTCCAAGGAACTTACACAGGCTGCCGCCGACGCTGGAGATCCGGAAGAGCGACAAAGATTGCTAGACGAAGCGCTTGCGAAATCCAAAGAGGCTGAATCGCTTGGAAAAACAGCAAAATTCCTCAGTTCTGGCGGTTTCCAAGGCCTTCTCGCTGGTGGCGGTGTGGGAACAATCATTGGCGTCGGGCTAGGGACGTTGGTTGGTACGTTGACTGGAGCGCTGGTCGGAGGCGTGGGTACGCTGGTCGTTGGAGGTTTGGGAAGCGGTATTGGTTCGGCTGTTGGAGCGCTTCATGGACCATGGCTCAAGTCTGAGGAAGCACTCAGAGATGGACTTGGCAAAATAACTGGAGCGTTGCCAAACTGGACCGCGACGAGTGAGCAGAAAGAGCAGTTGGAGAAGATCATGGGACAGATTGACAAGCAGGAAGCTCCGACGATGGAGGAATTGAAAGCGATGACAAGTGCCGATGGATCAGGTGGATGATTGCCCTGCATCTGTATCGGACATGCATGTCGAGGTTTTCAATGCTCTTCTCTGACTCAATCGTCCCAGAGAGGCAAGCACGATGGACTGGAAGAGTCGGTCAATTGCCTGCCTGACTGGACAAGGCTTGACAGCAATGCTCGGTATCAGGTCCCCGAGCAGACATCATGTCTGAAGAATAGAAGCAGGCAAAAAAGGACAGACGCGAAATACCAGGAACAGAATGGTTACGCAAGGGCAACAAACAAGTCTATATACGAACGAATGAACAGACCAATGAACGACTCCTGGCTCGGCTTTACCGGTCCAAGAAGACTTGATGGACCTGACCTAAGCTTGGATCTAGGTCAGTCCACTAACTGTCACCTCTATACTCAATCTTCAAGCCCATTTACCCAGCAAAGCCATGATACCTGCTCCCAGCAATACACAGAATACCATGAAGCCCAGTCGCTTATTGTCTTTGGTCCGCAATGGATCAAACAAGAAGTCTCTGGCAAGAAGCTCGACAAGTCCAGTGTAGATCAAGATGCCAGCACTGATGGAGTCCAAGATACCAGATACAATGTTGGCGGTGTCCGAGTTCGGGTTGTAGGTCGTGCGAACACCAAGACCGATGGCGATCGCGATTGGAGTGGTCAGACCGTATGCGGCGCACAAGAACCATGGCAGCCAGCTTTTCTTGGGGAACGGTATAGCAGACATTCGAGCACCAATACCAAGACCCTCGAAAGACTGATGGAAAACAAGGACTGGGTAGAGGGTCGAGAACTCCTTGCCAACGACGCCCAAGTTGAGTCCGATAACGACCTGACTCGAGCGGTTAGCATCTCAATTTGATCATGTTCCAGATTGAAGCTTACGGAATGGAAGATAACACCAAACTCCAGTACCAGGAAAGCGGCTATCTGCTGCTTGTATGCTTGAGTCTGTGCCGCTTCAAGTTTCTCAAGGACAACAGGGTCTTTGATTTTGTCCAGGTCGTCGCTAAAGGCAGTATGCGATTTGCCACTAGTGCTTGTGATGTCTCCACGACCATTCTGCTCGGCCTGAACCTCAGCATGAGCTGCAGCTTCGAGGTCTTCATTCTGAAGTACTATAGGCGGAAAGTTGCCTGCATCTGGGTGTCGGTGGCTGACGGATCTGCGACTGGTGGTGATGATATCTTCCACACTCTCATCGTTTTGTTGGCCGTATTTGGTCTCGACATATCTCTCCGACAGAAGGTCCATCAAAAAGACAACCATGACAGAGACGAGCACAATGGCAGGTGGCCATGAGTACACTGCCCAACCACCAGTCATACCAACACAAGTTTGAGGACTGTAAGGCCCACTGATTAGTCACAATTTCTGTCGTGCGACAACATGGTTGACTTACCCGATCTCGCCGTAGGCCGGGTCAAGCAGGTGGATGAAGGCCGTAGCGATAATTACACCAGCACCAAAGTATCTGGCGAAGAGGTAGACAACCAAGGGAATCTTCAGCCATCTCACGCGTTTGGCCAGGACTGGGAAGAAGGTGACTGCGGTAGAGACGATCAGAATGACAAAAAGAGCAGAGATTCGTGCTCCAAGATGACCGTTATAATCGTTTCCAGATGCATTGAGGGCGCAGATGACCTGGGCAGGATTTGCGGTAGCCAGATCGACATTGCTTGGGTCGAAATTGGACGCGGAAGACATGGTGTGCGGCAGAGAAATAAGGCTTGCAAATCCTTGGCTACAAATGCTTAGGTCGCTTGACCTCCGAGGGAGATAGCCCTTTATATGAAGGCCGGGAGGCCACGAGGGATTCCACGGGAAATGCTGCCGGTGCCCATCAAGGTGTTTCTCGAAGCCGACGCCCCAAAAACTCTAGTCGAAATGTCGCGCCCAACAACTTCATTTCTGCGATTCTCATTCGTTCAATCAGCATTTGGTCCAAACCTTGACCCTCCGGGCCCTCGTATGCATCTTTGTCCACGCGGTCTTTCTTACGCTTCTCAGGAGTGTCAGCAAGACGAGGGCCTGATCTGTATGCACCAATCTCGCGCGACGATCAGTACGAGACTTCTCTACATGCCGTCTTGGAAATGCGTGAATTTGTGCTGCACCTTATAAGCAACGTGTCTGGATTTACCTTCGCAAAGCCGGTGGAAAGAGGTAGCGTCTCCAGGATGAACTCTGCATGGAACCACACAGCGCTCTCCCACGGTTGGTTCAGGGCTACATCTGGCATTGAACGCGAAGGACCGTAAATGATATGCTCGCGAATGACACCCAGGAGACCCGTCCATGTGTGTTCCTCTAAAGATCGCAAAGGGATAGATCGTATTTAGTGTTGCCCTTAAGAACGATTCATCGCTGTTACCACACGTGTTATTGTTGATGTTTGCTTGAAGTAGTCCCAGCCCCTGGTTGTGATGATGTGCTGCCACCAGAACGTATTCAAAGCGTTCAGAGGAATTGAGACTGGCTGAATGCAGTGCTGCCAGGCCAGACATTTCGTACATGACATATGGGTCTGGGTCAGCAATCTGTTCGATCACGGATTACCAGCAGAGATCCACGCTGGGCCATTGACCATAGTAAGACTCGTGGCAATGGTCCAGTGATGTAGGAGGACCAAATGTGTCGTGGATTTAGGGGTGCAGCCCATCATATCGTCATGATCATTGAGTACGTTGAGCCACGATGTGAGGGAGATGACTGTGCGACTGGCCTTGAGGTGATCAAATGCTATAGGCAAAACTAATGATGGAGAAGGAGATTTATGTGAGCTAGATGCATACCGCGACCTATGTCAACGTCAGCTTGCAGACCGGTGCGTGGGAAGTTCTATCATCAGGGTCCGACATTAGCCATCTGCATCAGGAAGGGGAAGACGTCGCCCAGAACGGATATCTTGGTCGTGCATCTGCTGCATGCGACCAAGTAGCGTACCCCATCAGCGAATGGTATGATTCTTCCAAGGATGGTATAGATCAATGCAGCGAAAAACGTGGGTGCTACAGGTGTTAGGATGATCCTCACAGTATACAGATCGAAGGCCCACATGGCGCCTGCCGAGATGTCAGGTAATGCATCCGATCATCTCAACTTCGCTGATTATCAAGGATACACTATGATTGGTTCATCAAGTCAATGGAGCTTTCAGATACCGCCGATACCAACGATACGAAGTATCAAGTCTTCTCTGGCACAAGCAACACGCAATGTGCTGAAGCCGCCAGACTGAACAGTTCTGTGAAGCCTGCAGCTGCGGGCGGACTTGACTGGTATTTGTAGGGGATTCGGGCATTTGGATCGTTGAGTGAAGGGCGAATGGATTCTATACTAGACACTGTCGAGATGTCATGTGCCAGTCGTCGAGAGCAGGAAGAGATTGGAAGTTCGACTTCGCTGCAAGATGATATGGTACATACGGAGATTGGGTCGGTGGAGCTTTGGTTGAGTGACGAGTCGGACCAGATGCCAAGTCCGATTTCTTTAGTGTCACCGTGAAGTCGCTTTCATCGGGTCCGAGATACGCATGCACGATTGACAAATACGCAATACGAGTCCGAGCTCAAAATGCAGCACATTGGACACGGCGAATTGGTGGCATTCACACAATGGTATGAGAATATATCCCGAACCTCTACCACCGGATCAGCTAGAGGCGATATCCATAGTTCAGAAGAAGGCCTCTGCCGGGCAAGTGCCTGCGCTGGCGGATGCGACCGAGGCTCAAGAGCTCCGCTGAAGCTACAACCACAGTCTTCCATTCACCCTGACTAGTGAATGTCCTCATCGTTGCAGATGAATAGCCGTGATCCTAACAGATACGCTCAGCTCGTGCTACGGCTGAAGGTCGCCTGGAAAATTCATTCAAGCAGGCGCTAGCCCCGGTCTCGCAGATGCCGTCCGAGGAAAATGAAGCTGTTGTTTTGAGACAGGCGAACGTCACGAATGGTCGCTCCGGCATATCACCTGGGATACTCCGTCTTGGGTTTCCGTGCATCTGTGTCAGGGACGGCGGACATTTTCTTCATGGAATGACAACGACAAATGCACATGCTCCCCCGACAAGGCTTTGCAAGTTTTGCGGAGTGTTGAAAATTCATGTGAAACGGCCAAGTACGCAATACGTAGCGTACGTGGCTATGCTTGATCTGTTCTCCAGTCAGTGGGTCGTCTCAGGAGTAGATGAAAGGCGTTCTATGGAAAAACAGTGTTGTGTGTCTAATTAAACAACATACTTTTCTTGTTTTAAGAGTTAACATATCAGCCGCCTCTTGTCTTCCCCATTCTAAACCGATACACTGGCTTTTGTGCTTCGTTTCGCACCTTTGCATACGTACAGCATTTCTGCTTGGTCTTTACTCCTTCACTACTACGTCGAAGCCGCTTCGCACAATGGGTCTCACGAGCCGTCAGGATGATGGTGGATTCAAGCTCTATCACTACGACCCATCCATGGCAGCTGCCGCTGCTTTCATCATACTCTTCGTCATTGTCTCTGCAGTCCATTGTTGGAAAATGTTCCGCACTCGGTGCTGGATTATGGTTC
>Ga0268250_10001473_pt1 | contig 10292 bp, 9 predicted proteins | sample AgamicAsSfe_FD_200448 | JGI IMG/M metagenome (GOLD analysis project Ga0268250, IMG submission 200448) | Agave microbial communities from Guanajuato, Mexico - As.Sf.e (v2) (version 2) | ecosystem: Host-associated > Plants > Phyllosphere > Phylloplane/Leaf | place: Guanajuato, Mexico | collected... | reverse complement strand
TCTGAGCGCGATTTATAGATTCGTTCACGTCCGGTTTATGTTACGATGCCGCCGGGTATAGTTGGAATTCTCGATTATACTCATTGGCGACAGACACGATTGCAAGAGGACTTGGGGACACTGAGGAGAGGAGGTATGATATTGTTGTCGACTCACATGGATGATCTAATGTTGTTGTTTACGGTGAAACAGTAGCGTGAACATGTGACAGGATCACCACATCTACCACCTCACTAAGAGCTTATCAAGGCAATATAGACACAGTAAAATTGGATGTGAGCAGTTCACGCCATCGATGACCTGGTACTGCTGGGTCTAAGCTCGCACTCCTCGGACCCCACCTCCACCAGTTTTTTGACGCTGTCTCTGCTGCGACAACCGCTGCTCTAGATCTCTTCCGCTGACAAAGTCTGATGGGGCGTGGTCATGATGTGTATCTTCGTGCCGAGGACGAGGTGGCGAGCTATTGACCTCGCCTTCGTAATCATTGCTGTAGCGTTGCCGTACCTGTGAGGCCTGCGTTGCCTGTGGCTGTTGTCGGGGATGTGCAGGTCTGCTAACCCCAGCAGCACTCGACGTCCTTGCTGCAATCGGTCGTGCCATGAGTGCAAGCGATCGAGGGTCGTGGCTGGGGGCTCGAGACACGTCCTCCGTGTCTTCTTGCACGCTATCGAAACTGCCCGGAATGCTGCGGACGTCCTGTTCCTTCTCTTCGGTGTCATATTCCGATGTCCTACTTTTCACGCTTCCGAGGCCAAGGACATCCGCCTCCTGGACCGAGGGTTCAGCATTTGCATCACCGCCTCTGGTGTTCTTCTTTCTCGGCCATAGACTGGGTAACACGATTTGCTGGAACCGGGGCTCGACGCAGCGCTCGTCGAACCAGTCGTGTAGACGTGCTTCTACGAGTTGCGCTATTTTGGGGACGTCTTGTAGGCGAGAACGCGATCCTAGTAGAGAGTGCGTGGACAGGTCGAGTCGATAGTCTGGCAGGAACGAGAAGGTGAGCGTCGTTGGTGGGGTCGGGTCTACAGGAGCTTGATCATTCGAGGAAGCACCCTGACCACGTCGCGCAGTGTTTGTGCTTGTTGTATCTGGGTACGCTGGCGGTGTTGGTGACGGAATAAAGGAGATGCTCAAAGTACCACTGAAGCGGACGACGCTGACTGCAAGAGCTACAGGCATGACTGCTACAAGAGGTCTGGGGTAATTCAGCACAAGTTTCGTCTCGATCCCAAGGGTTATAGCATCACTGAGATCAACATCCATGCGCGCCTGCAGTCGACCACCTGTGCTGCCATCTTTCGGGTCTTCTACGGGAATGACACGGCAGTTGCTGAAGATGGGGAACTCCTCGCCCAGGTTGATTTCGGTGACCTTGATCTCGTCCAGGAACTCTGGTCGTTTAGCACTGTTCAGTACAGTGGAAAGTGACGTGAGAATCGCATTGTCTTGTTGTGCATCGCTGCGTAATTGAGCTATAGTTTGTGCGAAAAGCACATTGAACCAGTCAACGCTTTCTGGCTGGTGGCCGTTCACATTGTAATATGTTTTTGCTAGTATCGCAGCAGTGGTCAAGGCGGGAGATGGGCGGATAATGGCCGAAAGACGGGTATTGTTTGTGGCATAGTTCTCGCCAGTGATGTCTGGTCTTGCCGAGCGGGAAAAGGATGGACGATTGCGGCGGCGTCTTTGTCGACGTTCGTGGATGTCAGAGGGGGCTTCACCGAAAATGAAGAATTTGATAAAAAAGGCGATGAGCAGTGCGATGGACAGCTGACCTAGGAGGAAGCCTTGTGTGAAGGAGAGGCCGCTAAACGTTGTGTTAGCTAGATGCTCTATCCGTGAGTGAAGCGGAAGTCGTACGATGACTGCTGCGGCAGAGCTGACCCTATGCTGGAGTCAACAAAGAGGAGCAATGAGATTGGCTGAACATGGACGAACCATTCATGCCTGTATCTCAATCGAGCTATAGATACATTGCGACTTCCAACACCACTTTGTAAACACGATGAGAGATGAGAGAGATCACCATGAGCGAGGTGACGATCGGAGATTGATCCGGTCTCTTTGGCGACTTTTTGGAAAAGATGAACACATCCACCACCTCATCCCCTCTTGCTTCAAGCAGCGGCGATGTCCTCTTCCTCGCGCGCCAGTACCATACTGCGCTTGATCAATAGCCGTCTGCGAGACCTGCCGCCGTCAACTCTTCCCCTCATCGTTCCGCAGATAGCTCGATCCCTCGTCGACTGCAAGACTATTCTCTCCGCAGCACCATCCTCAGCCAAAGAATCAGCCGATGCGCTCCAATTCCACACGTTCAAGACTCAGGTCACCACATATCTCAACAGTCGTGCTCCAGAGGAGAAATGGGCCGCAGTAATCCTGATCAAGGCTGTTGTTGAGCTGGGTGGGCTCGAGATCCTGCAAACTTCTAAGCAATGGGTCAATGGTCTGTTGTCCATCCTCGGCAAGGCTGACTCGCCCAGCACAAAGAAGCTCAGTATCGTTCTCTTGACAAGAATATTTCTCCTCACACATGGGCACCAGACTATTGTGCGAGAGATCACGACACCTTCCCTTCCTACATTCATCGATGCGTGCCTCAAGCTTGTCGCTCCTAAGGGCGCTTCAGCATCGGCGCTGTCTGATGCCCGGACAAGAACTCAGGCAATACTACTTCAACCTGTCCTGGAATGCTTGTCTGAACTAGTACCAAATCATCCAACCATCTTCCGCACATTCACATCACAGCTGCAACACCTCATCGCGCCACTACTAGCACCGACGCCGTCCAGTACTGGATTGGATACGGAGAATAACTTGCCATCACAGCCTATCGCCACTGCCATTGCCAATACTCTTACTGCCAATACTGCCATTACGCCTGCTGCTCATGCCCTTTTTGTTGCTTTGCATTTCACGAGAGCTACTGCGAAGTCTCCTGCTGATAGTGAATACAGTCAACAGCTTAATGCCATACTCGGCGCCATACATGCTACCGCCACGGTGGTCTTCCGTGCTGTTATCGAAGATTGGACTTCCACGACCGGAGTGTCCGTGGCAGTTCCACCAGATACTTATAGTGCCGTCGTGTCATCTGAACACATCAAATCACCTTCTGCGCTAGATCTCCCAGGATGGAAAGGGATATACGCCGGTTGTGAAAGATTGAGTGGATTGTTATGTCTTCTTTGCACATACCTCCAGTCGCGAAGTGGTAGCTCACCGGTCAGTATGCCTATTGGCGCACTATTAGACGCGCTTGGACGAATCTCATTGGTCACTGTACCGCGAACATCATCTGTAGGCCAAGGTCAAGGCGACACGATGATGACTGATTTCACGGACGCGAGTATTCGGGCGAATGACCAGATCGGTCGTGAAGAGAGAGAAGCACTATTTGCACGTCTCCCACAGATACATGCGGCCATGTTCGGCGTGATGAATGTACTATTGAAAAGCGTTGGGATTGCTCATACCTCATGGATGCGCAACTTGTTGCAACAAGCTGTCTGGGTAGTCAAGGCCGAATCATTTGATGCTAGTGTTCGTCAGCAAGGTTATGATGTTGTTAAGAGTTGTATCGATTCACACGGGAGAACATTTGACAGGGATATGGTGAACTCCCTTTCACCAGTGCTGAAGAAAGCGTGCGAAGAAATAATGAACACATATCAAATCGTGGAATTACAGCAAAACGGGCAAAAGACTGCACCATCGACACAACCCGGCAAGAAAGGAACTGCACCCGCAACAACGCTCAATTCGGACACCATGTTTGCATCCACTGCGAACACAACCCCAATGCTATTCCAGCAGGCACAGTCATGGAACGAGAGGACTTGCGTGCAGGACAAAGCATTCGCCTTGGTTACGACGTTGCTACTCAAAGTCCCCACAGCGTCTGTTCGCAAAGACTTGCGTTCACAACTTGATAGAACAATCGTACTGACCAACGATCGTGCGGCAATGTTGGCCAGCATTTTGAACCCACCTCGCAGCAAGACCTCAGAGAAGTCGCATAGTTCTATCTTGCCGGTCGCTGCAAGAGCTCACAATGGTTCTGCAGAGCTCGAAGGGTATATTCGGCCGAGAATGCCGATTGTCATGACGAATTATGATGAAGATGACGACGAATCAGATGATGACCAGGAAATGTATGCCGAGGATGGTTCAAATCTCGACGATGCACAAAACGATGAACAAAATGCAGATAGCGCACAAATGGATGAGGCCGCAGAAGTGGCAAACGTGCCACTCGAGACCTCTTCGGTCCGGCACGAGCCAGTGGATCAGAAAAGCACCCAGGTAGCACCAGCGACCTCACCTGTATCAACGATACCAGCTGAATCACAGCCATCCACACAAGGCATCAGTGTGGCGAGTGCCCAGCCTACTTTGAAGAGGTCAACCCCACCTGATGACATTGAAACGACATCTGCACAGAAGCTGAAGAAAGCCCGGCAATCACCAACACTCCTTGCATCAACCTCTGCGGCACCAGCGACAGCTGCAGTCGCAGGTAATTCAGTACTGTCAGCTGGGACATCTTCCTCTGTGGCAGTAGCTGTGCCTACTGTGGTTGATGACGATGATGACGACGACTTTGTGATACCGGAGCTCACCATGGACCCTGATAGTGACGAGGAGATGGAGGCAGAGGGTGAAGGAAAGGCGTGAGGGGATGGATAGGAAGACAAGGAGGTCTTGATTACATAATCACGCTGTAATGCCAGCGCATCGTGGTCTGCCTGGTGGAGGCATCAGATGCGAGTCTCGATTTGGCCTGGTCCGAAAAAGGCAATAACAACCATGAAGGACAACTACATCGGCTCAACAATCCTGAGATATCCTCTGTACTTGCACTGTGATGTCTCGTGTGATTGATTTCGTGCTCGCACTGGCCATATTCTCTCTTTGTGTCTGTGCTCAAGTGTGTCCTGTGGCACTCTCCAGGTTTAATATTTGGTGCCAACTACACGGCCGAGGTCAGGCTGGCATATCTGATTGAGCGTAATGGCATAGCACCGCCACCGGGCCACTTCATCGAGAGTCCTGTTTATCGTCCTTGGGCACGTCAGGTCATCCGGTATGCAGGGGAGACAGTTGATGGGGAGTGAACACCTGCGATGAAGCTGTATGATTACGCCATCGTCGGTGCTGTATGCTCGAATAATGTTACACCGAGGTATGGTCATCGATGCCTACCATGACCGAAAAGCCATTGGCGTCAAGGTATGTTGTCATTTGTCTTGTACTAACCTGTACAAGCCCTTCCCCCTGCTTAATATGGACTTCCCCGCCGTGCTTGACGACGAAATACCCACCTTCCTGGCCGACGTTGCCACTTCACAACATCAGCCCGCAATCGATCCATCACACACCGTGTTTCTTCTGCTCAGTGGCACGAACGACCTTAGCAACAATGGCTTCACCTCTGATTCCAAGTCCCTGGCACCGTCCTCGCCGAGCACCCTAACTGTATTTTCATCGTCCTCGACAAGCTGTACGCTTCCGGCGCCAGATACTTTTCCCTTCTGAACACAGTGCTTCTATACCTACAGCCTCGGTACGCCAATTATACGCTTGGGAGTGTGAACAACACGCGCTTCTATCCCGACAAAGAAGCGAACCACACGAGCGTCGTACAGAAGATGCACCAATTGACCACCTCCGCCAACGAGATATTGCGCTTTCAGACACCATTTGAGTTGCTGGTAGCAGGGCGATATCCTGGCGCGCAGATCGCGCTGTTTGATACGTATGCACTCTTCAACGATATATATCACTCGCCATAGTTGCACTTGGATGGGATGGGACCAGCGAATGTGAAAGGGTGGATTGAGCATTGTAATGTGGATCTTGCAAATTGTGTTAAGGAGTTTGACGGAAAGAGTGACGACAGGTGAGCAAACACCCGAATTTACGTTGATCTATCATAGATCTAGCATCGTAGCTAGAAGCTGACACTCTTAGCTTCATGTGGTTCGACGAGCTTCACCCTAGCGAGCAGGCGCCCAAAATACCTAGAAAAGAGGTTGTGGAAACGCTCAAGGGAAGAGGAGCGTATGCGACATATTGGAGTAGTAGCTGAACAGGAAATATTTGGAAAGCTTCAGTCTACGCACATTACCTCTATTATCTATTCTGTAGAGCGACCTCATCTCACTTCGACGCAGCGGACCCCACTGCCATACTCGATCTCGCTCTGATCTCGGGACCCCATCGCTTGAAAACCCAAGGTAATGGCGTCAGTGCTAGTGCCAGGAAGCCGAACAAGGAGCATCCCCAACCTGGGCCTAGTTTCTCCATCACTGGATGTATTGTCAGTCATTATTGAGGCGTAAAGAAAGACGTGCTTACTTTGTCTGGTGAACAGAGGAAAGCCCACGCCGCATACATATGCCACCATTCTGTTGGCGGAAGAGGCTGATGCGCCGTATTGCGCGCCGTAGGCTACGTTGAGGTATGTTGAGATGCTGAGCTGTAACCGGAAATGTCAGCTTTGCGGCTCGGGCAAGGGCACGTAAGCAATGCTCGGCCGACTTACAAAGACCAGGATAAAACCACATCCATACACCCCCAGCGCCACCACAGGAACCATCCAATGCACCTTCGCATGAGCCGTCCAACCCAGGACGAACAACGAAACAACAATGGCCGGACTGCCAGTCTTTCCCAGGAGCAGCTGAGCTTCTGGTGCTGGTGGCGACGGCTTCTGCTTCGCTGCAATCATCTTCTGCAGTCGTCGACGTCTGTACAAAGCTAGAGTGACCACGCCGCATGCTGCGACGATGTATCCTGCACTTAGGCCGAGGAAGACAAGACCCGTGGCTAGGGCGCTGAAGTCGTATTGTGTGGCGAAGATGTAGGGGACGGCAGTGCTGGAGAAGGTCAGTGCTGGCACATTTGAGGAGATTGGTGGGCACACTAAAAGCCATAGGTGATACCAAATGCCAGGCCTGTATAGATGGAAAGAAACAAGACCAATGGCTCCTTGATCAGCATCTGGACTGGTCTGATGGCTTGACTTTTGATCGCCGACAAAAGACCAGGTTTGTTCTCGATATCTTCTGCATCGCCCTCTTCCAGCTTGCATAGATGACACCGCACGACTTCGTGGTCGAGGATGATCTTCTTGTACGTCTCGCGCATTCCCAGGGAAGAGAGCGTCATGATCAGGAGCAGTATGGCACTGAGCCATTGCGTCCAACGCCACCCTTTTGCTTCAACGAGGTAGCCACCGACCGCCAATCTATACTCGATGTCAGCTTCAGGTCCCTCACGCAATCACCTGCATCCTCTCCAGAACACAACACTCTACTCACGCCATACTCGGTCCCAAAAACGGGCCCACCACAATCAGCGTAATCACCAACAGTCGATCCTGCACCTTGAACACATCCGCTATCAATCCTCCTGCAACACTTATCGCCGGACCCGTGAACAGGCCAGCGAAGAAGCGGCAGATCACGAGTGTGGCATAGTTTGGGGCAATCGCGACACCGATGATGAAGAGGCCGGAGAGGGGCACGATGCAGAGGTAGGCGAAGCGGCGGCCGAGGGCTTCGCTGACGGGACCGGCGAGGAGGGTGCCGAGGACGATGCCCTGGGGTGGGGGGTTTAGTGTGGAGGTTCGAGAGCGAGCGGGTTTCTGCTCACGGCGATGAATGTGACATAGGGAACCAATGAAGCCTCGTAGCCGACATTGAACTCGAGTTGGATGTCTTCGTAGCCGTTTATGAAAATGTTGGCATTGAACAAACTACATTGAGGTCAGTATGGATATGGACATGGAAGGATGAAGGACAAGGAGCTGGGATGAGATGGAGTGATGCTGGTTCAGTACGCACGCTAGGAAGGAGAAGCCAAAGATGATCCATGCATGGTACACCTTCACCCCGAGCGACCAGTTCTGCGGATTGCGTTCATCATGCGGTGAGGACCAGTCTGGCACTTTATGCATTGCTCCCCAAAGTGTTCTCCGTGTAGGCCAGGGACTGCGTTTCTCTACTCCTCAAATGAATGCGAGTATACGACTTGATATCCAGCTTCAACATCACAAAACCAGATCGAAACCGCATGTAAACGCACGGACGGGGGATATTCCCGCCAACAGCACAGATCGTCAATTTTAGACTTTCCCATCCGGACGGCAGGGAGGATCCGAGGGGTTGAGCATGATGACCATGATCGTCCTTGTTGAGCAGCGGAGGATTTGGTGCGGAACCTGCTGCGGCGCCGCCCGTCACGCCACTGACAGGGAGGATCCACATACTCTAAAGTTTAAGTGTCGGCGGTCTGAACCGCTAACGGGTCATTATGTAAGCGAATAGAGGCAAATGGGGTGTAAGTGAAACGGGGTGTGTTTCAGACTTGCTGGGGACAAAGAGAGTGGGATGACTACGGCCTCATGGGAATGTACACGTCCTGCGTCCAATAATGCTCAGCGAACATTGTGGTTTCGAAGGCATATTTGTGACACAGGTTTCATTATTTAGTCCATCAAGTACATGCTTGTAATTCCTCTCAAACAACTGGCTCAGTGCTCAGATACCAGATCTTGTGCTCTTCAACTCATCTGCAACCCAATGATCTACTTGGAGTTACCAGTGATGGCACCAGTGCCACTAGAAATGGAATGTCAGCGAAAATCGCCAAACGTCGGAGCATCGAGATCTTCAAACTTACAAGACAGTGTACTTGACAGTGTCAATGACACCAGCCGTGACATCCGTGGTAAGGCCAGCAAGAGCAGTGCCAGCAACAGCGAAAGTGACATCGTAAAGTTCCTCGTTCTGGAAAGCAGACTCGACGACAGCCAAGTCCATCTGCGACGAGAGGCCGGTGGGGTCGAATGTGAAAGTCTGAGGCCCCGCGACGACGTTTCCGGCCTGGTTGTAGCCCTCGATGGTGATGGTGCAAGCGGTCAGGACACCAGCGGCAGACTCCTCGGAGACGACGGCACAGCCGTAGTAGAAAGAGTCGAGATGGAAATACTCGATGGTGCTTCCAACATAATCAACAGTGAGCTCGGCGGTGCCCTGGGAGGCTTCGGACTGAGTGCCGAAGGTGGCGTAGTTGGCCTCGGAGTTGGGGATGAGACCAACAGTGTTGACGTTGTTGGTGGCCGCGAGAGTGAAAGCCTGGAAGAAGAGGCTGTCGTAGGTGTTGATGAACTGAGTGGCACCGGAGACAACTGGAGTCACAGCCTCGATGTCATCGAACGTGGCGTCGTAGGAAAAGGAGTTCAAGGTGGCAGTGGGTGAGGCGGATGAGTGAGTGGTGGTGGTGGTGTGAGCCGTGGTGGTATGAGGTTGGTAGTTGTTGGGGAGGGCAGCGACTGAGCCAACAAGGGCAAGGGCGGCAACGGCGAAAGACTGCATGATGTTTTTGGTAAAGAGTTGAGGAGGAAAGAGAAGTGATTGGAAGTTGTTTTGGAGTGATTGTAGAAGTCTTTGGATGGATTGTGCGATGAGGAATTTTCTAAGATGTGGGAGAAACAGAGCTGAACTTATAGAAGGTGTCACGGTCACGGTGCTTGCAGCATCAGTAGTTTCGATCGTAACCGTGCTCAAACTATGGCGATGGTTGAGTTTCTTCGTTGGAGAGCTACAAAGGCTCACTGACACTACTGCAGCAGAGCATCATCAGATGGAGTACTACATGGGCGGCACAAGGGAGTCCGTCAGCAGTAAGCAGCTTCCATTAGGAGACGATTGTGTGTGGGACTGTTTCATGAGTAGTCGCCACGACCGCGCACACACGTTGCCTATCTTGGTAGGCGGACGCGAGTCTTTCGTCAGCGTTGCCGACAGCAAGCAGCGTGTGAGGCTCGTGATTGGAGGGGCACGTACTATGGATGTGCGTGTGCACTGGCCTCAACAAGGAAGATCTGTGTGGTGTGGTTGAAGCTAGGACGTCGGTCGGCTGCATGGCGGGGAGGGGGAGAGGAAGTCCCGAAACGTTGGAAAACTCTATCTTGAGCAGATCCGACAGGGGTAAACCTTATATGACTTCCCTCTCGATCCTTTCCTTTCCACCACTCACAAGTCACAACTTCTCGTTTCTCTCTTACTCTCCGCTGGAATCAGCATGACTATCCACTTTGCGTCTAATGCTGGGACTGTCCCTTTTCGCCGGGCATCAACTTCGGGTCACCCACCTCACTTTTCCCCCAACGTGCCGAAGATGCTGACTGTCGTGATATAATCGTGCTTGTTCACGGGCAAGAGCCAGCTCATTGATTCGAATTGTCTTTTGGAGAAAGGGAAGAGGAGAGGTGT
>Ga0268250_10001472_pt1 | contig 10297 bp, 8 predicted proteins | sample AgamicAsSfe_FD_200448 | JGI IMG/M metagenome (GOLD analysis project Ga0268250, IMG submission 200448) | Agave microbial communities from Guanajuato, Mexico - As.Sf.e (v2) (version 2) | ecosystem: Host-associated > Plants > Phyllosphere > Phylloplane/Leaf | place: Guanajuato, Mexico | collected... | reverse complement strand
GACAAGCATATCTGCTTCGTTACTTTCATCGACCCAACATCGGCCGCATCGTTTTATGCCCTCAGCAACCTGCAGGGACTGATGATCCATAACCGTCGCTTGAAGATTGGTTGGGGTAAACACTCTGGTGCTCTCCCCCCGGCGATTGCCCTTGCTGTCAGTGGTGGTGCTTCCCGTAATGTATACATTGGCAACCTGGATGAGTCCTGGACAGAGGACCGTCTGAGGCAGGATTTCTCCGAGTATGGCGAAATCGAGCTGGTCAACACTCTGCGTGAGAAGAGCTGTGCATTTGTCAACTTCACCAACATTGCCAATGCTATCAAGGCAATCGAAGCGATCCGTGGTCGTGATGAATACAAGCGATTCAAGGTCAACTTCGGAAAGGACCGATGCGGTAACCCTCCCCGCCAGATGAACAGCCAGCAGGCTCAGGCCCAGCAAGCTGGTAGCGACGGCCTTCAGTCACCATCGCCGATCAACGGACTACACCCTAACCGTGCTGGTGCCTCAGTCTCGCCGACTGGCTCTGGCGCCCCAGGCTCTGGCCAAAGCACCAACGGACAGTTTCCCTCTGTTCAAGCACCTGCTTCAGGTAACATCATGAACTCTGGCAACAACAATCCCCTCATGATGTACCTGCAAGCTCAGCAACAGCAGCAGCAGCAACAACAGGTTGAGGCCAGCATGCAACAACAACAGCAACAGAATCAACAGCAGCAGCAACAGCAGCAGCAGCAATCGTTCCAGTCGCCGCAAGCTGCATTCTACGGCGCTGACTTGAACACCCCTCAGCCACACCACTCTCACAGCTCCCATCAGAGCACCTCGAGCTTCAGCCTGATTAACGGTACCTCAGCTGGTGGCTCTGGTACTACTACTGTTGGTGGTCTCCTTGCGCCCTCGAACCTCAACTCTCGTGGTCAACACTCCCGTGCCGTCAGCCTTCCTGCTTTCACCCAAGGTCCCTTCAACCACTCTATGCAGCAAACTCAAGCACCCCAGCAGGGTTCCTTTGGCAGCCTGAGCTCCGGCATCGGTGGCTTCGGCAGTGGTAACGGTGGTTACGGTCTTGCCATCCAGGGTGACGGTGGTCTTCCTGGCTGGGCCGAAGAGGAGGTCGGTGCGCAGTGAGCGTATCGTAGATGTTGTGTATCTTCTTCATTGTCCGATACTTTCCACTCATCTACTGGTTGGTTGTTACTACTACCTTCATCTTCGCACAAACTTTCTTTTGCATATGTCCGGTCTGGGGTTTATGGCGCGCAGCTGATCCAGCTTTAGGGATCGATTCTCAACTATGTGTTGTAATCTGAATGTGCGCGAAACGTTGCCTTAATACTTGACCTTACCACCTTCGCTTTCTTCTCTTTCTTCATTCGCTTTTTCTTTTTACGTTGTTGTAGTTTAGATACCTGTAGGGATACCTAGGGAATTGGTAGGAGGGAATGAGACTAGACGGTCTTACGAGTGTCTGGGTAGGGTAGGCCTGGCATAGTCTGTCGAACTGTAAAGCTATCCATTGTCCACGTCTACTTGCATGTGTCACGATTTGATTTCACGTTGCGACTGACCCTCAGTCTGTATCTTAATGCATTGGGTATCTGGTAATAAATAAGATGAAAACGAGATTGTGTCGACATGCTCAACCGCGCATGCGTAGAGCTTCACACCACATGCGCACTATTGCCTCCTGCTCCCGACCCTTATTGTTTGTTGTAACTGGAGCCATCATGAGTTCCCTAACCTCTGACCGGCCCAGATCGCGCCCATCTTTGATCGTACTCCAGCAGTCACGTACTAGAGTCTGCGCATATTCGATATCGACTTCTTCTTCATCCACATCCATTGCTGTACCGTTTCCCATTGTGTCGTAACCTGAGTTCATGCTGTTGTCTGCATCCTCAGCGCCTGTTGGTGTGCTGATGCAGACCACGATACCCGGCGAAGACACAGCGCCTGATTGCGGTCCTTCGCGTGTTGCTCGTAGTTCCCCAATCTGTATCGTACATAAACCTGCACTATAAGACGTCCCTTCGCGCACAGCGAGTATATGTCTCGGCGTCCACAGAGCGGAGCATTGGTACCGCAGTATCGAAGCATGCGCATCTTGTTGTCGCAGCGGTATCGACGTGATCGTTTCTTGTTGCGCTAGCGGTTGCGCGAAGACAAATGTGCGGTTAGGCGAAAGGCTCGAGAGATGGAGGAGGTGCTGGTATGAATGTGTATATGGCTTGGGTTTACCGTCTGCGCCCGTAGGTGGCTGGTAGCCTGGAGGTATGGTATCGCGAAATGCGCGGTAGGAGAGCGACCATGGTGTTTGCTGACGCGTGGCGTTTTGGAAGCTGGTCTCGATGCCTTGAATGAGGATGTTCACGGTGGAAAGGGAGGCGTCGATGTTCGTAGACGGATTAGAAACGAAGTACAGCCTGTCATGTTAGCTCCAGCATGTGCGGAGAATTATGGTGAGTGAAAAGGTTACCCGCTATATTTCATATTGTCTATTCGGTGGAGGTAGGCTGTCACAGCTGGCTGGAGTAGGAGAGCTATGTGTAGAAATAGCCGACCTTGGGCGCTAACACCTACCACAACGTGTCGCAACTTTACGAGTGGAAGTGAAAGAATCTAGAGCGAAAGTCGAACATTCTCATTTCCGTGGTTTGTGGGGTCGGTATATTCTAAGGTTAGAACAGAGACGCGATGGGGAAAGTACGAGTGCCACGGGCGCTGGTGGGGAACGTCTTAGCGTGTTTGCGACTTCAGCTCGTTCTTGTAGATATGTATTTACGTGCCTCTCACAACGACGCAGCGTAGAAATTTTTACTCTATTCTGTCCATTAACACGCTACCAATCCCATGCAGAGGGTATACCTTCACGTTCCGTTGTCGTAGCAATCTCACCCCGCTCATCTTGAAGGAAGTGTACTTTGAACGTATGACCAGCGGAGCCACGCACAATGACAACACGTGCGTGTTCATCAATGTTGAACCCAACAATATTACCGATCACTTTCTCATAAATCCAGAGCGATTCGTTCCGGAAGTACAATACCGGTCCTGGACTCAAACCTGTACCCTGGACATTGATATAAGTCGTCGAATTGCCGTCAGTTATTGTACAATCGTGAGAACCTTCGTTGACTACCTGACCTGCTGTATTGGTCTCCTTCCAATGGGCAACAGTAGCGTTTGCGAAGTAACGGGGAATTTCGATTTCGTACCGCACTTTGTAACGGTCATTGATGTGATCCAACCAAGCAGTAGCTGTGGAAGTTCCGAAATCTGTCGAACGGGACGCATCACGCCCGACTCGATTCCGTACTCTAAGTATATGGACCCATTGTGTCGGTGTCATCAGCGCCCACTGCGTCTTGATAAATAGTGACATTACCAGAAACTCAATCGTGAGCCGGTCGTTGAGGTTGAGCGCCAAAATAGACATCCAACTTTCGTGAGAACTCGGCGAGATTCGACTTTCGGCGACGACTGTAGAGACAGTATGGCGCATAGCCTGAAGGAAGCGCGAAGGATCCTCTGAGCATTCGAGGTCAATACCGAACCGCGCCCAGATTGTGTCGAGACTCAGGAGCGGCCTAACTATGCCGTCGATATGTGTAGCTATGGCATCAAAGGTGTCATTACTTGCGCAGTTCGAATCAGCCCAGAGCTCGGGATTCAAATCGAAGTCGACATGGTAGACTTCCTGTTCTGAATGGTTTGGAAAGCACACTGCACGACAGCCTGGACATGTGTTTGGACAGGCTTCACTGCCAATTTCATATAACCATCTCGCTAGACAATAGTGATGGAAGGTATGGCGGCATATAGTCTGAACAATGGCCGAGGTGTCGGGATTCCAATCATCGAAACAAATTGGACACACTGGATCGTCGGAAGGTCCTGAAGGTTTGACGTGGGTTATAAAATATTGCTCACGCGACTGTGCAGGTAAGTATGTCATGTCCAAAAGAGTCTGACATGTTATTTTCTACCTGACCGGGAAGTTATATACGCTACATGTAAATGTATATCAAGCTAACTGCATCTCGGCACTGTGAATTTGCGGCGCAATTGAAATCCCTTTATGTCACCATGTAGTCTTCACACATTGTACACAAATAACACCGTATAGTGTGAGCACGAGCGTCGTTTCAATGCGACCGACAGGCAAACCAAATTTCTTTGTTTCGATCTGATGCCTTGCTCTTGCTAGCTGTATACAACAAGCTACTGATATAACAAGCTACTGAAATTCTGGATTCAGATCGAGGATGTTGTGCTGGAGGTTTCACCGCGAGTACCTTGGTACCTAAGATGTCGAATCTAAGGCCGTGCCAATCTATACTTGTTCATCTAAGACTGGGAACCTACAGTTCGGACTGCGATGGATCTGAGCGTCAGTCTGAATATCAAAGATTATTGTGTTTTCATACATTGTCGCAAGCCGGAAATGTAATGTCGTCATCTCGAGAGAGAGAGATGTCGCAGTTTGGTCTTTGCGGAGTTAGTGCCATTCCCTTGGTCGAGCGGTACTACATTCTACTAGCCACACGAATGCATTGCATCTCCGTCATGACTCATGGATGCCCGAACGACCAAGTCGCTTTCGGCAACTGATATCGCAAGAGCGGGGATGAATGTTCAAATTGTTGATAGGACGAAGCGGCACCTCGCAGTTCGCGCCTGCCTCTTCCAGCGTAGCGAAGTCGACTAGCGTCGCGAGGCCCAAGGCGTGTAAAGCTTCAGCAACTCCACGAAGCTTCAATCGGCGTTACAACGGCGGGCAATTCAACGTTCTAAGTGGCTTTTGCGTGTAAAGCAGGGTCGCAGTATTACCATTGCATCTCTTCCGATCCCAAGCTCTTGCCATCAGTCAATCAAGGTAACCCTGGGGTACATACATGACTTTTCTCCGAACCGCGATGCCGTTCCGGAGGCGATCGTCAATCGCTCAGAGTACCAAGCATACCACGGCCTTCCTTTTTGAGCAACTATGCATGCATGCAAGGCCCGTTGCTCTTAATCTAGTTCCTATCACATCCGCCTCGCTGATTCGCCAGAGCACTGTTCGCCTCGTTCTACACGGGTCTAGCGATGGCAAGTACAGGGTAGCACCTGCAGCTATGATGTCTATTGCCTTTTGAACGCGCAAGTTTGCTACCAGGTCCGTGGGACAGGCTGTGCAGGTATAAAATGGTTGAGGTCGTTCAATTGACAAGATGGCACGGTGAGCTTGGAATTAGCTTTTTGAGCTGTTTGTCGTGTTGCTTGGGTTGAAATCATGGCTTCCCTTTTCAACGCCGTCGCGGGCCTCTCGCTGGCCTCAGTTGCGCTTTCCTCGCCAGTTGCACCTCACGTCCATGCGCGACAATACAATGCGACAAGTCCTTGTGCCCAAGTTGGCGCTGCGATTGCCGGCAAGAACATTACTGCAGGTACTGCCACTGTACCTGCTGAGCTTGCATGGGATTGTATCAACTCTGTCCCCTTCAACCAGAGCGCTGCTCTCGCCCTGGTAGACGGCGTTGTTCCTTACTTCAGATGGCAGAGTAATACGGTCTGGCTGAAGGACCCTCCAGCCGAGTATGCCGAGAAGGTGCAGCCACCAGTCGACATCTGGGGCGAGCTCGAGGAGATCAGAGCCAAGGTTACCTCTGGAGCGTATGAGAATGAGTATGAGGTAAGTTTCTGTCCATGATCTGATATCAAGAGTATGAGCTAATCCAGGATAGTTCGGATTTGAGCTCTACACTCTCTTGCAAAGCACCCACGATGGTCACTTTGTGTACGTCCCTGACGTTGTAGGCACAGTCTTCAACTTCGCCCGTCCAGTGCCGCTTGTATCTGTGTCCAGCGACGGAAAGGAGCTTCCTCAGCCTTATGTCTATGCGGACGTACTGGCCGAGTCACTCGGCAGCGCCACTTTCACACCCTCACCCATCACACATATTGATGGCGAGGACGCCAAAGACTTCCTGGAGAACTGGGCTCAGTATGGATCTCTCCAAGACCGAGATGCGTTGTACAATAACGTCTTCTACGAGCTCGCGACCGTGTCTCTTGGCCCTGTCGGATCTGGTATCGGTACCTTTGCAGGTTCTGGTCGTGGTCGCTGGATTTACCCAGGTCCCACTACCGAGCTTACATTCGAGAACGGTACCAGCCGCACCTACGACAACTTTGCTAAAGTCTTGATCCCATTCGATGGTATCACCGACGGAGAGAGCCTGTACAAGCTCTGGTTTACTGGCCCAACCCAAACTGAGGAGCCAACGCCTTCCAACTCGACCTCAGCCACCCCTACACCTTCCGCTACTACTTCGGCTACACCGGTGCCCACTATCCCCGCACCTGGATACCCACCACCAGTTTTCCGCGAAGCTCATAACTTAATTGGCGGTTACTTCCTCGAGGACGACTACTCCGATGTTGCTGTACTCTCCGTGCCATCTTTCGTCGGTATCGACGCACAGGAGGAATTCCAAGCTACTGCTGCCAACTTCCTCGCCGCGGCCAAGTCTGCCGGAAAGAAGAAGCTCGTTATTGATGTTTCTGCTAACGGAGGTGGAACCATTCTGCTCGGCTACGACTTGTACAAACTTCTTTTCCCACAAGACATCGACCACGCGGCTGCTGATCGTTACCGTGCTTTCGAGGCCACCGAGATTCTGAACCGCAAGTTCTCTGAAGCTGCTGAGGGTGTACCGCGCGTGCTCGACAGCCAGAACGAAACACTTGCTGAGCTGGTTGATGGTGTGGTTTCGTCTGTCTTCAACTACCGATCTGATCTTGATGTCAACAGCGAGAACTTCGAGAGCTGGCAGGACAAGTTTGGCCCTGGTCTCGAGCAAAAGGGCGACAATTTCACCAACCTCTTCCGGTGGAACCTCAGCGATACACTCATCCCACTAAACTCGGGCGGTATCTACGTCCACGGTTATGGTCCACTTTCAAACTACACCCAGGCTCCTTTCGCCGCCGAGGACGTTGTCGTCGTTACCGATGGGTACTGCGCGTCAACCTGTACCATCTTCTCGGAACTCATGCGTCAACGCGCCGGCGTCAAGTATATCTCTCTCGGGGGTCGCCCACGTGAGGGTATCACCCAAGCCGTCGGTGGTGTCAAGGGAACGAACAACTTCCCCTGGAACTACATCCAATCTCTCGCCCAGTACACTGTCGAGGAGCTCTCTACACCCGAAGAGGGTGCTCAACTCAACACCACTGAACTAGGCGAGTACTATGACAATACAGTTTTCTACCGCTCTTCCAACAACGCTATCAACGTCAACTTCCGTGACGGCATCCGCGATGGAGATGAGACAAACACCCCTCTCCAATTCGTCTACGAGCCTTCTGACTGCCGTATTCTGTATACCAAAGCTATGACAGTTGATGTGACTGCTATCTGGAAGGCTGTGGCTGACTCGACCTGGGGTGGCGTAAGTCACTGTGTCGCTGGAGACCTTGGTGGTTACTCAACATCCCGCATGGCCAAACGTGAGCTGAGCGTGTCCGAGAGGGCGCACAGCAAGAGGATGCAGTCCTGGAGGAGAGACCTCAAGACGGCTGACTACCCGCTTGATGTCAGGACTGACCTCAGCGGAGTTAGCTTCGATGGAAACGGCATTATGTGGCCATAGATAACGAGCGGTATATGTACGGTGAACGTGGTCTAGCATCCATATGACGAATGAACGTTATGTTTCTAGCGTATCTAATACAAATTCCACAGTCTGCAACCGTCGTTCGTCAGCTTTCATAGAATTAGAGACATCATTGCGTGATGCTCGTAACGATGACAAGGCCTTGTCAGACTGGTGCATATCCAGTCTGACCGACTATATTCTTGGCAGCCAGCGTCCAGCCAGAGAGTGGATCAGATCGACGAACAGCTCGAAGCGAAGAGATTGCAAGGACGTTCAGTCTGCTCGACGCAAGGTGCATCGATCGATCTCACCAAGAGCGTTGCGGCTCACGCGTCGGGATAAAAACTGTCCGCAACAAAAATAACATGTTGTTTAGCATATGTACATTTGTTCTGGGAACGATGTCAATCCTTCGGGTTGTCATAGCTACCCGCTTGCTGTGCTCATTAGATAGTGTTCGCGGTGGTATTCTTTCTGCCGTTCCTTCTGTTCATCGCGCACAGAGCGCTTCGAGAAGAAAGCATATCCGAATGTCCGAGTAGCACGATCTCCAGCAGATTTCTCCGATGCAGCGAAGGGAACGGACATGTGCTTTTTTACTCCGGTGTTACAGAAGTGAAAAGAAGAGAAAATTGCTAGCGTGGGGAACTGGACGTCGACATTGCAAGCTACAATGACAGAATCGATCGATCTTGCTGCACTACGCCATGAAGACACATCGTGTGTTTTTTCCCCGGGCAACGGAATAGGAGTCGACGAAGTGGGTGGGTGACTGCAGGCTTTTTTCTTCCCTATAATACCTAGTCTTCCGGTATATCGGGATATGATGCTGTACGGCATCGAGCACACGCAAGTGGCATGCCGTGTCCCGGTGTTTACTGCTGCCTTCCCGCAGCAACATGGTCCGTAGATGCCAGAAACAGGTGATCCTCAGGTGTCGAACCGATCGCACGCGACAGCGCGTGAGAGTAGCCCACTATATAGCGCAGGATACAAGGGCTTACGTCAAGCTACCCGGCAGGGTCTGAAGGGTCTAGACGCAGCGGAGCGGCCAGAAAGCAGGTTCTTTTGCAAGGTTTCATGGCGCAACGGTTATAGCGGAGTCGGTTTTTCTCCGTGTGCACGGATGGCACAATCGGCTAGCTCCCTTGCCTGACGAGGGGCTCTCGTCATCCTGGTTGGCTTTCGCAGCGTTCGATGCTTTTCGAAGCATTGCGCATTCCGCGGAAGAAGGAGAACGGGATGACACACGTTGGACGGGATGATCTGTCCTGATGATTTGCCCGTCACCGTCGATGCTCCCACAAGAGACCCGCGGGTGCGTTACCCGCAGGCGGCAGATCTACCCAGATGTTTACGTTGACCATCGCTCATGCCATGCTGATCCGATGCTGGTCCACAGAAAACAACGCGAGTCGCATATTCAGCCACCAAGGGCGTGGCAGGAAAGTGCACGGTGGACGGGAGAAAGCTTGCAAACTGCATCATGCACGGGAGATCTTCGATGTCATGCCAGCATCGTCGATGCATGCCAGACGTTATGTGCAGCTAGTGCCGACGCTAAGAGGAACAAGGCCGATGCGGCGTTGGATCGCGGGAATACGGGGTGTGTGACCTGATGGATATTCCTTGGAGCAAAGTAGCGCGATTGGCAATGCGAAACGGCGTTCCGCTGGGTATGCGAAGAGATCATCACGATGATGTTCGCGCAGCGGGAAATAGGCAGGATGATGCTGGAGGAAACCTCGCAGGCATCAGTCCGCGCTCTCCATGGCCGATAAGTTGATAACTGATACTGATAACGAACCTTATTGCCGGACCAAAGACGACGCAGCCACACGCATGTGTCAAACAGTCTAGGAACCTTGGGTCAGTAAACTTCAGAGTTCACCCAGCCAACAGAATACAGCGGCCTTCGACCCGATTACCCCGTAAAACGGTTCTTTTGCATGCGCGTTCACGATCTCTCGATCCTCAAGGCATGGCTCTGGGGCCCCCCACGTATTCTTTTCTCCTGATTAATGTGCGACAAAACCACCGGGCGACCACTTGAGAAGAAAGCAGATGTTATTGACCGGTCAATTACAAACTCTCCGTGCATCACCCGTCTGGCGCGCCATCGACCGCCGATGGCATTTCCAACAAAACCCATACCCACAATTACAGCCATGGGGATCAGCGTGCCCTGCATCGTGCCTGGCGCATGGCATCGAGCGATGTCATCCCGCCCCTTCGACTCCCCTACTGCAAATAGAATAGTGCTGACGCGGAAAAAGAGGAGACTTGTAGATCCCCAGAAAGATCCGACGTGGACATTGCAAAATCGCATGTCGACTGAGTAAGTCATCCACACGCCTGGATGACAGCGGGGGGTCGTGCACCGCGGAGGACAGATTGGAAAGGGACAAGTGGATCCTGAGGCTGCATCTTGACTCTGCGCAATGTTTGACTTTTGCTAGCATGTGCGACAATACGAAAGATGTGTGTTTTACATGGAGGTTATTGTTATCCGCGTTGGGTAGTAAATTCCTAAGACAGGAGGTCACAAGACCGCGCGCTTGACGGACGAGGTTCAGATTAACAGTTCACGCTACACGTGATTGGGAACTAGCAAATAACGGATTGTGTGCACGCAGGGTTTTGCATTT
>Ga0268250_10001471_pt1 | contig 10301 bp, 10 predicted proteins | sample AgamicAsSfe_FD_200448 | JGI IMG/M metagenome (GOLD analysis project Ga0268250, IMG submission 200448) | Agave microbial communities from Guanajuato, Mexico - As.Sf.e (v2) (version 2) | ecosystem: Host-associated > Plants > Phyllosphere > Phylloplane/Leaf | place: Guanajuato, Mexico | collected... | reverse complement strand
TCACCGCCAAGCTCCTACATCCGCTGCCTCAACTCCACCCAGGCACCTTCTCGAAGATGCACCTGCACCGCTGTGCGCAATCTTCAGAAGACAGCTGTATAATCACATTCACCCATCAGTATCTCTGCAGCGAAAATGGTGACTTCCCCAGCAACTTCGTCGTCGGAACAAACCTCCGATACCGCAGCTCCCAGGAGCCGGCGGTCACGCGTGTCGGCTGAGCACACATTGAACAGAGTGCGCGAGAACCAGAGGAGACATCGGGCCCGACAGCGAGACCACGTCGCCTCTCTTGAGCAAAAGCTTGCAGAGACTGAGAAACTGCTTGCGGAGGCAAGGGCGGAAATCGCCGTGCTAAAAGGACAATCGGCCACCAACTCACAACAGCAAACCAACGACGATCAAATCGAAAAAGCGGCGCGAGGAGTAAGATATGAAGAGGAAGGGAGCTCTGGACTGCAAGAAATACCATGCCCAGCACCATCCAGCCAGCAAAACTCGCTAGCCCTCACCGTCCAACCAGGAGCCGACATCGACCCGCAGCTGGCCTACCCTGATGTCCCCATTCCAGACCTTTCCTTCCTTGGCGATTCATCCTTCTATCTGTCGTCGAATACCTCGCCTACAACTTCGCTCTTGGCCATTCCGTCACAGGACCTTAACATCATCTCCAGCGACAACACTACCACCGGCCCACCACCATGTTGTAGCGACCCATTACCGTTATCGAATTCGACTAATGACTTGGAGTGCTCGTCTTGCAAGACTAAACCTCCACCCGATCCATCAGAGAGCACTACGCTGTGCGCTCAGGCATTTGTTATGATTGGGCAGCAAAACTTTAGGAATCTAGATCCGGATACCATTCGACTTTGGTTGGCGCAGGGACTGAGACGAGCGCAAAGGGAAGGTGAGGGATGTAGGGTTGAAAACGGGGCGTTGATGAGGTTGTTGGATTTTATCAGCGGATTGTAGGGTTCGACGTTGGTTATGAAGATGGTTTCCTGTCGAGACTTAGACACCGGACTAGAATTTGGCATGACGTGTACGATGGGGCTCTCTTGCAGCAGTATAGACTATCGGTGCCTATCGACGCAGGAGTGTGGTTCCAGATGTAGGTCTCTTTTCATTTTGTATTTATGAAATATTGGAATGATAGCAGTGCTACCACTCGTCTCGTTTTTCTTTTGCACTAAGCGATACAATACCTCATGCCTACAATACTTTATGCCAACTCACACAATCATTGCCTGGTTGCCTAATCTAACAAAAAAGATGGGCGAGACCAACGAATATGCGTAATACAACGATGTGCGGGGTAAAGCCGCTTACCCAATATTCAAATGACATATCACTCCATTTGAGTGACATACCGACTAGGTTTCTATATCAATAATTTACAACCTACCGAAGCCGTTACTGCTATCCTCAGTCTATCTACCTACCCGAGCAAGGACCAACTAAGCATATCTTCCCTTAATTCCATTCAAACTCAAGCAATCAAATCCGATCATGACCTCAGACCTAGATCCAACATACTCAACCATCCACGCACGCTACACCGCCACTGCACTATCCAAAAGCCCAAGCACTAATAATGCATCCGCCGTTGCTCGCACATTCGGCTACACACAGGCCGAACTTTCTTCCATCCCTACGGATTCAAACATCGGTCTGAGCTGTGGAAACCCACTCGCATTAGCGAATCTGAAAGAGGGTGAGACGGTCATTGATCTAGGCTGTGGAGCAGGTTTCGACGTTTTCCTTGCTGCAAAGAGGGTAGGAGAAACGGGAAAGGCTATTGGTATAGATATGAACGAGGTTCGTGTTTCCATCGTTCGAGTGACATGAGAAGAGTGACGAAGATTAACAAGTTCGACATAGCACATGCTTCAGAAAGCGCGTCTCAATGCCGATAAATCAGGTACACTCAACACCGACTTCATACAATCTCTTATTACATCCATCCCCCAGCTCGAGAGTTCCACCGCTGACGTCATGACGTCGAATTGCGTGATAAATCTCGTTCCTAAAGTCTCCAAGCATCTAGTCTTCAAGGAGATGTATCGATTGCTCAAGCCAGGTGGTCGGGTAGCCATATCAGATATTCTACTGAAGAAAGATCTGCCAGAGAATCTGAAGAACAACGTAGCGTTGCTTGTAGGGTGCGTAGCAGGAGCGAGTAAGAAGGAGGAGTACGAGGGGTGGCTGGAGGAAGCGGGGTTCAAAGAGTCAATTGTTGCGGAGGCGGGTGGCGATTTGAACATTTACAAGGGCGAGAAAGACCTCGGCGTAGAGCCACGGTCGTGCTGTGGTGGAGACGGAGGTGTGGCGGAGGACATGAGAAGAGAGCTCCAGGATGTTGATTTGAATGAATGGGCTGGTAAGTAAGTGAGGGGATCTATTCGTCCGACAGCAACTAACTGGGTCATAGCATCCTTCAAGATATACGCCGTCAAGCCATGAGACAGAGATCAAGTGTGAAGAGAGAAATCGTAAATGTTTCATTACCTATACGCTATGCAGATAGAAAGGACCCATATAAACATACAAAATGTGAATCATGCATCGTCACATTGACCACTCATGAAAGTCTATCGTCCCATCCTGATGACACCGGCGTGCACCAGCTTCTGGATCTTGGAACGAATGCTTGGGTTCTTCAGGTGCTCTTGCAGAGCCGCAGGGTCGTCCTTAGCCTGTTGAAGAATGGCCTGCATAACCGGATCTTGTAAAATGCCGACAATCTAAGATATGTTAGTACAAGGGCATAGTTTGCGAGTTGGATAAGACGTACCTCAGGATCACGCTGAATACGCTCCATGGTCTGCTGCTCAGTCTCGCCCTCGCGTGCAGAGTATTGTGCTTGCAGAGCCTTGGACTCTTGTTGTTGAATCTCCCGTGCGTTCTTGCCATCCTTGTCGTGTTCCATGGCTTCTGCGCAGACGTTGATACATTTGTTGTACTCGCGCATGGTGAAGTATGCCTGGGCTTTCCGCAGGTATGCCCGGATGAAGTCGGGGTCGCGCTTGATAGCCTCGTCACAGTCCTGTACTGCCGATGGGAACTCAAGCAGCTTGATGAAACAGGCGGCGCGGTTAGAGTATCCTCTTGGGTCGTCCGGTGCGCGCTTTATCATCTCCGAGTATGCCTCCACGGCCTCTGGCCAGTTGGACTCCTTGAATTTGGCATTACCGAGCTCGCGCGCCTTCTCAGCCTCTTCAGGGTTGATGTATGACTCCCTCTCCTTGATGACCTTGGCTTTCTCTGCAGCACGGAGCTTTGCAAGGACTTCGGGTGTGCGGTGTTCGGTTTGTGCCTTTTGGTAGTACGTGATTGCGTTGCCAAGGTCACCCATCTTCTCGTAGGCGGTACCGATGCGTGCAAAGGCCCTGCATAGTGTTAGCGCATAATCATTGCAAGACACAATGTGACATACTTGGCAATGATCTTGAAGTCGGCCAGGATCTCGCGACCATACTCGACAGCCTCATTACAAGCCTGAATGCAGCCTTCGTAGTCGCCCTTCTCGAACTTGGCAGCTCCAAGGTTGGTCTTGTATGTGATGTCCTTGCGTGTTTCCCAGGCCTTGTTGTAGTTCTCAATAGCCTCGTCGAATTGTCGTTTCTTGTAGAACTCGGTTCCCTTCTTCTTCAGCTCGTCGGCCTCGGCCTTTGCCTTCTTCGCAGCCTTGTCCTCCTCAGACTCTTCTACCGGCTCTGGCTCTGGCTCTGGCTCTGGCTCCTTCTTGGGTTGGCTGGGAGCTGGTCGTGCATCGGGCATCTCGACGTCCTCTTCGGCTTCTTTAGCGCCTGCATCGCCTGCGCCTCCAGCACCGGGTCCCTGACCGAACGACATGTCAATGCCTAGCAGGACGCTCATAACTTGGAGGAAGCGGGGATCCTGCATGAAGGCGCCAGCCATGTTGGGGTTCTTCTGTAGCTGCTGGAGCTTGCTCATGAACTCTGCATCGCCGAGGAGAGCGGCCGTCTTGGGATTCGCGGCGAGCTTTTGGATCATGTTAGGGTCGCTGAACATGCCACCGAGGCCTGCACCGCTGTCGTTCGCCTCTGCCTCGACTGCGCGCTTGACAGCATCGAGACCGGACTTTGCTTGAGCATTGCTTGGGTCGAGCTTGAGTGCCTCCTCAAAGGCCTCTGTGGCTGCCACTATCGGGAGTCAGCAACATTCTCTCATAGATGGGATCCACACGTACCCAAGTCACCTTCGCCGTGTAGCGCCGTTCCCTTGCGACCCCAGCCCTTGGCCCAGTCTGGCTTGATCTCCGTCACCTTGTTCGCATCCTCGAGCGCCTTCTGCCAGTCTTTTAACGAGGCATATGCGCCTGATCGGTTCGAGTATAGGACGTGATTTGAGGGGTCGAGCTCGATTGCCTGTGAGAACTTCTCGCTGGAGTTTGTTAGTAAACTGTCGCTAGGCAGCATTTGCGGGGGACCCTACATGGACTCGGCGAACTTCTTCTCAGCGAAGAGCTTGTTTCCCTCTGCTTTTAGTGCGTCCGCCATGTTGAAGGTATTTTCGATTTAGGGTGATTCGGGAATGTGACTGCGAATCTGCTTGGTACACCGCGCGTATGAGGGACAGGCTCTGAATTATAGTTTGATGTGTAGCTAGAATGTTCGATTGCGGAGCTCTGCTTGGGAAAGGCGTCCGTGCGGGCAGCCGTCTACAGGGCTCGTCATATACCCCACCACGAGCCTCACGCATCTCACTTTCAGCTTGGTGAGTACCATTTCAGCCCTCGTTCAGCCCCTCCTGTGCGCCCTTCTTTCACCTTCTACGCGACTGCTTTGTTTAGCCTTTGGAGACAATGACGAAATCTTGCGGCCGACTGCAAGCTTTTGCCTTTTCTACGCGTTTTGTCGTCTGCAAAAGCTGATGCGTGACTACGCGGGTGTTCATACTAACTTTCTCAACAAGTTCGCACCTGGAAGAATCTGAGGCCACAGTTAGTTCATTTCCAAGATACAGTCCATCTCTTCTCCAGCCTATCAATTTCTTCGTCCAAGTTCATCAGCCGAAATTCCATCATGAGCCAACTCGTTTGCCAGGCCCAGTGGAGTGCTGAGGCTGCTTCAAGTGGACATCATGACAAGATCATGGTCCAGAATCTAGAGGTTGTTGTGAATGCAGGCAAAGACGTCTGGGGGCGCCAGAAGAAGCAGCGCGCCTTGATCAGCGTCACGTTGACACTGGGGAAGCAGTTCACATCGGCTTCTTCTACGGATTCTGTCGATGATAGTACAGTTCACTATGGTACGCTCAGCAAGGCCATACAAGCACGCTTTAAAGATGACACCATGGCCTGGATGTCAACTGCCGCTCTCTCGGCTGCTGTCTCTAAAAGTGTACGCGACGTCGCAGGCTCGACAGACATATATGCGATCGAAACGAACATATGTTACATGAAAGGCAGCATGTTCGGCGAAGGCGCTGGACACATTACGTCTCGCATTGAAGGAACTGGCACCCGTTCGAACGTACTGTATCTGCGCGACGTCCGCATCCCATGCTTGATTGGTGTCAACGCCAATGAGAGGTTGCAGAAGCAGCCCGTAGTCCTCAACGTGTGGGTTGACAACATACATGACTCTCGTGTTGAAGACTACCCCCAATTGGAGGCCCTCTTGTTTGAGGTAAGCACAACAAAACATATAAGTCCACACTAACTGACCGACGTAGTTGATATCCGGGTCTACTTTCCAAACTATTGAGAGCCTACTAGCGTGGCTGGTTGAAGAACTTAGACAAAAGTTCTTCACGCAAGAAGTAGACCAGAGCGCATGGATCAAGCTGAGGATCGAAAAGCCTCATGCTGTGCCTTTTGCAGACGCACCCGCCGTCGAAGTAACACGACCAGTACGGTCGAACTAGGGCGAAGCTGTATTACTAGTGGACTGCCGTAGTGGGTCAAATCATCGCTCCAGCCATGGAAATGTCTGCAAGTTTTCCCAGACGCAAGCCACAGGAACAGCTAGAGCAACAGCTAAGGATGTCTGTTCCTGACTTGGGCTAGGGGATAGGTCCGTTAGCGCAGCCGGTACCGATTCAGTCTCCACTTCCAATAATTGTCCCTGTCTTACACCTGCGACATGTACTTGGGAACTGCCAAGCGTCTAAGCATGTTAGAAGCTCACTGCCATCTTGGTTCTCGGTATCGCGGGTATCCCTAGACAAAGTGATTGTGTGCTTGACTGATATCATTCTTGTTTGAGCGCAATGTAATTGATTGGTCATTAGTATTGATACATCACAAATCAAGCCACTACAGAGGCTTGACGAGTTTCCGATACTGAAATTTACGGTGGAGATAGGCGTTATTGAGGCTGCCGTCTGACATGGGCATCGTTGTTGTATGAATACACCGACTAGTAGTAGATCCCCCACGTGGTTCAAAGCCACATCAGACGTGTACCTGCGCCACTATTGCAGCCACGACTTTCACTTGGAGCCGCTGCTCACGCGTAGATCTTGGGAGTCCTCATTCATCCGGTTCCCCACTGTATTCGCCTCCGCGTTGCATTGCACATTTGCCACTGCGGAAAAATTGTAACATGGCTGCAAGCTGGGGAAGTCTGTTGGGGAGCACTGGGAGCAAGTCGGAATAGCGGTCTCGGGGCAACGTCAGGTTTACTGCATACCCCTGCTAGTGCCGCGGCCAGATGAGGGGCTTTTCAATTTATCGACATAGCTCTCCGAAAAGTTATTCAACAATTGTGCATCGTGAGGTTGAGCAGATAGGCGGCCGCGCAGCCATTCGATAGTCGCTCTTGACTCGGGCGGATACGGGAGGTTGGGGAGGAGCGTCGCAAGACGAGGCCTTGTAAAGGAAGGAGGGAGTGCAATTGGAAGATGTGGTGAAAGACCTAGCGGAAGACGTGGGTGAGCGAATCCCGAGGGTGTAGTCCGATACTGCAACTGGAAAATCCACTGTGAAACAAGTGTAATGGCTGCAATGATGGTGTGAAATCAAGTATCAGAATCTCGTCGTGTGCAAGAACTATTGGCGGCGTCGCCGTTGCCATGCAGAGATGCTACGCTCGAAACTGCCCTTCTGGTGCGCTCGCGGCAATAACATGCATGTATAAAAGGCAAATTCACACCGTCTCTTCACTATCCCCATCGAAACCCCAAGCCTGTTCTCGTTACCAGGCCATAGCTTGTTCTCGACTTGCCCCACGTTCAACGCCAAGCGCGACCCATTGCCTTTAAGGAGACCAGCTCCCCAACACTTGTTGTTCTCTACACCACTCTCTCCTCACGGAACAGCCTTTTCTCTCTCTCACTTACACAATGGCATCTCGCGCGATTCCTTCTCACTTGAAGCCCTCTGCTGCTGAGGGCGGCGAGGGTGGCTTCTCATCCCAGCGCCATCACGGCAAGTCACAGTCCCATGTGGTAAGTACCTTCTCTCTATTTCTGCGGCTTACCAGCCTGTATCTTGCTTTTTCATCCCTGATTTCTTCGATTCGTTTCGTTGCTGCAAAAGCCGATGCAGCAGTCCTCACCGCTACCAGATACCCTGGCTTGGGTATAGTGGGTACCGAAGGAGGCTGGCATTGAGCTGGCACTGATTGCTGGGGTTGCAGCACCCCGCCTAGCCATGTTTCGATACGTTTTTCCCTCGAGTAGATCAGGCGATTCGTCAAAGATGATGTTCGCTCCTATTCTGGAGGGTTGTCCCTGCGTTCTCATCGCCTGCTCCCCGCGGCTGCGATGTCGTGGTAACAACAGCACCTACACTCTCAATAGCTTCAACGTAGCTCGAATTTGTTCTCAATCGACTAACAATCAATCTTCCAGGCTTTCGAGAACACATCTACCAATGTTGCCGCCTCGCAAATGCGCAATGCGCTCAACAAGCTCGCCGACACCGTCACCGACCCCGCCGAGAAGAAGGTCAGTCACAATTCTTCTGCACCTTTCCAATCTTCGTTCGCCGCCCAAGCATCGCGATATACTTGCTCAGGCCAATGCCCACAGCCACAAGCTATCGGCGTGTTTGGGAGGGGAATTTGGGAAATACGTCATTCTGAGCGTATACTGACCCACTATAGTACTTCGAGACGGAAATGGACAACTTCTTCGCTCTGTTCCGACGATACCTCAATGACAAGGCCAAGGGTACTGCCATTGACTGGAACCGCATCGCTCCTCCCAAGGCCGAGCAGGTCGTCAGCTACGATGACTTGGCCAACACCGAGGCTGTCGAATACCTGAACAAGTTGGCGGTCGTTAAGCTTAACGGTGGTCTCGGTACCTCCATGGGTTGCGTTGGCCCCAAGTCCGTCATCGAGGTCCGTGACGGTATGTCCTTCTTGGACTTGTCAGTGCGCCAAATCGAGTACCTGAACCGCACATACGACGTCAACGTCCCATTCGTGCTGATGAACTCGTTCAACACCGACACCGACACCGCCAGCATCATCAAGAAGTACGAGGGACACAACATTGACATCCTCACCTTCAACCAGTCGAGATACCCCCGTATCCTCAAGGACTCGCTCCTGCCTGCTCCTAAGGAGAACAAGTCAGACATCGCCAACTGGTACCCCCCTGGCCACGGTGACGTTTTCGAGTCTCTCTACAACACTGGCATGATCGACAAGCTCATGGACCGCGGTATTGAGTACATTTTCCTCTCCAACGCCGACAACCTGGGTGCTGTTGTCGACCTCCGCATCCTCCAGCACATGGTTGACTCCCAGGCGGAGTACATCATGGAGTTGACCGACAAGACCAAGGCTGATGTCAAGGGTGGTACCATCATTGACTACGAGGGCTCCGTTCGTCTGCTTGAAATCGCCCAGGTTCCCAAGGAGCACGTCAACGAGTTCAAGTCGATCAAGAAGTTCAAGTACTTCAACACCAACAACATCTGGATGAACCTCGCGGCCATCAAGCGTGTTGTTGAGGCTAACGAGCTTGCCATGGAGATCATCCCCAACGGCAAGTCCATCCCTGCCGACAAGAAGGGCGAGGCCGACATCTCAGTCCTCCAGCTCGAGACAGCTGTTGGTGCTGCTATCAAGCACTTCAAGAACGCACACGGTGTCAACGTACCCCGAAAGCGTTTCTTGCCCGTCAAGACCTGCTCCGACCTCATGCTTGTCAAGTCTGATCTTTACACACTCCAGCACGGTCAGCTAGTGATCGACCCCAACCGCTTCGGACCCGCCCCCTTGATCAAGCTCGGCAGCGATTTCAAGAAGGTGTCCAGCTTCCAGTCCCGTATTCCCTCCATTCCCAAGATTGTCGAGCTTGACCATCTGACCATTACCGGTCCGGTCAACCTTGGCCGTGGCGTTACCCTCAAGGGTACCGTCATCATCGTTGCGACTGAGGGCTCCACTATCGACATCCCTCCGGGTTCCATCCTCGAGAACGTCGTCGTCCAGGGTTCGCTCAGATTGCTTGAGCACTAGAGTGGTTGAGGCGGCATTTTCTTCACGGGTTTATAGATTTTTTTGAGGATACAGGTCTTCTTGTAGCGATTGATAACGAGAGATGACTGCATTGCAACGTGCTTGGGCAAAAGGACTCAGGCGGTAATGGGGTGTAATATTCACGCCCGGTCAATGATTCACACATCATCATAGACAAAATGCATCTTGAATACAATATATAATCCATCATCAACATTATTTGGTCATGCATTTCGCCCTTGTAGGCTGTTTGGAGCTAGTTTCATCTCGTTTAGTAGTCCGCTGTTCCCGCGCACCTAACAAGCCTGGATCATCCCAACAGCATTGGGGTGACCGATGTCTGCAGTTATACTTCCAAGAAATGGTGCCTGATTGCGGCCTCACGCCATCTCAGCCTTGCGGCCCTACCGCGGTGATGTCAGAATGTCACCAGCCACGCAGCCAACCCGCGAACAACAACCCCCACCATTTCTACCGGTTCCTGCGCAGCGCAGAGGCGCAGTCGGCCAGTCATCTGCCTGTTGCATAGCGATGATGCCTGCTGATAGCGGCGAACAGCTCTTGATATAAGCAGCCGTGGCTTCCTGACGCTGGCGCGTTGTACACGCCTGCATTCCCGCGTCGCACGCAGCGGGGTTCACGGTACCCTGACGAGCATCAGCTCCGAGCATCGAGCCGAAGAAGATATATATGCCTGACCTCGTTCAAAGCGGTTGTCCTTACACATCAACGAAATGGCTCCCGAACCGATATCACCGAAAGAGCACCAGGAAGAGCGCGCGGCCAACATAGCGCAAGCGGATGCGGCGCATCGGGAAGCATATGACTACTGGGGTTACCTTTTCAAGGAGGACA